>Ga0207787_1000054_pt1 | contig 17972 bp, 19 predicted proteins | sample LuqExpMetageno77_FD_187834 | JGI IMG/M metagenome (GOLD analysis project Ga0207787, IMG submission 187834) | Tropical forest soil microbial communities from Luquillo Experimental Forest, Puerto Rico - Sample 77 (SPAdes) | ecosystem: Environmental > Terrestrial > Soil > Tropical forest ... | reverse complement strand
GGTGGTCACGGCCCGGCGGTTTTGCTGCTTCACGGGTTTGGCGACACGGGCGACATGTGGGTTCCGCTCGCTGAGATTTTGGTGAAAGACCACACCGTCATCGTGCCCGACTTGCGCGGCATGGGCCTGTCATCTCATCAGGATGATGGATACGAAAAGACCGCCCAGGCCCGGGACCTCGCCGGGGGTCCATGCGCTCTTCGAGACGACAAAGATCGACCTCCTGCTGGCGGCGATCTTGTTGAGGCCGACCGCACCGACGAAATCCTTTCGCATCTGGACCGTGCCGCAAGCGCCGATGCAGCAGCCAACTCGACCAGTTGGCCACCATGATCGGCGACCATGCGGGTCTGCGCGGGGTCCCTGCGGCCGCCGCTCGCCGCCATCTGATCCTTATAGAATGCGTCTGGCGTATCGTTGACGCCGGCTGCTTTCTGGATCGATGTCCCTCCGAGATAATCTGGATCAAAAAGACTTCCATTGATCGTGGGCATCATTGACAAGGAAGACACCGATTGATCGTAGCCACCGAGAATGGCTGGCAACACATAATTTCAGCATGAGCAACCATCATGCTCGGCCGAGGGTTAATATCGATTCTCGCTTCCACTCTCGCTGCGGCCGTGTTGGCCAGCAGCATCATCGTCCTCGCCGGCGAAAGCTGGCGACGCAGAAAATTACAGTTTCCCAAAATGCGGCGCCGACCAATGATGCGAAGCTGCAAAAATACCATGATACATGGGCGAACTCACCTTTTCTCGCGCATAAACATCAAATGAGAGGTTTAAACTGCGGCTCACGCCGATCCAAAAAATCCGGAGCCCGTCGAGGCAGAAACCTGCATGGGCTGTCACGATACTGAAGCGATTTCGGCGGCGACGGAGAAGATGACTCCCGCCAATCCTCATAACTCGCCGCACTACGGAAAGCAGTCCGACTGCAATCTCTGCCATCATCAGCATGAGAAGTCCGAGAACTATTGCGCAAGGTGTCACAAATTTGATTTTAATGTGCCGTGAAAGACCATCATAGCCGCTGCTGTACTGAGCAGCCAAGCGTTATGCGCTCGATCTCGGGATCGCTGATCGCGTCGGTGAACTGGCGCTGAAAGGGCCACAGCCGTACGGGCCCGGCAGTCCGCTTGCGGCTTCCGGTAACCGAGCCTCGCGCTCGATCCAATCAGACAGCCGAACGCGTGGCCAGGGCATTCTGCAAAATGAATGTTGCAGAGGTACGCGCGCGCGAGCCGTGCGCTCGCTGCGTTGTTGATGCCACAGCGTGGCCCCGGCTTTACTCCGCCGCTGCGGCTTGCACGACGTCGCGCACCGTGAAGTGATCGCCCTCGGGTACCATTTCTAGATGGCGCTGATGCAATTGAAACGCCGTCGAGCGGTGGCTGATCGATACGACCGTGGTATTCGGAAGCCGCCGTGCCAAGGTCGCATAGAGCTCCGCCTGGAGCTTTTCGTCGACTGCCGACGTTGCTTCGTCGAGGAACAGCCAGCCAGGCTGCTTGAGAAGCGCGCGCGCGATCGCCAGCCGCTGCTGCTCGCCACTCGACAGCCGCTGCGACCAGACGTCCTCGAGGTCGAGCTGGTTGACGAGATTCGCGAGATGGGCGTCAACAAGCGAGCTACGGATAGCATCGTCGGCATAGGCGTCGGCCGGCGCCGGATAGCTTACCGCGGCGCGCAGTGTGCTGATGGGAATGTAAGGCCTGGCCGGCACCACCATGACACGGGCCGTTTCCGGCATGACGATGCGCCCGTTGCCGTAGGGCCAGACGCCGGCAATCGTGCGAAATACCGTGGATTTGCCGGAGCCGGAGGGGCCTGACAGAACCACGCTTTGGCCGCGGGCCAGCTCGACATGGTGCATCTCGACGATCGGTCGGCCGTCCGGCAGCGAGAGCTTAACCTCGTCGATCGTGAGGCCGCTGCTGGTGGCCGTTGCAATCCGCGAAGGCCCGGCGGTGCTGATCGCCTGGGCCTGATCGATTTCCGCATCGAAAGAAATCAAGCGGTCGACGACCGATTTAAAGCCAGCAAGATAAGTATAATAGTTGACAAAAAAGCTCAGCGCAGAGGCGACTCGATCGAAGGCGCCGGCGGTCTGCGTCATCGCGCCGAGCTTAATTTTACCGGCGAAGTAGAATGGCGCCGTGACGACATAAGGGATGACCGGCGTCAGCTCGCCAAACATCTCCGTGAACGCCGTCACCCGCACACGGCAGAAGACCAGCGCAAGGTAGTTCGCGATCAGCGCGCCGAAAGTGCGGCCGGCCATACCCTGCTCCGCGGCTTCGCCATCGAGCAGCGCCACTTGCTCCGTATATTCGCGCAAGCGCGCCAGCGAGAAGCGAAAGTCGGCTTCCATGTGCTGGCGCGTGAAATAGAGCTGGATCAAAGGCCGGCCGATCCAGTGCGTTACGATCGTTGCCAGCCCCGCGTAGATCAGCCCCACCCAGAACAGGAAACCCGGCACGGCGATGTCGGTGCCGGGCAGCATAAACGTGCTCGACTCGTACCATAGCACCACCGAGAACGACACCAGTGAGGTAGCCGTTGCGATCAGGATGATCGAGAAATCATAGAGGCCGTAGGCGGTGATTGAGCCGTCGGAGCCGCCATTGATGAAACGGAAGACGTCCTCGGCAATGCGCTGATCCGGATTGTCGGTCTGACCGGCAACGAGACTGATGCGGTAATGGTTGTGGTGGGATAGCCAGCGCGCGACGAAATGCTCGGTTAACCATCGACGCCAGCGTATGATTAGCATCGACTGTACGAAAAAATTGAGTACCGTGATATTCACATAGACGAATAGCCAAGGCGTGAACACAAACAGGAGCTGGTGCCAGAACGCCGACGCATCGCCCTGCTGAAACGCGTTGAAAATGTCGCGATTAAAGAAATTGATCCGCACGACGACGCCCACCTGGACCTGGTTCATGAGGACGAGTGCGACGACGAGCGCCACCGCGATGCGGCACTCCAGCGCTGTGAACGGACGGAACGGCCAAATCTGCGCCCGGCCGACCGTATCGGCATTGAAGTACCGATCGGCAATGTGCATCACCTGGCCAACCATGTTTGACCGCGCCAGCAAATAGACCACGATTGAGAAGATCGCCTCAGTGAGCGGCACCGACTGAAACGGCTTGTTACCTACTCCAAGCGTTAAAAGTGCAAGGCCCGCAGGCCACAGACCGAAGCGGTCGGCGAGCACGGGGACGCCGAACACGATCGTCTCGATCGAAAAAATGCCAACGAAGATTTTGAGAAAGGTCGAAATGCCGCGTGCGCCGAAAGTCGTAGCGGCGCACAGCAGCACGACAACGCCGAAGAGCGCGCCGGCATGATCCGGGTCGATCAGGCCTTGCACCAGCGCGGCGAGGCCGAGCAATGCAAGGCAAATGCTCAAAGTTCTCATCGGCCGGCTCGTTGGCGCTCGCACTTAGGGTCGATGGTCAATGAATTTTCCGGAGGTTCCCAAAGTGCTGGCCGGTAAGCACATCAGCAGAGCCCGATGCCGGCGGTCAGCGACGGGGAAAAAGGGCGAATGTTCATTGACGGGCCCTTCGTTGTTTTTTGGCACCATGCAGGGATTGTGCTGTCGCGTCTTTGATCGAGATCAAAGGGATCGGACCGATAACGGCGCTCAGCAACGAATCGCAAGGTCGGGATTAGCCGCCATTGAGTCAGGGAGTGCGCTACGCCCGCTGGACTCGTTTCCGCTGCGGACAGTCTTCCAGTCAATCCAACGCACAGGCGAGTCAACCAAGCCCAAAGCGAGGCCTTCTATCGGCGGTCCCGCACGCGCACGTAGCCGAGGCCGGGCACGCAAAAACCCAATCCCGGCCCGGGAATTCGTTTACCCACGTCACCTTAACGCCACGTCAACGCCCCGCTCGCCCGACCAGCGATGCGCATGCATTTCAGGCCCGCGGGAGGTGATCCTGGTCGAGGTCATTGCCGGCCGGGAATGGACCGAGGTCGTTAGCGAGAGCGGGGTCAAAAGCTACGGGCGCTGGTCGAGGGCGCAACGCAAAATGAATCTGCGCGACGTGGCGGATCGAAGTCGTTGGCGGTTCCTGAAATTAATCCCGCCTCAACGCATTGCGGCTCGTCACCATGGTAAATCCATCCTCGAACTCCACACAACATGAGTTGAGACTTCCACGACACAAAACACGACAACGCTGACCCTTCCGGCCCATGCGGTTCCAAAAGTAAATATAAGGATAAACCATCAATGAACTTCCCAGATCGCCCGCCATTCTTAGTAGGCTATCCCGGCAGTACAATTGGCCAACTGGGTCCGGTGCTACCCCAGGGCGTCGCCTATTGAGAAGGCGACCCCCGGCTGTGATTTCCGGCAAAGGTACTAGCGTAGGAAAGAACCCGCCCTTAGCCTGAGCCTATCATTCAATCATGAGCGCCCATTCGCGGCGCCATGAAGTTGCCGGACCGGAGGAGATGAAGATGTCCGTAAGCAACTCCCCCGTCGCTCGACGCACCGCCCTGGCAGTCTTTGCGGCCGGTCTGGCCGCCACTGGCCTCACTCCCCCCGTGCAGACAGCCGAGAGCAGCGGTGCTGCGCCAGCGCCACCAGGTTCCGCGCCCGCGGTCACCCCAAGGGGACTTTTCTTCGCCAATCCGACATTTCACTTCGAGACGCTGCGGAATGCGGGATACGTCGTGTCCAACTGCGCCGACCTGGGCGAAATCTTGGAGACGGTGAAGGTCATCTCCGAAGACGATGAGCGCTGCTTCGGCGATATTCGCGCGAGCACGCGATCTGCCGTAGCCTGCCATGCGATGTACGGCGCCCCCGCCGAAATTCGCATGGTCGCCGACAATGACGTGACCTCCCAACAGAACGTTGTTGGCAAGTACGACGTTGCTGCCGACCTTGCAGTCATGCCCGACATGCGATCCCACCATAAAAAAACAGCGGTCGCCCACCTCGGTTACCCCGCCACCGTCCTCGGTGCCGACGCTCATCGTGACATTTTCGCGGATGTCACAATCGGCGCCCACCACGAGTCGCGTCGGCTCGCCGCGGTAATGCACCGACTGCGGCGGGGAGCCCAGTGAGGCAAAGGGATGGATCACGGTGCGGGGACCGACCGAGGTATGGCCAGTGAGGTTCACGTGCGCGACGAGACGGCAGCCTTCGCCAAGCGTCACGTGCGGACCGACGGTGCAGTAGGGACCGATCGTAACGTTAGATCCGATCGCGGTTGCCTCGACCCGCGCCGAGGGATCGACCTTTGCCCTCATGTCGCGGAAATCGTGGCGCCAACTTCCGCCTCGGCGACGACATGGCCGGCCACTTTGGCGAGGCCGTGATACCACCACATGGTCTTGCGCTGGGCTATCTTTTCCATGTGGTATTCGAGGGTATCGCCCGGAACAACTGGTCGGCGGAATTTCGCCTTATCGATGGTCACGAAGAAGACCGACTTCGGCTGATTCAGCTTGAGGTTGGCGACGCAAAGCACACCGGCCGTTTGCGCCATACCTTCGATCATAAGCACACCCGGAAAGACCGGGTTTCCGGGAAAATGTCCCTGGAAATGCGGTTCGTTGATGGTGACGTTCTTGATACCTACACCGTGTTGGTCTCCCCTGATATCGATGATCCGGTCGACCATGAGAAATGGATAACGGTGCGGCAGCATTCGCAGGATGACCGCGATATCGGCCGTTTCCAGGACTGTGACCGGCTTATCCATAGGGTTGGTCTCACTCGTCTGCCGCCGTTTGGACTAACCTGAGCGCGCGGCGGCCACCACGTCGTTATGCGCACTGTTCGCGGCCATAAGCCGGGCGCCCTCGGCGACCGTGACATCGCTGCTTATGTCGACACGCGCACCCAACACCACGAAGTCTTCAAGAGTCGAATTTCCTGCAATTCCCGCTTGAGCAACCATCAAACAGTGACGTCCGATGCAGACATTGTGACCGACCTGAACCAAATTGTCGATCTTGGTACCTTCGCCGATCACGGTATCGCGGATGGCGCCGCGGTCGATGGTGGTGCCAGCCCCAATCTCGACGTCGTCCTGGATGATGACGCGCCCGACCTGCGGCATCTTGAGCTGACCGTCTGCGCCCCTGAAGCCGAAACCATCCTGGCCGATCTTGCACCCAGGATGAATGATCACGCGGTCCCCGATCAGCGCATCTGTAATCACCGCGCCGGCACCAATCGAGCAATCGCGCCCAATCCGCACGTCAGTCCCGATGACGGCGGTTGCGCCGATCAAACTGCCGGCGCCGATTTCGGCCCGCGGACCGATCACGGCGCCAGGCTCGACGGTGATGTCGCTCTCGAACCGCGCGCTCGGATGCACATGGGCGCCAGCTATCTCGCCCGGCTCAGCCAGTGAGGAGCGCCGCAGCGCATGCGGAAACAATTCCCGCGCGACCATGACGAAGGCGCGATAAGGCTCTGGCACGATGAGCACGGCCACGCGCTGCGGCAAATGCTCGGCCAGCACAGCGGTGGTCAGACAGGCCCCGGCATGCGTCGTGGCGGCGGAGTCGGCAAAAGCCTTGTTGTCAAAAAAAGTAATGGCCTGCGGTGGGGCTCGATCAAGCGGAGCAAGGTCGACAATGCGCCGCGTGAGCATCGGCGCGGGTGGCGGCGTGACTCCGGTCAAGGCGGCAATCTCCGCCAGCGTGAGACCGTGCGCGTGTCGTAAGAATACCGGCTCGCTCATGCCGACAATGCCTTGCCGCCAGGCGAGCTCCACATCAGAACTTTGTGCCGCCGCTGAAGCGGAAGAACTGGGTTCTGTCGTACGATTGTTTGGTCATCGCGTAAGCGAAGTCGAAGCGCAGCGGACCGAGCGGCGAATCCCAGATCAAACCCATACCGACCGATGATCTTACCGAACTATTGTCGGCGAATTGCAGCTGTTCGCCGGTCACGCTCCAAAAAGTCGGACCTTTGTAGTCCCACAGTGAACCCGCGTCGGCGAAAGCGGCAAGCTTGATCCCCACTTCCTTGGGAAGGAAGTATAGCGGGGTCTGCATTTCGAAGCTGGCGCCCCAAAAGATTGTGCCACCGAGCGCGTCATTGGCAGTGCCTGGCGTGAGATCACGCGGGCCGATGCCGGCGGGCGCGAAGCCCCGTACCAGGTTTGGGCCCATCTGGAAGTTATCCAGCATGCGCACACTCTGACCGCCCCACCCAGTCAGGTAGCCGCCTTGCAGCTTTAGAACACCGATGACGTCTGGGAAGACCTCGTAGTAGTTGCGTGCTTCCGCGGTCGTACGGATGAAATTTACGTCGCCGCCGACGCCGGCGAGATCCTGTTTGAGTTCGGCATAGAGGCCGCCGGTGGGCGACCTATTGTTGTCGAGCGTATTGTATGACAGCGAGTAGCCGACCAATGATACCGTGGCGGGACCGTTCGCGAGTTCGACGCGGATCGGCAGCGTGGTTTCGCTGTCCGCGTAGCAGCCACCCTGTGTACCGGGGTAAACGGTCGTATCTGTATTTTGCGCGGCATTGAACACGCCTTCGTTGGTCGGGGTCACGCCAGGGCCCCCATTGATCAGCGCATTGCTCGAAAACTGACAGTTGTTCAAGGCAAATGGCAGCGTGATCTGTTGCCGGTAGATCGTGTAAGACGGCTGGAAAACGATTTCTTCCGACAAGGCGAAACCGAGGCGCAATGTCGTTCCGATTGTCTCCGTACTGTAGGATATGTATGGCGAAGGAAGTTGCTGCCGCGCAAAGATGTCGATGCCTCCGGCCATTCGATATCCCAGCAGATAGGGCTCCACATAGGACAGACCGAAGCCGCGCTCGTACTGGCCATAGCTCACCGAGGCCTTGCCGAACGCGCCGCGGCCCATCAGGTTACGGTCGGCAATGCTGACCTCGGCGATAAAGCCATTGGCCGTGGAATATCCGCCCGCAATCGAGAACTCGCCGGTCGGCTGCTCCTCAACGTTGACGTTGATCACGACGCGGTCGGGCGCCGAGCCCGGTTCGTTGGTGATCTTGACCGTCTTAAAAAAGTTCAGATTCTTCAAGCGGCGCTCGGCACGATCAATCAGTGCGCGGTTATAGGCGTCGCCCTCGGAGAGATCGAACTCGCGGCGGATCACGTAGTCGCGGGTGCGAGTATTGCCGTGAATATTGATGCGCTCGATATAGGCGCGTGTGCCTTCGTCCACCACGAAGACAATGTTGATAAGCTTGCGTTCGTAATCGCGGTCTCCGCGTGGACGAACATTGGCAAAGGCATAGCCATGCTTGGCTGCTTCTACCGTCATCGCCTCGATGCTCTTGTCGACCAGATCGGCGTTGTAGACATTACCTGATTTGACCTTGAGGGAGGCGCGTAGCGGTGCCGGATTGATCGCGTGCACGTTCGATATCACGTCGACGGTGCCGAAATGATACTGGTCGCCTTCATCGATGGTGAAGGTGACAATGAAGCCTTTCTTGACCGGATCGTATTCGCCAACCGCAGAAAGAATTCGTACGTCGGCAAAGCCGTGCTGGAGATAGAAGCGGCGTAGCAGATCGCGATCAGCCTCCACCCGATCCGGATCGTAGATATCGGTGCTCGACAGGAAGCTTAACCAATTGCTTTCTGAGGTTTTGATTACATCCTTCAAGCGGCCGAACGAGTACGCGTGCGCGCCGACGAAGCGAATTTCCTTGACACCAGTCTTCGGACCTTCGGTAATCTCGAACACCAGGTCGACGCGGTTGTTCGGTAATTCGATGATCTTCGGATCGACCGTCACATCGAAGCGGCCACTCCGGTGATAGATTTCGATGATGCGCTGTACATCAGCCTGCACAGTCGGTCGCGATAGTGTGCCGCGTGGTTTGGATTGCACTTCGGTCTTGAGCTGTTCGTCTTTGGCTTTCTTGTTTCCTTCGAAGGCCACGCGATTGATCACCGGATTCTCGACTACAGTGACAACCAAACGGCCACCCTCGTGGGCGACGTTGACGTCCGTGAACAGGCCGGTGGCGATGAGCGACTTGAGACCCTCATTTTCCAGCTCAGGCGTAAGCCGACCACCGGGGCCCACCTTGAAATAGGATCTGATGGTGTCGGACTCGACTCGCCGGTTGCCCCTCACTTCGATCGAGGCCGCCGATTGCGCAAGGGCATAGCTAGAGGACGCCACGCCCACCATTACAGGCGCGACAGGGATACCCCCGAGGACAAGACAGCAAAGGGCTAGTCCCCGTAAAACCCGCACACCAAGTCCCATGCGCAACGCGCCTTATCGACCCTTCCGACCGTCCCACTCTGCGGATTCGCTAGATTTTAGCTTTGGCGGCTTTCTACAGCGTTTTGGAGCCACTGCAAACGAAACCGCCAAACGAACTTTCCCTTTTTCCTCAAAAAGTTGCAGCCAAGCAACGCTACGATGTGGCGAGGTGGAGAATGTCATTAAAGGTTGCAAATATCATCAACACGACGACGATTGCCAAACCGATGCGGAATCCGACCTCTTGGGCGCGTTCTGATAACGGCCGGCCGCGAATAGCTTCGATTGCGTAGAACAAAAGGTGACCGCCGTCGAGCAGTGGTATCGGGAAAAGGTTCAGCAAGCCGATCGATACCGACAGTACTGCCGTAAGATGGATCAGCGCCACAAAACCGGCCGAGGCAACCTGTCCGGAGACCTGGGCGATGCGGATCGGGCCACCGAGTTCGTCCGCCGCCTCGCGCCCGACGACGACCCCGCCGATATAGGACAAGGTGCGGTCGACCACGAACCAGGTCTCCTGCATGCCGGCCAGCAGGGCCTGTGGCGGCGAAAGCTTCTGTGTCTTTATGTCGCCCGGCGCCATTGAGCGGCTGATGCCGAGCACACCGAGCCGATGCACGTTACCGAAGTTGTCCTTGAGCTCCTTGAGTTGCGGCGTTGCCTTCAGAACGACGTGCGCGCCGCCTCGATCGACTTCGATGGTGAGTGTTTCGCCAGCACTGACGCTGACGATGCGCTGCATGTCGGCGAAACTATCTATTTTCTCGCCGTCAATGGCCGTCACCAAGTCACCCGGCTTGAAGCCGGCGGCTTCGGCAGCACTCGCCGTCTGCACGGTGTCGACGCGAGCACTGGTGGTCTGCTTGCCGTAAAGCATAAAAATGCCGGCGAAAATCGCGATTGCCAAAATGAAATTCGCGATTGGACCTGCTGCGACCACGGCGGCGCGCGGACTGACCCGCTGGTGCACGAAACTCACCGCCTTCTCGGCTTCGGTCATTTGCGCGACGGTCTCCTGGTCGGGCACGCTCGCGGCATTCTCGTCGCCGAAGAATTTCACGTAGCCGCCGAGCGGTACTGCAGAGATCTTCCAGCGTGTGCCGTAGCGGTCGAAGAAGCCAAGGATCTCTGGGCCAAAACCGATCGAGAAAGTGAGGACTTTTACACCGCAGCGGCGGGCCACCAGGAAATGGCCAAGCTCATGAAAGAAGACAACAATCGTCAGGACGAAAAGGAAGGGAACAATGTAGCCGGCGAGGTTCCCGCCAAATGTCCCCAAGGCCCCCATAATATCCATACTTGCACCCTCGTCCGCCGATATGGCGTGTCTAAAGTTACCGAAAGCTTACTAGGATGACTTTGCGGCAATTTCGGGCAAGAGGGCAGAGGCTAAACTTCTCGCGATATGGTCAACGGCCAGAGCTCCGTCGACGTTGGCCGGCTCCGCCAAGAGGCCGCGCGCAGCCGCCGCGTCGAGCGTTGCCTCCACTAGCGCCGTAATGGCGGGGAAACTGATACGGCCGGCAATGAACTCGCCCACGGCAATCTCATCGGCCGCATTGAGCACGGTCGGGGCGGCGCCGCCGGTCGACAGTGCGCGCCGTGCCAGAGCCAGAGCCGGAAAGCGGGCCGTGTCAGGCGTTTCGAAGCTTAATTCACGCAATTTCGCGAGGTCGAGCCGCGGCGCTGGCCCATCGAGCCGCCGTGGCCAAGCGAGGCAATGGGCAATAGGAATACGCATGTCGGGCGGGCCCATCTGGGCGACCACCGAGCCGTCGCGGAATTCGACGAGGCCATGTACCACGGACTGAGGGTGCACCAGCACGTCGATCTCGTCCGGCGGAATCGCGAAGAGATGGTGCGCCTCGATCAGCTCAAGGCCCTTGTTCATCAGGCTCGCTGAATCGACGGTGATCTTCGGGCCCATGGACCAGTTTGGATGACGCAGCGCCTGCTCCCGCGTCGCCCTCCTAATCGCCTCCAGCGACCAGCTCCGGAATGGGCCCCCGGAGGCGGTGAGAATGATGCGTTTGACATCTTCGCGGCTGCCGGCGCCGAGCGCTTGGAAGATCGCATTGTGCTCGGAGTCGACCGGCAGCACTGTCGCCCCGACGCTCGCGGCACGGCGCATGAACAGTGCACCGGCGCAAACCAAACATTCCTTGTTTGCGAGCGCAACAGTGGCGCCGCGCTCGATTGCGGCCAGCGTCGGTTTCAATCCGATCGAGCCCGAGATCGCCGCCATCACCCAATCCGCCGGCCGCTGTGCCGCCTCGAGTAGCGCGGCTTCGCCCGCTGCCGGCTCGATGTTGCTACCCGAAAGCGCGCTCTTCAGATCGTTGTAGGCCGCCGGATCGGCGACCACTGCGAGCTTGGCGCCGAGCTCGCGCGCAATCTTCGCTAGCGCCGCGGCGTTGCGGCGTGCGCTGACGGCTTCGACCTGGTAATTGTCCGGCGCGCGCTTGATTAGATCGACAGTGCTCGCGCCGATCGAACCGGTGGCGCCAAGAATGCTGACACTGCGAACATCGAGTTGGGCTCGCGGTATCGGACGCAGAAGGTCGATAGCGGTCATGCGCTCACCATACCAGCAGCCCGGTCGCCGCGTGATTGAGGCCGCCGCGCAACGTACCGATCAGACACCCAATCAACGCCGCTGCCCAGAAACCGTCGAGGCGATCCATGACGCCACCATGCCCTGGAATGAGGTGGCTCGCGTCTTTGGCCCCGAATTGGCGTTTGACCCATGATTCGAGCAGGTCTCCAAGCTGCGCTACGACCGAAAGCAGCAACGCCATCAGAGCGATAGCGTTCCGTGATCCAAAATAGGACCCGAGCAGCAAGACTACGAGCGTGGCGCCGACGGCTCCGGCAATCGCGCCCGACCAGGTCTTCTTGGGGCTGATTGCGGCGCACAGCTTCGGCCCGCCGATGGTGCGGCCGACGAAATATCCCAAAACGTCCGTGGTCCAGACAATAACGAACAACAGCAATAGCGCTTTGAAGCCACCCGCCTGATCGGCGCGCAGCAGCATCGGCGCGAGCCAAAGGATACAGGCATAGGCAATACCCGCGACGATCCAGAGCGCGCCGCTGACCAGCGAGACCCACTCCCACAGAACAGCAATGGCGGCGGCGGCCCAGAACAGCGCGAACGGCCAACCTCCAAGATAGGCCGTCAGTACTGCCAGCGGCGCCAGTACGATAGTTGAAATCGCGCGCAATGCGAGATTGCTCATGGCCGCGGGCCGAGGTCCGTCGCTTTCGCTCGGTCCAGAAACAGCCACGGAATCAGGATCCAGTCTTGGCGGCCAGGCCGCCGAACCGGCGCTCTCGCTGCTGGTATTCGCAGATCGCCGCTTCCAGCGCGACGCGGTCGAAATCGGGCCAGAAGATCGGAAGGAAGACCAATTCGCTGTAGGCCGACTGCCAAAGCAGGAAATTCGACAGCCGCTGCTCGCCGCTCGTGCGAATGATGAGATCGGGATCGGGGATATCGGGCGCGTCGAGGAAGGCACCGAACCTCTCCATTGTAATTTCACCAGGCTTCATACGGCCGGCCATCACTTCATCGGCGATGCGGCGCGCCGCGCGCGCGATCTCCTGGCGTGCGCCATAATTGAAAGCCACGACCAAGGTGAGCCCGTCGTTGTTCTTGGTCAGCTCTTCCGCCTCCACCAGCAGCCGGCCGATGTCCGGCTCGAGCCCGCTGCGCTCGCCAATGATGCGCACGCGCACGCCTCTGCGATGTAGCTCGGCAAGGTCGTTTCGCACGAAACGGCGCAAAATGCCCATCAAATCGCCGACCTCGTTTGCCGGCCGCGACCAGTTTTCCGCGCTGAACGAGAAAATGGTGACGAACTTGATGCCGATCTCGCCGGCGGCGCGGATCGTTCGACGCAAGGCTTCGACGCCGCGGCGATGCCCCTCCCCGCGCGGCAATCCGCGTGCCGCTGCCCAACGGCCGTTGCCGTCCATAATGATGGCAACATGGCGCGGCGCGACCTCAAAAGACGGCCCAGCGCTTTGCGATATTTTGGCTTCGGCCATGGAATGCCTCAGACGGTGAGGATCTCCTTTTCCTTTGCCCCAAGAATGTGATCAATTTCAGTGATACCGGCGTCGGTTGCTTTCTGGATGTCGGCCGAAAAACGCTCGTGATCGTCCTTGCTAATCTTGTGGTCCTTTTCCAGCTTCTTGATGACATCCATGGCGTCGCGGCGTACGTGACGCACCGCCACGCGCGCGGTCTCGGCATATTTGTGCGCGATCTTGACCAGCTCCTTGCGTCGCTCTTCATTTAATTCTGGGATGCGCAGCCTGATTATCTGGCCTTCTGTCGACGGCGACAGGCCGAGATTGGAATTGACGATCGCCTTTTCCACCGCGTGCACCAATGACCGGTCCCAAACGTTCACCGTGATGAGCCGCGGTTCTGGCACAGCGACGCTGGCGACCTGGTTGAGCGGCATCTGCGCCCCGTAGGCGTCGACCATGACCGGATCGAGCATGTGGGTGGAAGCGCGGCCGGTGCGCAGTCCAGACAATTCGGTCCTCAGTACTGCGCTCGCCCCCTGCATGCGGCGCTTGATTTCGTTGATGTCGTGCGTCGTTGCTGTTGTCATGGATGTCCCCCGAACACGGCGCTCTCAAGCTCAAGAAGCGAGGCGATCCTGGTTGCTGGCACGTGCCGGCGCGCAACCTAGCCGACGACGGTCGAGCGTCCCTTGCCACGCAAAACGGCCTCGATCGCACCCTTCTCGGCAATCGAAAAGACGATGATAGGCATCCGGTTTTCCCGGGCAAGCGCGAAGGCGGTGGAATCCATGACCCGCAAATCCTTCTCAATGGCCTCCTGGTGGCTGAGGCGCTCGTACCGCTTGGCTTTCGTGTCTTTCTTGGGGTCGGTGGTGTAAACCCCGTCCACGCTGGTGGCCTTCAGCACTGCATGGCACTCGAGCTCGGCCGCCCGCAATACCGCGGTAGTGTCCGTGGTAAAGAAAGGATTACCCGTCCCGGCGGCCAGCAGTACGATGCGCCCCTTGCCGAGATTTTTCACCGCGCGCTTGCGGTTGTAGGTCTCGCAAACGGACGGCATAGCGAGCGCGGAAAGGGTGCGCGCCTCGCCTCCGGCCTGCTCGATCGCGCCTTCCAGCACCAAGCAGTTCATCACCGTCGCCAGCATGCCCAGGGCGTCGCCGACCGGTCGCTCGATACCGCGTTTAGACAATGCTACGCCACGGAAGATGTTGCCACCGCCGACCACCACGCCAAGCTCGACGCCGAGCTTCGCGGCCGCCACAAGATCGGCGGCGATCCCCTCGACGGTCGCCTGCTCGATACCAAAGCCTTGCGCGCCGGTAAGCGCCTCGCCGGACAGCTTGACGATGACGCGCCGATAGAGCGGATTACTCATGCGATGCGATCTTATGTAGCCGGTTAGCTTTGGCCAGCGGCGGCCGCGACTTCAGCGGCGAAATCACCTTCCCGCCTCTCAACTCCCTCGCCAAGCGCGAAGCGGACGAACCCGGCTACTTTCAGCGGTCCGCCTACCTTGCCTTCGGCTTCCTTGAGCGCCTGCGCGACGCTCTTCTTGTCGTCGAAGATAAACGGTTGATCGAGGAGTGTCTGCTCTTTGTAGAAGGTTTTCAGACCCGATTCGACGATCTTCTCGATCATATTCTCAGGCTTGCCCTGCTGACGGAATTTGTCGGCAAGAATGTCTTTTTCCCGCTTGATCACCGCCGGGTCGACGCCAGCCGCATCAACCGCGATCGGATTGGCGGAAGCGACGTGCATTGCAATCTGCCGGCCAAAGGCCATCAGCTCATCCGTCTTGCCGGGCGATTCGAGCGCGACCAGTACGCCGATCTTGCCGAGGCCATCGCTGACCGAGTTGTGCACATAATAGGCCACGACGCCCTTACCGACCGAGAGCTCAGCGGCACGACGTAGCGTCATGTTCTCGCCGATTTTCGCGATCGTGTCGTTGATCGAGTCGCCGACGGTGATCGAACCGACTTTAGCCTGCTTGATCTTCTCTACATCGGTACCGGCCGACATAGCGACATCGGAGATCATCTTCACGAGGCCTTGGAAGAGGTCGTTGCGGGCGACGAAGTCGGTCTCCGAGTTGACCTCGACCATGATGCCCTTTGTGCCCTTGACGCTGACGCCGATCAAACCCTCGGCTGCGACACGGCCCGCCTTCTTAGCGGCCTTCGACAGACCCTTCTTGCGCAGCCAATCGATCGCCGCCTGCATGTCGCCCTTGTTCTCGACCAGCGCGGCTTTGCAATCCATCATGCCAGCACCGCTGGTTTCGCGAAGCTCTTTGACCATTGCCGCGGTAATTTCAGCCATCACACTTTTCCTTAAGTTTTCCGCAGGCGCCGAGCAGCTGCGACGCTATCCGAGTCAGTGTTTGCGAGACGGCAGATTATTCCGCCGTCAATTCTTTCGCCTTGGCAATCCAGGCCGGCACGCGGCCCGGCAACCCAACTTCTTCGCCGATATTGTGGGCGGCCTTCTCGTTGAGCTCGGCGATTTGCGAGTAATGGAAGATACCGAGATCGTTGAGCCGCTTCTCAATCGCGCCCGACACGCCGGGTAGCTTCTTGAGGTCGTCGGCGACGCCGCGCGGCCCCGGCAGCTGCTCGAAGCCGAGATCGCCTGTCGCAGGCTGCGTCGGAACCTCCTCCGCGACGGCCGGCTTCTCCTGCGCGCCGATGTCGACGCCCATCTCGCCTTGCGCGCGAGAGATGCCGTCGATCGCGGCCTTCGCCACCAGATCGCAATAGAGCGCGACGGCGCGGCTGGCGTCGTCGTTGCCGGGTACCACATAGGTTATGCCGGTCGGATCGCAATTGGTGTCGACGATCGCGGCGACTGGAATACCGAGGCGCTGCGCCTCCTTGATGGCGATGTCTTCCTTGTTGGTGTCGATTACGAACAACAGGTCGGGCACGCCGCCCATGTCCTTGATGCCGCCAAGCGAGCGGTCGAGCCTGTCGCGCTCGCGCTGCATCGTCAGGCGCTCTTTCTTGGTATAGCCAGCGGCCTCACCCGAGGAGAGCATCTCGTCGAGCTTGCGTAGGCGCGCGATCGAACCGGAGATTGTCTTCCAGTTCGTCAGCGTACCGCCGAGCCAGCGCGAGTTGACGTAATACTGCGCGCAGCGCTTGGCGGCATCAGCGATGGCATCCTGCGCCTGCCGCTTGGTGCCGACGAACAGGATGCGGCCGCCTTTGGCGACGGCGTCGCTCACCGCCTGCAGCGCGTGATGCAGCATCGGCACGGCCTGAGCAAGATCAATGATGTGGATGTTGTTGCGGGTGCCGAAGATGTAAGGTCCCATCTTCGGGTTCCAGCGGTGGGCCTGATGGCCAAAGTGCACGCCAGCCTCCAAGAGCTGACGCATGTTGTACTCGGGTAACGCCATAGTCTTCTCCGGTTGATCCGCCGCGGACCCTGTAAGCCCCTTTAGGGGGCACCGGACGGTCTTGGCGGCCCATTGTCGGGGCCGGGACCTGAAATCCGCGTGAGTGATGGCGGCGGCTTATATAGAGGCGGTTGGGAGGGCGCAAGGTCGCCCTTGACGGGCAATTTCTTGCGGTTACGCAGAGATAATGAGCCCTCGCCTCACCCGCGCCTTCTTCGGTCGCTCGGTGCACAAGGTCGCTCCTGATTTGATCGGAGCGATGCTTTTGGTCGACGGCGTCGGGGGAGTAATCGTTGAGGTCGAGGCCTACCACCACAGCGAGCCGGCCGCGCATAGCTATAATGGTCCGACCGAGCGCAACCGCATCATGTTCGGCCCGCCTGGCTTCGCCTACGTATACCGCTCTTACGGCATCCATTGGTGCCTGAACTTCGTTTGCGAGGATGAAGGCAGCGCGAGCGCGGTGCTGATCCGCGCGCTCGAGCCGAAGGCTGGGCTCGCGCTAATGCGGCGCCGGCGCGGCCTTACCGAGGAGCGGCAATTATGCTCTGGACCGGGCAAGCTGTGCGAGGCACTCGTCGTGACGCGTAGGCACAACGGACTGCCGCTCGACCGTGCGCCCTTCGAATTGCGCGCGCGCGAGCGCAAGCCGGCAATCACCACGGGCGTGCGCATCGGCATCACCAAGGCGGTGGAGCATCCGTGGCGCTACGGACTCAAGGACTCGAAATTCCTCAGCAAGCCGTTTCGCTAGTAGGAAACGATGAACTCACAGCCGGCGGCGGTCTTGAATTGTCCGGTGATGTGGCCGCCAGCAAGCTCGAGCTCGAGCGTCGCCGCCGCGTCGTGGCAGCACAAATAGCCGTGTCGTCCGTGGTCGTCGAAGCCAAAGCCCATCGGCGCCTGCGGCGCGACGAAACCGCCGATCTGCTTAAGCGCGCCCACATAGATGGCGGCAAAATTGTCGACGTGCTGGTGCCGCCGCCATAGACCGAGGCATAAACCTTGCCGCCATCAGGCGAGCGAACCTTTTCGTGCGTTGAAGCCAGCATGTCGATATCGCTGGTGTGCGCCAGGGTGCCGGCCTCGAGGAACTGCACCTTGTTTTACCCTCTAGGCGGTGAGGATCAGCGTCAGTCCCAGCGCGGCCTCCACAACAGGCACGGCCGCAATCTAACCCGCGTCCTTCACCCGCTCCAAGGCTTCCGTAATTTTCGCTTTGCGGGCCAAGGCCTCGTCACGCTTTTCCTTTTCCTCTTCGACCACTTCTT
>Ga0207787_1000051_pt1 | contig 18716 bp, 19 predicted proteins | sample LuqExpMetageno77_FD_187834 | JGI IMG/M metagenome (GOLD analysis project Ga0207787, IMG submission 187834) | Tropical forest soil microbial communities from Luquillo Experimental Forest, Puerto Rico - Sample 77 (SPAdes) | ecosystem: Environmental > Terrestrial > Soil > Tropical forest ... | reverse complement strand
GCGGGGGCGCGCGATCCCAACGAGTACGGTGACCAAACGGCGCATCATTTGATCCAATTTTTTGGTGCGCCGGCTGGAGTGTCTTCCAAAAACTGAAGACACATCAATTTTAGCAAAGACTCAGACGGAGATCACAAATGAATCCAGCAGAAGCCAAGGTACTGCAGACCGCTCCGCTCGCAACACCTACCGACTTGAAGCAAAATGCGGTACGCGACCTTGCAGGGGCGCTCAATATTCTGCTTGCGGATATGTTCGAGTTGTACCTGAAAACAAAAAATTTCCATTGGCATGTCTCGGGTCCGCATTTCCGAGACTTTCACTTGCTGCTCGACGAGCAGGCCGAGCAGATCTTCGCGACCACGGACGATATGGCCGAGCGTGTGCGAAAAATTGGCGGTACGACGTTGCGTTCAATCGGCCACGTTAGCCGCCTGCAGCGAATCAAGGATAATAACGCAGATTTCGTGACGCCGATGGATATGCTTGCCGAGCTGCGTGATGACAATAAGGAGTTGGTGGCGCGCATGCGCGAGACGCACGGCCTGTGCGACGAGCACGGTGACGTAGCTACCGCGAGTTTACTCGAGACCTGGATCGATGAGGCAGAGCGACGGAGCTGGTTCTTGTTCGAGGCCACACGCGCCACTTAGAGCGACCGACATATCGATAGGCTTATAGCGTTGGCGATTGGCGTGGCTTGTGCAACGGATGAAGCAGCGGAGTAAGCACGCCCAGGGTTGGCAACGCAATCCAAGTAAAGATGATCCATCCGCTGAGTCCGCTGTTGTTTCCCTGGAGCCCAAACGCGTTAGTCGTGGTAGCGGCCAGCACCCTCGATGATCAGAGTGAAGGTAATATCACCCGGCCGAGATACAGAAATAAAGAAAGTCCCAGCAAAAAGAGAAGCGCCGCGAGTACTAGATCGAAAAGTGAGTCAGAGCTTGTCACTGCTTCATCCTTATCGATCTCTTTCGCGATCCGGAAGAATCGGATAGCTGCGACGACGATCATCGCAAGGCCGAGAAGAATGAAGGCGAGACCCGCTTCATTCGCAAATTTCTGCCCATGAAGGGCGAACGAGTGTGACTGAGCTCCCGCAGCCATCGCAGCCAAGAAAATATCAAATCTTTCGATCAAAAAGCCAAACGCCATCACTGCGATTGCAGTTCGAACCCAAGCTAGAAATGTGCGTTCGTTCGCCGCGTGATCGCTATAATGTTTGATCATTGATGCTCTCGATTGCGAATTCGTTTCTAAAGAGAGCTGATTTCATTATTTTGTTGCTTCCTGTGCAATTGTACCGAGCAATCCGGCCATCGCTTTCACCGCCGACTCGCTTACAGCGCCGAGGCCGTGGCGCTTTGCGACCCAGGTGGGATCATTATAGGTGAGCCAAGCCTTGCCGTCGGCATCTTCCCAGACGAGAGCTTTAAGCGGCAAATCGATGCCGGATGACTGCCGGTCCTGCATCAGCGCGGTGCCGCCTTTGGGATTGCCAAAAATGACGACTTCGGTTGGTCGCAATGATAATCCAACCGAGGCAGCCCCGGCAGCGTGATCGACACGCGAAAAAACTGCAAGCTTTCGTTCGGCAAGCGCCGCCAATAAGCGGTCAAGTGTCTCGCGCGCGGAAACTCGGCTTTGTACTGACACGAGGCCATTGTCGGACATTGCTGCTCTCCGTTAAAAAAAGCGCCCCTCTTCTGACCTTTCGGAGTTGCCAGCTGTTGCGTGTAGGCATGGACCTTTGCCATTCAATGACTTAGTTACCTGTCTCACTGACTACGGATTTCTCAGGATTAAGAAGCAAGATCCAAATCAGAGCGCCTAAAATCAGCACCGCGGCTGTGACGAAAAATGGTGCCGTCCAAGAACCACGCTGAACGAGCATGCCGAATACCAACGGTGAAATCGAAGCCCCGACTGCTCCCGTCATGTTCATGACGCCGGTTACAGTTCCGCTTGATGGACCTGCCACATCCATCGGCACCGCCCAGGCTGGACCCAGCACCATTTCCAAAAAGAAGTTCGAGGCCGCAAGACAGATGATCGCAGTTAGGGCGCTGCTAGCGGTTGCCGCGGGCACAAGAAACACGGCTGCTCCTAGCAAAGCCGGAGCCGCGACTGCACGTCTTGAAAATGTCAAACGATTGGTTCGCTTGAACAAACTGTCTGTCAGGATGCCACCCGCGATGTCTCCGATCATCGCTGTGATTAGCGGTATAGTGGCCAACACGCCGACGGACTGAAGAGAAAGATGTCGATACTCCAGAAGATACGTGGGAAACCATGTTACGTAGAAGAATGATCCATAGAAGAAGCAGAAGTAAGCCGCCGCGATGTACCACATGTTTGGCGAAGTCATGATGCGTTTCCAGGGGACCGTCTGCCTGTCCATGGAATGTACTGCCGCATCTTCTGTTCCGCGTATGTAATCCAGCTCTGCCGCATTAACCCCGGGATGCTCCTGAGGACGATTTCGATAAACGATCGCAAACCAAATAGCCCATAAGGCTCCAATTAACGCAAAAGAATAGAATACCCAGCGCCAACCAAATGCGGACATAATCGCCACGGCAACGAACGGTGTGACAGCGACCGCCAGCCGACTAAAACAGTGTGTCACTCCTTGAATAAAGCCACGCTCCTGTTTCGGAAACCAGAGCTGCATGGCCCGGCTAGCAGTCGGGAAAGCTCCAGCCTCTCCTAAGCCAAAGACGAATCTGACAATAAAAAGTGAAAAAAATCCGCTGACCATGGCGGTCACGGCAGTCATGAGCGACCAGAACGAAACAATACTTAGGAGAACTTTCTTGGGCCCGAAATGATCTGCAAGCCATCCACCCGGTACTTGACCTAGCGCGTATGCCCATGCGAACGCTGAAAAAACTAGACCCATTTCTGTTTTGCTTAATCCAAACTCCACTGACATAGCCTGCGCTGTGACGGAAATGTTCGCGCGGTCCATGTAAGTGATAAGATACATCACGCTGATTAGAAAAAGGACAAACCACCGAACACGTGATCTTCGCGTCGTGGGTTTGGAAAACACTGATTCAGTTTGTGAAACGCTATTCACCGCCACATTGGCTTCCTTGGTGCATCCCGGGTGTCTCTTATTTGGCTACAAGGATAATCAGTTGATTTGGGTCAAAAGATAAAGGCAGGACACCTCGACTTCAAAAACATGCGGTGGCTTCGGCGAAGTCGTTTTTGACGCAAGGGGCTGGAACCTGTTGCGACCAATTTGGTACACGAAGTCGACCCTTGCCTCGGTTAGCGTTTCCGCGCCCCGAAACAAACCCGGTCCCGCCCAATTCAATGCCTGTGTTCGCAACAAGACCGTGCTTGGTCGCTACATGGGCGACGGCACGCGCAGCGTATTTGTACGCCCAGCGACAACTGATGCGCTATCGCGATGTGGAAGCTAGTGGGTCTTGCTCAGCTGCCTTCCGCCGAAGTCCAACCGCGCGCATCGAAGAGCGTGTCCGGAATTGGGATTCAACAACATCAGATATAATTCGCGCTGTGGCGGCCGAGAGAGTCCACCCCAGATGCCCGTGACCAGTATTGTAAAACACCCAAGGGCAGCGGCCCGGACCCACGCGCGGAAGCATACTCGGCATCATCGGCCGCAACCCGGCCCAAGACACGACGCGCGCGGTCGACACGTTCGGAAAGAGACGACGGGTCCAAGCAAAAAGGGGCCGGATGCGGTCGCTGCGGATATCGTAATTGAAGCCATTGAACTCGGCCGTACCAGCAACACGGAAACGATCAGGCCCCAGCCGACTAGTCACGATCTTGGTGTCATCATCGAGGATACTGACCCAGGGAGCGCCCTCGCGACTAGCTGCATCATCGAGATGCACGGTGATTGAATAGCCCTTCACTGGATAGATATTGACCCGGTCGCCGAGCATGGACGCAAAGCGGCGACTTGCGACGCCGGCGCATATAACGACCGCATCAGCAGTAGCTTCCTCGACCTCAACACATTTGCCGGTCGCATTTTGCCACATCAACGAGACGCCGTCGTTGGCGACACACACACGTTCTACCTGTGCATCGCAAATGAACCGTGCGCTGCGGCGCTCACAGGCAGCAGCAAGTGCGCGCGTAAATTTGTGAATATCGCCGGTGGCATCCGACGGCGTAAAAAAGCCTCCATAATAATTGCCGTGAATAGCCGGCTCGATTTGTTTGATCTCCGCAGCAGTCACCGCATGGCGCTCCAGCCCACCCTCCTGCAGCAACACATTGACATTGCTGGCGTGCTGGAAACTTTGGCGGTCGCGGTAGATGTGCAGAATGCCCCGTTTCTCGAGGTTGAAGTCGATCCCTTCCCGCTCGGCCAAAGCAAACATTAACCGTCTTGCCTCAAGCGCCAGCCGGACAGTGGCAATTGTGTTTCTGCGGTAGTGTGGAATCTGGCCAATAAATTCGGCGAGCCACGAATATTTGTGCCAACTCGGTTTGAGGTTCAAAAGCAATGGCGCGTCGCTTTTGAACATCCATTGCACTCCTTTCAGGAGCGTTGATGGATGGTTCCAAACTTCAGCATTGCTCGCGGAGAACTGCCCGCCATTCGCGAAAGACGTTTCCATCGCTGCGTAGCGGTGGCGTTCGAACACGGTCACGTCGTGACCGCGATCAAGCAATGCATAAGCAGTAGTAACGCCGGTAATACCAGCACCAATAATGGCGATGTGTGCCACGAGGGAGCCTCCCGCGTTCAGACATGGACCAGATCGGCCGAAGCCGACCGTTGATCCCCATCTGTCGCGGTACCTGAGAGCTTAACCCGCGCTTCTGGGCGCGAATGTCCCCTTCGGTGGACGCAATGAAGCGTCTCTCTCCAGATCGTCCAACCACGCGGTCCTGGTGCCTGAGAGATTCCGGGGTGGTTGCTCCGTCGGCGCTGCTGTCGGAGGAGTCGGCAGCAGTCTCTCCCGCGTAGCCTTTTCGGACGATTTTTGAATCGCATTGATTCGGGTGTTTTGCAAGTTAATGTTCTTGCAGAGCACAGAATAGAACCAGAGTCAGTCGCACTCGCTTTGGCTTTCGTGTACGTGTTTTGATAAGTAGGTTCTACGGTGAAAACTCGAAGTGATGAAAACCAGCACGACAAGCTGCCCGATTCGGAAGGGAGACCTTGTTGGCAAGCGCGCCCGTGAGAGCGTTTGCGCTCGTGAACGCAGTTACACCGGGGCGACTGATGATCTAATTCCCCTTCGCGAGCGAAGACGAGCTCCGAGCCCACGTACATGGAAGCGTGCCGCAACGCATCCCTGTGGTGGCCACGCTATTGCAAAGCAGCGGTTACGGAGGAAGCAGACCTGAGCGAATCGGTGCCGGCGTGGTGAGGGCCCAATCCGCCTCGCGCTGGGCTCGCTCGATAAGGTCCATACTCGTTCCTAATGGTTGCCTACTCATGTACTGATGGTTGCCTAATTTGTAGCCAATATTTTCGAATTGTATGCAATTAGTTCGGGCTGCCACGGCAGAGTAGTGGATTCCAGGATTCCCAATATGCCTGGAAGTTCAGCGGCTTAGGCCGAAGGCCGCTCGTCGTCGGTCTTGGCACGGCTCTTGCGGAAATCTGTCCAGCCAATCAGCCCGGGAGGTTTCCATGAAACGCCGCGAATTTCTGCGATCGATGACGGCTCTGGCCGCGAGCACCGCCATCACGGCGCCGGCGATTTTCTCGGCGGCCAAAGCCGCTTCGCGCAAAGAGACGCTCCTGCTTGTCACTGAAAACGGTCCCAACAATCTCGATATCCACGGGATCGGCACCAACCGGCCGGGCTACGAGGCCTCCTGGAACTGTTACGACCGCCTCATCACGCACGAGAAGAAGACGCTCTCCGACGGCTCGATTTCATACGACCGCGACAAGTTAAAGGGCGAGCTCGCCGACGATATGAACATCGGTGACATGTCGGTCACCTTCAAATTGAAAAAAACCGCCAAATTCCATGACGGCACACCGGTTACCGCGAATGACGTGAAATGGTCGTTTGATCGCGCGGTCAGCGTCGGGGGCTTCCCGACCGTGCAGATGAAGGCCGGCTCGCTTGTCAAAAAGGAGCAATTCGTCGTCGTCGATGATGCAACCTTTCGCGTCGATTTCATAAAAAAAGATCGCTTGACGGTTCCCGACCTCGCGGTGATCGTGCCCGGCATCTACAATTCCGGCCTGCTCAAGAAACACGTGACCGAAAAGGATTCTTGGGCGCTCGAATATACTAAGGTGAACACCGCGGGGTCCGGCGCCTACAAAGTTGTGAGCTGGAAGCCGGGCGTCGAAACTATCTACGAGCGCTTTGACGATTGGGTCGGCGGCGAGAAGCCAGAGATCCAACGCGTGATCTGGCGCACGATCCCCTCGGCCGGCAACCGCCGCGCGTTGATGGAACGCGGCGACGCCGATATCTCCTTCGACTTGCCCGCCAAGGACTTCTCCGAGATGAAGAAGGAGGGCAAGCTCAAGATGATCTCCAATCCGATCGGCAACGGCATGTACAGCCTTGAGCTAAACGTCGTCCATCCGCCCTTCAACAACGAGAAAATCCGCCAGGCGATCGCCTACGCGATCCCCTACGACAAGATCATTAGCGCCGCGATATTCGGCGTCGGCAATCCATTGTTTGGCGGCTCCTCGAACGATGTGTCGACCATCGCTTGGCCGCAGCCGACGGCCTACAAAACCGACATGGCGAAAGCCAAGGCTTTGATGGCGGAGTCGGGCGCCGGCGCGATCGATACCACCATCTCCTTCGACCTTGGCGACGCGGTGAATTCCGAACCAATCGCCGAACTGATCCAAGAAAGCCTTGCTCAGATCGACATCAAGACAACCATCAATAAAGTTCCAGGCTCGAACTGGCGCAGCGAGATGGCCAAAAAGACCATGCCGATGATGGTCAACTTCTTCTCGGGCTGGCTCGACTATCCGGAGTATTTCTTCTTCTGGTGCTATTCCGGCCAGAACGCCATCTTCAACACACCGAGCTACGTCAGCGCGGAGATGGACGCCTTCATCGACGGCGCGCGTGCCGCGGCCGCTGTAGGTGACAAGGAGAGCTATTCGACCGACGTAAAGGGCTTCATCTCAAAGGCCTGGCACGAGGTCCCGCGCGTGCCGCTGTTCCAGCCGTTCCTGAACGTGGCGACGCAGAAGAACATTTCCGGTTACTGCTACTGGTTTCATCGCCAGGTCGATTATCGCTCGATTGTTAAAGCGTAACTGTTCTGCCCGCGGAACGGCGCATCGCGAGTCCGAGAAACGCCAACCGGAGGAGGTGTCCTTAATGTTGGCAACGATCGGCAGGCGGCTGGTGACGGTGATCCCGACCTTGATCGGGGTCATTATCGTAACATTCCTGCTCACGCGTGTGTTGCCCGGCGATCCCGCCGTCTATTTCGCGGGGCCGGCAGCGACACCGCAATCGATCGCCGACATCCGCAAACAGCTCGGCTTTGACCGGCCGCTGCCCGAGCAGTTCTTACGTTACGTCAACGATCTCGCGCACGGCAATTTCGGCAATTCGCTCTCCACTGGCCGCCCCGTGAGCACGGAGATCACCAGCCGACTGCCGGCTTCGGCCGAACTTACGCTCACCGGGCTCCTCCTCTCGATGCTGATTGCAGTGCCGCTCGGCGTTCTGGCGGCGGTGCGGCAAGGCTCATGGATCGATCATTTATGCCGCATCGTCGCGACGGTCGGTGTATCGCTGCCGGTGTTCTTTACCGGGCTGCTGCTGGTCTACATCTTCTATTTCAGGCTCGGCTGGGCACCGGCACCGATCGGACGGCTTGACGTATTCTACACCGCACCCGCGCAATATACGGGCTTCTACCTGATCGACAGCCTGCTCACGGGAGATTTCGAGGCTTTCCGCGCTGCCCTTTCCCAGTTGCTCCTGCCGGCGCTCACGCTTGGCATTTTCTCGCTAGCGCCGATCGCGCGCATGACGCGCGCCTCCATGCTGGCGGTGCTCGCCTCGGACTTCGTGCGCACAGCGCGCGCAAGCGGTCTCAAGACTAGTACGGTGATCATTACCTATGCCTTCCGTAATGCCATGCTGCCAGTCGTCACCACGCTCGGCATGGTGTTTTCCTTCTTGCTCGGCGCCAACGTGCTGGTGGAGAAGGTGTTCGCCTGGCCGGGTATCGGCTCCTACGCAGTCGAAGCCTTGATCGCGTCCGACTTCGCGCCGGTACAAGGATTTGTGCTCACAATGGCCATCCTCTATGTGGCGCTCAATATGGCGATCGACGTGCTCTACGGCATCATCGACCCGCGCGTGAGGTTGGAAGGATGAACGAGAGTGCAACAATCATCAGCCAGGCTGCCGCGGTCGTGCTCAAGCGGCAGCGCAATTCTATGCTGCGCCACGCCCGCTATGTCGTGTCGGAAAATCCGGTCACCGGGTTTGCCTTCACGCTCTTCGTCCTGATCGCGCTCTGCGCGCTGATCGGCCCTTACGTGGTGCCGTATAATCCGTTGGCGAGCGATACCACGGTGACCCTCAAACCGCCGTCGCTCGAACACTGGTTCGGCACCGATCAGCTCGGCCGTGATATATTCAGCCGCGTCGTCGTGGCGACCCGGCTCGATTTCGTGATTGCGCTTGCCTCCGTCGCGTTGGTCTTTGCTATGGGTGGATTTGCCGGTGTCGCAGCCGGCTATTTCGGCGGTTGGACCGACCGCATCGTCTCCCGTATCGCCGACACCATCATGGCGTTCCCGCTGTTTGTGCTGGCGATGGGTATCGTCGCCGCACTCGGCAACACCGTCACCAACATAGTTATTGCCACAGCCATCATCAATTTCCCGCTTTACGCTCGCGTCGCGCGCGCGGAGGCGAACGTGCGGCGCGAGGCAGGTTTCGTGCAGGCGGCGCGGCTCTCCGGCAACGGCGAGTTTCGCATTCCTTTGATGCACATTTTGCCAAATATCATGCCGATCATGATGGTTCAGATTTCTCTCACTATGGGCTACGCGATCCTTAATGCCGCCGGCCTGTCCTTCATCGGGCTCGGCGTGCGGCCGCCGACGCCGGAGTGGGGGATTATGGTGGCGGAGGGCGCAGCCAACATCATTTCGGGCGAATGGTGGATCGCGCTGTTTCCCGGCGCCGCGCTAATGCTAGCGGTGTTCTGCTTCAACCTGCTTGGCGACGGCTTGCGTGATCTGGTCGATCCGCAGCGGAGGACGTAATGCTCAAGCGGACGGTGCCGGCCCGAGATGGCAAGACCTTGCCGCTGCTCGACGTGCAGAACCTAACCGTCGAATTCCAGACGCGGCGTGGCGTCGTGCGAGCGGTCGAGCAAGTCAATTTGACCGTCGCAAAGAGCGAAACGGTCGGTATCGTTGGTGAAAGCGGCTCAGGCAAATCGGTGACCTCGTATGCAGTGATGCGCATTCTCGACCGCGCCGGACGCATCGTGGACGGCACCGTGATCTTCTCCGGCATGAACTTGCGCACAGCCGCAGAGGCCGAAATGCGCGACATGCGCGGCCGAGAGATCTCCATGATCTTTCAGAACCCACGCGCGGCGCTCAACCCCATCCGCAAGATTGGCAAACAGATCGAGGACGTGCTGCTCCAACACGCCCAGGTGGACACCTACCAAGTAAGTGAAAAGGCGGTCGAGATGCTCAACCTGGTGCGCATCGCGCGCCCGCGCGAGCGGTACCATGCCTATCCGTTCGAGCTCTCCGGCGGCATGTGTCAGCGCGTGGTGATCGCGCTTGCCCTCGCTTGCAAGCCGCAACTGTTGATCGCCGACGAGCCGACCACCGGGCTCGACGTCACCACCCAAAAAGCGGTGATGGATCTCGTGGTCGAGCTCACGCAACAGCGTGGCATGTCCACCATCCTGATCACACACGATCTCGGTCTTGCCGCCGCCTATTGCGATCGCGTCGTCGTGATGGAGAAGGGCCATATAGTCGAAACTGCGGACTCAGATGCAATCTTCAAAGACCCCGCACACCCCTATACCCGTAAGCTGATGCGTGCGACGCCGCGACTAGGTGTGTCGTTGCGCGAGCTCTTGCCGGAAGACCAGGGCGAGCGCGCGAAAGCGGCGCCGCCGGTCAAGGAAACGGTCCCAAAGGACGCGCTGCTGTTTGTCGAGAATCTAGTCAAGGAATACCCGCGCCAGGGCGGAGGCCCCGTGCTCGGAAGGCTGTTCGGCAAGAGGCCTTTGCCGGAGAGCGAAAACTTCCGTGCCGTCGACGGCATCACGTTTTCAATCGCCCGTGGCGAAAGCGTCGGCCTCGTAGGCGAATCTGGTTGCGGTAAGTCCACCACCTCGATGATGGTGATGCGGCTGATTGAAAAGAGCGCAGGCTCGATCATCTTCGACGGCGAGGATATCGGCAAATTCCCGGCGCGCCATTTTGCAAAGCTGCCGATGCGCAAGCGCATCCAGATGGTGTTCCAAGATCCGACCGACAGCCTCAATCCGCGTTTCACCGCGGCGCGCGCGATCGCGGATCCCCTGCTGCGGCTGGCAGGAATGCCGCGCCGCCAGTTGCGCGCATGCTGCGAGGAACTTGCGCAGCAAGTGGGATTGCCTCTCGAATTGCTTGATCGTTTCCCGCATCAACTTTCAGGCGGGCAAAAGGCGCGCGTCGGCATAGCGCGCGCCATCGCGCTGAAGCCCGATCTCATCATTCTCGACGAGCCGACGGCAGCGCTCGATGTCTCGGTGCAGGCCATCGTGCTTAATCTGCTTCAGGACCTCAAGGACTCGCTTGGAATAAGTTATCTGTTCGTCTCGCACGATCTCAACGTGGTAAGGCTCCTGTGCAACCGCGTGATCGTGATGCGCGCCGGCAAGATCGTCGAGGAGGGGCCGACCAAGCGTGTGCTGGCCAAGCCACAGGCCGAGTATACGCGCGATTTGTTGGCGGCTATTCCTCACCCGCCATTGTGATTGCTCAGCCGGGGGCGAATATGACGGAACCTCTGGATAAATTTATCGAGGCCGCGGCCGTTACGCTCGCTCTGCCGTTGGACGAGGCGTGGAAGCCGGCGGTAAAGACCAATCTCGACGTCACGCTTAAACACGCAGCGACCGTCGCCGAATTTGAGCTGCCGGACGAGGCGGGGCCCGCACCCGTGTTCAAGGCCTAAGCTATGGCGCCGGTCCAGACCGAAACGCGCTGGTCAACCGCCGCGCAAATTGCGGCCGCTGTGAATGCTGGCGAGGTCAGCGCTTCGGCCGTGATCGATGCCACACTAGCGCGCATCGCGAGGCTAAATCCCTCATTGAATGCCTTCACCGCAGTGACGGCCGAGCGTGCGTGTGCCAAGGCCCGCGCTCTCGACGCCACCCGGGACAAGAAGAAACTGCCGCTCGCAGGCGTTCCCTTCGCGGTCAAGAATCTATTCGACGTTGAGGGGCTTGCCACCGTCGCTGGCTCGAAGATCAACCGCGCTCATCCGCCGGCGGAGCGGGATGCAACGCTGATCGAGTGGCTGGAAGCGGCCGGCGCCGTGCTCGTCGGCGCGCTCAACATGGGCGAATACGCATATGACTTCACCGGCGAGAACGTGCACGACGGCCCTTCGCGAAATCCGCATGATTTGACGCGCATGAGCGGCGGCTCCTCCGGCGGCTCGGGGAGCGCGGTAGGCGGAGGCATGGTGCCGCTCGCGCTCGGCTCCGACACCAACGGCTCAATCCGGGTACCGTCGTCTTTGTGCGGCATCTTCGGCCTGAAGCCGACTTACGGTCGTTTGTCGCGCGCGCGTACGTTTCCATTTGTAGTCAGCCTTGACCACCTCGGGCCCTTCGCGCGCTCCACCCGCGATCTCGCGATCAGCTACGATGCCATGCAAGGAGCCGATTCCAATGATCCGGCCCACGCTGATCGCGCGCCGGAGCCCGCAACGCCAGAGCTCCCGCGCGGGTTTGACGGGCTGCGGATTGTGGTCGCGGGCGGTTATTTCAAGAAAGGCGCATCCCCGGAGGCACTCGAAGCACTGTCGCGCGTGGCGACGGCAGTGGGCGCGAAAGACGAAATCGAGATCCCGGAAACCGCGCGCGCCCGCGCTGCGGCCTACGTGATCACCGCAACCGAAGGTGCCGCGCTCCATCTCGATCGGCTACGGAAGCAGGCACGCGACTTTGACCCCGCTGTGCGCGACCGGCTGATCGCGGGCGCCATGGTACCGGCGGTTGCGGTCACCAAGGCGCAGATTTTCCGCCGCTGGTACCGCGAGCAGGTACTCAAGCTGTTTGCGCGCTGCGACGCAATCCTTGCGCCGGCGACGCCTTGCACTGCGCCGAGAATTGGTCAGCAGAGCTTCACGCTCGACGGCATCGAAATGCCGGTGCGGCCGAATCTCGGCATTTACACGCAGCCGATCTCCTTCATTGGGCTGCCTGTCGTGGCCGTGCCGGTGCCGCTCAAACCCTTGCCGATCGGGGTGCAGATCATCGCCGCACCCTGGCGCGAAAATATTGCCCTGCGCATTGCACATGCGCTCGAAACGATGAACATCGTGGCGGCGCCGACGCCGCCCGCTTTGGGAGGGTGACGATGAACATCGACCTGTCGGAGGTCGTGACTGTACGAGCAGGCGCTGGTCTCGAGCGACGTCGCGTCGCGGCACATGTCAACCTGATGAATGGCGCGCGCGGGACAGTGCGATGAGCTTTGCCCTGACGGCCGAAGATCAGACCGTAAAGTGGCCGCGCCGCACGCGGACGGAGGAGCTGCGCCTGCGTTTGTCCGACGACATCGTGCGCGGCCAGCTCGCGCCCGGTGCAGCGCTCGATGAAACCGAGCTTGCACGCCGTTTCTCCGTTTCGCGTACCCCGGTGCGCGAAGCCATAAGGATGCTGGCGGCGAGCGGGCTAGTCGAGGTGCGCGCGCACCGGGCCGCCGTGGTGGCCCGGCCAACGCATGAGCACCTTATTGGCATGTTCGAGGTGATGGCGGAGCTCGAATCGCTGTGCGCAGGTTACGCCGCCGATCGCATGAGGGGAGCCGAGCGGCGCGCGCTGGAGGAAGCGCATGAGAAATTACGCGTGCTGATTCAGCGGGGCGACCCGCAACGCTATTATGAGGTCAACGAAGCCTTTCACGCGACAATATATGCAGGCGCTCACAACAGCTACCTCGCCGAACTAACGCTCGCCACGCGCGGGCGCGTGCAGCCGTTCCGCCGCGCCCAGTTCCGCAATCTCGGGCGGCTGGCGAAATCCCATGCTGAGCATGATCGCGTAGTGCAGGCGATCCTGCGTGGCGAACGCGTGCTCGCCGCGCAAAATATGTACGCGCACATCATCAAGGTGCGCGACGAATATGAGCATTATGCCGAAACGATCTAGTCAGGCCGACTACCCTTTAATGCTCCGAGCGGCAGTCTTGTATCGGCGTGGAACGCTTGGCCGATGCTCGCAAGTAGCGCATCTTGGCCGCCCGGTGCAAGCAAAGTGATTCCGAAGGGTATTCCGTTTTCGGTGAACGCAGCCGGCACTGCGAGCCCGCACAGATCGAGTAGGTTGACGAAATTCGTGTAGGTGCCGAGCCTGCTGTTGAGCTGGATCGGATCGCTGAGCAATTGCGCAACTGTGTAGGCAGTCGGCGCGGTCGGCAACGCAAGCGCGTCCAATTGACCGAAGGTTTTTTCGGCGACACGGCGCAATTCTTCGAGCCTATAGAAAGCAGTGAAGGCGTCCATTGCCGTGGGCTTGAGGCCGCCGGTGATGATTTTGCGCGTCACAGGATGCAGCGCATCCGGATCAGAATCGAGTATCGGCTTTGCCGCGATGGCGCGTTCGGCAACCCATGGCCCCTCGTAAAGCAGCCGCGCGGTTTCGTAAAACGGTTCGATGTCGATTTCGCCGATAACGCAGCCAAGTTTGGCGAAACGGGCGAGCGCCGCATCATAGGCCGCTTCGAAGTCGCGGTCGCCGAAAAACTGCCGATACCCCGTTCGCGGCACACCAAGACGAATGTGCGCCGGCATGGCACAAAGCTCGCCGAGCTCCCGCCTGCGTGAATAAGGATCCTTGTCGTCCGGACCCGCGATGACCGTGAGGGCGGTCCAGGCATCCTCGATTGTGAGAGAGAATACCGACACGCAATCGAGCGTGCGGCATGCCGGCACGACGCCGTAGGTTGACACTAGCCCGAGGCTCGGCTTCAGGCCGACGATGTTGTTGAGACCCGCGGGAATACGCCCTGATCCGGCGGTGTCGGTGCCGAGCGACAAGGGCACGATCCCGGCGGCGACCGCCACGGCCGAGCCCGAACTTGAGCCGCCCGGGATCAGCTCAACCTTGATGGCATTGCGCGGCACACCATAAGGTGAGCGCGTGCCATTGAGGCCGGTGGCGAATTGATCGAGATTGGTCTTGCCGATGACAATGCAACCTGCGGCGCGCAAGCGCGCGACCGCGGTTGCGTCGTGATGCGCAGTATGGGCGAAGGCCGGACAGGCCGCGGTCGTCGGCATACCGGCGACATCGATATTGTCTTTCACCACGAGCGGTACGCCGTAGAGCGGCAGAGTAGCATCTGTCAGCGCACGCGCCTCTGCCACCGCGTCTGCTTCCTCACGCAGCGTTATGAATATGGCAGGGTCACCGTGCGCGCGCAGGCGCTCGTAAGCGACCGCAACAGTGTCACCGGGTGCAATACGACCATCCTTGTGGGCGGCAACAATAGCGGCGGCAGTTTCGGCCAATGGGGCCCCCGTGATTGCAAACCCCGCCCGGCACAAGGTGCATTCTATTTGTGCGCCAAACGCTAAGTCACACAATACGACCGGTGGGCAAACGCCTTGATTTGCACCTCGTCGATGATGTGGGCGCGGCAGGTGAAACGCTGCCCCACGTGAAGGTCCTCGAGATAGAGCGGGTCCGAAATCTCAGTGTTGAATTCGACCATGCCACACCTGCGCTTTAAATCCGCGCCGCACATCGAAGAACGGCCGGCAATAGATGCCCATCGCGGCATTCAGCCGACGAGCGTTGCATCCAAGGTGATGTTGGCCTTCAGCAGCTTGGAAACCGGACAACCGGCCTTGGCCTTGTTGGCAAGCTCGTTGAACTTGGCCTGATCCGCACCGGGTATCTTGGCCTTCAGGTCCAGATGCACGGCGGTGATGGCGAATCCGTCCGCGACCTTCTCGAGAGTAACTTCAGCGGTGGTCTCCATCCGCTCCGCAGTGAGTTTGGCCTCGCTCAATATGAGCGACAGCGCCATGGTAAAACAGCCGGCGTGGGCCGCCCCGATGAGTTCTTCGGGGTTGGTGCCAGGCTTGCCCTCGAAACGGCTGCTGAAGCCGTACGGATAGTCCTTCAGCGCACCGCTCTTGGTCGAGATCGCGCCCTTGCCATCCTTGAGGCCGCCCTGCCAGACGGCCGATCCGTTGGTTTTCATAGTCAGTTCTCCTTAAACTGTTTTGTAGCCCAAACCTTTCCCCAGCTAGTTTCTTCATCAACCGTAATGGCCTTACGCTTTACAGATCGTTCGATGCATCCCGGGCAAGCGAAAAACAGTTTGAGCGCCGTCCTGCGTCAGGCCAAATTCTATCTTCGCGTAGATCGAACCTGTGGTCGAACAGGTCGATAGTCACATTATTCAATCGAAATATTAGCCTCCCGTCCGACCTTGATCCAACGCTGCGTTTCGCTGCGCATCAAATCCCCGAACTGCTGAGGACTCATGGTCTCGGCTTCGGCGCCCTCGGTTTCCAAGAACCTAACGAGTTCTGGCGCTGTCAGCATCTTGCCAATCTCGGCGTTGAGCTTATCAACGATCTGCGGAGGCAACCCGGCCGGACCCACAATGCCCCACCAGGAGGATGAATCGAAGCCGCTAATGCCCGACTCATCGACAGTCGGCACGTTCGGCAGGATCGGCGATCGTTTGAGGCTTGTCACCGCCAGGGCCTTCGCTTGGCCGGTATGGACCATCTGGAGCACCTGCGGCAAGCTCGACACGTAGATATCGACGTGGCCGCCGAGGAGATCGTTGAGCGCCGGCGCGCCGCCTCTATAAGGGATATGAACGAATTTTACGCCAGCCGAAAGCGCGATCAACTCGGCCGAAATCTGATTGATGCTGCCCGGACCGGATGACGCGTAGGTGATCTTACCCGGCTGGCTTCGGGCGATCTCAAGCAGTTCCTTCATGGAATTCACCGGGAGATTGTTCGACGCGGTGACGAGAAGCGGTGAGCGCGCAATAAAGGCGACGGGCGTAAAGTCCTTGAGTGTGTCAAACGGCATGCTCTTTTTGATCGCCGGGTTGATCGTGAAGGTCGACGACACCAGCAGCAACGTGTAGCCATCTGGCGGCGCGGCGGCGACGACGGAGGCACCGATAACACCGCCGGCGCCTGGACGGTTCTCGACCACGACTGGCTGTCCCCAGGCCTCGGAAAGCTTTTTGCCGATGGCACGGCCGACAATGTCATTCGATCCTCCGGCTGCAAACGGAATGATGAGAGTGATGTGTCTGGACGGATATGTTTGCGCAAGGACCACTGAGCTCGCGAATAGAAAACTTGCGGCAAGGAACGCAAGGGCTCTAATCATGGCTTTATCCCTTCACAAGCTAATCTTTTCGAAACTGCGTCCACAAATGACTTGTTCTCATCGTCACCACGAGAAACCGTCAGTCTGAAAATGCGCTCATAAGGCTCCGAAGCTTAGGATACCATCGTTTTCATCCATCCCGGATATAATGCGCTTGCCGAGCAGTTCGCGCAGCGTTTCTGACGTGCCGCCGCCGAGCGTTCCGTAACGCGCGCCGCGATAGAAGCGAGACACCGGATATTCATCGGTAAAGCCATAGCCTCCGTGTACCTGGATGGCCTCGCTGGTGACGCGCAACGACATCTCATTGCAGAAGATCTTCGCAATCGCAGCTAGATACGGATCGGGGAATGGGTCGGCGCTGGCGCAAGCGCGATAGAGGATGCTACGGCCGGTCTCTATTTCCTTATACATCTCGGCAAGCTTCCAGCGCATACCTTGGAAATCGCCGATCGGCTGGCCGAAGGCTTCGCGATTGCGCGCGTAGCGGACGGCTTCCTCGAAAGCGCCCTCTGCCAGGCCGAGCGAAATGCTCGGGTTCAGGCAGCGTTGCGTATTGAACGCCGCGAGCAGGCGTACGAAGCCATCGTCACGCAGCACCAGATTTTCGAGCGGCAATTCGCAATTTTCGAAACGAACTTCGTGTAGATTCTCGCCGCCCATCGTGTGGAATGTGCCGCTCACGGTCAGTCCCGGCGTGCCCTTATCAACCAGCACGCAGCCAATGCCGCCCCGCCCCGGCTGCTTGTTAATGCGCGTGAAGACAACAAACATGCCGGCCTCGTCAGCCCGGCTAATGAGCGTTTTGACGCCGTTGAGTCGCAGGGTGTTGCCGATAATGTCGGTGTTGGTCTTGTAATTGGCGACGTCCGTACCGGCGTGGGGTTCTGTCATACAAATCGCCAAAATGCAGTCGCCAGTGACCACGGCCGGCAGGATGCGTTTGCGGATGTGTACTGGGGCGTAGGTCGAAATGATGCGCGTCTGAACGCCAACTTCGCCAAGCACCGCCATGGCCGTGACGTAGCAGCCTTTCGCGATTTCCTCGAGCACGAGCGCAGTGTCGAGCACCGGCAGACCGAGACCGCCATATTCCTCCGGTACTGCCATGCCGAGAACACCAAGCTTCGCCAGTTGCCGCATGTTCTCCCAGGGGAAGGTGCCATCCATGTATTTGAGGGCGCGCGGTTTGAACTCGTTCTGCGTGATATCGCGCACGGTTTGAACAAAACGGCGTTGATCTTCTGACAGCATCAGCTGCACGCCTAGGCTCCCATCGTTTGGCCGAACCCATCGGCTACGGCATCCACCAAATCTCGAATCTTTGTGAACACGTGGGCGCCGGCACCCCTGAGCGCTTGGGTTTTCGATGCGATTGTGCCGACGTTACCCAGAATCATTGCACCGGCGTGGCTCATGGTTACGCCCTCGCGGGCGGTGCGGCCGGCGATCAAGGCATAGACCGGCTTGCTGCAGATGTGCGTGCGCATGGCCGCCGCCAACTCTTCCTCCTCGGATCCGCCGATCTCGCCGATGACGACAATCGCCTTGGTGTCGGGATCGGCGAGCAGGAACGGCAGGAGATCGGCAAATCGCGTACCCTTGACCAAGTCACCGCCGACGCCGACCCACAGGCTCTGGCCGAGGTTGCGCCCAACGAGGCGATGACAGACTTCGTAAGAGAGTGTGCCACTCTTGGCCATGATGCCCAACGGGCCGGGAACTAGCGATACGTCGGGAAGGAAGCCGAGTTTGAGCCGGCCGGGAATCGCCAGGCCGGGGGTGGACGGCCCGACCCAGCGGGCGCCAGCCGCGCGCACGGCCTCCAGTGCGCGCACGCCGTCGGCGACCGGCATGCCTTCGGCGATGGTGACGATCAGTTTGATACCGGCTGCGACAGCTTCCTCGATCGCCGCCAGAACCGCCAAGGGTGGGACCATAGCAACGCTAGCGCTGGCGCCTGTAACGGCAACCGCCTCTGCACAAGTTTTGAAGATTGGAACGCCGTCAACGGCATCGACACCGCCTGCGGGCGAGACGCCGCCCACGATCCGCGTGCCATAGGCGCGCATGAGCTGCGAATGGCGACGGCCACTGCGGCCGGTCATTCCCTGGACGATTGCCTTGACGTCCGG
>Ga0207787_1000049_pt1 | contig 19013 bp, 14 predicted proteins | sample LuqExpMetageno77_FD_187834 | JGI IMG/M metagenome (GOLD analysis project Ga0207787, IMG submission 187834) | Tropical forest soil microbial communities from Luquillo Experimental Forest, Puerto Rico - Sample 77 (SPAdes) | ecosystem: Environmental > Terrestrial > Soil > Tropical forest ... | reverse complement strand
TTCGACTAATTGGCGCAAGGACGCAATGTTCATTTGAAGGTGTTCTCGGATCGCCTTTCGTTGTTCGAAGTTCAAATCCTTCGATGCCAGCTCTGCCCAATCGCGACCGATATCCTCTCGAACAAGTGCAATTTTCCAATCGATGGTGCTTTGATCCGTCATGGTCACACCCTCACTTATGACCGCAACTTCACCTTGAAAGCCGACGCAGCACTTCCAACCAAGAAGCATTGTAATGACTTCGGTTGAACAAGCCAATTCTCTTCTCTTTATGCCGGTAAACCTAGGAATGATTTGCAGGAGGATCCAAGACCTAAGGCGACCTTGTCTTTTCCCATTGCGACAGCCGCCCTACCCCGTTTCCTTCAGATAAGATTGCGTCGCTAACGTCAGACCGCCCAACGACGCGCTGAGCGCGCAGATCTCTCTTCAGGGTCCTCAGTATCAGCGAGCACGTAATTCAACACCAAAACCCGTAACGTCGGCGGCTTACAGCGCTGTGGGTCTGCTGCCCGTTTATCAGCCAAGAACAGTCAAATCTTAGGTTGAGCGCGCGAAGATTTTACCGTGCATCTAATACAAATACGTTCCAGAAACGGCCTAATTGTTGCCTTCAAATCGCACGAAACGACGCCTATTGCGCCGGGTCTTATCAGGGACCAATCGGGGGAGCCTTTAGATGTTTGTGCGCTTGCGCGCGGCGCTTTGCGGCGCCGCTATCGTATTTTCTTGCTCGTCTGCTATGGCTGAGTCTGGAATTGCATCGGTATATGCACATGGAGGTGGAAGAACTGCGAGCGGAGAGCGCGTAAATTCGAGCGAACTCACCGCTGCACACCGCAATCTGCCGTTTGGTACCCGTGTCCGCGTCACCAATCGGCGCAACGGACGCAGCATTATCGTTCGCATTAATGACCGCGGCCCCTTCGTGCGCGGCCGCGTGATTGACCTTACACCGGCGGCGGCGCACGCCCTGGGTTTTTCCGGCCTTGTTCGGGTCAATCTGGAGATCGTTCGTACCTAAGTGTCTTATGCATGCGCCTTCGCAGACGCGGACGGAGGGGTGCGGCAAATCAGCTCACCCGTTTGAAAAGCGGCAACTAACCTTTTTATGATGGGAACCCACCGGGAGTTCATTAATTCCCCATAAGCGTCGTCTGCGTTATTGTGCAGCGAGTTTTGGCTGGACGCTTCGCAACAATCAGAACGCGTGTGGGCGTCTATCAACCGCGGATGGAACCGGGGGCCTACAAACCCTTCTTTGAAACGCAAGCCACACCGGCCGAGGCCGTTGCTGAAGGCCTTGACTTGCGCGTCAAGAAGCCGATCCGCCAAAATTGACCATAAATGTAGTCGCTTCTGGAATCCGCACGTTGAGGCTAACCCTGGTCATGATGAGACCGCGCTATGCGCAAACCCACCAACAGTACCCAAACATATTACACACCCTATACATACCCCGGCCACCGCAGATCTTCGGCCCCGTTCGATAGTAAGGGCCCGGCACGTAGTCGATGCCGGTACCAAGCAGTCCATATCGATCTCGAACACACTCACCGTCCAGGCTGCGATGCCAACCGAGCCAACATCCGTCAAAAAGCGCGGTCAGGATTACAGATCTGTTTTGAGTTCGGTCGCTCACAAGCGGCATAGCCAATGTAGCACCAGTCGACACGACGAGCGCGAAGCCAATCGAGACGGAAATTAAAAATTTTTTCATTCGCCCTTCCTTCCCCTGAGCCAGCCGAAATAGAGCTAAGCACTTATTCCGGTAACAGAGCCTATAATTATTGTCGACGTGTGCAACTCTGACGTGCCAACCGAGGGTGAAAAGCAACGGCTAGAAGTGCCGGATTACATTACTGGGCCCGCAAAATCCGATGGGCGCGCGCGCCTTGTACTGTTCAAGGGCAACAAGAAATCCTTTACCGCATCCGCCGTACTGATCAGCCGGAAGATATCGGTCAAGCGATTTCCTCGGGATTTATCCGCATCGCCAACGGGGACGTCATCGACCAGGCACCGTGGTAGTGGTGCTTGCCAGACCGACTCGCGCTCCGGGGACCTGACCAGCCAATATAGCTTCAGACATGCGGCGCATATCGGTCGCAGGCGTCCCACTAATCTTCCCAGTGCATTCCGAGCGGACGCTGATCGGCGCCCACGGCTTTTGCGAAAGAATAATTCTGACCCTATGCAGCGACCGGATGATCGTCTTCTTTTACCCTCAACGTTGCAAGCTCATTTCTCAGGGCTTCTGTTGATCGCTGCAGTTTTGTGCGACGTTCTCGCGCTGCCCTAGCATACATGGGATAAGCGAAATTCTTCGGGTCCGATACGCCAGCACGCACCTCCTCGGCTTCTATTTGCTGTCCAAGATCGGCACACATCCGATCGAACTCGCCAATCATGGTCTCGATTTGGTTCACTCGTAACCGACGGTGATCGAATTCAAAGTCTCTGTGCCGGCGGAGACGCTCATTTTGGTTAACTCGCATCGGGGAGTCTCCTAGATTTTGTCTTACTTCGAGGCAAATTCGCCACATCGACTTCTAGAGAGCAAGACTCGGGCCAGCCGAAATTAGCGGACTCGCCCTGTTTGCCTATGGGCGCTTACGATATCTGCCGCTTGTGGCTGCTCTTTTCTTGCTCGCAGCTTGATAAAGCAAGAGACTTCAGATGATGTCCTCCCAACGAAGGCGTAGGCAGCCGAGAATTATTTTCTGATGCGAGCGCGGGCTGCATTTTCTATTAAAGTTTTACCGAGCGACCAAACAGCTCCTGGAACCCGATGCGCATCTGCAATGACCGCTTCAAACGATCGCTCTATCCATTCACAGTCCGCATCGGTGATGATAAGTGGAGGCAGGAGTTTTATCGTGTGACTGCCATGTCCCGCAACTTGAGTTAGAACCCGGTGTTCCTTTAGCAACGGTATCACGATCACTTGGCAAAATAGGCCGGCGTTTGCCGTCTCGAGCAAATTCCAAGAGGCCTTGAGCTTCAAGGATTGAGGCGCACCAAATTCGATCCCGATCATCAGGCCTTTTCCGCGGACAGCTTTGAGCAACTCGTAATGCTTAGTCATTCGCTCGAATGCAGAGAGTAAACGTTTACCCAGGCGTTCCGCATTTTGCATCAGGCCTTCGGACTCGATCACGTCCAGTGTTGCAAGTCCTGCCGCCATCGCCATATCGTTCTTTGCAAACGTTGAACCGTGCACCACGGCACGGTCCATACGATCGAACACTTTATCAAATATCCATTTGCGCATCAGCGCTGCGCCGACAGGCACCTGACCACCTGATAGAGACTTAGACAAGAGAACTATGTCTGGTTCGACACCCCAATGTTCGCATGCAAGAAAACGTCCGGTTCGGCCAAGCCCTGTCTGAACTTCATCAGCAATAACCAACGTGCCATGTCGGTGGCACAGTTCAAGAGCAGACCGAAGGTACTCTTCCCCAGGGAGGATAACGCCTTTCCCTTGAATGGGTTCGATGATGAATGCCGCTACGTTCCTTGAGGACAACGCCCGTTCCAACGCAACAAGGTCGTTGAACGGCACTTCGACGCACCCTGGCAACAGTGAACCAAAGCCAGAGCGAAAAATCTCATCGCCGTTTACGGACAGTGAGCCGTAGGTCAGGCCATGAAACGCATGCGTGCAATAAGCAATTTCATCCCGACCAGTTGCAGCGCGCGCGAACTTCAGAGAGGCCTCGACCGTTTCCGTTCCTGAGTTGGCAAAAAAGACTTTCTCAAGGTGTGGCACATAACCGAGTAAGCGCTCGGCTAAAACTCCCGCCAGTGCCGATACATCCATTTGAACGAGGTTTGGAAGTTCACTGTCGAGGACCTTTTTAAGCGTATCGCGCACGACTCGATGATTGCGGCCAACCGCGAACACCCCCCACCCACTCAGCAGATCGAGATACTGGCTACCGTTGCGGTCGTACAGATACTGACCCCGCCCGCGCTTATATCCCTGGTCGAAGCCAATTGTTCTCAATACCCGCACCATTTGCTCGTTAAGATGACGAGCGTGCAGCCCGTACCGATTTGCTTCTCGTTCAGCGAAAACGTCCTCAATTTTGAGGTTCATTGCCTCCTCCACTGAACGGAACTACTACAGACTACTCCCGTAGGATATGGCATACGGGGTAGCGCGCGCTATGGTTGCATTGACCATTAACAGAACCTTCGATAGCGTTTTGGTTGGGGGGCGTCCATTAATGAGCAAGGTAGAGAATGTTGTCGCTGTCACCTGCCTAGAGTTAGAAGCGTATATCGCGCGCGGTCCTAGGGTATCGGTGATTTGCAATCAGGGGACCGAACTCAAGACTGCGCTTGCGGCAGCGGTAACCGGCGCATCGGGCATCATCAGTTTTGGAATAGCTGGCGGTCTCGCCCCTGATCTCAGGGCAGGAGACTGGGTTGTGGCGTCCGAAGTCAAAGGCCCGGATAGGGTCGTTCCAACTGATCGCGCATGGAGCCACAGGCTTCTCGAAGCTCTCCCAGGCGCTGTTCACGCATGTGTCATCGGCGCGCAACGCGTAATAGCCACACCGCAAGAAAAGGCTTCGCTCTTCAGTCAAACCGGCGCTGCCGCCGTTGACATGGAGTCGCACATTGCAGCGGAGATCGCGACCGCGCATCGCATACCGTTTGCAGCCTGCCGCGTGATCCTTGATTCAGCTTACAGAGTAGTCCCCCCCGCTGCTGTTGCTGGGTTGCGAGCGGACGGAACACCGAATATCAGCGCGGTGATTCGATCGGCTCTAAAGATGCCGAATCAACTTCCCGATTTAATTCGCACTGCCTTCGATGCCTATATTGCAGCTCGTGCACTGAGCATTGGTCGCCAACGGCTAAACGTCGGATTAGAATTTCCCCATTTCAACGACATTGCGCTTGATTTTGTTGCTGCGTGATAAGCGATGTAGTTTTAAATTCTCCTTCCGAAGGTTCTCGCTCCACATTTTTGAGCCGCTGTATACGCGTGAGTCTTTTTTGAAGGCGGTCGAACATACCTCATATGCATTTCATGGTGGGCGCTGCAGCGATGGATGCGATGAAAGACAAGGCCCCAGCACAGGGTGAATTGCTCGGTCTGCACACGCAAAACCCGGACGATTGGCCGAAAGACGAAGAGGCCTCCACTATGAGGTGGCCTCTTTTCTTTTCACCGAGTAACCAATCGAGCTTGAACAAACGCATCGCTCTCGCAATTTAAGCAGATGAAAAATTCACTCTGGATCCACCTAAAACGTCTTCGCAAATATTAAAGTTTTATCGGTTGTTATAACGGGACTCTCACAAAGGCCGATTACTGTTAGCTCCACCTGCAGAAATGATGACCCGGTGGATGCTAATGACATTCTTTTTCATCCGTACCGGATTCCCTAATAACGTTGCGATTTTGGCGTTAGCCCTGGTCCCGTTCGTGTCGTTTGCGCTAGCGGCATTGCCGGATAACAGTAGGACACCTTTTGATCAGGCGCCCTCGGTAACATTGCTATTACAAGTCGCTACAGCCGTCGACTGCCCGTATTCTACCGACTGACAAAAGCCTAGCACAAATTGATCATAGTTCGCGACTTGACCTACTCGGCGGCTACCTTGCCGATTTCCATTACGTTTGGCTCTTCCAGCACCTCCACCTGCCCATGAAGATGGAGCCGCAGAAAGCTATTATTGCGTATATCGGAAAGCCTGGCGGTGCCGATAATCATCGGTACATTGTACTCGCGTGCAAGAATCGCGGTGTGACTGAGCCAACCGCCGACTTCGCTAACAAATCCTGCTGCACGCGAAAAATAAGGTAGCCAAGACGGATTAATCACCGGCGCAACAATGATGTCGCCGTCTTTGAAGCTGGTGAGGGCGTCGTTACGCTCAAAATCCCTTTCCAAAATCACGCATGCACGCCCTTCGACCACGCGGCTACCCGATACCCGCGTGCCGCAAATAATTCCATTGCTCCCTGGGGTTCTGACACCATTGCCGGCCATGACCGCCTCGAGGTCAAAGGGCGTGAGCATGGATCCAAGCGTATCCAATTTTCGCAGGTGCACAGCATTCTCTCGACGGCGCAGCGCCGTCGCACGCAGTGCTTTGGTCTCCTGTTCGCCTAGTGTCGCGATCTCATCAAACGTGAGGTAGAAGACAAGCGTCCCGAGACCGAGTTGTCGACCGACGGCGAGGATAGCACGGCGCAGAACGGCAAGCTCGCGCAATAAATGATGCTTAGCATCCTCCTTCAGCGCTTGGAAACGACGAGCGCTGTCTACCAACCTGGCAAGCCGCCTGCTCAATCCAGGATCGGCCGGAGCGTCGGGGCGCGCCATGGCACCCTTGGCGACGATCAGGCGGGTTAAAAAATCCCGGTTTTCAAAATATCGGGGCTCGGCTAGTTCGTAATCAAAAGCCGCCCGATGCCCGATCTCGCGGACCAAAAACCAATACCGACTCCCGTCGGGCGCAGCGGTAGCTTCGGCGATTGCGCGGCCTTCGAATGTCTCTGGGATATTTCCCAGCAAGCTCGACGGGTTCAGTCCGGCGGCGCTGAGCTTCCGACGTGCAAGATCAAGATAGAAGTTGGCAGCAATGTTGACCACATCCATCTCGACATGCGTTTCATTGACGAAGCGGTTGCGGAGATGCACGATCTCCTTAACCAACTCTGGAGTTGTTAGGCGATTGAAATCTGCCGTCTCAGCAAGGCGGATATGCCCCAAGAACGGGGGCAAGAATTCGTCGCGAAAGTGATGCTCGATATGGTCGGCGCGGCGCAGGAGTTTGCGAGATGCGACCCACCCGATCGAAAAGCCGCGCGCCTTCTCCTCGCGCTTATTGACGTAGAGGCGGCCCAGGATCGTTACCAAATAGCTCGAATCCTCTGCCACCCGATACCAAAAACCAAGCTTACGTGCCGCGCGATCAACACTCCCGCCGCTTGCCCACAGAGCCTCCATCAGGGATAGCGACAAAGGCGTCGGCCTTGGCAACATTTCCGCAAGCTCATTCTTGGCAAAGATTACCTCATCCGCGGCAGCGCCTTTGGCGAGATCGATCACGCGTGCAAGATCGGCCTTAACGACAGATTGGTCTTCCTCACTCGCTAGGACCCGCGTGATGTCGCGGGATTGCAGCAGATGGAAACGCCCTCCAGCATAGGTCCATTCGATATCCTGCGGACAACGGAATAGCTCCTCAGCCTGCTGGCCCATGGCGAGAAGAGGCGCAAGATCAATGGGTGCAATTCCGTGACCGAAAGCCCTCCGGGTGATGCGACCGTACCGAAACGTCCAAGGCCGCGCCGTACCTGAAACGAGTTTTTCAGCGGTCCCCTTCACCATCTCGACCATCATGAGACCGCCAGCCGATGGATCACGGGTGAACAGGACTCCAGCATATTCGGCCGGAAGCATGCGCTGTAAAAGCACGCTGCCGAAGCCACCCTTGGCAGAATACGATGCCGCGCGTGTTGTCTCGAATGATGCTTGCACTTTTCGGATCGCGGCCTCTAGTCCGCTGCGACCGACGTTGAGCACGGACTCAAACACGCCAGCAAAACTGTTATTGGCGCTGTCCTCCTCATTTGCGGAGCTGCGCACGGCGAGTTGCTCGCTGGCAAGTTGCCGCCAGAGCCGGTCGAGAATCGACCGGCGTTCTTCAGATGGGTGCCGCTCGAAATCCGTCAAGAATCTTGGCGTCAGCAATAAACCACCGGGCGCCGGCAGACCGGCCGCACGCAACTGCGCCAGCCGGTAGGCTTTGTTGCCATGGCCAGCCAGCGTTGGCAGGTCATCAAGCGAGATGACGCCGTTCTCGAGCCGAGAACGGTGCCATGCTCGCCAAAGCTGCGAACCCAGGCCGCTGACCCAGATCCGCTGGAAGATGAGTAGGGCCGCACTCGTTACCAAATAAATGTCCGTTCCAGCGGAAAACAATGCCCCGACCGCGATGAAAAACGGAAAAACGATAGCCCATGCGATGAGCCGATGGCGGCGCGTACGCACAAACGCCATATCAATGTAGAGTGAGATTAGCGCTGCAAACAGGACAGGGAATATCAACCACCGGTCGCGCTCGGCAAGATTCAATATCCACGCAAATTGATTATAATCTGTCGAGACCGCCTTCTGTACAGCGGTCAGAGCTAGCGCCATAATGGGTAGAAACAAAAGTGCGATCAGATTGCGCACCGGCGTGATGCCATGGCGCTTATAGAATTCGGTGATCGCACGCGTCAGTCGCACCGGATCATCCTTGAGACGCTTTTTAAGCTCAGCGAGCTCATCCTCTACAAGGCGCGACTTAATCTGGTCGCGTTCCGCTTTGACCGAGAATGGCAGAACTAGTAGACGCGAAATGATCGCAAATAGCAGGATTGCCGGGATGATACCCATCCACGCGCTAAGCGACGTCAAAAGATCCGCCAGTCGATCAGAAGACTTCGCCCACCAACCTTTTTGCGCCTCCTTTAGCCACTCCTGGATATAAGGTCGGGGTTTGGTAGGGGTGTAATACTCCCAGGGGACCGTGTATTTACCACGATAATCGTACCCGGCTCGATCTAACTCTAGGCCTAATACCTCAGCGAAAAAACAGCTGCGGCGGTCATAACAAGGGGCAATGATCGGCTTGTGAGGAAGTTGTGCTATCCGTGTCTTGAGTTGTTCGGTAGGAGTCGGACGGATGGGTAAATTAATTGCGCCCGGAAGTGAGCCGGACTCGAATTCACCAGGATAGCGTACATCAACGAAGATGGCGCCTTCTTTTGTGACCAGGTTGCGAACATCCGGAGTATCCAAAAGTACTTTTTGGTTGCGGTACGGTGGAACAGCGCGAAGATCCTCGAGCGTGCGAGCCTTTAGCCCTGTCAGGGATCGCTTCTCCACCAGCCATTTTTCAAGACCACCAACCAAGAAACGACAATCGATCCCCTTATCGGCCATTGCTTGGCAGGTTTCGTACCCACGATTGCCATTATGGCAAAATAAAATGGGAGTTTTGCCTGCAAAATTGATTTTAGATGATGAAAGATCGGGGAATCTGACATGGGTCGTTCCCGGCAGACTACCCATTTCAGTTTCGGCGTCTTCGCGAATGTCAAGAAATGTGACATCAGTACGCTCGCCACGGCGACTGGCTTCTAAGAGTTTTTCAAGCTCTTCTGTGCTGATACCTCGGGGACTGTTAAGCTGCTCGTCATAGCTCACTTCTTTAAGTGTGGGGTCGAGGCTTTGTCCTGCGATGTTTGGCATTGGACGCGTTAGCGTAGCCTCGAGGCGCGCCTGTCTATCGCGGCTATGCGCTGTATATTGATACAGGTTAACGCAGAGCGAGATTGCAAGCAGAAGGAAAGCGCCCAGCGCCCCGACAAACATCGACCGTGTGCGTGCACCCTTTGAACGCATGCGAAAGGCTGCAATCGTAGCCCCGCCGCCTAGCAACGCGGAGATGAGAGCAAAAAGCTGCGAAATGCTGGTGAAAGAGCCGACGACCAGCTCAGGTGACGGAATCGCCAAGGCCGGCGACTCAAGCGTCAAAACCAAAACGCCAGCCGCGCAAACTTTAACCAGAGCGCCTGTGCCCTGGTTAACGAGGCAACCCCTCAATGCCATAACGCCAGTCCCCTTGGGTTATGGCTCCTTCTACTCTGTACGAATCGCCTCCCAGCAACCCGCGCTGCTGACTTTTTGTTTGAAGTCTGCAGTACGCGCCGCATTAAGCACAAAATGGCGGCGAGTGGTAGAAAAATTAATGATTTCTAATCAAGTGTTACGATATTTGGTTAATAAGTCGCGACAAGCTCACGGGTGTTACCGTGTCTACCACGCGAGCTCCCGTTCGATTCCGCAAAATTCCAGAATGTTAAGTTCGTTTTCGGACAAATGTTTGAATTTAGGGCTCTGTAACTCGACCCCGCTACGTTCTGCATCGATACGGAGGGCGCGGAGTGATAAGCAGACGCCACAATATCTCATACCTTGCCGCCCTGCTATTTCTTCTCCCTACAGCGGGAGGAGCACAGACATTTATTGTACAGGGTTCGACCACATTCACTCACAGATTGATGGAACCGTATCAAACTGCCATCGAGGCAGCCTCCGGCCACAAGCTAAACGTAGTACCGAATAAAACAAGCTTGGGCCTACTCGCCCTTTTTGAGAAACGCGCCGATTTTGCCATGATTTCGGGACCGCTAGAGATTGAGACCGAAATTCTAAAGTCAAGCCACCCAGACCTTCCCTTCGATCGGCTTCGCACTTTCAATATCGCGACTACGCGCATGGCGTTCGCGATTAACCGCGATAACCCTGTTCGTGCCCTTACTAGCGACAAGATGTGCGGTGTGTTGCTTGGCGAGATAACAAATTGGCGCGATCTCGGAGGCCCCGATCTACCGATCAGAATAGTGAAGGTTCGTGAAGGTGGGGGCGTTCAAGCTTCGATCGAAACCGAGCTTCTTCATGGAAAGAACATTAATGTTCCCGATCCAATTCGCGTCCAAATTAGCTCCCAAGTCGTCAAAGTTGTTGAGCAGCTGCCTGAGGCCTTGGGCCTCTCCCAACTCAGCATTGTGATGAACTCGAACGTTCGTGAGTTAAAAATCGACCGTCCGATCGAACAGCATCTGGACATAGTGACATTGGACGACCCGACTCCGGAAATGCTCGAAGTTATTCACGCTGCGCGAGAGATCGCGACCACGGCGTTTGACCGATGAATTTGCGTCTTATGCGTTCAAGCTTATCGCAATTGCAAATGGGCATCGCCGCCAAGCTCTACTGGGTGGCAAGCTTGTCTGCTTTAGCGGTCGCTATTCTCGCGGTTGCCTCGATTCATTATGCACGCGTGACCGAAAACGCAGCCGCACAATTCACCCAAAATGGGTTTGACGCGGTCGAAAGCTCGGGGCAGCTTCAATCGCTCCTCGCACAACACCGCCAAATCGTCGAGAGCGCCCCGGCAGAGGTCGACCGAAAACACCTTGAAGCCAGCCAACGAGAATTCATTGCCAAGAGCACACAGCTTTCGGCGCTGCTCAACAAATTGAATCAGCAAGCAACAGATCCGATTAGCGATCAAATGGAATTCCTGATATCCAGTGAAATTCCAGCCTTGGTTTCCGCAGGTCAAGAGGTCATGTTTTATGCATACAACTTTGCTCAGGACAAAGCTCTGGAATCGGCGACGGCATACGCCAAGATTGCGAATAGTCTCGAGGAGAAGATTCATGATTATCGTAATCATCGAATCCAACTCGCTAGTGTTTCGGTGTCCACGCTGCTAGCAAGTGCGCAAGCGCTTCTCATTTGGGTATCAATTAGCGCATTAGCCGCATTTTTATTGATCGGGCCATTGGGGCTCACAATTACCCGCGGGGTTTTGGGTCGCCTCAAACGCATCACCAACTATATGATACGATTGGCGAAGCAGACAGTCTCAGAAGAGGTTCCATCCCGCGATGATCGGGATGAAGTTGGGGAAATGGCTCGCGCCGTCCAAGTGTTTAAAGAGAATGCTGCCGAATTGCTTGAGCGCAAATCGCAACTCGAACGGGTAAACGTGCAGCTTGATCTCGCCTTAAACAATATGACGCATGGTCTCTGCATGTTTGATTCGAGCAGAAAGTTGATTGTTTGTAACGATAACTATCGTCAAATCTACGGACTTCCCGCTGGATTAACCGTAACCGGAACACCGATCAACGCCATTTTGCAATTTCTCGTTAACAAAGGAACCTTTGTCGAAAGTTCGCAAGAAACAGTAGCAGGACTTGACACGTTTCTAGCAAGCGAGAATGGCAAGGTAGTAAAGGAACTTTGTGACGGCCGCCTAATCGCTATTTCTCACCACAATACAGCTGATGGAGGTTGGGTAGCTACTCATGAAGACATCACGGAACGCCATAAAGCCGAGGCTAATATTATCCATATGGCGCGACATGACCATCTGACAGATTTGCCGAATCGGAATTCCCTTCGCGAGGAATTAGAGAGAAATTGTCGCCGATTACGCAGCGGGAAAAAATTTGCGATTCTTTGCCTAGACCTAGATCGGTTCAAAGGCGTCAATGACACATTGGGTCATTCGGTTGGTGATAAACTTTTACTTTCGGTGGCTAATAGGCTTTCTAACTGTCTAAAGGCGGGTGATTTTGTCGCGCGTCTTGGAGGTGATGAGTTCGCCATAATCCAAGCGAATTACGAGCAGCCATTAGACGGCAGGATTTTGGCGGAACGCATTATTGAGCAAATCAGTGCGCCTTACGATATCGACGGTCAGCAGGCGATTATAGGCGTGAGCATAGGCCTTGCCATTGCGCCAACGGATGGTGAAACGCCAGAGCAGTTACTCAAGAGCGCCGACCTGGCAATGTATAGAGCTAAAGCCGATGGTCGCGGCGCCTACCGTTTCTTTGAGCGACAAATGGACGCGCAAATCCAAGCTCGGCGTGCACTTGAGCTTGAGCTCCGTGGTGCATTAAAAGCGGGGCAGCTGCGGGTTTACTATCAGCCGTTAATAGAGCCGAGATCTGGCATAGTCCGTTGTTTCGAGGCCTTGCTCCGGTGGTTTCATCCAAAGCTTGGAGAAATTCCGCCGGGCGAGTTCATTTCACTCGCCGAAGAGTTCGGGATGATCGAATCACTCGGAGAATGGATCCTGCGCTCTGCGTGCGCGGATGCGGCAAAATGGGACAATAAAATTCGCGTTGCCGTCAATCTATCGCCAATCCAGTTCCGAAACCAAAATCTCGTAAAGACTATTCTCAGTTCACTCGCTAGCTCGGGTTTAGCGGCTTCGCGACTCGAATTAGAAATAACGGAGACGCTGCTTCTCGAAGATAATTATAAAACTATTGCAATGCTGCACGAATTGCGCTCCCTTGGGATTCGCATTGTTATGGACGATTTTGGAACCGGATTCTCATCGCTTAATTACCTAAGAAGTTTCCCATTTGACAAGATTAAAATTGACAAGTCTTTTATTCACGACCTATCAAACAAAAGCGATGCTGTCACAATTGTTAAGACTGTAATTGATTTGGCACGCGGCCTTAAAATTGATGTCGCGGCCGAAGGCGTCGAGACGAAAGAACAATTCAAATTACTTGCTTCCGAAGCATGTACAGAAGTGCAAGGCATTTACCTCAGTGCGCCTAAGCCAATTGAAGCCTTTGAAAAGATCATTACCGCTCACGGCCGTTTAGAAATTGCCGCGTAAACTGCGACAATACAGCGATTGCAGAAACCCATCTAGGAGTACCAACCTGAGCCGGCGTTAGGCGACGCGCACATGGGTTAAATACCGCTCGACCTCCAGCCGCAACAGATTAGACTGTTGCGCAAGTTCATCCGCCGCCTTGAGAACTGTGTTTGCTTCTCGACCGATCGTGGCCGCTGTGCTGGAAACGTCGCTGATGTTTACGGAAACATGGCGATTTCCTTGCGCGGCAGCGTTGGCGTTGCGCGCAATCTCCTTCGTCACCGCATCTTGTTGACGAACAGCGCTTGCCACGTCGTTGGCAACATCGTTCATTTTGATGATCGTGGCGCCGATTGATTGCATGGCCTGTACGGACCGTGAAGTAGTCTGCTCGATTGATTGGATTTGTCGTGTAATTTCTTCCGTTGCTTTCCCAGTTTGAGCGGCAAGTCCTTTTACCTCTTGTGCGACAACCGCAAAGCCACGTCCAGCGTCGCCGGCACGAGCCGCCTCAATTGTCGCATTGAGCGCAAGCAAATTAGTTTGGTGAGCGATCGTTTGTATCAGGCTGCTGATCTCGCCAATTTCGTCAACCGAGGTTGAGAGTTTCTCTACGGCCCCAATAGTTGCTTCAGCCTCGCTTACTGCCTGGCGTGCGATCGCAGCAGACTCTGAGACACGCGTCGCTATATGCTCAATCGAACGCGCAATCTCTTCAGCCGCTGCGGCAACGGTCTCGACACTAGTCGTCGCTTCTTCAGAGGAAGCCACCGTCGCCACAGCCTTTTCCTCATTACGAAGCGCACTATCCGCCATTGCGTGTGCCGAACTATTCATTGCTTTGGCGGCGCTATCCAGCGTATGCACGACACCGGCTACGGCATTTTCGAAATTGCGGGTTGCAAAGTCCACTTTCTGGCGGCGAACTTCTAAGCTGCGTGACTCTGCAACTTCTTTCTCACGTGCAGCCACGGCGTCGGCGCTCGCCTGTCGGAAGACTTGAAGCGCTCGCGCCATGTCAGCAATTTCGTCGTCACGGTCGTCCCGAATGACGACGCTCAGGTCACCTTGACTAAGGCGACGCATGGCCTGACTAAGCACGCCAAGACGATAGGCGATATTGCGGCCTACATACAGCCAAGCAATTAGCGCCGCGCCGAGTAAGGCAGCAGATGCGAGTACAATCGAAACAACTTTTCCTGTGGTGATTTGCTCGCTCGCGTCTTGTGAATTTTGGCGCGCATTCTCGCTCTGCTGAGCAACCAATATTTCAACTGCCTGTTCAAGTTTTCCCGCTTCTGTCTGCGCAGCAATATATGCCAACTCTGCATCCTGCTGCCTTCTCAATTCAGAGGTTCGCAAGTCGATAACGCCGCTATCTGTACTGATTATCGCAAGCTGATGATAAAGTGCGCTCAGCCTGTTTTGCTGAGCGACATCAGAAATGTTCTTGAGATTGGCTTCGATTTTGCGTTTTGCAGCAGCAATCAGATCACGAAGTGGTTCAAGTTTGGTCACATCATTAACGAGAGATGCTTCCGTCAAAAGACCAGCGAGCAAGTTTGACTCCGATTCTATTTCCAACAAACGTCGTAAGGATTCCAGGGTCGAGCTCGCGCTTGGATCAAACTTTTTGTTATTCATCATAAGGTCGAAGTTCGCGTCATCGATTGCGGGCACTAACCCATCGAGCAAGTTATCATGCGCCTTTCTGATCGACGTTGCTTGATGGTTACGCTGCTCGGAAATTATAATGCGTTCCCTGACGGCCTGATTTAGCGCCTCAAGTCGTTGAACCAGAGCAGCTCGGATCTTCTCTATTTCAACAACTCCGATTCCAAGTTCGCGCAGTCGAACGATCCGCTGCTCAAGCTGTGCCGCTTGAACCTCGATCCCTTTGCTAATATCCACGCGCGCCTTATCGTTATTTACTGCCATTAGACGCGGAGCTGAGGACATAAGAATGTTGGCTTCATCTGCAAGTCGCAACGAGACGGCGGTGGCAGGGAAGCTATGCGAGAAGACTTCGTTGGTTGTTGTTCCGATTGCGTTCAACTCGTACATGGCTGTGACGGATCCTAGCGTTGTCAGCAGCGCAGCGAAACCAAAGGCGCAATAGAGCCGTGCACGGACTGTCGACAACCACTTCGACCTGCCAGTGGGCGTGTTATTTATCATACTTTGAATTTTCATTGCGCGACCTTTAGCGAACGAACTGCAAAATTTTGGATGGGTCTGAAGGATCCATCTGCCTGCAAGATTGTGAAAAAGACCTGATTCGAACCTTGGTTTCGTGAGGCACTGAAGGATAGCTCCATGCCGCCAAGATCGAATGGCGCCTTTGCCATCACATCAAGCAGGGCTTCGCGTGACGGCTCTCCCGGTGTTCGTCTTAGAGCTCCGACGATGAGACGGCCGACAAGGTAACCTTCGAGTGACACGAATCCTCGTTTTGCCGTTGGATCTATTTCTTTGAGGGCATTCTTATAGGAGGCTACAGCCGGCAACGATTCATCCCATGGAAAGGGAACTACTTGGCTGATGATCACCCCATCGCCTTGATCGCCTAGCTCCTTCGCAAGTGAATCCGAACCTACAAAGGAAATTGCAAGAAACGTAGCGTTGATGTTCAACTTGCGTGCGAGCTTGATGAACTCCGCAATGGGCTTGTACGGACCTACGGTTAGAATCGCTTGAGGATTGCCCTTAATGATGTCAAGTAAAGCCGATTTCACTGCTGTCGTGTTGCGCCTGAAGGCTCCGGAGCTCACTAAGGCCATGTTGCGCTTTGCAAGCGCTATATTCACGCCTTGCAAGCCGGCAATTCCGAATGAGTCGTCCTGGTAAAGAATAGCAATCCGCGTGATGCCGAGATCTTGCGTCAGATGTTCGATCCAGGCTTCGGTTTCCTGAAAGTACGAGCTTCGAACGTTGATGACATAACGATTGTAGGGATTGCGAAGGAATTCGGCGCCGGTGAACGGTCCGATGAATGGTACCCTCGCGGCAGTCGCGATCGGCTCACCAGCCTTCGAAGTCGGCGTTCCTACCGCACCAACGATAGCAAAGACCTTGTCCTCGCTGATGATTTTTTTTGTTGCTTCAATAGTTCTCTCCGGCTCGTAGCCGTCGTCGACCGACTTGAGTTCTAATTTGCGACCGTTAATGCCACCGGCCCTGTTGGCCTCGCCAAAAGCTGCCAAGAGGCCTTCGCGCATGCCTTGGCCAAGCGCCTGAGCGGGTCCGCTGAGCGCAGCAACTTGCCCGAACAGGATCCTGTCGGTTGACACGCCGTCCTCTGCTCTAGCTGGGAATATGCCGAGCCCTAGCAACAACAGAGCGAGCGCGCGGACGCACTGACGATGAAGCCTCATGGAAGAGCCCCCAGGCCATTTCACGAGCGGGATTGCCAATCCGCGCCAAGACACTGAAGTTACATCGTGACTGGGGATGGTTAATGGGCTGTAAAAACCAAGGTTTACTCGGCGCTAAGACTAATGGATTCGGTTTTGCAAGTTCTCCGCTAAAGGGAATATTCCGAGATTGGCCGGCTTAGATCAGAAATTAATTTATATTAACAGCCATTTAGACCGCCAAGGCATGGGTGGTCATCAGGAAATTTGTCGTTGATCGCCATGATTGGCTAGACCGCCTCGCTCGGCTGGCGCAGAAAAAGGAAGGCTGCTGTTCTAAGTGCCTAGTTGTTTTTGATCAGATTAAGACTAAGCCCAGGCAATGTCCCGTGGCTTTTCCTTTGGCCTGTGAGAACGCAACCGACACGAACCCGAACAGACCGCGCGTTTTGATGCGGTAACAATCTCACCAACACGTCTGGTGTCGTTGTCGTTACTGAGCGCCCTGACCATAAGTGCTCGATTTCGGCTTCCACTCATCCGCACGCTTCTGCGCCTCGCGGATCTGCTCGGGAGTCATCTGCTTTTCAAGGTCGTCGCGAACTTTTCTTGCCTCTTCGTGGCCCCGCGCGGCCGCTAAGTAGAAATACATCTGCGCGGATACCAAGTCCTTAGGTACTCCTAGTCCTAGGTAGTACATGCCTCCAAGATTGTACTGAGCGCTTTCGAATCCTTGATCAGCGGCACGGCGATACCAATTCGCTGCTTCCAGATAGTTCTGGGGTACGCCGTGGCCAACGTGGTACAGGGTTCCGAGAGCAAATTCTGCTCTTGCGAGGCCTTGGTCAGCCGCACGGCGATACCATTTTGCTGCCTCATCATAGTTTTGCGGTACACCCCGCCCTGAGGAATATATAGACCCCAGCGCAACCTGCGCGAGACCGAGACCTTGCCCAGCCGCGAGGCGAAACCATTTTTCCGCATCGACGTAACTCTGCGGTACGCCTCGACCATCCTCATAAGCTGTGCCAAGCTCAAACTGAGCGCGGTCGAGACCTTGATCAGCAGCCAGTCGAAACCATTTTGTCGCCTCTTCATAGTTCTGAGGCACACCTTTGCCGAAGTAGTAATGCATCCCCAGACGGTACTGCGCTTCGGTGATGAAACGATGCTGCGCATCGGGCAGGCCATTTGGAAATGACTGCCGAATCCTGACCCAATAGTCGCCTGTTCCGTACGCAGCATTGGCATCCTCGAACGGCCCAGAAGTCGCACCTGCTGTCGCCAGCACTACAACCAAAAATGCAATCAGAGTTGCGCGGATTAATTTTTCATAATCGTCGTACATTGTCCGAGTCATATGTGCCACCGACCTCGGCGCACTGAATCTGCCGCAAGATCTCCCTGGTTAACGATAATGTGCGGCAAGTGAATTCGATTGCGATCCTCCTTCCATATTATCATCCACTCGCACAATTGACTGCTGCGAACGAACACACTGGGCTTGCACGAAATTGATTTTTCACTCCTTTTAGGTGGAACAATGACACAATCCCCCCGCCACCCTACCACTCTTCGCCACCGGCCTTGATGTATTGTGCTCGCTCGGCTGGCGTAGGAAGGGGAAGAATCGGGCTAATAGGTACCATCCCGGGACACTGTCCAGGACCTGCGCCTTGCATTCAGATGTCGTTCAGAATCGAACGGTTTAGTACTATAACGCTCTACCTCTGAGTCCAGGTACGAGGTTTTTATGAGACGGATACTGATTTTCACAATGAGCTTATGTGCCTTGGCGTTGGCGGCGATGATCCTCCCAGCAGTCGCTCAACAGTCAGAAAAACGCATCGCGCTCGTTATCGGCAATGCCTCGTACCAAGCCGCGCCGCTTAAGACTTCCGCGAATGATGCTGGACTAATCGCTCAAACATTGGAGGCTGCGGGGTTTGATGTTGTTGGCGCGCGCGATCTCGATCAAGATTCGTTACGGCATGCGCTCCGCGATTTCATGGACAAGGCGTCCGCTTCTGGGCCCAACACGGTCGCATTTATTTATCTGAGCGGCTATGGGCTGCAACTTGAGGGTGAGAACTATTTTGTTCCGGTAGATGCGAAGATCAATAATGCCAGTGATGTCCCTGCCCAAACCATCAGATTGTCCGATTATGTTCGGCCACTGACCGCATTGAGACTAAAAGCAAACATTGTCGTCTTGGATGCGGCACGTGCCAATCCCTTCGCGAGGTCCGGTCCACCGCTCGCCGGCGGACTTGCGCTGGTTGAACCAGAGCAAGGCACCTTAATCGCTTTTAATGCGGCCCCCGGTACAGTCGCACCTGAAGGCCAAGGCCCCTATGGAGCTTACGCGCAGGCACTCGCCGAAATGATGCGCGATGGTGGTCTGACGCTCAACGATGTCTTCGATCGCACGCGCTTGCG
>Ga0207787_1000047_pt1 | contig 19574 bp, 23 predicted proteins | sample LuqExpMetageno77_FD_187834 | JGI IMG/M metagenome (GOLD analysis project Ga0207787, IMG submission 187834) | Tropical forest soil microbial communities from Luquillo Experimental Forest, Puerto Rico - Sample 77 (SPAdes) | ecosystem: Environmental > Terrestrial > Soil > Tropical forest ... | reverse complement strand
GTCCTCTGCGCCTGGATTTCTCCACGAGATCGCAAACACGGTGAACCCATGCTCAACGAGATACTTGACGAGCGAGTTCTGCGCAGACAAATCAAGTATGTAATATTTCATGATCCAGGCCGGCACGATCAGTACAGGCTCCGGCCTGACTTTGTCCGTCGTCGGGCTGTACTGAATCAACTCGATCAGACGATTGCGGTACACTACCTTTCCGGGCGTGATCGCCAGGTTGCGGCCAACCTCGAAGCTTTCTGTACCTTCCGGTTTCTTCCCCGAGATCGATCGTGCAAAATCTTCGACGAAATATTGAGCCCCGGTGAATAGATTTCTGCCCCCTTGCTCCATCGTCCTCTTTAGGGCCACCGGATTCGTCAGCAGGAAATTCGAGGGCGAAAGCATGTCCAGGATTTGCCGCGCGGTGAACTCGGCCATGCGCTCGTGCTGCTTGGTCACTCTGCGGAAACCGGTGGTCGCGTCATGCCACCACTCCTCCTGGAGCAAAAAGCCCTGATAAATGACGTTGAATGGCCATTGCTGCCACGCCTCGTCATTAAAGCGACGATCCTGCGGCAGAGGCTCAACGCAACGAGCGGGCTTATCCGGCAGACCCTGTGCGCGCGCGTACAGCGCAAAACGCGTGGCATTCTTTACCGCTTTTTCGAACAGCTGACCGCGTCTGCCGGGGGAGACGGCTAGATTCATGGCCCAATCCAAGAACGCACCCGCTAGAACAGGCGGAGAGAGGCCGGCCGTCACGCGAGCCAACGAGGCGGAAAGGGAGCGATCTAAAACGTCACCAACTTCCTGCGACACGTAGGACTGCCGCTCGAGAACACGACGCAGAGGTGCCAAATCCAGCCTGGGCGGATGCAAACCGGTGGCCGGCTTCGTGGATGGCAGCGGTGCAGCTGCTTTCTCAGAAGCTTGAGGCGGCCTGCTTTTCTCAGGGGCGGTCACGCTGACGAGCGACATGGGTTTGTCCTCATACTGGCATGATTTTGCAAATTACAACTATCTGTATTGCGGTGGATAAGGTGTTGATCTGCCTCAAACTGGCTTACGATTTTTTTGTAGGCGTCCATTCCGAATTGGTGCGCTCAGATACTTGCTCACCTACGCCGCGAAGCTCTTGCCGCCCTGAACTGCTCGATAAGTGGCAACCGCTTCGTCGGCGATTACCTGTTCTTCGTCCGTCGGGATGATCAGGACGCGGGCACGGCTGGAGCCGGCGCTGATGGTTTCCGCGTTGCTCTCGTTCGCGCGCGTATCCAGCTCGAGCCCGAGCCAAGCAAGTCGCCCGCAAATCGCCGCGCGAATGGGCGGCTGGTGTTCTCCGATGCCTGCAGTGAAGACGAGGGCGTCCATGCCGCCAAGCGTCGCCACGAGCCGCGCAATCTCTCCCGCCGTTCGAAACGCGAATAGGTCCAAAGCTTCGCGCGCTTCGGGCTCCGCGCTGGCCAGCAATTCGCGGCTGTCGGCGCTGAAACCGGACACCCCCATCAATCCCGACTGATGATAAAGGATGTCTTCCACCTCGTGGAGGGTGTACTCCATCGGCCCGAGAAGATGAAACAGCACGCCCGGATCAAGCGCGCCGCAGCGGGTTGCCATCGGGATTCCGTCGAGCGTGGAAAATCCCATGCTGGTATCGCGACTGATACCTCCCTCCATAGCGCACAAGCTCGCACCGCTGCCGAGATGAGCGACAATGACTTTGCCTTTGGCCAAATCGGGCGTGGATTGCCACAACTGGCTGGAAATGAACTTGTAGGACAGCCCATGGAAGCCGTAGCGCTTGACTCCGTCATCGTGAAACTTTCGTGGGATTGCGAAACGCTGGACGATGTCCCGATTGGTGCGGTGAAAAGCCGTGTCGAATGACGCAGTTTGCATAAGCTCAGGCCGCATCTGGCGGATTGCTTTTATGACACGGACGCTGTGCGGTTGATGCAACGGCGCCAGAAAAGTCAGTGCCTCAATGGCTTCAATGGCCGCGTCGTTCAATGCCACTGGGCCGCAAAACTTATCGCCCCCGTGCACGACGCGATGACCGACCAGGCCGATCCGGTTCACATCGAAGTGTTTGGCGAGCCACTCAAACGCCTCGGTTAGCACCTCGCGCAGGTCATCCGACGCTTTGGATTTCAGAGCAGCGTCCTGCGTCGAGTGTCCTTGTGTTAGGTGGAAGCGCACTGGGGCAGCTCGGAAGTCAATAGCTCCTTTTGCGATCGGCCGAGCATGATCTCCTTCGATGTCGAACAGACCCACTTTCGCCGACGATGAGCCCGCATTGAACGTCATAAGCAGATGACCGCCCTTCATGACAGCAATCCCTTGAGTGGACGGGGCGCGGCAGCGAGCTTCGCCAGTGCGGCGGAAGCAATGCGCGCCGTCAACGGATCGGCCCGGCTTGTCAGCACGATTGGCACACGTGCGCCCAGAACCAATCCGGCCGCGATCGCATCGGCGAAATAGATAAGTTGCTTGGCCAGCATATTCCCGGACTCCAAATCGGGTACGAGCAAAACATCGGCATTGCCGGCGACTGGAGAGGAGATTCCCTTGATGCGTGCGGCGTCCGAACTGATGGCGTTGTCGAAAGCAAGCGGCCCGTCCACCTTGGCGCCTGTGATCTGGCCGCGTGCTGCCATTACGGTCAGCGCCGCAGCATCGAGAGTCGCAGGCATTTTCGGATTTACCACCTCGACGGCGGCAAGGACCGCGACGAGAGGCTCTGGCGCTCCCATCGCATGGAATAGATCAATGGCGTTCTGGCAGATATCCCGCTTCTGCTCCAAGCTCGGCGCGATATTGATTGCTGCGTCGGTGATGAACAAAGGCTTTGGGTAGGCCGGAAGATCCATCCCATATACATGGCTGATCCGCCGCTCCGTTCTGAGCTTGGAGTCCGGGGCGACGACGGCTCCGAGCAACTCGTCAGTATGAAGGCTGCCTTTGACAAGGACGGAGACCTTGCCGGCGACCGCTAGCTCCACCGCCAGCTTTGCTGCAGCGTGACTGTTGGATGCGGGCTCAATCGGGAGGTCCTTGAGGGAAACCTGCGCCTGCTCGGCGGCCGCTCGTATCTTATCTTCTGGCCCGATCAGCAGCGGATCGAGAAGGCCTTCACGCTGAACTTCCACGGCGCCGAGCAACGCCTCGGGAGAACACGGATGAACAATTGCAGCCCGGAGCGGAGACAAGCTACGGGCCATTTTGACGAAAGCCTCATACCTGTCCTTCCGACGCAGCCTGACGGTAGGAAGCGGGCTCCGAGGCCATTCGATTTTGTTAGCAGGAGCGATTACAGTCGCTGTTCCAGCGACTACTTCTTTCCCGCTCTGGTTTGCGCAGATCGTCTCAAGGATGACGATGCGCTTTTCGGGCCGTTTCTCCTTAACGCGGACAGTTACGGTAATAGTGTCTCCCGGTGCTACCGGCTTGAGAAATTTGAGGTCCTGTCCAAGATAGATCGTCCCAGGCCCAGGCAGTTTTGTGCCGAGCACGGCTGAGACCAGCGCTGCGGTCCACATGCCGTGCGCGACCACGTGCCCAAACAGGTCAGTCGCGGCAAACGTTGTGTCGAGATGCGCTGGGTTGACGTCGCCTGACACCGCGGCAAAGAGATCGATATCGTCGCGTCCGACGAGCCTTGTCAAAGAAGCAGACTCTCCTACTTCCATTTCATCGAAGGTTCGATTGTTTAGAACTGAATCTTCCATGGCTCTCGTCCCGTTAGCGCCAGAATAGGCCTTTTTCTCTAGGCCGATTCATCCCGGGTTTGCTCTCCCACGTTGGTTGAGTTCTTTGAGAGCTTTGCCCATTTCCAGGCAGGTCAGCAGCTCGACATAACTGGGCATTCCGCCAACCTGCTGCAGCCTCATGCAATGGCCCTTCTGGTCTGCATCGAAACTGCCCCACTCCTGCTCCAGTGTGGTTTTGGCTGTTTTCTCATCCTGCGAGCACTCGTCTTCGCTTCTCCAGCTCGCTCCAGCCGCAGCGTGGCAGGCGGCCTCAAAATTCACCTGAGGCATACGCTCCGCCACTAGGACCAAATGTGCGCCTGTGGCGAGAACAACATATATAGCGGAGAGCATGAGCCTAATCCCCGCTCGTAGTGCTTCCACCCTCAAAGTCGATTGCTTAGTGGATGCAACTGTAGCCGGGCTTGGAATGCGTCATCTTGGAAATGTTAGCATGAACACGGGTAGAGCGAAATTGCCCGTTAGGGCATCCGTGCGGAAATCCACGTCTCTGTTGATCTAAATCAACTCCCTTGTTTGACGGTCGATGACTCGAATATCGTGTATGTGTATTATCGTTTGTTCCGTTCTCGGTACGTTGCGTCCGTATGCGCTGAAGTTTCACTTCAATGACGATGCCTTGATGTCAAAACCGTTGAAACCAAGCCTCCCTTCCTTTCTCTTATTGAGCATGCTGTTCTGGGTAACGAGCGGGTATGCGCAACAGTATCAAGGGACAGCCGATGAGAGGAAAGCTTGCACGCCGGACGCGCTCAGGCTGTGTGGCGATTACATTCCTGATCCTAAAAAGGTTGAACTCTGTTTGCGACAAAAGAAGTCGGCACTTAGTGTCGCGTGTCGCCTAGTTTTCGATCCACAAGCTAAGTCAGCGCGGCGCAGATAATGCGGAGTATACGCCGGCAATTTCCAACTACCGCGCCGAATAGTCAGCGGCCTCTTCCTGATGCGTGAGATCGGCTGTCATTCTCGCCTGTGCAAGACGGAAGGAATGCGCGCTAGCCAAAATACTGCCCACCGTTAGCACTTAGCGTCGACCCGGTCATAAGTCCCGCCTCGTCAGCGGCGAGAAAGACGACGCAGCGCGCGATCTCATTCGGTTCGCCGAGCCGGCCAATCGGAATCTGCGGCAGAATATTCTTTTCCAGAACATCCTTTGGCACCGCTTGCACCATCTCGGTGTTGATGTAGCCCGGGCAGATCGCGTTCACCGTAATACCGAACTTGGCACCTTCTTGTGCCAAGGCCTTGGTAAAGCCGAGGACGCCTGCTTTCGCGGCCGAATAATTGGTCTGACCGAACTGGCCCTTCTGCGCATTAATGGAGGAGATGTTGATTACGCGGCCAAATTTGCGTTCCCGCATACCCTCCCAGATCTGGCGCGTCATGTTGAACAGTGATCCCAGATTCGTGTTGATTACCGCCGTCCACTGCTCCGGCTTCATTCGGTGGAACGGCGTATCGCGGGTAATACCGGCATTGTTGACCAGCACTTCCACCGGCCCGAATTCAGCTTCAACTTTTTTTACGCCGTCGGCGCAGGCTTCGAAGGATGACACGTCCCATTTGAATACGGGAATGCCAGTTTCGGACTTGAACTTCTGCGCGGCATCGTCATTACCGCCATAATTCGCCGCGACCGCGTAGCCGGCCTTCTGGAGCGCCAAGCTGATCGCATCGCCGATGCCGCGAGTTCCACCGGTAACCAACGCAACGCGCGCCATCACATGTTCTCCTCTAGTCGTGCGCCCTCCTTGCCGGCTGCTTCAATGATTTTGATGAAGCATACTCCGGAGAGAAAAGGTGGCGATATGCCACGGGCAGCATCTCGGCCGATCAAAGTTGTTAGCGCGGGCCGTCCGCGAAAGCTACTGCCCTTTGGGGAGTCGCTTCCTACAGGCATCGTCAAATGAGGGATGCTGATTGAAAGCCGATTTTTACAACTAGGGGCGAGGCCGGGAGGGACTTGATCGCGTGCGGCGGTGACAGATCGCTCTTAGGGAATAATCGGCTCACCGCCAGCACCATTCTCTTGGTCAACTAGGCGTAGCTTGGAACTTCCTAAAACCGGCACATCAGTCCATCTTCAAACCGGGCACAGGGCGGGGGCGGCCATCGTCGCCGACGTGAACGAATGTGAAAACTGCGTCGGTTACCTTGTCCCGTGCATGGGTCTGGAAGCGCTTTGCCCAGGCCTCGATGTAAATCTTCATTGAAGTGCGTCCAACGCTCTGGATCGCTGTGTAAACCTCCAGTCCGTCACCAATCCGCACCGCCTTGATGAAAGTCATGGCTTCAATAGCTATGGTGACGACCGGCCCTTTGCGCGCTCTACGCCCGCCCCCTGCTTGATCCATATTCGCCACGACCCACCCGCCGAAAATATCTCCATTCGGATTTGCCACAGCGGGCATTGCGAGGGTGAATCGCTTTTGATCCAGCGCAAAGCAGTCTTGATCGCACTTAATCTGTTCGCGTTTGGAATGAGGGCGCGGTTCGGAATTCTGAAAATCCCAAAGGTGAGCGAAACCGCAGGCCCGAAAGGGTCTATTTACTCAGCCCGGTGACTCCGTTCCTCCAGAGCCTCAAGGCCTATTAGCACTGTTTGCACGCCGACCGCGAAGTATGAATGGCTTGAGCCGCACGGTGGCCACGTGCGGCTCGATACTATCTCGCCTGCAATATTCGCTAAGAATGGCGGTCCCTTGGTGGCACGACTCCGGACCTCCGGCGATCTCCGCATTGCGCACCAGGGCTGCGGCGGGGCCGAAGCAGGACTGTCCTGCTTGATGGTGCGCCGCCGGTCTTGTCGCTCAGATCGACCCGCCGCGCCGCTAGGCCGCGAGCGCTTCCTTGGTGAGGGACCAGGCCTGACTGAGCTTCCGCGAACGTGTTTCGAAATCCGCCTTCGTTTCGGCAATGCGGCGTTCAACCCGTGCCTTGGCGCGGCCGCTCGCGGCCTCCGCCTGGTCCTGGAGCGCCTTCACGCGCGCGTCGGTTTCGGCCTTTGCTTGATCAAGCCGTGCCTTGGCCTGATCCTGCGTCGCCTTAATCTGCGTCTTCACGCGATCGATGTCCTTTTGAATCGCCGCACGGTTCTCGGCGGCGGCTTGCTTAAGCTCGTCGTTGAGCGCTTTCATTTCTGCCTCGAACGTGGCACTTTCGCGCACAAGCTGGTCAGCGACGACTTCGCCTCGGAGACGCCTGAACACGACCGCGCCGAGCTTATGCAGTCGTGTATCGACCGGTGTCGTCCAGTTCTCCTCGACCTCGGCCAGCACGGCGACCTTACCCGCAGTGAGGCTTTTCGAGACGTCGTCTAAGAATGTAAAGTCTACCCCGCTCTTGCTCGCATCGAAGATCAGACCCGCCAAGCCGCCGAGCGAGGCCCCGACGGCCATTCCAGCAGGCCCTCCGAAGAGACCGATCAAGCTGCCCGTGAGCAGCCCGACCGCTGTCCCGACCGGCCCGGAGTCGACCGCCTGTTTGACTTCAATTTTTCCGCTTTTGTCTTTGGCTATCACCGCTGAGGAATAGAGAGTGACGTCACCGTCGCGGTGCAGGTCCTTCAGGGCGCTTAGCCCCTCGAAAGCGGCAGCCTCACCGTCAAACACTGCAACCAGCATTTTATTCATGACAGTCCTCCTGGCTCTTAGACGAGTACCGAGTCGACGATTGATGCGACTTGGTCCTTGCCGGACGATAATGTGCGCGGGCCAGTTGACTCCATTGATCTAAGGGGCAGCTTGACCGATTTCTCGCGCGTGCTGCCAGGTATGCGGCCACGTTCTTGGCATTCAGGGCAGGACTAACCGTGGGTATTCGGCTCGGCCATTGATCATATATGATAGGCAATTACTGGAAGTCATAATCAACCTCGTGCGAGCTTCCGGAGCCGGTGAAAAAAAAGGTGTGTAGTCCTTCCTTTTCCATCGGCTTGAGCATTCGAAAGTCCGTGAGGACCGGGCTTTTCTGGTCGGCTCAGCTAGTCTGTCCTGTTCACCCATAGCATGTCGCTGGGCAGCCGCTTTCGGGGCCTACCAATCGACCGAAGTCTTCGGTCGATCTTAGCGATCTCTGTGCATACGGCGTGGAATTCGGACCAGGTCCCGAGACCGGCGTGTAAGTCCCGCAAAATTTGACCTCGTCTATTCACGAGTTGGGACTGCCTACGCCTCAAGTCTACAGTTTTGTCTCCAATGGCCTGGTTGTCGATCCCGACCAGGTAACGTCCTGATTCCGCTGAGCCGTCGTCGGAAATCGCAATGCTCGGTTCGACACGCATTGAAAGCTCCACAGCACCATTGATAAACGTCAAGATTGGTGCAGCATGCATCGTCATTATAACGGTCAGCATCCGACATTCAAATTAAGGCCGATTGGAGATAGTGGATCTCTGAAGCACTGCTCTTGTCACCGAAAGCAGGTCGACTGCGCGCGATCATACTGGCGCGACAACCGATACGAGTGTCGCTGTGATTTTCTCCATGGCGCTTGCCCCGTCCACCGACCCTGAAAGCAAGGTGCTCACCGTCGGCGCGTTTTGCTAACGCAAAAAGTACCGCCATTTCGGGAGCAACACACAAGCGAGCAGCTGCGAGCCTACTTCAAATCGATGGAGCGACCCAGCTGCCTCACGCCGGAATTGGCCGTTTAGGCAATCTTCCTCATCGCCGAGCTTTGATGCCTTCGTCAAAGCTCTTTGGCCAGCGACAATGCTTCATTTAGCTTCTTCGAACGCCTATCAAACTCTGCCTGCGAGTCCACTATGCGCTTTTCGAGAATGGCCCGTGTTTTCTGCGATGCCGTTTTCGCTTGACTCTGCAGAACTTGCGTTTTTGCATTTACCTCAGCCTTCTTCAACTCGAGGAAGGCCTTCGCTCTGCTCTGAATTTCCTTGAGTTGCTCTTTTCGTCCAGCAATGCCTTTATTGATGATTGCCGCATCGCCCGCGCTCGCCTTGTCGAGCTCCTCGTTTAGGCTTCCCAGCGCTGTTTGGACGGCGGCCGCCTCCTTCAAAAGCTGTTGGTCGAGGAAATCCGTACGAAACTGGCGGAACACCTTACCTCCCAACTCAATGAATCGAGGCTCGATCAGCGTAGTCCAACTTTCCTCGATCTCGGCCAGCACGGCAGCCGATCCCGGCTTCATGGCCTTGCCGACATCGTCGAGGAATTTCAGATCCACAGAGTTCCTGGCCCAGTCGCTAAGTAGGCCAAGGTAGCCCCCAATGGAGCCACCCACGGCGGAACCTGCAGGCCCGCCGACGGCTCCTAGGACGCCCCCCGCAAGCAAACCCAACAGAGTCGCGACAGGCCCCTTGCCGGACTCTTCGCGAACACTGACCAACCCAAAATTGTCCTTCACCACGAGAGCCGATGCGAACACCGAAGCTGCGCCTTCGTCATGCAGAACCTTGAGCTCGCGCTTGCCCCTGGCGGCAGCTTTCTCACTTTCGAAAACTGCGACTAGCATCTCATGCATGATCAACTCCATTGCAATTGGTTCATGAACTTCGTTCTTCCCCTCAACCCTATTCAGCTTCGCATATCAACAAGCTCGTCCACTTGAGTCGATACTCGCGGGGCAGGCTATTCAATGTTTCTGTGACGTGCTACCTGCCACTGCACTCGGAACATGACTGTCGTCCGTTGACTGTCCTTTGAAGTGTTCCTCGCAACGAGGCGACAAATGCGTCCAAGCCGAGTGCATTGCGCCAACCTATTTCAAGTTAGCAGACGATGCCTCATGATGCTTTCGTGGCGGCGGCGGCCGCTTGCGCCAAAAGTAAAAGTCTGGCGGAGACCCAGACGCTCTGTTTCCGCGTCAGCGGACCTGCCGAGACGGACACTTGCAGGAAATTACTTCTCTGTCCTAGGTTATCTTGCCGTCTCCAGTAATTCCAACTCCAGAACTTCTAAATTCATGACGAATTCGTTCCAAGCCCTACCGAATTCGTCCTCTATTAAGATCCAATTCGCACGCCCGCTCTCGATGTCTGTAAGCTTGGCCGCTAGCCAGTCCCTCTCATCCTGAAGTCTGTGTAGACCCTGTTGGAAGTCGGAGCCGCCTCGCTTTTTAGCCTCATCTTTCAGATCTTGAAGCCGAAGGGTAAGCACATCGAGATCCCGACGGTGATCTTTGGCGCTAGCGCGAAGCATGACGCTTCTCCGTTTTAAGGACTAGAGTAGTTCCAATTGCTTTTCGATTTTTTCATGGAGCTCTTCGAGCGCCTTGAATCCGACCTCCAGCCGGACTGGCTCTCTATTCTCTGTTTCACATGAAATGACAACGCGTCGCCGATTAAAATCGGCGGAAACGGAGACAATACGCGCAAGAGCGATGGTGTCTGGGCGTGGCATAGACATTTCTCGTCCCGCTCGTGGCGAGCGACGAAATGGAAGCCGATCATAAATGGGCGTCCTAGTCTATGATCCACATCAATTTTTAGTCTGTTCCCGTACGGATCATTAGGTGCTGTAAGCAGGAGCGGTCAGAATTCTTTTCAACGGACCTTATGCGTCGGCGGCTTGGTATGGGTCGGGACGAAATCAGACCTCATCTAACGTAGGGTCAAGAGTGCGTTTTCTTCGCGCGGATATTTCGCATGATGGACAAGGCGGCAGGGATTAGTAGCTTCTGCGCTGCTACATCCAACGGATTGTTCATCAGAGTTGTAACGCTGGCGCGCACGTCACGCAGCTCACGGCCAAGCCCATCCAAGGCTAGTTTTATTTTCTGCGCGTCGCGGGCCATTGAGTCGACTGCCATTTTACGCACCTCATAGGCAACTTCGAGTTCCGGCCCTGGACGAGATTTACTTGCCACCAGCATGATAACCCCCGCAATGAGAAAATCGAGGACCGCCATGGCTGCGGCTGCCCCGACCTCTCCGGTTTTCGTTTGAAGGGTATAATAGCCCGCTACGTTCGTCATTGCGAGCCCGAAGACGGCGATCAAACCCGCAAACACGAACATGCCAAAGCGGCGCGCGCCCAGATTGAGCCAAATTCGGGCGATCAAAGCATCGGTTTTTCGCAACACCTGAAAGTCCCGAACTAGATCGTCGATCATCCGATGCTCCTATCGTTTGCCGAGCAAGCGGCCTATTACAATGCCGGCGACCAGTGCGCCGACGACGCTTTCAGTCGGATGTGCGGAAATGTTCTTTTCGGCTTCTTCGAAGAACCTGGTCGCCTCGTTTACTAGTTCTCGCAAATAACGAAGTACTTCCTCCTCGTCAGCACTCTCCTTTTTCAGAACTGGAGAGCTACTTGTCGGACCGCTTGCAGATTCGGAGTGTGGAGGAGGCGAAGGCGAAGCGAGACGGTCCGGCCGCCCCGCCGAAAGCTCGTCATGGAGCGACTTCAACTCCTGCGACACCGACGCATGGCTCCGCATGACGCCTCCCAGTTGAACCGATATTCAATCAGGCCGATAGATTTCGCAGGCTTCGACGTGCTGCTACTTAGCTATCAACTGCAAAAGCCTGCTTGACCCCGTTCGCCATGCGCGATTCCGCCACTCGGGCGTCAAATGTCCTTGATTTTTCTCAATGGCGGCATTGCCCCGAGTTGCAAGAATGCAGCGGCACAGTAAATAAAACTGCAGAATAAAATAGTGAAATCCAGACCCGGACGCAGCCGGCAAAGGCTTTTGCTATGGATGGCTTCGGACCCACTGAAAAAGTCTACCCGGTCGTTGAGCTCGCAGCTGTGATCGAGGCGATGTCGCAGGAAGGCATCCCGCATCAGGGCATGCTCGCACGCATGCGGCTTTCCAAGGCGGCTCTCACATCTCCGCGAACCCGAATTTCATTGGAACAGTTGTTGGACTGTTTCGCGTATGCGGCCGGACATGCGCGCGATCCGTTCTTCGCATATCGAGCCGGTTTAAGACTGCATGTGTCCGCCTTTGGAGCGTACGGCTTTGCGATTTTGAGCAGCACCGAGTATCGGCAGACGATGAGTTTTGCCGAGACGTACCACCGTTTGGTGACTCCGCTGACAGATATCCATTTCAGGGAAGAGAGTGGATGCGGTTTGTGGTCGTTTATCCCGGTCGTGGACAAAAGGATTGATGCTTTCGTCTACAGGTTCATTATTGAAATGGTGTTTGGGATAGCGATCTCGCTGCATCGGGACATCATGGGGCCGTCGTTTCGACCGCGCGAGCTGCGCTTCGCCTATCCGAAGCCGCCCCACGCAGCGGAGTATGAACAGGTCTTCGGAGCGACCGTCGTCTTCGGCGAGGAGCGAAACGAATTTGTTTTCGATGCCGCGTGGTTAGATGGGACGCCGATGCTTGCAAACGAGGTCGCTTATGCGACGCTGCGCGATATTTGCAAATCTCAATTGGCGCAATTCAAAAGCCTTGAGGGTGTGAGCGGCAAGGTGAGGCAAGCGGTGATGGAGAACATCGCTCGCTCGCTGTCGTTCGAACAGGTCGCTCAAATGCTGAATATGAGCCCGCGGACGCTGCGGCGAAGGCTGGAGAACGAAAATACTTCGTACCGACAGATTTCTGACGACCTGCGGATGAAAATGGCAATCCGATATCTCCGGGACACGCGGCTCACAGTCGATCAGATCGCTGATGCGCTAGGATTCAGCGATCCTGCGAATTTTCGCCACGCATTTCATCGTTGGACAAGTGCGCCGCCTCACAGCTTCCGCGGTCTTGGCTCGGAAGCTACGCGGCCGGAAGCTTAATGCCGGCGATGCGAAGCTGATGTTTTGGCCAGCCGCTCCTAAAGCGCCCTTGCCCGGGACGCGGCCGGGTGACTTCGCATTCGTCAAGCTGGTCCGCGGTTTGGCCGAACTTCACCTCATTTTGGCCAAGAGCGAACCGCCCGCGTGGGCGTCGCCAGTACTACCTTTGGGCAATCATTAACGCAGGAGGTAGTTATGGGACAGCGTATTGATCAATTCTGCGATCAGCTTCGGCAAAAGCTGACGATGGCGGACAGCGGGTTGGAAGGTCTGAAAACGAAGATCGACTCACAGGCGGCACACGTCGAGCAGGACGTGCAGAACCATCTAGATCGGGTACAGAAGCGCATCGATCAGGGACGCGCGAAGGCCAAAGTGGCGCAGGCTGAACTCAAGCAATGGGCCGAGCAGAAGAAGACCGCGACGAAGGAGAAGGTCGCCGAGCTGAAGGCCAAGCACGACACCGCAAAGCTCAAGAGCCGCGCCGAGTTCGCGCAACGCTACGCTGAGGCTTCCGTCGATCTCGCGGTTGCTGCCGTAGACGAGGCTGAGCGGGCGTCGCTGGAAGCGTGGCTGGCCCGGCGGGACGTCGAAACTACTGCCCACAAGTAGGCGCAGAGGCGGAAGCTAACTGAACACCGTGCGCTTGCGGGACGGCGGTGACCACAGCCGCTCTCGCAAGCGCCATCGGGCCCAGCACGGACGTTCACGGCGTACACGTCCAGTGTCGGCCCAAGAGCCTTGTCAGTGTTCAACCAAAGCGGCGGCGACGCAAACATGCAGATCGAACAGTAGGAGAGACATCATGACATCCGTAAGAATTGGAGTAATCTCGGATCAGGACACACTGGCTGCATTGCTCGCCGAAAATTGGTGGGCTATTGCACTTCGCGGCGTCCTCGGCATCGTGTTCGGACTCATTGCGTTGCTCCTGCCCGGAGCGACGATGTTGTCCCTCGTGCTGCTGTTTGCGGCCTACACATTCGTCGACGGACTCTTCGGACTGATAAGCGCACTTCGAGCAGCGCGCCAGCACGGACGCTGGGGATACCTCACCTTCGAGGCCATGGTGAATATCGCAACTGCGGCAATCGCGCTCTTGTGGCCGGGCATCACCGTCGTCGCGTTCGTCTTGCTCGTCGCATTCTGGGCGATTCTGTCGGGCGTGTTGATGCTGGGGGCTGCATTTGAGCTGCACGACGGGCGGGCTTGGCTCATCCTCGGCGGTCTCGCTTCGGTCATCTACGGTGGGCTGCTCATCGCGGCTCCGCTGCTCGGGGCGGTGGTGCTGACTTGGTGGATTGGCGCGTATGCGATTGTGTTCGGCTTTTCTCTGCTGGTCCTGGCGTTCAGGTTGCGTGGACACGCCGGCGAACATCGTCCCGCCGCTGCGATGTGACGGGTCTTGAAAGGAACTTCGCAATGACAACCGCACCAGGCTTGGATGCAGCCAAGCCGCACCATCATCCCTTCTGGATGCGTGAACTGCCGTTCAGCCTGGTGCTAATCGCCACGGTAGTTGGCGTGGCCTACGCCAGCTTCTCTAACAAACCCATTATCCTCTACTGGGAAGCGCTCGCACCGGCCATCTGCGTCGTCTGCATCGTATCGGGATGGCCGAGCGCGCGGGACCGTGCCGCCCGGATTCGGCTGCTCGCCACACAGACTGCGCACTGGGTTTCGTTCCTTGTCGTGATGAACTTGCTGCTGCTGCCGAGCGTGCACAAGGTATTCAACGCGAACGCAACCGGGCTTGCTGTCTTTACATTGCTGACGCTGGGGACTTTCACCGCGGGCATCCACGCTTTCTCCTGGCAGATCTGTCTCTTGGGCGTGGTCATGAGCGTCGGCATTCCGGCGATCGCTTGGGTCGAGAATACCGCGTTGACGGCGCTGGTCGTGCTCGCGGGCGTTATCAGCATCGCAATCGTCGTGTGGTGGCACTGGCCGCGAAAGCACGTCGAATAATTGGAAGCGGCGCATTCTCCAAACACTCTAGCTAGTACACATTCATCGAAAACACTTCCCACCCGCAACGACACTTTCTATAAATGATTGCTTTGTCAAAACTTACCGCCTCATCGGGACAACTGCGCAACTCGGACCCAGATAAATGCCGGGTTCACTAATGACAGCGGTTGTGGACATCTTGGTTGTCTCGATCGGTGATGCCTCGGGCAATGCTTGAAACCGTTCCATGCAGCGCGTGTGATGAGTTTGACCTCGGCGAGGGCGCCAGGCTTAATTTACAGCATCTTAGTTTCTTCGAAATACGCGCCTCGACCGGATAGGAATCGCTGTCGATGACTGTCATGAGAGGCTTGCCTTCGGACGCGAATGCTCTTTTGTTGTGAAGGCACTGTGGGGCAGAATTTCTATGGACCCGGTTCAATTCTGGTATCTACCGCTCGCGCCGGCTTTCTTTTTCATCCTGATTGCGCTGCTCTTCTTTGTCTTCGTCCTGCTGCCGCTCGGTTTGATGCGCTACGCCTATGAGCAGATCGGAGTGGGCCCACGGGGAGCTGTGCTGCTGCTGATGGGTTCATTGATCGGGAGTTATATCAACATTCCCATTATGATTATTGCACAGAAGAGCGTCGCGAGCAGCCAAGCGATCGAATTTTTTGGCATGCGTTATCAAATCCCGCAGGCGACGGATTGGGGCGGCACGGTGCTCGCCGTGAATGTCGGTGGGGCGGTCATTCCCGTGATTATGTCGATCTATCTCCTCGTCCACTGGCGTCTCTGGTGGGTAGGGCTGCTGGCCACGGCCGCCGTCGCCGCGATCTGCTACTGGCTCTCCTCGCCCATCCCTGGGCTGGGGATCGCGGTGCCCGTGCTGGTCCCGGCGATCGCCACCACGATTGCCGCCCTCGCTCTGTCGCGCAAACATGCAGCACCGCTGGCCTATATAGCCGGCTCTCTCGGCACCTTGATTGGCGCTGATCTAATGAATTTTGACAAGCTGAGCGAGCTCAATGCACCGATCGCGTCAATCGGCGGAGCCGGCACCTTCGACGGGATTTTCCTTACGGGCATCGTTGCAGTGCTCATCGCCAGCGTTCCTTCACGTCGGCGGGGCACGGGATCGTGAGCCCAGGTGTCGGTTCGTTTCGCCCCCGCACAGCTCGTGGCCGTGCTGGACTTGGCTTCGCCTGAGCGACACAGCAATTGTCGTTTGCAACCGTACCAAGTTTCCAAAATTTCGGGTGCAGGTTGTAAAGTAACCAACCCATCAATTGGTCAAGTCTGAGCGCTGCTGGATATTTTGGTGAGAGCCGCAGCCTTTGATGATTTGCGATCGAGACCGACCTGGGTCTCGTATTCCTGATCGAGTTCCTTTTTCACAGCCGAGAGCTGACGTCGCTCGAACTCAGTGACCTTGATCGATTTCCATCGGTCGGCAGCACGGATCAGCGCGCCAAACATGAGCTTCAAGACGGCTCGCTCGCCGAATGCATTCGGGATGATCTTCAGACGTCGACGTTCCTCGACAAACAGGCGTTCAAGCAAATTCGTGGTGCGGATGGCCCGCCGATGCGTCACCGGGAATCGTAGGTGCGCGATACAAGCTTCAAAGTCATCCATGAAGCAGGCGACCGCGTTGGCATGCAAGCGGCCATAGTCAGTGACCACGCCGGCAGCGAGCTCGCGCGCGATCGCCCGGCTTGGCGCCTGATAGGCCGCCTGTACGCGAACCTTGAACTCCGGCCAGAGGTCCTCCGGCACCTTGACTGCCAGATTGCGCATGCGATGAGCAAGGCACCGCTGGCGGGCCGCACGTGGAAAGCAGATTTCGATCGCCTTGATGATGCCGGGCGCCCCATCCGATGTGACTAGCAGCGGGTCATTGAGCCCACGCTGCTTCATGTCCTCGAAGAACGCGGTTACCGTCTCAGTGTCTTCCTTCGACCCCGCCATCAGATGCAGCAGCACCCGGCGGCCTTCAGCCGTAAATCCCCACGCCGCCAAAACTGGCTCACGTTTGGCGCCAGGTCGCAGGCGCTCGGCAATACCGTCGACAAACAGATAGGCGACTTCGTATTCGCTAAGGTCCCGCTGAGCGAAGGCCTGGTAATCCTCCCATAGCCGTTCGCCGAGTTGCGAGACCGCTGTCTTCGAAAGAAGAAGACGGCCGCTCTCGTCCTTGAAGGCATCCTCGATGTCGCGCACCGACAGCCCGCGTGCCAGCATCTCAATCGCCAGATCTTCAAGCCCTTGTGTCTGCCCCTTGAGGTGCTCACGGATGGCCGAGCGATAGGGCTTAGCGCGCCCGGCAATCTGCGGCGCCGAATAGGCCATTGCGCCTTCTGCCGTCTTCAGCCGGCCCATCCGATATCCGTTCCGGTAGCCCTGGCCCGGCTGCGCGCCGTGCTCGTAATAATCTCGCCCAATCGCGTCGCCGGCTTCTCCTTCAAGCGCTTCCTCGACAATCAGCCGAGTCGCCAGCTTGACCAGCTCGTCCTTCGCCGACGCTGTGGATAGACGTCCTTCAATCAATGCCGTCAGCTCTTCACGCGTGCGCTGCGAAGCGGGTATTCTCGTCGCCATGGGGTGCTCCTTTGCCGGGCTCGCCAAAGCCCGTTTGCTGAATCAGAATCTGATCTGCAAAGGATGCACCCCGCCAAATTCCCAGCAAGTTTAAGACTTCGCCCCATCAATTAGGGCTGCGCATTTTGCAAAACAACCTTTCAGTTTATGTAGAGCTGCTTTTCTTTGCACTGACATTATCAATATGGCGCTGCCTCGGCGCAATAACGCTGAGCGCGAGGGCGCGACACCTGTAATGGAGCGGCGCATCCATGAGGGCGACCTCCCCATCGGCGGAAACGTTAACCTGCGCGGTCCCCGGTTCCGCCCATATCTCCTCTGCTTCGAAGGAGCTCAACTCCAGATCACTTTCGCGATTCATGAGGATCTTCAGCGCGACGTGCATGGCATTCCGGTGACGATCGGTCGGCCCGGTACATATCCACAGATGCCCGGAATCGAGCCGAGGCCGAGTACCCATTTCCAATCCAGCCGTTCGATACCGATTGTTGCCGACGAACAGAAACGGAGTGAGCCGCTCTAGCGCCTCTTCTCGGTTCATGTGCACCTTCATGCGAAGGCGAAAATAGCGTCGCAACAGCGCCCGCACCGCTTGCAAAACGGCTATGCGTTTGACGTGCCCTCGTCTTTCTTGCTCTTCGCGTTGGCGCACAAAGTGCGGGTAAAAGCCAATGCCAGAATTGTTGACGAACACGCGACCATTGATCTCCCCGGCATCGACCTTGATCAATTCACCTGTAAAGAGATTGCGAACAGCAGCTTCAAGATGCAGTGGAATGCCGACGTCTTTGGCAAAATGGTTCAACGTACCCATTGGAAGCACACCGAGCGCAGTGTCGGTGCCTACCAGCTTGCCGGCGACAGCGCTGACCGTCCCGTCGCCGCCCCCCGCCACAATCGGCCGATGACCTTCAGCCAGTGCGCCGGCAGCCATAGCCAAAATGTCGTCCGCTCCCCTAGTGACTAAGATCCGCGGCTTGGCGCCAAATTCGGGAGAAATGCGAGCTATGTACGATGTCGCTGCTTCCAGGTGAGCTGATTTTCCATTGAGGATGCAGGCCGGGCTCAGGCTTGCTTGTGGCTCTGGTGCCATGACGCATTATACGCCTGAACGAACGCGTGTGGTTAAGCTCGTTCGTGGTCGATTCGAAGCTCAATCCACGTCATCAGCACCCAGCAAGCTAAGGCCCAAGCCGCGCAATTGCTTCGAGTCAGAGAAGCGCGTAGCGCTCGACGCTTGGGCGCACCACATCGAGGCGATCTTGAGCGGCACGCGCGACAACGTCGTGCCGCTGAGGGGATGACGGCAACAGATCAGGGATGTGACCATCGGTCATAGGCGAGACAGATCAGCAGCGCTGTCACACCGAATCCTAACACTAGGCCAATCATCCAACCGAGGTTATCCATGCCCATATTCAGTCGGTGCCCTTGTCTGCATGTGGAGTGAAGAGCACAGCCACTACCAGCAGGCCCATGTTAGCCATGCAGCGCGCTTGCGCGTCTTGACGAAGGTCAAAGCTCCTCCGCGTTGCAGCGGCGAGTCCCTGCGGCAGCGGGATGGTTTCCTCACCCCGTTCACGTTCATGCTGCCCCACTTCGGGCATCGCGCGATCACCCGCAACAGGTCCGGCAGCTTGATGTAAGGGGCCGTGCTCCCCAATTTAGCCAAGCGACTGTTCGTCTACACGAAGGTTTAGCGCAGACTTACTTTTCACTGTGGTGAAATACCCCAAAGGACAATGGTCGAAATCGTTTAAGTGGCCCTAGATTTCAGCCCATGTTTCGACTTTTCCAGCAATCCCCCTTCCAGCCGCCGCAGCATGGCGATGGCATGTGGCCACCGCTCGCATACGCTATCGATGTCCTCGGAATTCTCGCCGGAATTGTCCTGATTCTCTCTTTGCTAGTTGTCGCATGGGCAATCGTGCCGCTGATTGTTCATTAGCCGCGCCGATCGGGTCAGCGCCTTTGTCCAAAGTGCCAGCGCCGAGTGGCGTCGGCGAAAACTGAACTGATCAGCCCCGATTTACACATGCCGAGGGCGACGGCGCCGAGCTATTCAAGCATGCCTGCACGGTTGGCTTGGAGGGCATTGTCTCCAAACGCCTGACCGGTTGCGGTCCGTGCAAAAGCTGGATTAAGACGCGGAATCCAAATTCGCCGGCATATTTGCGGATCAGCGACGGGACATTCTAGTCATGGCCGAAGAAGACGACCTCGCCCATACCATCGCGGAGATCGAGCATGCGGCCGCGCGCCGCGGGCTATATTTGACCGTACACGCGCTGAAGCGAGCGCAAGACGTACTGAAATGGGAGTTGGCGGGAGATCGGGAGAAGGCCCTCAAAGCTGATCAAGGCGGCAGCGTAAAGGACTAATCACGCCAGTCCTACATGCTGCCCCAATTCGGGCACTGATCAATTCTTTCTCTGGCGCAACGGTCCGCCATGATCCAATCATCTTTCGCGGACAGCGGCACGGCCCAGATCCGCGAAGCGGCGCGTTGGACGCATTCAAGGCGCAGTGGATGCGGCTGCGTAGGTGAGAG
>Ga0207787_1000037_pt1 | contig 20898 bp, 16 predicted proteins | sample LuqExpMetageno77_FD_187834 | JGI IMG/M metagenome (GOLD analysis project Ga0207787, IMG submission 187834) | Tropical forest soil microbial communities from Luquillo Experimental Forest, Puerto Rico - Sample 77 (SPAdes) | ecosystem: Environmental > Terrestrial > Soil > Tropical forest ... | reverse complement strand
GGACATGAGTCTGTTGGAGATCAATCCGCTGGTGATAACCAAGGACGGCAAGCTGATCTGCCTCGACGCCAAGATCGGATTCGATGACAACGCGCTCTACCGGCACCCCGACATCGTCGCGTTGCGTGATCTCACCGAAGAGGATGAGAAGGAAGTCGAGGCTTCAAAATACGACCTCAACTACATATCGCTCGACGGCTCGATCGGGTGCATGGTCAACGGCGCCGGTCTCGCCATGGCGACCATGGACATCATCAAGCTCTACGGCATGATGCCCGCAAACTTCCTGGACGTCGGCGGCGGCGCCACCAAGGAGAAGGTGGCGGCGGCATTCAAGATCATTACTTCCGATCCGAACGTGAAGGGCATCCTCATAAACATCTTCGGCGGCATCATGAAATGCGATGTGATTGCCGAGGGGGTGGTAGCGGCGGTGAAGGAAGTCGGCTTGAAGGTGCCGCTGGTGGTCCGCCTAGAAGGCACCAATGTCGAGCTCGGCAAAAAGATCATCGCCGCGTCCAAACTTAACGTGACGTCGGCCGACGACCTCGACGATGCGGCGCAGAAGATTGTTAAAGCGGTGAAAGAGGCTGCGTGATGTCCGTGCTGATCGACAAGAACACCAAGGTCATCTGCCAGGGCTTCACCGGCAAGAACGGCACGTTCCACTCCGAGCAGGCGATCGCCTACGGTACCAAGATGGTGGGCGGCACGTCGCCCGGCAAAGGCGGCTCATTTCATCTCAATCTGCCAGTATTCGACACGGTGGCCGAGGCGAGCGAGAAGACCGGCTGCGACGCCAGCGTCATCTACGTGCCGCCGGCCGGCGCGGCGGACGCGATCTGTGAGGCGATCCAGGCCGAGATCCCGCTCATCGTCTGCATCACCGAGGGCATTCCAGTGATGGACCTGGTCAAGGTCAAACGCGCGCTTTCTGGCTCTAAGTCGCGCCTGGTCGGGCCGAACTGCCCGGGCGTGATGACGGCCGGCCAGTGCAAGATCGGCATCATGCCCGGCAATATTTTCAAGCCCGGCTCGGTCGGCATCGTCTCGCGCTCCGGCACGCTCACCTATGAAGCGGTCTTCCAGACCAGCCGCGAGAACCTTGGGCAGACGACTGCGGTCGGCATCGGCGGCGACCCCGTCAAGGGCACCGAGTTCATTGACGTGCTGGAAATGTTTCTGGCCGACAAAAAGACCGAGTCAATCGTCATGATCGGGGAGATCGGGGGCTCGGCAGAGGAGAACGCCGCGCAATTCCTTAAGGACGAGGCCAAGCGCGGCCGCAAGAAGCCGATGGTCGGCTTCATCGCCGGGCGCACCGCGCCACCGGGCCGTCGCATGGGCCATGCCGGCGCGATCATTTCCGGCGGCAAGGGCGATGCCGAATCCAAGATCGCCGCCATGGAATCGGCGGGGATAAAGGTGTCGCCCTCCCCCGCCCGAATCGGGAAGACCCTCGTAGAAGTATTGAAATCCTGATTCAGTCCTTAGGGCTTTTGTGGACTTACAGACGTCATAAATAGCGTTAAAAGATCAAATCCGCAGCCGGGGGATTTAATGCGGCTGTTGCGCCCGCAACGTGCCGATTTCGCCGTGCAAGGATCGAAAATAGCCATGTCGCGCCAGGAAGCCAACGCCGCCTTCACCCGCACCTCGTTCCTCTATGGCGGTAACGCCACCTATATCGAAGACCTCTACGCCAAATACGAAGCCGACCCCACCGCGGTCAACGCGCAATGGCAGGAGTTCTTCAAGAGCCTGAAGGACAAGGCTTCCGACGTTGCCGAGAGCGCGCGCGGCCCCTCCTGGAAGAATCCGAACTGGCCGGGGCGGCCCAACGGCGATCTGTTGGCGGCACTAGACGGGCAGTGGGCTGAGACCGAGCGACTCATCTCCGACAAGATCAATAAGCAGGCGCAGACGACGGGCGTCGATATAGGCGCGAGCGATGTGCAGCAGGCGACGCGCGATTCAATCCACGCGCTGATGCTGATTCGTGCTTATCGCATGCGCGGCCATTTTCACGCCAAGCTTGATCCGCTTGGGCTCGAACCAGAGAAGAATGAGGAGGAACTCGATCCGCGTTCCTACGGCTTTAGTGACGCCGATCTTGACCGGAAGATCTTCCTCGACAAGGTGCTCGGCCTCGACTTCGCGTCTATGCGCGAGATCATAGCCATCCTGCGGCGCACCTATTGTCAGACGCTCGGCGTCGAATTCATGCACATCTCCAACGCTGCGCAGAAGAGCTGGATCCAGGAGCGTATCGAAGGCAAGGACAAGGAGATCCAATTCACCCGCGAGGGCAAGCGCGCCATCCTCAATAAACTGGTGGAGGCGGAAGGCTTCGAGAAATTTCTCGACGTCAAATACACCGGCACCAAGCGCTTCGGCCTCGATGGCGGCGAGTCGCTGATCCCGGCACTTGAGCAGATCATCAAGCGCGGCGGCAATCTCGGCGTGAAGGAGATCGTGCTCGGCATGCCTCACCGTGGTCGGCTCAACGTGCTTACCCAGGTGATGGGCAAGCCGCACCGCGCCCTGTTCCACGAATTCAAGGGCGGCTCATCGACGCCCGAGGAAACCGAAGGCTCTGGCGATGTGAAATATCATCTCGGCGCCTCGTCCGACCGCGAGTTCGACAGCAATAGTGTGCATTTGTCGCTCACTGCCAACCCGTCGCATCTGGAGATCGTCGATCCGGTGACGCTTGGCAAGGTGCGCGCCAAGCAGGATCAGCACGGTGCTACAGCCCACGATCGCCGGATGGTGTTGCCACTGCTGATGCATGGCGACGCCGCCTTTGCTGGCCAGGGCGTGGTGGCGGAATGCTTCGGTCTGTCGGGCCTGAAGGGTTACCGTACCGGCGGCTCGATCCATTTCATCGTCAACAACCAGATCGGCTTCACCACCTATCCGCGCTATTCGCGCTCGTCGCCCTATCCGTCCGACGTTGCCAAGATGATCGAGGCGCTAATCTTCCACGTGAACGGCGACGATCCGGAGGCGGTGGTGTTTGCTGCCAAGGTGGCGACCGAATACCGGCAGAAATTTCAGCAGCCGGTGGTCATCGACATGTTTTGCTACAGGCGCTTTGGCCACAACGAAGGCGACGAGCCATCGTTCACACAGCCGCTGATGTATCAGAAGATCCGTTCGCACCCGACCACCCAGGAAATCTATTCCAAGAAGCTCATCGGCGAAGGCGTCGTCACCGAAGGCGAGGTCGAGAAGATGAAGGCCGACTGGCGCGCGCGCCTCGATGCCGAGTTCGAGGCGGCGCAGGGGTACAAGTCGAATAAGGCCGACTGGCTTGACGGCCGCTGGTCTGGGCTGAAGGCTGCCCCCGGCAGCTTGGAAGATCCGCGCCGCGGCCATACTGGCCTCGATCTCGGCGTGCTGCGCGACATCGGCAAGAAGATCGTCGCGGTGCCGGAGAGCTTCCACGTTCACAGGACCATCCGGCGCTTCCTCGACCATCGCGCCAAGGCGATCGAGACCGGCGAGGGCATCGACTGGGCGACCGCCGAGGCACTCGCCTTCTGCTCGTTGTTGAAGGAAGGCCATCCGGTCCGCTTGTCCGGTCAGGACTCGGAGCGCGGCACCTTCTCGCAGCGCCACTCGGTGCTGTTCGACCAAGAGACCGAGGGGCGCTACACGCCCTTCAATCATCTCGGCGGCGCCCAGGCGCGCTACGAGGTACTCAATTCGATGCTGTCGGAGGAGGCCGTGCTCGGCTTCGAATACGGCTATTCCACCGCCGAGCCGAACGCGCTGACGCTTTGGGAGGCGCAGTTCGGCGACTTCGCTAACGGAGCGCAGGTGGTGATCGATCAGTTCATTTCGTCCGGTGAGCGCAAATGGCTGCGCATGTCGGGCCTCGTCTGTTTACTGCCGCATGGTTACGAAGGGCAGGGGCCGGAGCACTCCTCGGCGCGGCTTGAGCGCTATCTGCAGATGTGCGCAGAAGACAATATGCAGGTGGCGAACTGCACCACGCCGGCGAACTATTTCCACATCCTGCGCCGGCAGTTGAAGCGTGAAATCCGCAAACCGCTGATCCTGATGACGCCGAAGAGCCTGCTGCGCCACAAACGCGTGATCTCCAGGCTCGACGAGCTCGGGCCCGCCACAACTTTCCATCGCCTTCTGTGGGACGATGCGCAGACGTTGCCGCAGGAGAAGATCAAGCTCGTCGCGGACGACAAGATCCGCCGCGTCATCCTGTGCAGCGGCAAGGTCTATTACGATCTCTACGAGGAGCGCGAGAAGCGCGGTGTCGACGACATCTATCTCCTGCGCATCGAGCAACTCTATCCGTTCCCTACCAAGGCGCTGATTTCCGAGCTGTCGCGCTTCAAGCAGGCCGAGATGCTGTGGTGCCAGGAAGAGCCGCGCAACATGGGTGCCTGGTTCTTCGTCGACGTCTTCCTGGAGTGGATCCTCAACCAGATCGGCGCCAAGCACCGCTCGATGCGCTATGCCGGGCGGCCCGCCGCCGCGTCGACCGCGGTCGGATTGATGTCGAGGCACCTGGCGCAGCTCAAGCAGTTGCTTGACGAGGCGCTCAGTTAGAGGGAATGGCCATGGCTGATATCCGCGTGCCTACCCTCGGCGAATCGATCACCGAAGCGACCGTCGGTAAGTGGTTCAAGAAGCCGGGCGATGCTGTGGCGGTGGACGAGCCACTGGTCGAGCTGGAAACCGACAAGGTCACGCTAGAAGTGCCGGCGCCCGCCACCGGTGTCTTATCGGACATCGCAGCGAAAGAAGGCGACACCGTCGCCGTCGGCGCGCTGCTCGGCGCAATCAAGGACGGCGCCGCCGTGGCGGCGAAGCCTGCGGCCGCCACCAAGCCCGCGATCGACGCGCCGGAGGAAAGGACTGCCAAGACTAAGCCAGTCGTCGCCGGTCCCGAGCGACCGCTGCGGCACGAAATGCCGTCACCACCGTCGGTGCGTAAGTTGGCGGCGGAAAGCGGTGTCGATCCCTCCAATGTCGCCGGCACCGGCTTGCACGGTCAGGTGACGAAAGGCGACATGCTGGCCGCGATCGAACGCGCCGCCGCGCAGCCGACGCTCGTCCCGACACCGGCACCGGTGCCGATGCGGGCGCCGTCGCCCGCCGAGGATGGGGCGCGCGAAGAGCGCGTGCACATGACGCGGCTGCGACAAACCATCGCACGCCGGCTGAAGGACGCACAGAACACCGCCGCGATGCTCACGACCTTCAATGAGGTCGACATGAGCGCGGTGATGCACCTGCGCAACCAATACAAGGAACTGTTCGAGAAGAAGCACGGCATCAAACTTGGCTTCATGGGCTTCTTCGTGCGTGCCTGCATCCAGGCGTTAAAAGAGATCCCCGCCGTCAACGCCGAGATCGACGGCACCGACATCGTATACAAGAATTATTATCACATCGGCGTCGCCGTCGGTACCGACAAGGGCCTCGTAGTGCCGGTGGTGCGCGAAGCCGACGCCATGTCGCTCGCCGAAATCGAGAAGACGATCGCCGATTTCGGCCGCCGCGCGCGCGACGGTGCGCTGAAGATCGAGGAGATGCAAGGCGGCACCTTCACCATCTCGAACGGCGGTATCTACGGCTCGCTGATGTCGACGCCGATCCTGAACGCGCCGCAGTCGGGCATCCTGGGCATGCACAAGATCCAGGAGCGGCCCATGGTGGTCGGCGGGAAAATCGAGGCGCGGCCGATGATGTATCTCGCTCTCTCCTACGATCACCGTATAGTCGACGGTCGCGAGGCGGTTACCTTCCTGGTGCGGGTGAGGGAAGGTCTGGAAGACCCGGTGCGGACAGTGCTGGATTTGTGAGCGTATGGCCTACGATCTCATCGTCATTGGCACCGGTCCGGGCGGCTATGTCTGCGCCATCCGCGCGGCGCAGCTCGGTTTGAAGACTGCGGTGGTGGAAAAGCGCACGACATTCGGCGGGACCTGCCTCAATGTTGGCTGCATTCCTTCAAAGGCGCTGCTGCACGCTTCCCAATTGTTCGATGAGGCTGAACATATCTTCGGCAAGATGGGCATCGGCGTCTCTGCGCCCAAGCTGGACCTTAAGGCGATGATGGCGTTCAAGGACCAGGGCGTCGAAGGCAACGTCAAGGGCGTCGAGTTCCTGCTCAAGAAGAATAAGATCGACGCATTTCACGGTGTTGGTCGGATCACCGCGCCTGGCGTGGTCGAGGTGAAAGGCGCCGACGGTAAGATGCAAACACTTGAGACCAAGTCCATTGTCATCGCGACAGGCTCCGACGTGGCGAAATTGCGCGGTATCGAGATCGACGAGAAGCGCATCGTTTCTTCGACCGGCGCGCTCACGCTCAATCTGGTGCCAGAGCATCTCCTGGTGGTCGGCGCCGGGGTGATCGGGCTCGAGCTCGGCTCGGTTTGGCGGCGGCTCGGATCGAGGGTGACGGTGGTGGAATTTCTCGACGGCGTGCTGCCTGGGATGGACAGCGAATTGCGTCGGCAGGCGCAACGTCTGTTCGAGAAGCAGGGCATTGCATTCAAGCTGTCGTCGAAGGTCACCGCGGTCGACATTTCGGGCTCGCGCCTGAAGGTGACCATCGAGTCGGCCAAAGGCGGCGCCGCAGAGACCATCGAAGCCGATGTGGTTTTGGTTGCGATCGGCCGCGTGCCCTATACCGAAGGGCTCGGCCTCAAGGAGGTCGGCGTCAAGCTGGATGAGCATGGCCGCGTGGTCGTAGATCATTATTACGCGACCAACATACCCGGCATCTGGGCGATCGGCGATGTGATCGCCGGGCCGATGCTCGCGCACAAGGCGGAAGACGAAGGTGTCGCCGTCGCCGAGATTCTTATCGGGCAGGCCGGTCACGTGAATTACCAAGCCATTCCGAACGTCGTCTACACCTATCCGGAAATCGCCACCGTCGGCAAAACCGAGGAAGAGCTGAGGTCAGCCGGCGTCGCCTACAACGTCGGCAAATTTCCGATGACGGCCAATGGCCGCGCCAAGGTGAACCTCACTACCGACGGCTTCGTTAAGATCCTCGCCGATGCCAAGACCGACCGCGTGCTTGGCGTGCACTTGGTTTGCGCCGACGCCGGCAACATGATCGCCGAGGCGGTGCTGGCCATGGAATTCGGCGCTTCCGCCGAGGACATCGCGCGCACCTGCCACGCGCATCCGACGCTGCCCGAGGCCGTGAAGGAAGCCGCCTTGGCGGTGGCAAAGCGCACGATTCACATGTGATACTCCCCGTCCGGAAAAACGGGGATAGCGATGGCCAAAGGGCACAAGGACAAAGTTGCCGTCATTACCGGCGCAGCGGGCGGCATCGGGCAGGCCTTCGCGAAAAGGCTAGCGGAAGACGGCGTACACATCGCGATCGCGGACATCGGCGACGGCAGCGACACCGTGAAACTGGTGGAAGCGGCGGGCCGGCAGGCCATAGCAGTCGAGTGCGACGTGTCGTCGGAGCAATCGGTCGCTGCCATGGCTAAGCAGGTGCAGTCGAAGTTCAGCGACGTCGATATTGTGATCAACTGCGCCGGCATCTTTCCGCAAAAGGAATTCCCCGAGATGACCTTCGCCGACTGGCGGCAGGTCCTGTCAATCAATCTGGACGGCACTTTTCTCGTGACGGCCGCCTTCGTGTCGGGCATGCGCGCGCGCAAATGGGGCCGCGTCGTCAACATGGCGTCGTCGACGCTCGGTTCGGTCGTCACCGGCTTCTCGCATTATGTGGCCAGCAAAGGCGGCATCGTCGGCTTCACGCGCGCGCTAGCGACGGATCTGGCGCCCGATGGCATCACCGTCAATGCCATCGCGCCGGGTCTCACGCGTTCGCCCGGCACCATCGTGCGCGCGCCGCGGCCGCAGTTTAAGACCATGGAAGAAGAGTTCATCGCTGTGGCGCAAATGCAGGCTATCAAGCGCGTGGAAGTGCCGGAGGATCTGGTCGGCGCGGTGTCGTTTTTGACCAGCGACGATGCGGCTTTCATGACGGGGCAGACGCTCAACGTGGATGGCGGGAGGGTGAGGTCCTGATCGCAGGCATGAAAGCCGTGCTTTAATTGCGGCCACCGGGAAAGTTATCAAGCCAGGTTCGTTCTGGCCCTGCTGTACCTGCTGGAAGCGCGGCTGTGGGACCACCTCGAGCCATCGTTGCATGGCTCGACACGCGTAGGCCGAGCACGACCGCCAGCAGCTCCGTTTTCTGCGTCGGCTGTGGCGGCTGCGCCGACGCGCGTAAGGCCGGTGTAGCCTTCGGGGCTATTCAGCGGGCGACGTGGAAGAGAAAATCCAAAGCGTGCGGCGCCCAGAGGCCTAACCCCATCAGGCCGAGACCGAGGAGGCCAAATAGTCCGCCCAGCCAACCGAGCGCGGCATGCTGGTGATCACTTCCGCCGACGCCAGCACAATACCGATCTGCAAGGCGGCCGAGGCGAATTCATATTGATGGTAGCGCGCGCGTGCTTCGTCGCGGAGGTGCTCTGACTCCTTGGCGCGCTCGACGAGCTGCTTGCGGCCTTCATTGGTCGAAGGGTCATCGTCATAGTGCACCACGTTATCCTTCCAAGTATCGATCGTCTTGTTCAAGCGCGCCTTGATCGCGGGGTCGGTCGCGTGCTCGGCTTCGATCTCCATTTGCTCCGCCGCAGTGCTCAGCAGGGCCATGCGGATGGTCTTGGACTGGAAAAACGACCAAAGGTCGTTGCTGTTCACATTGTGGGCGAGCGCGGAGGTCTGCGCGCTCTTACCCAGCATCTCCGATAAGGCGAGGAACAGCGCCAACACCGCGATGAACAGCGCGATCTTCTTGCTGCCGCTGTGCGAGACATGCTCGACTTGCTCGGCTTGTTCCAGATGCTCGTGTGCGCTCATCGGCCCCTCCCACTGTCTACGTAACGATGCTAACGCGCGCGGCGGCACGCAAGTGGCGGAATGATGCGCACGGCATTCGTCTTAGGCGCGCGGATGGGCGCTGGAATAGACCTTCAAGAGCAACTCGATATCGACCGCGGTGTAGATCTGCGTGGTCGAGAGCGACACGTGGCCAAGCAATTCCTGGATCGAGCGCAGGTCGGCGCCGCGCGCCAGGAGATGCGTAGCGAAGGAGTGGCGCAGCGCGTGCGGCGTTGCCGTATCGGGAAGGCCGAGAGCACCGCGCAGCCGCGCCATCGTTAGTTGCACTACGCGTGCGCTGAGCGAGCCACCGCGCGCACCAATGAAGAGCGGGCCATCGTCCGGCAGATCGAGCGGGCAGAGCTGCACGTAATCGGCGATCAGCTTGGCGACCTGTGGCAGCAGCGGCACCATGCGCATCTTGTTGCCCTTACCGCGGACGGTGATGACGTCGCGCGCACCGACGTCCTTGCGCTTGAGCGACAGCGCTTCCGAAATGCGCAGGCCTGAGCCGTAGCAAAGCGCCAGCACGGCGGCATCGCGCGCGATGATCCACGGTTCGCGCCCCTCGCCGACGCGCAGCTCGGCATCGGAGATGCGCTTGGCCGTGGCGATGGTGAGCGGCTTCGGCAAGGTTTTTGCGACCTTAGGCGCGCGCACCGCCGACAAAGCGCCGACCTTGCTCTTGCCGTTGCGTTCGAGATAGCGCGCGAACGAACGGGCGCCGGCGAGCGACCGAATCAGCGAACGGCTGCTCAGTCCGTCGCTGCGGCGTTTCGCCATGAAAGCGCGCACGTCCGCGGGCGTCAACTTGGCCAGTTGTCGAAGCGTCGGCGCTCCACCCAGATGGCCGGCGAGGAACTCGAGGAACTGCCCGACGTCGCGGTGGTAGGCTTCTAGCGTCTTTGCCGACATGCGCCGCTCGGCGCCGAGATAGGCGAGCCAGCGGCCAATTTCGGCGGCTACGTCAGGGGCGGCGTCGGGCGCGTTCATCGTGCGGAGAGTGTCATTGTTTTCTTCACCCTTCCTTAAGCGCCCGGAATCGGCCACCAAAGGGGTATGAGCGCGCGCATTGTCGATGTTCTGGTGCCGGTAGCGCTGGATCAGACGTATTCCTACCGAGTACCCGCCGGGCTTGAGCTTTCGCCCGGCGACCTGGTCGCGGTGCCACTCGGCGCGCGCGGCGAGACCATGGGCGTGGTCTGGGCGGAGAATCCGAATCCCAATCCGCGCTTGCACAACCGCATGAAGAACGTAGCGGACAGGCTCGCAGTGCCGCCTCTGAAGCCCGAGCTGCGTAAGTTCGTCGATTGGGTGGCCGATTACACGCTCTGCCCGCGGGGCATGATCCTGCGCATGGCGCTGCGTATGGGCCAGCATCTAGGATCCGCGCGTGAGCGCATCGGTGTGCGCCGCGCCGGTCCGCCGCCGCAACGAATGACGCCGGCGCGCGCGCGTGTACTGGCGCTATTTACGGACAATTTCACGCGCGCCAAGGGCGACGCAGCCCGCGAGGCGGGCGTGAGCCTGGGCGTGATCGACGGGCTGATCGACCAGGGCACACTGAAAACGTTGGTGCTGCCGCCGGAGAAGGTGACGCAGCCGCCCGATCCGGATTTCCGAAAGGCCGAATTCTCGATCGCCCAGCTTGCCGCCGCCGACGCGTTGCGCAGCATGGTCGATCAGGGCGGCTACACAGTGACGCTGCTCGACGGCGTCACTGGCTCCGGCAAAACGGAGGTCTATTTCGAGGCAGTGGCGGAGAACATCCGCAAGAAGCGGCAGACGCTGATCCTAATGCCGGAGATCGCGCTCACCGCGCAGTCGCTTGATCGCTTCACCGCGCGCTTCGGCACGCGACCGGCCGAATGGCATTCGCAGCTATCGCCGCGCCTACGCGCCCGCACGTGGAGTGCGGTGGCGGCGAATGAAATCTCGGTGGTAATCGGCGCGCGCTCGGCGCTGTTCCTACCGTACGCCGATCTCGGCCTCATCGTGGTCGATGAAGAGCACGACCCCGTTTACAAGCAAGAGGATGGCGCGCGCTACCATGCGCGCGACATGGCGGTGGTGCGCGGCAGCATCGCCAAATTCCCGGTAATTCTAGCCTCGGCGACACCATCGGTTGAATCGGAGGTGAACGCGCAGCGTGGCCGGTACAAGCGCGTTCATCTGCCGGAACGCTTCGGCGGCGCCAGTCTGCCGCAGATCGAGGCGATCGACATGCGTCGCGAAGGGCCGCGGCGCGGCCTGTTCATCGCGCCGCGACTTGCCGAGGCGGTGCAGACTTCGCTCGAATGCAGCGGACAAGCGCTGTTGTTCCTCAACCGCCGGGGCTACGCGCCGCTTACGCTCTGCCGCGCCTGCGGCTTCCGGCTGCAATGCCCGAATTGCGACGCCTGGCTGGTCGATCACCGCTTCAGGCGGCAACTGGTTTGCCACCACTGTGGCTTCTCTATGCCGCCGCCGACCGAGTGCCCGAACTGTGACGCCACCGAAAGCTTCGTCCCCATCGGGCCGGGTGTCGAGCGGCTGGAACACGAGGTGGCGGAGCGCTTCCCCGACGCACGGATTCTCGTTTTGTCGAGCGATCTGGTGGAATCGATGGAGCGGCTTCGGGCCGAACTCAACGACGTGGCGCAGGGCCATTTCGACATCGTCATCGGCACGCAGCTCGTCGCCAAGGGCCATCATTTCCCCAAGCTGAACTTGGTCGGTGTCGTCGATGCGGATCTTGGGCTGGGCAACGGCGATCCGCGTGCCGCCGAGCGCACGTTCCAGCTGCTGCATCAGGTGGTCGGCCGCGCCGGCCGCGAGGAGGGCAGGGGCCTGGGCTTCCTGCAGACGCATCAGCCCGAGCACCCGGTGATGAAGGCGTTGATCTCCGGCGACCGCGATGCGTTCTATGCCAGCGAAATTGCGTTGCGCGAGCGTACCGGTTACCCGCCGTTCGGGCGACTCGCCGGCTTGGTCGTCACCGCTAATGACCGCCACGGCGCGGAGAGTTACGGCTGCATGCTGGCCTCCGCCGCACCGAAGGACGAGCGCGTGCGCGTGCTAGGCCCCGCCGAGGCGCCAATCGCGGTGGTGCGCCGTCGCCATCGCTTCCGCCTGCTGGTGAAGTCGCCGCGCGGTTTTGATCTCTCGGTTTACATGCGCCAATGGCTTTCCAACGCCTCCAAACCCCGTGGCGATGTGCGGCTTGAAGTCGATATCGATCCGCAAAGCTTCTTGTAAATTCTATTCTGGCAACATCGTTATGCTGCACGTTCAGCTGCGGCAACACGCTCGCCGCCGCGGTGAAGATCAGCGCGAAGCCGACGCCGTCGGCAAGGCTTGGCCGCTCGCCGTTGACCAGCGCCGAGCCGACAGCCCCGACCACCGGCCGAGCGACGCGGTCATCGCGGCAGCCGCTCGATGATGAGGAACAAGAGCAGACCCATGCTGATGAAACCGTTCTAGCTGATTCACGCCACAAGGCGCGGTGGTCCCCTTCGCGCGGCCACCCAGTCCAGGGCCAAGCCCATGCCGAACACCATGAGCTTGGCATCGCCGGCAGCGATCGCGCGGCCGCTCACTCCGGCATCTCCGTGTGCTTCACGTTCGGCTGCAATAGCACGCAGGAGGCCGCGGCAAAGATCAGCACGAAACCAATGATGTCGGCCGTGGTCAACCGCTCACCGAGGTAGATCGCGGAGGCGGTGACGCCGACCACCGGTACAATCAGCGAGCCGAGCGAGGCGGTGATCGCAGGTAGCCGCCCCACGATTGCCCACCACAAGAAGTGAGCGAGGCCGACGCCGAATAGGCCGACGAAGAGGATGGCGAAGATCGTATCGCGGCTGATCGGCCACAAATGCGGATGGCCTTCAAACGCGAAGCTGCCCGCGGCAATGAACAACAGCCCGAACACCAATTGCCAGGCCGCGTTGGCTAGCGGCTCAAGGCGCATCTGCGCCCATTTGACGTAGACCGTTGCCACGCACCAACTGAGCGCGCAGCCGAGCGAATAAAGCACAAACAGCGGGAACCCATTGGCGAACAGCGGCCACAACAGGATCGTTAGCCCCACCACGCACAGGCCGAAGGCAAGGATGCGGATGCGATTGAGCCGCTCGCCGAGCACCAGCGTGCTGAGCATGACGGTCCAGATCGGCATTGAATAGGTGATGATAATGGCGCGCGACGTGGCACCGCTCAATTGCGCGAAGCCGGAGAGGATCTGGAATGCCGCGACGTTGAAGAAACCGGCGATCATCACATGCAGATATTCGCCGCGCGGCACTCTCAGCCTGTGCCGGGTAAGGAGGGCCGCCGTGAACAGGGTGACCGCGCCAATGCCGGAGCCGATGATGCGCAGGCTCCACGGGCTGATCTCGCGCAACGCCACCGCAGCGGCAATCCAGTTGAGGCCCCAGGCGAAGGCCAACAGGATGACGAGAAGTCGGGCAGTGCCGGCGGCGCCGGCTTTGGTATGCGGCATTGGGCGCACGCTATAGCGAATGGTGCGGGCAAGCGAGGCAACCCTGTGATGCAAAAAACTCAGTTTACGCGTCATCGACTGACGGCAGCGCGCTACCACCGCCGCGATGACCCGCGATGTTGCACCGCCCTCTCCCCTGTGTTAGCTAAGCCCCTCGATTTTATGGGGGTTTCCGCGGGCACCCGCGCCGTCCTCATAAAGCGGTATTGCCTCTTGGATTTCAAACATTTGCGCCGCCGTTCTGCGATGGCGCCCGGCCTGTGAGCGAAGTTAAAGAAAACGAGCGTCCAGTGGCAAGCGAAGACCCGATCATTTCCGGCATGGCGGGGCGTTACGCCACCGCCCTGTTCGAACTGGCGCTGGAGAACAAATCGATCGACGCCATCAAAGCCGACCTCGATCGCTTCGACGCCCTGATCGGCGAAAGCCCCGATCTCAACCGGCTGGTGCGCAGCCCGATGTTCGATGCCGACGAGCAGCTGCGCGCGCTGTCGGCGATCCTCGACAAAGCTGGCATCAAGGGACTAGCTGCCAATTTCCTGCGCGTCCTCGTTACCAACCGCCGACTCTTTGCGGTGCGCGACGTGGCGCGCGGCTATCGCGCGCTAGTCGCCCACCACAAAGGCGAAGTCACCGCGCAAGTCACCGTCGCCGAACCGCTCAGCGACAAAAATCGCGAAGCGCTCAAGGATGCTCTCATGTCGGTGACCGGCGGCAAAGATATCGATTTCGATGTCAAGGTTGATCCGGCCATCATTGGTGGTCTGATCGTGAAGGTCGGCAGCCGTATGGTCGACTCGTCTCTGCGCACCAAGCTGAATGCGATCAAGATCGCGATGAAAGAGGCCCGCTAATGGATATCCGCGCCGCAGAAGTTTCCGCCATCCTCAAAGAGCAGATCAAGAAATTCGGCCAGGAAGCCGAGGTCTCCGAGGTGGGCCAGGTCCTCTCCGTCGGGGACGGCATCGCCCGCGTTTACGGCCTCGACAACGTGGAGGCCGGCGAGATGATCGAGTTCGAGAGTGGCATTCGCGGCATGGTGCTCAACCTCGAAACCGACAATGTCGGCGTCGTGATTTTCGGCTACGACCGCGAGATCAAGGAAGGACAGACGGTCAAGCGCACAAGGGCCATCGTGGACGTGCCGGTCGGCAAGGGCCTGCTTGGCCGTGTGGTCGACGCGCTCGGCAATCCGATCGACGGCAAGGGCCCGATCAAGGCGGAAGCGCGCGCCCGGGTCGACGTGAAGGCGCCAGGCATCATTCCGCGCAAGTCGGTGCATGAGCCTATGGCCACGGGGCTCAAAGCGATCGACTCGCTGATCCCGATCGGCCGTGGCCAGCGCGAGCTGATCATCGGCGACCGGCAGACCGGCAAGACCGCGATCGCGCTCGACACCATCCTCAACCAGAAATCGCTCAACCAGTCGAACGACGAGAAGATCAAGCTCTACTGTATCTACGTTGCGGTCGGCCAGAAATGCTCGACGGTCGCGCAATTCGTAAAGGTGCTCGAGGAGAAGGGTGCGCTCGATTACTCGATCGTGATCGCCGCGACTGCCTCCGAACCGGCGCCGATGCAGTATCTGGCGCCGTTCTCCGGCTGCACCATGGGCGAATATTTCCGCGACAACGGCATGCACGCGGTTATCTTCTATGACGACCTGTCAAAACAGGCAGTTGCCTACCGCCAGATGTCGCTGCTGCTGCGCCGTCCGCCGGGTCGCGAAGCCTATCCAGGTGATGTGTTCTATCTGCACTCGCGCCTGCTCGAGCGCGCCGCGAAGATGAACGACGCTAACAAGGCCGGCTCGCTGACCGCGCTGCCGGTGATTGAGACGCAGGCCAATGACGTGTCGGCTTACATCCCGACCAACGTGATTTCGATCACCGACGGCCAGATCTTCCTGGAGACCGACCTATTTTATCAGGGCATCCGTCCGGCGGTGAACGTTGGTCTGTCGGTCTCGCGCGTCGGCTCCGCCGCACAGTCCAAAGCGATGAAGAAGGTTGCCGGCCGCATCAAGGGTGAGCTCGCGCAGTACCGCGAAATGGCGGCCTTTGCGCAGTTCGGCTCCGACCTCGACGCCACTACCCAGCGTTTGCTCAATCGCGGTGCGAGGCTCACCGAGCTCTTAAAGCAGCCGCAGTTCTCGCCGATGAAGATGGAAGAGCAGGCCTGCGTGATCTGGGCCGGCGTCAACGGTTTTCTCGATCCACTCACGGTCGACCGGGTACGCGCCTTCGAATCCGGCTTGCTTACGCTGTTGCGCACCCAGCACGCCGATTTGCTCGACTCGATCCGCAAGAGCGGCGATCTCTCCGACGCTGACGCCGGCAAGCTCAAAGGCATTGTCAACGGTTACGCCAAGACCTTCACCTGAGCCTTAAAGGCGTAATCCGCAAGGACTGATTCCTTATGGCCTCACTCAAAGACATGCGCGTTCGCATCGCCGCCACCAAGGCGACGCAGAAGATCACCAAGGCCATGCAGATGGTTGCGGCGTCCAAGCTGCGTCGCGCGCAGGCCGCAGCCGAAGCGGCGCGTCCTTATGCCGAACGCATGAGCAAGGTGTTGAGCTCGATTGCCTCGGCGGTGGCGGGTAGCGATTCGGCCCCCAAGCTGCTCGCCGGAACCGGTAACGACAAGGTACACCTCTTGGTGGTTTGCACCGCCGAGCGCGGCCTGTGCGGCCCGTTCAATTCGTCAATCGTGCGACTCGCGCGCGAAGAGGCGAATGCGCTCAGTAATCAGGGCAACGATGTGAAGATTCTCTGCGTCGGCAGCAAGGGCTACGACCAACTACGCCGGCTCTACGGCAAATACATCATCGAGACAATCGATCTGCGCGGCATAAAGCAGATCGGTTTTGAACAGGCCGACATGATCGCCAGGAAGATCATCAAACTTTTCGAGGAAGGCGCGTTCGACGTCTGCACTTTGTTCTTCTCGCGCTTTAAGTCGGTGATCGTGCAAATCCCGACCGCGCAGCAGTTGATCCCACTGCAGTTCGATGCCGGTAAAGAGACTGGCCCATCGGCTTCCTACGAATACGAACCGGACGAGGGCGAGATCCTCGCTGATCTTTTGCCGCGCAACCTGTCGGTACAGATATTCCGCGCGCTCCTGGAAAACGCGGCCTCCGAGCAGGGCGCGCGAATGAGCGCGATGGACAATGCCACCCGCAATGCTGGCGAAATGATCCGCAAGCAGACGCTCACCTATAACCGCACGCGTCAGGCGATGATTACCAAGGAGCTGATCGAGATCATCTCCGGCGCCGAGGCGCTTTAGTTTCGTAACGAGGACGATATGGCCAATACCCAAAACGCAGTTGGAAAGATCACGCAAATCATTGGCGCCGTTGTGGACGTGCAGTTCGAAGGTGACCTGCCGCCGATTCTCAATGCCTTGGAGACGATGAACGGCAAGAACCGGCTGGTGCTCGAGGTCGCGCAGCATCTTGGCGAGTCGACCGTGCGCACTGTTGCGATGGACTTGACGGACGGTCTCGTGCGCAACCAAAAGGTCACCGACACCGGCCAGCCGATTACGGTGCCGGTTGGGGACGAGACGCTTGGCCGCATCATAAACGTCGTCGGCGAGCCGGTGGACGAGGCGGGTCCGGTGAAGACCGCGCAGAAGCGCGCGATTCATCAGCCGGCTCCGGCCTACGTCGAGCAGTCGACCGAGGCACAGATTCTGGTTACCGGCATCAAGGTGGTGGACCTGCTGGCGCCCTACGCCAAGGGCGGCAAGATCGGCCTGTTCGGCGGCGCCGGGGTCGGCAAAACCGTTCTGATCATGGAGCTAATCAACAACGTTGCCAAAGCGCATGGCGGTTATTCTGTCTTCGCCGGCGTGGGCGAACGCACGCGCGAGGGCAACGACCTCTATTACGAGATGATCGAATCAGGCGTCAATAAGGACCCGAAGAAGGGTGACACCAAGGGTTCAAAGTGCGCACTGGTGTATGGTCAAATGAACGAGCCGCCCGGCGCCCGCGCCCGCGTTGGCCTGTCGGGCCTGACCGTCGCCGAGCATTTCCGTGACCAAGGCCAGGACGTGTTGTTCTTCGTCGACAACATCTTTCGCTTCACGCAGGCCGGGTCGGAAGTGTCGGCGTTGCTCGGCCGCATTCCTTCGGCGGTGGGCTATCAGCCGACGCTCGCCACCGATATGGGCGCGCTGCAAGAGCGTATCACTACTACCACCAAGGGCTCGGTCACCTCAGTGCAGGCGATCTACGTGCCGGCCGACGACCTAACCGACCCGGCGCCGGCTACTTCGTTTGCGCATCTGGATGCCACCACTGTGCTGTCGCGCGACATCGCCGCAAAGGGCATCTACCCGGCAGTGGACCCACTCGACTCGACCTCGCGCATGCTGTCACCGCTGATTGTCGGCGAGGAGCACTACGCGGTGGCCCGGGAGGTGCAGCAGATCCTGCAGCGCTACAAGGCGCTGCAAGACATCATCGCGATTCTCGGTATGGATGAATTATCCGAAGAAGACAAACTCACGGTCGCCCGCGCGCGGAAAATTGAGCGCTTCCTGTCGCAACCGTTCCACGTCGCCGAAGTGTTCACCGGTTCACCCGGCAAGTTGGTTGACCTTAAAGACACCATCAAGGGCTTCCAGGGTTTGTGCGAGGGCAAGTTTGACAACCTGCCAGAGGCCGCCTTCTACATGGTTGGCACCATCGAAGAGGCGGTCGAGAAGGGCAAGAAACTCGCGGCGGAGGCTGCGTAACAACGGAACGCATCAATAGCCACGTTTCATTTCGGCCTTGTTTCACCAGAAAAGCTTTTGTTTTCCGGCGACGTCGAGCAGGTGGCCGTCCCCGGCGCCGAAGGCGAGTTCGGCGTGTTGGCCAATCACGTGCTGTTGGTCGCCGCGCTGCGGCCGGGCATCTTGACCTATGCACGGTTCGCGCGAGAGGCGCAGAAGATCGTTGTGCTCGGTGGTTTTGCCGAAGTGTCGGCGCAGGGGCTGACCGTGCTCGCCGACGTAGCCGAGGCGGTGGAAGATATCGATCGCGCCATGATCGCCCAGCGCATCAGTGAGCTGGAGAGCCGCATCGAGAAGACCGAGTTGGGGTCCGACCTCGACAAGCTGATCACCCGCTCGATCACCAGTTGACCGGCACCTGACCGGCACCGTGATGCATTAGCCGGCGAACTTTCTGAATTCCGCGACGACGCGCTCGTAGGTCTGCCGCTTGAACGGCACGACCAACTCAGGCAATTTGCTCATCGCTACCCAGCGCCAGTCGATGAACTCCGGCTTGTGCCCGCCGGCCGGGTTGGCGATGTTTATTTCGCTCTCCGGCCCGGTGAAGCGCAGCGCGTACCACTTCTGCTTTTGGCCGCGAAATTTGCCCTTCCACGCCTGCCCGACGATCTCGCGCGGGAGATCGTATACGAGCCATTCGGCGATCTCGCCCAGCTTTTCCACCGAGCTGATATTGGTTTCCTCGTACAATTCACGCAGCGCGCCGTTGTAAGGATCTTCGCCCCGGTCGATGCCGCCCTGCGGCATCTGCCAGACATGGGTCGCGTCAATGTGCTCAGGGCCGCTCGATCGCCGACCGATAAACACCAGTCCGGCGCGGTTGAGCACCATCATGCCGGCACAGGGGCGATAGGGCAGGGACTCAAAAGGGGGCATTCGAAATCCGTCGCATGGTCGCGTGCGACAATTGCGCGAGCAAGAGACGCTACGACGACTGTTGCTTCATTGCCACGCGGGAATGGTGACATCCTGCCGCTTGCCGCTGGTACCGTCGATGATCGTGACGGTTTTGCTGCCGGGAGGCGGGATCGCGGGGGGCGCATTCACAGTCGGCGACCGGTTAGTCAGTGCGTCATCGTGCGCGTGATGCTGGACATCGCCAGCCACCGCATCGCCCGTCGCGGCGCGCGAACCGGTGGTGACCACCGCGGTCGGCTCGCCGCCCAGTGGGTCATTGACAAAGATCGCCCAGGCGACCGCGGCAATCGCGAAGAGTCCCAAGAGGCCCGCCAAAATGCGCGGGGCGCCCGCCGGAAGCTTCAGCAGACCTTTTTTCTTGTCCTGTCCAAGGGGAGTGTTCAGTTCATCCAATTCCAAGGTGCGAATCCTCGCGAATCATCGCGACAGTCTAGCACGCGGCGCCTGGTGGTGCGGTTACCCGAAAGCGAAAGGGGCGGCCGTTGGGCCGCCCCCAATCGCATCCGATGAAGCCGGACTTAGTTCGGTATCGGATTCTTGGGATTCGGCGGGAAGGCCGAGTTCTGTTGCGTGCCGCGCAGCAGTTCCTCCGCCATGATCAGCGCCTTGTCGTTCTTAGGATCTGGCGGGATGTAGGCCTGCGAACCAGTCTGTTCCTTGCCGTCCTCGCCCTTGAGGTGGCCACGCAGCGAAGCCTCGCCCTTGGTGCCGGTGTCGGTCTTTGCTTTGATGTCGTCTGGCAAGTCCTGCAGTACTTCGATGTCGGGCGAGATGCCCTTGGCCTGGATTGAGCGGCCGGACGGCGTAAAGTAGCGCGCCGTGGTTAGCCGCAACGCGCCGTTGCCGGAGCCGAGCGGAATGATCGTCTGCACCGAGCCCTTGCCGAACGAGCGCGTGCCGACCACGGTCGCCCGCTTGTGATCTTGCAACGCGCCCGCGACGATTTCCGAAGCTGAAGCCGAACCGCCGTTGATCAGCACGATCAGCGGCTTGCCGTTGGTCAGGTCGCCCGGCCGCGCGTTGTAACGCTGCGTTTCCTCGGCATTGCGGCCGCGGGTGGACACGATCTCCCCCTTCTGCAGGAAGTCATCCGCTACCGAGATGGCCTGATCGAGCAGGCCGCCCGGGTTGTTGCGCAAGTCGAGGATGTAACCCTTGAGCCTGTCGTCGCTCACCTTCGCCGTTATGTCGGAGATCGCTTTCTTCAGGCCTTCGGTAGTCTGTTCGTTGAATTGCGTCAGGCGGATATAGCCGACGTCATCACCCTCGACGCTCGAGCGCACCGAACGCACGCGGATGATATCGCGCGTGATCGACACTTCGATCGGCTTGTCCTGCCCTTTGCGAATAATGGTGAGCTTGATCTTGGTGTTCACGGGCCCACGCATTTTCTCAACCGCCTGGTTCAGGGTTAGGCCCTGCACCTGGTCATCATCGAGCTTGGTGATAATGTCGTTCGCCAGGATTCCGGCTTTGGCGGCGGGCGTCTCGTCAATCGGCGCCACCACCTTGATCAGGCCATCTTCCATGGTGACTTCGATGCCGAGCCCGCCGAATTCGCCGCGGGTCTGCACCTGCATGTCCTTGAAGCTTTTCGGATCCATGTAACTGGAATGCGGATCGAGGCCGGCCAGCATGCCGTTAATCGCGCTTTCGATTAGCTTGCTGTCGTCCGGCACCTCGACATAATCGGCGCGCACACGCTCGAATACGTCGCCGAACAGGTTAAGCTGGCGGTAGGTGTCCGCGGCTGCCGCCTTCGCGGTTGCGCCGACAAAAGTCATGTGCGGTTGGGTCGCGAGCAG
>Ga0207787_1000029_pt1 | contig 22546 bp, 20 predicted proteins | sample LuqExpMetageno77_FD_187834 | JGI IMG/M metagenome (GOLD analysis project Ga0207787, IMG submission 187834) | Tropical forest soil microbial communities from Luquillo Experimental Forest, Puerto Rico - Sample 77 (SPAdes) | ecosystem: Environmental > Terrestrial > Soil > Tropical forest ... | reverse complement strand
CTAAATCGATCGGCTCACCCTTTAGGCCACCGGCGAAATCCATTTCGTCCTTGCCGTAGGGCAGGTTTGCGACGGTCGCAAGATGAACGGCTGGCTCGGCAGCGATCACCCATGCAATGGGCGCGGTTTTGCCTTTGTCGTTCCAGGTCTTGACGTTGCGGAAGCCTTGACGACCGGGCGCAAGGTTAATGACGACGCTGTGCGGATCACGCACCATAGTACGGTAGACTCCCATATTACGAATGCCGGTGTCGTGATCACGCGTGACGATAATTGTGGTGATGTATGGCGCCTTGTCTTTGCCCGGCGTCCAGGTGACGACCGGGAGCTTGTCAAGGCGCGCCTCAGGTCCGGTCAGCACGACTTCCTGACACGCCCCGGTGTTGACGAGCTTTGGCTGATGTAGGTGACGCAGAGCGTTGGCGACCCTATCATTGATTTGTTGCACATCGCATTGGAGCGCAAGTGCGACACTTTTGGGTGACGCTCCGAGCGCCCCGGTGACGATCGGAATAGACGTTCCCTTAATATTTTGAAAATATAGACCAAATCGCTCTTCAACCGGCAGCGCCTGATACATCCATTTGGCCAGGCACGCGACCTCCCAGTTGTGGTCGGTCGTGCGAGTTATGCGCTTGAGGAGATTTTGCTGCTCGAGCGCTGCCAAAAAATCACGCATATCCCGATATGGCATAGTTTACTCCTGGCAAGTGACGTTGCCTCATTCACGTGGCGGCATGACTGAGACTGGAGGCGCGCTCGCAGTTGCACAATTCAAACCTCGCGCCGGCGACTTCAAATTCCGAAGACCGGCGCACAACGTTGCGGGAAGCCCGGAACCTAAGCCGGCGCATGTGACTTCCAGTGATCGGGGCATTTGAGAGAGTTGTGATACTACTCTGATATATTAGCCATCCAATGTCAAGCCTGGGCAGCGCGACGGTACGAGAGCATCGTCACCGCATTCGTGCTGTGTAGGCCAAGCTGCAAGAGGAGTTTCGGACCCGGCAATGCCTACCTCAATCGGACGATCATTGGTAAAAGGCATTCGGTTTAATTCTTTAGTTGACCGGCTAGATTCTATATCACCAGCTGAGAAGATGATCATTGGGCTCAATTAAATCTTCGGGGGAGTAAGATGCCGTACGAAGATCTTCGCCAGTTTCTTGATGTACTTCGTCAGCATGGCGAACTCGTTAATATCGATCGTCCGATCGACCTGCGCAGCGAGGTCGCCAAAGCACTAAAACAGACTTATGTTCGACAGGGGCCGGCTTTCGTATTCACCCAAAACGGAACAGAATTTCCACTTGTCGCAGGTCTCTACTCTACAAGGAGCAAGGCGCTGCTCGCCTTCGAGGCGACGGAAGAAACGATATTCGAGAAGGTACTGACCGGTTTGGATAATCCCATTCCGCCGACCCTTACTTCGACGGCAGCACCTTGTCAGGAGGTGGTACTAACCGGCAAAGAAATCGATATAACTCGGTTTCCAATTCCAACCTACAGTCCGCAGGATGGCGGCCCCTACATCACGGCAGGAATTTTTGTTTCGAAAGATCCAGAAAGCGGCGTCGCCGACATTGGACACTATCGCGCGCAGATTCTAGGTAAGGACTCATTTTCTTTCTTCGCCCAACCGTTTCATCGGTTCGGAAAATATCTTGCAAATTGCCAGCGCCTAAACGTCACCCCGCGGGGTGCGATCCTAATCGGGGTCGACCCAGTTCTCGCTTATACCTGCCAAGTTCAAACGACTGACGAAACCGATGACTGGCATGTGGCTGGTGGTCTCCGAGGGGCGCCGATCGAATTGACTCGCTGCAAGACGATCGATCTCGAGGTACCGTCAACCACGGAAGTTGTTATCGAATTCGAGGTCGATCCAAATAACAACGCAAGTGAGGGGCCGCTAGGTGAATATACTGGGTATTATACACCGGCGTCCCTGAAGCCCGTAGCGCGCATCACGGCCATCACGCATCGCCGCAAGCCGTATTTCCAAGGGTTGCTTACGGGCAAGCCAGTCACCGAAAATCATATCCTGAAAGCCATTCCATTCGAGGCATCGGTCTGCCACGCACTCAAGACACAGTTTCCTACCGTTGAACGCGTGGCCATTCCGCCATCCGGCGGTGTTTCGTTTTATGTCGTAATCGCAATGCGCCCACGATTTGCAGGCGAGGCCCGTCAAGCAATTCTTGCTGCGATTGCCAGCAAGATTCGCCCGAAATGGGTAATCGCCGTCGACCCGGATGTCGATGTTCACAACCCGGAGGAGGTGGAATGGGCTATGTGTTTCCGCGTACGGCCGGACCGCGACGTATTCATTATCAATCAGACCCCAGCGGGTCCTTTAGATCCTTCGGTCGACGAAAACGTACCTCTCATCGCGCGCACCTCGGCATCAGTAGGCATTGATGCTACGCGTCCTTTCGGTGAGTCTTTCGCCGAAGCCGCCGACGTTCCTGGCTGGCAAGACTATGTCGTACCCGAACTGGACAAATAACCCCAGTTAGGGATCCCCAATTAGGGGATCAAAGACTTTGCGCTAAAGTAACCACGGCCGGCAGCGTGAAACGATGCGGATGAGGCGGCTTCGCTGATGCGGTTGGTTTTTATTTTTCGGCCACTCCGGAAATCTTGACGGCTTCGGACCATAGAGCAATATCCGAGGCGATCATTTCCGCAAATTCTTCCGGTGAATTGCCGAGGGGATCAACCCCGTAACTCTTAAAGCGTTCGACGGTCTGCGGATTCCGCACTGCGCGAGCTACCTCCTTCGCCAGCGTTGCAATAACACCTTTTGGTGTGCCGGCAGGAGCCATCAATCCATTCCAAGTCAACGTCTTGAATTTCGGATATCCGGATTCGCTCACTGTCGGGACATCAGGAACCTGCGTGACGCGCTTGCTGCTAGAAACTGCGAGTAAGCGAATCCTTCCGGCGGCTGCTTGCGGTAGCGCATCGGACAAATTTGTAAACATGACCGGGATATGCCCCGCAATGAGGTCAGCCATAGCAGGCGCGTTTCCCTTATAGCTGACATGGATCATTTCCAGGTCCGCCATCCTAAGAAGAAGTGCCATAGAAAGATGCGTCACGCTGCCAGTACCGGCAGATCCATATGAAAGCTGCCTTGGTCGTGGGCGGACGTAGTCGACGAACTCAGCCAATGTTTTGACCGGAACGTCTTTGTGCACGGCGAGAACGAATGGATTTGTCGCAATATTGCTGATTGGCGCGAAATCTTTCGTTGGATCATACGCGACTTTCCTTATTGCGGGGACGACCACGATCTGCGGAAGTGCGGCAACGAACAGTGTATATCCGTCAGCCGGCGCGCGTGCCACTTGAGTTGCGGCAACCTCGCCGCCGGCGCCTCCGTGGTTTTCAACAATAAACAGTTGTCCAAACGCCTCGCTGAGCTGCTGGCAAATTATTCGTGCTATTCCGTCGGTGTTTCCACCTGCGGCAAAAGGAACGATGACCCTCACAGCTTTTTGCGGCCATGCTCGGGGCTGTGCAGAGGCAATCTGACTGAGAAATGGCGGAACGGCAGATAGTAAAAGAAGCATTCTCCGTGTGAGCATTTTTCATATCTCGATCGAGAGTTTCCGAGTTTACGTGGTTCTATTGTCGTCGGTTTAGAGTATCACATTGGAGCAATGACTGAAATATCACCTTGACATCAGATTGCTCTGTGGCCCATTTTAGAGCTACTAGCGTACGGGTGTGAGGATCTGTTTCGGTACTGAGTGTGAGCCAAGTCACCCAACGCCGACCGGCCACCAGTATTTCCATGCGAGCCGGGTACATCGAAGTAAATGACAATCGCGGGAGGCTAGAGATGACGGGCTTCAAACTAGTTGCCAGTGCGCTGTTGTTCGCCTGCGCAATCGGGTCGGCTTCAGCACAAACCAACAAACCAACGCAAATTGGGTGGGGGGTATTCACTTTCACCTCGGGGCCGGCGGCGGCTTACGGAATGCCCGGCCGCAATGCGGCGGAACTCGTCATCAGCCAGATTAACGCCTCTGGTGGTATCGGCGGGGTCCCGGTTAAGCCGATCTATGTCGACGAAGGGCAGGGCACCGACGGCGTGATCGCTGAATTCCGCCGGCTTGCTGCCGACAACACCAATCAGGCCATGATTGCTGCTCTCTCCAGCGCCAACTGTCTCGCGCTTGCGCCGGTCGCCGAGCAATTGCAGATGCCGACCTTTATGTGGAACTGCGATACCCATCAGCTTTTCCTGAAGGATAAGTACAAATACGTCTATCGAACCAACAGCAGCACCGTGCCGGAATTCGTCGCCGACGCACTTTATCTGTTGAGCGTCGACGCGAATTTCAAAAAGGTCGCGATCATCGACCCGGATTATGCGTTCGGCCGCGATGCCGGCTTAATCTTTAAGGAAACGTTGAAGGCGCTTAAACCCGACGTCGAGGTCGTGGCAGAGCTCTACCCGAAGCTCGGCTCTCCCAGTTACAACACGGAAATTTCAAGGCTCGTGTCGGCTCAGCCCGACGTGATTTTCTCAAACTTCTGGGGCGCCGACCTGGAGAATTTTGTGCGGCAGGCCGCCCCGCGCGAGCTGTTTACACACAGCAAGGTGATCCTGGCCCTAGGCGAGTCGGCTCTCCAGCATGTCGGCACGCAGCTGCCCGATGGGGTCATTGTAGGCGTGATCGGTGACGGTTACTGGTTGGCGCCGGATGCGCAACGCAAGGCTCAAACCAAGGCCTTCGTCGAAAGCTATCGCCAGCGCTTCAACGAATACCCTGTGTTCCCGTCGTTCAAGATGGCCAATACTTTGTATGCGGTGAAGGCCGTCTATGAAAAAGCGCTTGCAACCAACAAGGATCGATGGCCGACGCGTGACGATCTCATTGCCGCGGCAAAGAACCTGAAGGTTGATACACTCACCGGAACGCTGGCGCTTCGCGCGGACAATGATGGGCTCGTCGATCAGATCGTTGGGATGACAAAGAAGGATCCTGCTTATCCATTCCCGGTGATGGGCGACATGGTGAGATATCCAGCAGGTGTGGTTACACCATCGGTTGGGACCGATCCGATCGAGTGGATCAAGGGACTCAAGCCGTCAATGCTAGTGACGATCCCGAAGCCAGGATCGTATAAATAAGGGCTATGTTCACGACTTACGCGCCGCTCGTCGTCGACGGTTTGGCAGATGCGGCGCTGATCTTCTTCGTCGCGGTCGGACTCACTCTTGTCTTCAGTGTCGTGCGGATTCTCAATGTCGCGCACGGCAGCTTTTATGCACTCGGCGCGTATCTTAGCGTCGTGATTGGCGCATTTTTGGCCGGCCGCGGATGGCCGGTCCTGAGTCTCGCCGCTCTCGTGATCAGCCCGTTGGCGATTGCACTCAGCCTTGGTCCGTTGCTTGAGCGCACGATGCTGCGCTGGACCTATGGTCGGCCGGAAGCATTGCAGATTCTGGTGACATTTGGGTTGTTCCTTATCCTGGAAGATTTGCAAAAGCTGATTTTCGGCGTGCAACCGTATTCGCAGAACACTCCGATGCAACTGCTCGGTACCAGTCGCATCGGCGGCATCGTGTATCTAAATTATCAATTTCTTTTGATAGGTCTCGCACTGGTGGTGGGCATTTCCCTTCGCCTGTTGCTGAAACGAAGCCGCATCGGCAAGCTGATCGTTGCAGTCGTCGCCGACGAGGAACTTGCCCGCACCGTCGGCATCGATGCGCCTCGGGTATTTGTGCTGGCTTTCTCTGTGGGCGTATTCCTGGCGGCACTTGGTGGCGCGTTGGCCTCACCGACGATTGGCGTGGCTCCTGGACTTGGCGCCGAAAGCATTGTGCTCGCTTTTGCGGTCGCCGCCATCGGGGGCCTCGGTCAAATCGAAGGGGCTGCCTTTGCGGCGATACTGGTCGGATTCGCCCGCGCCGGAGCGATTTATTTTGCGCCCGAATTCCAGCCGGTCGTGCCATATCTCGTAATGGTCGCGGTGCTGATCGTCCGCCCCTACGGATTATTCGGTTCCGTAGGTCTGCGGCGGATCTGACGATCGTGTTTCGGTACGTCTTCAGCTTAGCAGTCGTTGCCGCATTGTTGCCGATCGGCGTGCCGTGGCTTGCCTTTGTTTTCACGATTGCAGTGAGCAAAGGGCTGGCCGCGTTGGGGGTCGCGATGCTTTTGCGCGGCGGCCTGATCTCCATCGGGCATGCGCTATATTTTGCGATCGGTGCCTATGCGGTTGCATTCCTCATGCGAGAGGCTGGCATTGCCGATCTGCTCCTATTGCTCGTTTGCGCGACGCTCATAACGACGATTGCTGGACTTGTCGTCGGCGCATTCATGGTGCGCTACCGCGCGATCTTTTTCGCCATGCTCAACCTCGCCATTTCGATGGTGTTCTTCGCCTTGCTATCGAAGCTCTATTACTTCACCGGCGGAACCGACGGCCTGCGCGTGGCCACGCCGACCATCCTGACCATTCAGCTCAGTCGGTCGACTTTCGATATCATCCTGCAAATGAGCGTATTGATCCTGATGATCGCATCGGCACTGTTGATTGACCGTTACCTGAAGAGCCCTCTCGGCGAAGCGCTTCGCGCTATCGATAGCAATGAGGTGCGGCTGGAATACCTTGGCGTTTCGGCACGCGGCACGATTTGGGCAGCCTATACCGTTTCAGCTGGTCTTGCTGGGCTAGGCGGCGCGATCTCAGCGGTGGCGATCGGCCACGTTGTGCCGGAGATGTCTTATTGGACTGTATCGGGGCAATTGGTCTTGATCGCCGTATTGGGTGGAATTGGCGGCGTACCGGGCGCATTCATCGGCGCGTTCTTTCTGGAATTGGTGCAGACCTTTGCCGTCGGCCTCGCCGCAGAAGCCTGGAATGCGATCATCGGGCTCTCGCTCCTGATCGTGATTTTCTTTCTGCCGGAGGGATTGTACGGATTGATCCAACGGCTGGAGCGGCTAAGGGCCAGTCCTAAATGAACCCAATTCTCGCGGTCCGTGATCTGCACATCAACTTCGGCGGCATTCTTGCCGCCAACGGGATCAATATCGACATTTACCCTCACGAACTCATTGCCGTAATCGGTCCGAACGGATCGGGTAAGACAACGTTTCTAAATCTCTGCACCGGCTATATTCGCCCCGCGTCAGGCTCCGTTGTCTTTGAAGGCCAGGCGATTACGGGCTTATCCCCGCGTACCATCACGCGGCGCGGCATAGCGCGTGCATTCCAGATCCCACAGCTGTTTTCCCATCAGTCGGTCCTGGAAAATGTCATGCTGGCGGTAGCCGCTCGACACGGAATCTGGGAGGCGATGACACCTCTCGCGCGCAGCAGTTACAAAGCCGAAGCGCGGGCGATTCTCGATCTGTTGACCTTAGGCGATATTGACGATCGGCTGACGGCGATCTTGCCAGAAGGGTTCCGCAAGCTCGCAGATATCGCCATCGCCATGGCTCTCAGGCCGCGCCTGTTGTTGCTCGATGAGCCAACCAGCGGTGTCAGCAGCACGGAAAAGATCTCACTGATGGACACCATCGTTCGTGTGCTGCGCGACCAAAAAATCACGGCACTCTTTGTCGAGCATGACATGGATGTCGTCGAACGCTATGCCGACCGCGTCTTGGTATGGGATGCGGGTCGAGTCGCTGCTGAAGGTCCGCCACATGAGGTGTTGCATAGTGCCAGTGTGCTCGAGCGTATTATTGGGGTCGCTTGATGCTGCGCCTGGAGCAAGTTCGTGCCGGAATCGAGCAGCATCTCGTGCTTCGTGATGTCAGTTTTGCGATCATGCCATCGCAGACCACCGTGTTGATTGGACGCAATGGCGCCGGCAAGACGACGACCTTACGCAGCATTATGGGGCTGGTGAGGCTCAACGCTGGACGCATCTTGCTCGATGATTTGGATCTGGCTGCGGTTCCCTCGCATCATCGGGCCAGTCTCGGCATTGGCTACGCGCCCGAGGACCGGCGCCTGATCGCCAATTTCTCGATTGAAGAAAACCTGCTGTTGCCGGCCATCGCCTTACATCTTCCTTCAGACGAACGCCGGCGACGTTTGGCGGAAATATATGAACTGCTGCCGGAACTGTTGGCGTTGCGCAAACGCCCAGCAGGTGTGCTGTCAGGCGGTCAAGGCAAGATCGTAGCGCTAGGGCGCGCACTGATGGCGGGTCGACGTTACGTGCTTCTCGATGAACCCTTCCAGGGCCTTGCTCCAGCGTTGGCGCTTTCTTACGCGAACGCGCTCATGCGGCTTCGCGGCAGCAGGCCCGAGCTCGGCTTGTTGATCACTGAGTCGACACCGAAGTTGCTCGACAAGATCGTCGACACCTCGCTTACGATCGAGCGCGGCGAAGTAAGCTGAGAATCGCGGCTGCTGCGGTACCGGTAGGCGCGTCGAATTTTATTTGCGCTTTGATTGTAACGACATAACGCTGCCCAACTCTTTCGGCGGCGGCAGGTCCTTGTGGGTTTCCCAAACCTCGCGCAACAGCTGTTGGGACTCTTCAGGCATCGGCTCGACCTTGCGGGTGGTAAGATCGACATGTAAGGCGAGTTGTTCGAGCGTCGCCATCTGCACTTTTTTTTCCACGTGCCACATGCGATGGAAGTAATGGATGCGCTTGACGTCGAATCCGATCAGCTGCGTCGTCACCATCACTTCCTCGTTGACACTCAATTCGCGCTGATAGGTGATGTGCGTTTCGACGGCGAAGGTTGATTTTCCGGTCCTCTGTTTATAGGGCATTCCAAGCCCGATCAGGGGGTAAAAGGCGTCGGTTCCGTGATCGAAAATCAGGACGAAATACGCGACATTCATGTGGCCGTTGTAGTCGAGCCATTCCGGCAGTACGCGTTCCTGCCATCGCGAGATAGGAGCCTCGAACGTCATATAACTTTCCTTTTCATGCTGTTGGTTAGAGAGGATATCGTCGTGAGCGGCTACTGGACGACGCGAGCCTGGACGTCTTGCTGGGACGACAATTGACGCAGTTTGAAGCGTTGGATCTTGCCGGTCACGGTCTTGGGGATCTCGCGGACGAAATAAAACCAGCGCGGATATTTGAATCCCGCCAGTGTCTCCTTGCAGAACACCTGCAATTCTTGCGCGGTAACGTCGCTGTCGTCGGCGGGATCGGCCAGAACAATATAGGCGGCCGGTTTGATCAGGCCGCTCTCATCAGCACGTCCGACTACTGCAGCCTCGCGTACTTTGGGATGAGCCAGCAAGCGTGATTCAATTTCGATGGGTGAACACCACATGCCGCCGACTTTCAGCATATCATCGCCGCGGCCCGCATTGACGTAATAGCCATCCTTGTCGACGTAATACATGTCTCCAGTGTTCAGCCATTCACCAACCATCGTGGTTCGGGTCTTATCGGGGTTGTTCCAATAACAAACCGCGTTTGATTCACCCTTCACCCACAGCGTGCCGACCCTACCAGGCGGCGCCGGATTGCCGTCATCGCTGACGATTTTCACTGAATATCCGGGCACCGCTTTACCCGATGTTCCCGGCCTAATGTCGTCGATCCGATTTGACACGAAAATGTGCAGAACCTCGGTGGAACCAATACCGTCCAGGATGGGCACGCCCGTCAGCTCTTTCCAGCGATCAAAAATCGGCGCCGGCAACGCCTCGCCGGCGGACAGACAGCGCCGCAAGGATTTGAGGTTGCGTGACTCCTTCTCGAGCGCGTGGATCATTTGGCCGTAAAGGGTCGGAACGCCGAAGAAAACTGTTGCGGCAGAATTTTCCAGATAATCGAGGGCAAGATTGGCGGTACTGCGTGCGGGTTGCACGACCATCGATGCACCGACCCACATGGGGAACGTCATCCCGCCGCCAAAACCGAATGAAAAAAATAACTTGCTAGCGCAGAACACCACATCGTCGGCCTTCAAACCTGCAATTTTTCGCCCGTAGCGCTCGCTGGTGACCACCATGTCACGATGGCGGTGCACAACGCCTTTAGGCGTTCCGGTCGAGCCTGACGAATACAGCCAGAAGCATTCCGAGGTGGCAGTTGCCGGTGCCGGAGCGAGCTTGTCAGAGGCGCTCGCCATGCGAGCTTCCAGGGAATAGGGGCCGTCCATCGGCAGGACGACGGACAAATGCGGGCACGAACCAGCGACAGCGGCCGCTTCACCGGCGAGGGAGGAGGAATAGACAAATGCGCGACATTCGGCGTCGGCTGCCAAGAACTGATACTCGGCAGTCTTGAGGAAGGTGCTGGCGGCGATCGGAATGATTCCAGCCTTGATGGCGCCCCAGAACACATAGAAAAAAATTGGCTCATCAAGCGCTGCCATCACAAGACGATCGCCGGGAACAAGCCCCAGACCAAGCAGCGCATTGCCGGCACGGCTGACGTTCTCCGCGAGCTGTGCATAGGTCACTTCGCCTGCCGGATGACGCAAGGCAATCTGGTCACCGCGGTTCTCATCGAGATGCCGGTCGATGAAGGGAACAGCCACGTTGAAATTCGCGGAGAAGTGAAGCGCGTTCGGCGTGACACTCTGGTCAATAATGACCGTGTGGTCCCGCGCGACAGTCCCAACCATGCGCAAACCTTCGTTACGAGCCTGCGAACGTCTCGGTATTCCTTGATTCTGGCACCCGCGTTCGCTGTTGACAGCGTTGGAATGTAGCAGATATAAGAAATATCACAATAGTATTACATGTTGCAAAAGGTCATGGCAGGTAGCTCATTGCGGCCGTCGCAAACCGGACCCGAAGCGCGTTGGCTCGGCCGCTCCGTTGAGCGGATTGAGGATGCGACGCTGCTCATCGGCCGCGGGCAATACACCGATGATCTGCCGGTGCGGGCCGGAACGCTGCATGCGGCGGTGCTGCGCTCGCCCCATGCCCATGCCGAAATTTTGGGAATCAACGCTAGCAAGGCGAAAGCCCGGCCCGGAGTAATGACCGTCCTGACGGGACGCGAAATCAAGGAAGATTCCGACCCATTTCTGATTGTCCTGCGCCAGCCCATGGACCAGTGGTCGTTGGCGGTTGACCGGGTGCGGTTCGTGGGCGAGGCGGTCGCGGTCGTTGTCGCCGAGGACCGCTACCTCGCAGAGGATGCGCTTGACGATATCACCGTCGATTACCGCAAGCTGCCCACCGTGGTCGATCCGCTCGCGGCACTGGAGAAGGACGCGCCGCTAGTGCATCCGGCGGTCGGATCGAACGTCCCGTCGGACCGGCATTTCAACTATGGAAATCCGGACGCGAAATTCGCCGAAGCTGATCGCGTGGTGTCACTCACCATCGACTACCCGCGCAATTCGCAGACGCCGCTCGAGGGATATGTCGTTGTCGCGGACTATCAGCCGGGCGAGGGCGTATATGACGTGCTCTGTAATTTTCAAGGCCCCTTTACTGTCCACCCGGTAATGTCGAAAGCGCTGCGCTGCAAAGGCGCGCAACTGCGGATTCGGACGCCGGCCTATTCGGGAGGCGGATTCGGCGTCAAGCAAGCCATTTTTCCTTATGTCGTCCTGATGTGCATCGCCTCGAAGCGCACCGGTCGGCCGGTCAAATGGGTGGAGGATCGTTTCGAGCATCTTACAGCGGCGATTGCAGCGCCCAATCGGGTGATCCGCGCGCAAGCCGCAGTCAAGAACGACGGAACCGTAACCGCGTTTCGTTTCGAGCAGATTGACGACTATGGCGCCTATTTGCGACCGCCGATGCCCGGACCGCTTTACCGTCAGCACGGCATCATGACCGGCGCCTATGCTGTGAAGGATATGAGCATCACCAACAAACTGGTGATGACCAACAAAACGCCGTCGGGAATGGTTCGCGGCTTCGGTGGGCCGCAAATCTATTTTGGTCTGGAACGGTTAATGCAGCGTGTCGCCGTCGAGCTCGGACTCGATCCGCTCGATGTCATTCGCAAGAACCTAATTCCGGCAGGTTCATTCCCATATCTTGCACCGGCCGGAGCGCTGATCGATTCGGGCGACTATCAGACCGCGATTGCCATGGCCGAACGCGATGGCGGATTGGCGGAGCTGCGGGCGCGCCGCGATCGGACGCGCGCAGAAGGCCGGCTCTACGGCATCGGATTTGCTGCCGTAGTCGAACCGGCTCAGTCAAACATGGGCTATCTCAGTACGATCGTCCCAGTGGAGGAGCGTCGGAAGGCCGGTCCCAAGGGTGGCAACGTCGCCTATGCGACCGTGCATGTCGATTGTCTTGGCGCCGTCAGTGTGACCGCCGACAGTCTGCCGCAAGGGCAGGGCCACGCTACCATTCTCGCGCAGATCGTTGCGGAACAACTGGGCGTCGACCCGCGCGATATCCGATGCAACATGGAACGCGACACCCAACGCGATCCATGGTCGATCGCAACCGGCAACTATTCGAGTCGCTTCTCTTCTTCGACGGTAGTTGCCGCTCAGCTGGCTGCGACCAAAATTCGGACCAAGCTCGCCCAGATCGCAAGTGCGACGCTCAACATATCGGCTGACCAGGTTGCTTTTGCCAACGGCAAGGCCTTTGCCAAGGATAATCCCGACAACTACATTCGTTTCTCCCGGCTGGCGGGAACGGCGCACTGGTCGCCGAGCGAACTGCCGATGGGAATGACTCCTGGCATTTCCGAAACGGCATCCTACTCGGCGCCGCAACTCGATCCACCTAACGATGCTGATCAGATCAACACGTCGCTCACGTACGGCTTCGTTTTCGATTTCTGCGGGGTTGAGATCGATCGCGACACCGGCGTGGTGCGCATTGACAAATATGTCACGCTGCATGATGCGGGAAAGCTGCTCAATCCCTTGATTGCCGAAGGTCAGGTCTTTGGCTCGTTTGCCTGGGGCGTCGGCTGCGCCCTGTTCGAGGAATTTGTCTACGGCCCCGACGGCAGTTTCATGTCGGGAACATTCGCCGACTATTTGTGTCCGACCGCCTGCGAAGTGCCGCGTCCGGTTATCCTGCACATGGAAAGTCCGTCGCCGTTCAATCCGCTTGGCGCCAAGGGTATCGCCGAAGGCAATTGCATGAGTACGCCGGTCTGCATTGCCAATGCGGTCGCCGATGCGCTCGGCGTGAAAGACGTAAAGCTGCCGCTCAGCCCGGCGCGGGTCAAAGAGCTCATGGGACTCGTCGAGAAACCACCGCGCACCAAGCAGGCGGTGAGCGCGCCGCCGGCCAAGGAAACCCGCACGGGCGCGAAGGCGTTTACCGGCACGGGCTCGCTGAACATTACCGCGGCTGCGGATCAGGTCTGGCGCGCCCTACTGGATCCGGCCATGCTAGCCCGAACTATACCCGGCTGTCACAAGCTCGACGAAGTCGGACCGAACGATTATCGTGCCGATCTTTCGCTCGGCGTCGGCGTCATCAAAGGCCGCTTTAGCGCCCGCGTCACCTTGTCCAATCTCGATCCGCCGCACAGCGCTCTATTGTCCGGCTCGCTCAGCGGCCCGCTTGGGGTTTCCGCTGGCAGTGGCCGCGTGCGGCTCACCCCGGCCGGCGAAGGAACAAAGATTGATTACGATTATACTGTTGAAATTAGCGGCACCGTCGCGGCAGTTGGCGGCCGAATGCTCGACAGCGCGACAAAAGTCCTGATCGGACAATTTTTCCAGCGCCTGGTTGTGGAAATGCAGGGCGGTACAGGTGCCGGCTCGGCGCAGAGGTGGTGGCGCCGTTTGCTGCGAGCGCTTGGATTCTGACACATGAAGCCGAAATCTTTTACCTATCTTCGTCCTGATAATCTACTGGAAACGTTGCAAGCATTGCAGAGATTTGGCGATGACGCGCGTATCATGGCTGGCGGACTCTCGCTTGTGCCGATGATGAATTTTCGTCTGCTCGAACCGAGGTACCTCATCGATATATCCGGCTTGGCATCGCTGGCCTATATTCGCGAAACGCCTGCGGAGGTCGAGATCGGCGCGGCTGAAACCCAGGCCAAAGTCCTGGCCTGGCCAAACCTGAACAAATCGTTGCCGCTGCTGACTCTGGCAATGCCGCATATCGGACATTTCCAGACGCGTAGCCGCGGCACGGTCTGCGGCAGCATCGCGCATTCAGATCCGAGCTCAGAGTTGCCGCTCTGCTTGATGACACTCCAGGGCAGCGTGGTGCTGCAATCAGCCGACGCCACCCGCGTGTTGAGTGCCGGAGAATTTCAAATTGGTATGTTTGCGACCGCGCGCCGGCCGGACGAGATGGTGACTGCCGTGCGATTTCCAGTGCGTAAGCCGGGCGCCGGGTATGCGTTTTTCGAGATGGCGCAACGTCAGGGCGATTTCGCGATTTGCGCTGTTGCCGCAACGGTTTCGGGATCGGCGGTGCGTCTCGGCGTCGGCGGCGTAGCTGACAAGCCAACGGTACGCGACTGGCCGGAACTAGCCGACGGCGAGATTGATGACGCGCTCAACGATTTCGCTTGGGATCTCGGTGGTAGCGACGATATTCATGCAAATGCCGCTTATCGACGTGACCTCGTGCGCAAGCTTGGCCGCCGCGTGATTGAGGAGGCGAGGAAATGCTCGAACTGAAGGCCGGAGAGCGGCATCCGATCAAGTTCACGTTGGATGGCGTCGAGGTGCGCGGCTTTGCCGAGCCGCGCATGCTGCTCAGCGATTTTCTGCGTCATGAGCTTGGTCGTACCGAGATTCATATTGCATGCGAGCAGGGCGTTTGCGGCGCCTGCACCATAATGCTCGATGGAAACCCGGCGCGCAGCTGCCTCACCTTCGCCGTGCAGGCGATCGGTCGACGCGTCGAAACGGTGCGCAGCCTGTCGCCGGCCGACGGAAAGCTCAACGATCTGCAGGAATCATTCCGCCGCCACCACGGCCTACAATGCGGCTACTGCACGCCAGGCATCCTAGTTTCGTCGGAAGCGTTCCTGCGTGATAATGCCAAACCCTCCGAGAAGGAGGTGCGCGAGATGCTGAGCGGGCACATTTGCCGCTGCACCGGTTATGCCGGCATGGTCGATGCCATTCTGGAGACCGCTGAGAAGCGCGCAACAACGGCGGCGTCGTGAGGGCCGACCAATCAATAAGTCTTTGGATTTCAACGGTAAACCTCTATGCCAGTGAAATATCACCTTGACTTCAATAACCAATTCTGATGACATGAGATGTCAACGGTCGGTGCCTTTCATGTTCCGTTGGGCGTTCAGGCAGAGCGTTTGGCTAGTGCCAGTTTCGATGCGGCCCGTTTACACGCCGTCTCAGCAAGTCCCGCTTCAAATGGGGTACTACGCAGTGCCAGTCGCATGCAGATAAGTGGCTGTATCTAACGGGCAAAGCGCGCAAAGAAGAGAAGAAGAATCTATGTCCGTTGCGACACTGACATTCCGCATGTACGGCCTTACGGGTTTAGAAACTCGGCCAATTGTAGTACGCAACGCAGTCATTGCTGGTTGGACAGGGCGCGATCCGGTTGCGCGCGAGAAGCACATCACCGAGTTGATTGCGCTCGGCGTTGCACGTCCGGCCTCCACGCCGATTTACTATCGCGTTTCCACCTCCCGCCTGACGACCTCAGCGCAGATCGAGGCGGTTGGTGAGAACTCGAGCGGAGAGGTCGAATTCTTCCTCCTCCGTGACGCCGGCAAAATCTGGGTGGGCGCTGGATCCGACCACACAGACCGCAAGGTCGAGACCTATAACGTCACCACTTCGAAACAGATGTGCGACAAGCCCATCGCTCCGGAGCTGTGGCCATTCGATGACGTGCGCGACCATTGGGATTCGTTGATATTGCGTTCCTGGATCGACGAGGGCGGCGAGCAGCGCCTGTATCAGGAAGGATCCGTGGCCGCGATGCTCCCTCCGCAAGCAATCATTGACGGATACGGTGAACTGGGGGAGGGCACCGTCATGTTCGGCGGAACCCTCGCCGCCCGCGGCGGCATTCGTCCCTCCAACCGATTCATGTTCGAGCTGTGGGATCCGGTCCGAAACCGCCGTATCGCGTATGCCTACGATATCAAGACGCTTCCGAACGTCGGATAGTGGAGATGCCATGAGCAGAGCAGCGACGCAATCAATCTCATCTGCGACGCGCGCCAAACGAGCGCCACTCGCTGCCCATCCGGCAAAATCCTTGCTCGATCGGGCATACAATGAAATCAAGTTCCGCATTATCACATGTCGCTATCGTCCAGGAGAGGTGTTGAGCGAAGCCGCCATTTCGTTGGAGTTGCGGATTGGGCGCACACCCACGCATCAGGCAATCCATCACTTAATGATGGACGGTCTCGTATCAATCATGCCGCGCAAGGGCGTAATGGTGCGGCCTATCAGCATCGATGAAGCGATGGAAATTATCGGCGTGCGGCTTGTGACAGAGTGTTATTGCGCTCGTCTTGCCGCTGATCGTGCTGATGATTCCGAACTGCAGCGACTGCGGAACATCCTAAAATCATCTGAAGAGGCCATGGAAAAGCGCAATGTCGAACAAATGATGCTGCTCGACCGCGAATTCCACGATGTATTGGCGCGTGCAGCCAAAAACGCGGTGCTTGCCGACGTTCTGCGAAATCTACATGAGCGTTCACTGCGCTTTTGGTTCATTTCCTTGCGCGACGCCGATCATCACCGCAATGTGCTTGAGCAACACCGTACCATCGTTAAGGCGCTGCAGAGCCGGAATCCGGATGCGGCTGAAGTGGCCATGCGGGATCACATCATGGCATTCCAGAGAAATGTCACCCGGCAAGTTTGAGCAGGTGTGAGACGCTATTAAGCGAGTAATGCCTATGAAAAATCCGAAGCTTCACGATGAATTCAAAGCGGTCGACATGTCGATGGGCTGGGAAACCCCGGCCGGCTATCCGAAAGGCATAGAGCAGAAGATTTTGGCGGGGGCATTGGACGAACCCGGCAGGACTGGAAACCGATCCCGGTTTTTGCGCTTCGCGCCGGGCGTATACACGACGAAACCCTTCGTCCATGAGTATTGGGAGGAAGTGCTTCTAATTTCCGGCGACCTGATCGTTGGCAACGATGCGAATGGGAATGGCGGTCAATCGTTCACGCCGCTAACCTTCGCTTGTCGGCCGCCGGGCGTCGCGCACGGCCCGTTCAAATCGGTTAACGGGTGCCTGCTGTTCGAGCTGCATTACTACGAATGAAATTGCCGTCTCGTCTGTCTAGTCTTCGGCATAGCTAATGATCGAGACCCTCCGCGCGGCGATAGATAAAGGCGCCACCACTAGCCGGGCGGTTGTGGAGCGTTGCCTTGAACGGGCGCTATCCGGCGAAGGCGCGCGCACGTTTATCCATCTGTTCGCGGATACGGCCCGAGCGGAAGCTGACGCTGTCGATCGCAGACAGCGCGCGGGAATCTGGACGGGCTTGCTCGGAGGAATTCCGATCTCAGTCAAGGACCTTTTCGACATTCGTGGACTGCCGACGACCGCCGGATCGACCGTGCTCGCAGATGCGCCGGCCGCCGCGGCGGATGCGGTCGTTATCGAACGATTGCGCGCAGCGGGAGCGATCATCGTCGGGCGGACGAACATGACAGAATTCGCGTTTTCCGGACTGGGGCTCAACCCCCATTACGGCACGCCGGCGAATCCATTTGAGCGTCGGTCGCGGCGGATTCCAGGCGGGTCGTCGTCGGGTGCAGCCGTTTCCATCTGTGACGAAATGGCGGTCGCCGCGATTGGTACCGATACTGGCGGCTCCGTTCGCATTCCGGCAGCGTTTTGCGGATTGACAGGGTTCAAACCCACACAGGCGCGAGTTCCGCTTGATGGTGTGCTGCCACTGTCGAAGTCGCTCGATTCCGTTGGGCCACTTGGCCGCAGCGTAAATTGCTGCAGAATTCTTGACGCCGTGTTGAGTGGTCAGCGCTACCAGGCGCCACGACCGGTCGATTTGCGCGCCTTGCGAATTGCGGTTCCGACCACCCGCGTCTTCGATGACATCGACGCCCATGTCGCGCGAACTTTCGATAGGGTGATCGCAACTCTTGCCGATGGTGGCGCGCAAATCTCGCGAATTTCCGTTCCCGAATTTGCAGAAGTTGGGCAGGCGGCAAAGGTAGCGACCTTTCCTGCGACCGAGGGTTTTGCATGGCACCGAGATCTGCTGGCGCGTGCGAAAGATCGCTACGACCCACGTGTCGCTGAACGTCTCGAGCGCGGTCGCCAGATCAGCGCAGCCGATTACCTATGGCTTGTCGCTCAGCGTAACCAATTGATCGCGAGCATGCGGGCGCGCGCGGCGGCGTTCGACGTGTTGGCGATGCCGACAGTACCGATCACCGCGCCTCTGATTACCGATCTCGAACGCGACGACGAGCTCTACCACCGGCTCAATCTATTGGTTCTGCGAAATCCGACACTCGTGAATTTTCTTGACGGCTGTGCACTGAGCCTACCGTGCCATCGCGAAGGAGATGCGCCGGTCGGATTGATGCTGGCGCGCTTCGATCGTGCGGATGATACAATCCTCGCGATTGGTAATGCCATCGAAACTACACTTATGGCGATTCGCGTAGAGGCAAAGAGTTCTCAGCCGCGTGGCGGCGTCGCGGCAGAACTCAAGGCCGCTAAGTGAGATTACCCTGATCGCGCGGGTTCTCCGCGCTCCGCTTGTGAGAACTTCTCATAGAATCCGGCAATTGTATCAAGCGTCTGTTCTGGCCTTTCGCGATGCGGAACGTGACCGCAGTTCGGAATTATTAACGTTTCCAGCGGGCACCCACATTGCTCTTTCGCTACAGCGATTTGGCGGTGGGTGCCGTAACGGTCATCATCGCCGCGGATGACCAGCATTGGAATGCGGATCTTTGCCAGCTCTGCTCGCAGGTTGAATGCCGCGAAGTCAGGTTCGAGCCACACCTCATTCCATCCCCAGAAAGCCACATCGACATAGTTGTGATAACGCGCTAGCCGCTGGCGTAGGTCGCGCGCCTCGTAGGCTTGGCGGGCTTTCCGAATCTCGGCGAGGGTCTCGGGTTCAACAATGAAGTGCGGGGCAATCAGGACCAGTCCAATAATTCTTGGATCATCGGAGTTTCCGGCATAGGCCGCGGCCATGGATGCTCCGTCGCTATGGCCGAGCAACATTCCGCGTCGGAACCCGATGGCTTCGAGAATTTTGGGCAGTACGTCGAGCGCGTGACGCTTGATGTAGTCGATTGGAAGGCCGCTACCAAAAGGTGGAGACGCGCCATAACCGGCGCGCGAATACACAAATATACCAGCGCTAGTTCGTTCGGAAAGACGCCGTGGAAAATCGCCCCAAGTCTTTATGGAGCCAAGCCCTTCGTGCAACATGACTATAGTCGGTGAATGAGCGGGAGGTGGGCCAAAGAATCGATACTCTAGGACCATGCCACCGATATTGATCTGCCCCTCAGTACCAAGCATTTGCATTATCATTTGCTACTATCTTTTGATGTTGGTGGCTTGATGGGAGAGGATCGCATAGTTCACAGCCCGGCCCCGTTAATCGCCTCGCGTAAATGCGCGGCGAGGGCGAGAAGCGGCTGCTCAAGGGCGCGGATGACGGATGCCATTGGTTCCTCTGTTGTCACGCTAACATTCAACACATAAATCGAATGCCGCGCGCATACTAGCGGCGTCGCCAGCGCAATCACCTGCGGTTGCCATGACGCAACGCAATAGCCGTGCTGTTCGACGTAAGCTGCTGCTTCGGCAATCTCCCTTTCCAGCACGCGCCAACGCTTGCGTCGTCTTACCTTCAACTGCGCCATCAGCGGCTTACGCTCTCCTTCCGGGGCGACCGCCAGCCACGCGCGGCCGAGCGCCGTCAATTCGATCGGTACACGCTGACCTGATACGACCGAGCGTTGCGAGCCTTTGGCGTTGAAACGCACTGATTCGAGATAGACCATTTCGTCGCCGTCGCGCACAGCAAGGCCGACGTTGATGCGCAGGCGGCGCGCCAGCGCCGTCATCGGCGGCGTTGCGACACGCAGCACCGATGAGCCTGAACGCATCGCATGTGCGAGCGTCAGCACAGGCGCGCCAAGCCGATAGGCGCACTGCGACGCGCTATATTCGAGGTAACCGACCTCCGTTAGCGTTTGCGTGAGCCGGCTGATGCTGGCGCGCGGCAGACCCGTGCGCTCGGCAAGTTCGCCATTCCCGAGCAGTTCTGTCCCCGGCCGAAACGCACGCAGGATAGCGATCCCTCGCTTGAGCGAGCGGTTAAGCGGCGAGCGGCCCATCGGTCTCATGGATGCAGGATAGCCGGCAGCAGTCAATTCCAACAGGTGGAATCGGCCTCGGCTGGATGTCATCGCATCATGTTAAACACGCCGCGCAAGACAAAGAACGAAGAGCAGTTGGAAACTGGATGCCGCTTATGCTGATCACTGCCGCCCGCACGCGTTTGGCACATGCTCTTTTGACCATATTCGCCTGCCTCACCGTGTCCGGCGCGGCCGTCGCCTCCGAGTTCGCCAGCCAGGTCACCAGGATAGTCGTGCCCTTCGCGGCCGGCGGCGGCACCGACATCATCGCGCGCACGCTCGCGCAAGAGATGGCAAAGGAACTTAATGGTACCGTGATCATCGAGAACAAGCCGGGCGCGGGCACGATCGTCGGTACAGAATACGTGGCCAAGGCCGAGCCCGATGGCCATACGCTAGTTATGGCTACCTTCGCGCATGCTGTGAATCCCAGTCTACGCGCCAAATTGCCTTACGACACCGATAAGGACTTCGCGCCTGTTGCACTGGTCGCACGCTCGTTCAACATCGTCGTCGTAAACCCGAGCTCGGGCATTAACTCGATTGCCGACCTAATCGCCGCGGCAAAGGCAAAGCCCGACGGTCTCAACTACGGAACCTTCGGCCAAGGCACGTCGGCGCATCTTGCCGGTGAATTGTTCAACAGCCTGGCCCAGGTGAAGCTGACGCCGGTGCACTATAAAGGTGCTGCGCCGGCGATCACCGATCTACTCGGCGGCACTATCCAAGTGATGTTCACCACAGTCGCCAGCGCTACCTCGCTCATCAAAGCCGGCAAGTTGAAGGCCCTTGCCGTCACCTCGGCAAAACGCACCGCGGCATTCCCAGACCTGCCGACGGTCGCCGAGGCCGGCGTGCCTGGTTATGCCGCCGAGAGCTGGTATGGACTGTTTGCGCCGGCAAAAACGCCCTCTGCGACGATCGCGCTTCTCAACAAGGCGGTCGACAAGTCGCTGCGTGCGCCGTCCTTTGACACGCTTGTGGAGAACGAAGGTCTCATCATGGTCGGCGGGGCGCCGGAGCAGCTCGGACAGTACGTGCAGGGCGAGGAGGCGCTTTGGCGCAAGGTCGTGCACGACGCCGGCATCAAGATCGAATAGTCGGAATTTGCGCCATGACAACATTCGTCGAACTAACGGTCGAGGACAAGGTCGCCATCGTGACGCTCAACCGGCCGGAGGTGCGCAACGCGATCAACGACGCGCTGCGCGCCGAGCTTGTGGTTCTGCTCGAGCGCGTTGCCGCCGACGAGGGAGTGCGCGCAGTGGTTCTCACTGGCAAGGGGAAGGCATTCTGCGCGGGCGGCGATATCAGCGGCATGAAGGAGCGATTGAAAGTGCCGGTGGGGCAGGTGGCCTTTAACGGCTGGCGGCGGCAGGGCCAAACGCACAAGAGCGTCGCCTTGCTGCACGGTATGCCGAAAGTGGTTATTGCCGCGGTGAATGGCGCTGCCGCTGGGCTCGGTTGCGACATGGCGCTCGCCTGCGACTTCATTCTCGCCTCCGAGCAGGCCGTCTTCACCATGAGCTTCGTTAAGCGCGGCCTCGTGTCCGACGGCGGCGGCATGTATTTCCTGCCGCGCCGTGTCGGTTTGCCGCGCGCCAAGGAGCTGATCTTCACCGGCCGCCTCGTCGATGCGAAGGAAGCGCTTGCCATCAGACTAGCGGACCGCGTGACCTCGCCCGATATGCTGATCGCGGATGCCGTCGCCTGGGCCCGCGAGCTGAGCCAGGCCTCCAGCGCCTCGATCGCCTTCTCGAAAGCGATCCTTGACCGCACCTTCGAGTCGACGGAGGAACAGATCTTCGCGCTCGGCCGCGAAGCTCAGGCCGTCTGCTACACGACCGCGGAACATCGGGATGCAGTCACCGCCTTCCTAGAAAAGACCGCACGCTGATGGAGACCCTCGAAAGACTATTACGACCAAGCGCGGTCGCTATTGTTGGCGCATCTGCGGACAGGACCAAGCTGACCGGGCGGCCGCTCGCCTATCTGGAAAAATACGGTTTTGCAGGGGACATCTACCCGATTAATCCGCGTTACGAAACGATCGGCGGCCATCGCTGCTACCGAGACATTGCCGCGCTGCCTCAGCCACCCGACGTCGCCATGGTGCTCATCGGCGGGGCAAAGGTTATCGACGCCGTCCGGCAGCTTGCAGCCATCGGCACATCTGCGGCCATCGTGCTGGCCAGCGGGTTTGGCGAAAGTGGTCCAGAGGGCCGGGCGCGGCAGGATGAGCTGAAGTGCGTCGCTGGCGCGATGCGACTTTTGGGCCCAAACACCATCGGCCTCGTCAATGTCAGCGAGC
>Ga0207787_1000011_pt1 | contig 29867 bp, 28 predicted proteins | sample LuqExpMetageno77_FD_187834 | JGI IMG/M metagenome (GOLD analysis project Ga0207787, IMG submission 187834) | Tropical forest soil microbial communities from Luquillo Experimental Forest, Puerto Rico - Sample 77 (SPAdes) | ecosystem: Environmental > Terrestrial > Soil > Tropical forest ... | reverse complement strand
GGGGTAAGCGCATGAAAGGTAGCGGTCCTTACGCCTGGATGATCGGCCGCCGTTTCGAGGTGGCCTGCGAGAGGCTGAGGCTCAACGCGCGCAAGTTCACTCTTACCACTGAGCATTTCCGCCATCCGAATCCCGCAAGCGAGCAACTGAGTTTGTTCTGAGACTCGCCTCCTCGGCGCGGCGACGTAAATCAGGTAAGTAACCAGCACGCATATCCCGCCATAGAGCGCGCTCACCGGCTACACCGCGTGCATGATCGCCATAGACTGAGGGTCGTCCAAAAGTCGCTGACGATCGCGACAGCCACCAACAGGCTAGGCGCGAGCAAAAGAAAGGCAGGGGTGCAGCCAATCCGGCACCATGCGTGTCACAATGGTCGGCCTCGTCGCTGAGTTCCCGCGCGATAATCCACTGCTATCCACCGCCGCGATTGACTTCGCCGGCGCAGATGGCACTCATCGCGGCCATGGCCACGCAATCAAAAGCGAAGCCCGTGCCCCGCCTACCGCTCAACGAGCCGAGCCTGCGCCCGACCTTCCGGCGCGAGCGGCGCGCGCTCAACAAGGGCATATTTCCGGTGGCCGGTTGCGACGAGGCGGGGCGGGGACCGCTCGCCGGCCCGGTCGTGGCGGCGGCCGTGATCCTCGATCCTGACCGCATCCCACGGGGGCTTAACGATTCCAAGAAACTCGATCTGGAAGCGCGCGAGAAGCTCTATGATAAAATCTGCGCCACCGCCCAGGTAGCGGTCGCCCTTGGCACGGTCGAGCGCATCGACCGCGACAATATCCTGCGCGCATCGTTGTGGGCGCTGGCACGCGCGGTTAAGGCATTGCCGGTGCAGCCTAAGCTCGTCTTTGTCGACGGCAACATGAAAATCGATTGTGGCTGCGACTGCGAGGCGGTGGTCTCCGGCGATGCGCTGGTGTTTTCGGTGGCAGCCGCTTCGATCGTCGCCAAGGTCACCCGTGACCGGCTGATGGCCCGGCTCGGGCTCGAATTCCCCGGCTACGGTTTCGAGCGCCACATGGGCTATAGCGTGCCCGAGCACTTTGAGGCGCTGCAACGACTGGGCCCGACCATTCACCACCGCAAATCTTTTGCGCCGGTTGCGGCCAAGCTCGCCGCATTGGGCGGCACTTCCGACGAGGCGGTGGTTGAATTGTTGCCTCTTTAGGCGCGGTTCTTTATCTCTGACCCTCGGGCATTTCGCGCGGGGCCGATGCATTACGTCTCCTTGATCGTTGAATTTGTCCGCGGGCGCCCGGCTGTGGTGTTTTGGACCGTGGCGCTCACGCAAGCGGCGCTATGGAGCTTGATGCCGGCGCTGTTCTATAGCGCGCCGCCCGGCGAAGTGCCCACACTCCTTGCCATCGGTCATGAATTCGTGCTCGGCAGTTATCTCGGGCCGCCGCTTTCATTCTGGCTTGGCGAGATTGCATTTCGCGTAGGCGGCGCGTTCGGGCTTTACGCGCTGGCGCAGGCCTGCGTCGTAGTCACCTATTGGGCGGTGTTCACGCTCGGTCGCCGCATCGTCGGCACGCGCCATGCAGTGCTCGCTGTGCTGCTGATGGTCGGCATTGCCGCCTTCACCGTGCCAACGCCGAATTTCGGACCGCCGGTGCTGGCCGCGCCGCTCTGGGGTTTAGCACTGCTGCATTACTGGCGCGCGGTTTGCGACCGCGAGCGCGGCTATTGGTTTCTGCTCGCGCTCGATCTCGGCCTCTTGCTGCTCACGAGCTATATCGGGCTGATTCTGGTCGCGCTGCTCTTGACGTTCACGTTGGCGACAGTGCGTGGCCGTCAGGCGCTGCTCCATCCCGAGCCTTGGCTCTCGGTGCTGCCTTTCGTCATAGTAATCTTCCCGCACGCCGCCTGGCTCAACGGCGCTCGCTATCTGGTGCTCGCCGGCTTGCGCGAGAGCGATACGGCGGGCCCGCTCGCCACCGCCTTTCGGCTGTCTTTCACATTAATGCTCAGCCATCTCGGCCTCGCTTTGCTCGCAGTACTCGCCAGCGGCTGGCCGCGCCGCCCACGCGAGCGCGCGCCGGTAATCGACCGCAATCCGGTCGAACCGTTCGCGCGGTTGTTCGTCTATTTCTTCGCGCTGATGCCGGCGGGCTCCGCGCTTGCCATCGCATTCGTCACCGGCCCTTTGGGGCTGCTCGATCGTGTCGGGCCGTTGGCGGTGCTATCGGGCCTTGCCGTAATCGTGGCTGCCGGCGACCAGGTACACCTCTATCGCGAGCGCTTGGTGTCCTATGTATGGCTCGGGCTCTTGGTGGTGCCACCGGCGCTGATAGTGCTTGGTATCGCGATATCGCCGTGGACAGTGGCAACCGATCTGCGCGTGGCGCAGCCCGCGAATGCCGAGGGTGGTTTCTTCGCTGAGAACTTCCAGCGCCGTACAGGCAAGCCGTTCAGCTACGTCACTGGTGATGCGCAACTCGCACCGCTTGTTGCGCTCGGCGCGCCTAGCCGCCCACATGTCTATTTTGACTGGGCGCCGCAGCGCAGCCCTTGGGCGAGCCTAGCCGATTTCCGCCGCGATGGCGGGATCTTGGTCTGGCCCGCAAACGACAATATCGGCGCGCCGCCGCCGGCGCTCAAGGCGCAATTTCCTGCGCTAGTGCCGGAAGTGCCGCGTTCATTCGCGCGGTCGATGCAAGGATTGCTGCCGCTGATCCGACTCGGCTGGGCGGTGGCGCGCCCGCAAAGCGCTCAGTGATACGCTTCGTCAGCGCGTACCTTACGGCGGAGCGTCAGTAGATGAACACCACGTGGCCGAACACAAACGCGATAGCAGTAGCGTGCCGAGCAAAACAACGAAGATCTGGCTGGCCAAGCGCGCGGCGTTCGCGCTCCTCGCGCGTATGATCTCGGCCAACGCTACCTCGGTGGTGCTTCTGTATGTCGCCTGCGTGATGGCTTAGCCAGCTAGGGCCTTTTTGATTGCGAGGAAATCGCGCCAGGCGAAGCGCTTCTGCAGCGGGCTGCGCAGGAGGAACGCCGGGTGAAAGGTCGGCATGGCGCGGATCTCGCGGGCGCCGTTGTGGAAGCTAAACCAGCGCCCGCGTGTCTTGGTGATGCCGTCCTTGATGCCGAGCAAAGTTTGCGCTGACGGCCCGCCGAGGCAGACAAGGATGTCGGGATCGGCGAGCTCTATCTGGCGCAGGATGAAGGGCAGGCAAATCTGTGATTCCTGCGGCGTCGGCGTGCGATTACCGGGCGGGCGCCACGGCACGATGTTGGCAATGTAAACTTTTGTGCGATCGAGGCCGATCGCCGCCAGCATGCGGTCGAGCAGTTTGCCGGATCGGCCGACAAAGGGCAGACCCTCGATGTCTTCGTCTCGGCCGGGCGCTTCGCCGACGAACATCACGCGCGCCTGTGGATTGCCATCAGCGAAGACGAGTTGCGTCGCGGTTGCCTTCAGCCCGCAGCCGTCGAAGCGATCGAGGATGGTGCGCAGTTCGTCGAGCGTCTTCGCGCTTTTTGCGGCCTGACGTGCAGCCATGGCGGCTTCGTCAGGCGCGAGCGGTGCTACTTGGGGCGCCGCGCGGCCTTTGCGCTCGAGGTCAAGCGGCAACAAGGCGGTTTGAGTGGGACGAGGTGCGGGCGACGGTGCTTCGCCTGCCGCAAAGCGGTCGACCGGCTCCTCGCCGAGCAGCGCATCGACGCCAGCTTCAGTGTAAAAATCGAGAAGATCGAGCGCAGCTTTGGCTGGGATCTGAGCCATATGGGTCAGTCTAATCCCATAATGTGCAGTTCCCCAAGTTGTAGACGCGGGTATATTGCATGTGATGCGCACAACAACCCCAGCAATGATGGCGCAATATCTTAGTAGTGGCGGCCCGAGCACGCGGCCAAAACCTTCCATCCGACCCGCTTGCGCACGCAGGCGAACACCGCCTTGCCCGACCTCGTCGGCTAAATTCAGCATGCTGGCGAACGCAGCGCCGACGCGTTTCGATTTCGACGAGGCCGCGCGGCGGGAGCTCGACTGGTGGCAGACGCGCCGGGAAAAAGGTGTGCCTCGATAGCTACGGCGCGACCATCGCGCAGGTTTCCGTGGTGATTTATAGGCTCGACGATGCCGAGCTTCGCCGGTCCGGCATACTTGTGCACCAGGCCATGGCCTATGGTGATGCGCGCGGCTTGACGGATGCCGATTGAGACCGCGATCGCGGAACGACTCGATGCCTAGTACCGGCTACTCAAGCAGGCAATTGCCGCCGGGCCGCGCTAGAATGCGACGAAAAAGGAGAACCCTATGGCGGCCGAACTGCCCGCCCGCGAGGCGATGGAATTCGACGTGGTTGTTGTCGGCGCGGGCCCCTCGGGCCTAGCCGCGGCCATCAAACTCAAGCAGATCAACCCCGACACCTCGGTCGTGATCGTCGAGAAAGGATCTGAGGTCGGCGCCCATATCCTCTCCGGGGCGGTAATCGATCCAATCGGCATCGACACCCTGCTGCCGGAATGGCGGGGCGAGGACACGCCGATCAAGACCGCTGTCACCGACGACCGCTTCTATTGGCTCAGCGAAAAATCTGGGGTGCGGCTGCCCAATTTCATGATGCCGCCGCTCTTGAACAACCGCGGCAATTTCATCGTCTCGCTTGGCAGCGTCTGCCGCTGGCTGGCGACCAAGGCGGAAGCGCTCGGGGTCGAGATCTATCCAGGCTTTGCCGCCGCCGAAGTGTTGTTCAACGAGGAGGACGGTTCGGTCGCCGGCGTCGCCACCGGCGACATGGGCATCAGTAAGAAAGGTGAACAGAAGGACAACTTTACGCGCGGCATGGAACTGCGCGCCAAGTACACGCTGTTCGCCGAAGGCGCGCGCGGCAGCCTGGGCAAACAGCTCATCACCAAGTTCGATTTGGCAAAAGGCCGCGATCCGCAGAAGTTCGGCATCGGCCTGAAGGAACTGTGGCAGGTCGCTCCCAACAGGCACTGCAAGGGGCTGGTGCAGCATTCGTTCGGCTGGCCGCTCGACGGCCATACCGGCGGCGGCTCCTTCCTTTACCACTTCGACGACAATCTGGTGTCGGTCGGCTTCGTCGTGCATCTCAACTACACGAACCCGTATCTCTCACCGTTCGAGGAATTCCAGCGCTTCAAGACACATCCGCTGGTGCGCGATACCTTTGCCGGCGGCAAGCGGCTCGCTTACGGCGCGCGCGCGCTGACCGAAGGCGGTTACCAGTCGGTGCCAAAGCTTGTGTTCCCCGGCGGCGCGCTGATCGGCTGCAACGCCGGGTTCATGAACGTGCCGCGCATAAAAGGCAGTCACACCGCGATCCTGTCCGGCATTCTGGCTGCGGAATCGGTTGCCATGGCGCTTTCGGCCGGCCGCGCCAACGACGAATTGTCCGACTTTGAAGCCGGCTGGCGCGACTCCGCAATCGGCAAGGACCTGTGGAAGGTGCGCAACGCCAAGCCGTTATGGTCGAAATTTGGCACGTTCGTAGGGATTCCGCTCGGTGCCCTCGACATGTGGACCAACACGCTCGGATTCTCGTTTTTTGGCACCGTTAGGCACGGCAAGCCGGACTACGCCACGTTCAGGCCGGCCTCCGAATGCACGCCGATCGCGTATGTCAAGCCGGACGGCGTGCTCACCTTCGATCGGCTGTCGTCGGTGTTCTTGTCCAACACCAATCACGAAGAAGATCAGCCTGTACATCTGCGGTTGAAAAATCCGGGTTTGCAGAAATCCTCAGAGCATGACGTTTTCGCCGGGCCCTCTTCGCGGTATTGCCCGGCCGGAGTTTACGAATGGGTGGACCAGGAGGGTTCGCCTAAATTTGTTATCAACGCGCAGAATTGCGTCCACTGCAAAACCTGCGACATCAAGGACCCGAATCAGAACATTACTTGGGTTCCGCCGGAAGGCGGCGGCGGGCCGAACTATCCGAATATGTGATTAGCAATCGCTGCAGCGGCCACGATGCTGCCACACCGAGGTTTTCAACCTCACGGGTAAATGTGAGGGTGCCGTTCTTGCGGGGACGGCGCAAAAGGGCCATTCTTGGCTAGCCTCGGCGGTTTGCGTGCACTATAGGTCAACCGCCTCATTGGAGCATTGCCCGTGACGTCTTTGACTTTCGCCCGGTGCATTTCCGGCGCCGCGCTTGCCGCTTTCGTGATCGCGGCGCCCATTAATCTTGCCGCGCAAGCGCCGGCCGCGCAGGAGGCGGTCGGGCTGACGGCTTCCGGCAGTTATCTCGCCGCCCGCCATGCGGGCCAGGAGCGCGATGCTGCCGCGGCTGCTGCCTATTATCGCGCCGCTCTCCGCCACGATCCGAAAAACGGGGAATTGCTCGACCGTGCCTTCCTGGCGTTGCTGGTTGATGGCGAGATCGACGAGGCGGTGAAACACGCCGAGCGCATCGTCGAGACCGACAAGAACGACCGTGTCGCCGAGCTGGTGCTGGGTGTCGCGGCACTCAAGCACAAGCAATATGCCACGGCTCGCCGCGATCTCGCGCTTTCGATCCGCGGTCCAATCACCGATCTGGCAGCGACTCTCCTCTCGGCCTGGTCGATGTACGGTGCCGGCGATGCTAAGGGCGCGGTCGCGGCGATCGACCGGCTGGCTGGCCCGGACTGGTATTCCATCTTCAAGGATCTGCATGCCGGCATGATCTACGACCTTGCGGCCAACTCGAAGGAGGCCGGCAAGCGCCTGGAGCGCGCCTACAAGCTCGACCCCACCGCCCTGCGTGTGGTCGAGGCCTATGGCAGCTGGACCTCGCGCAGTCATTCGCCCAAGGAGGCGTTGGACATTTTCCAGACCTTCGATAAGGCGCTGCCGCGCTATCCGTTGGTGGTCGAGGCCATGGACCAACTCAAGGCGGGTGAGAAACTGCCGCCGCTCGCATCAAACGCGCAGGCCGGCGCTGCCGAAGCGCTATACGGGCTCGGCGCCTCGCTCGGCCGCCGCGGCGGCGAGGACCTCGGCCTCGTTTACCTGCAGCTTGCGCTCTACCTGGCTCCCAACCATCAGCTAGCCTTGCTCTCGCTTGCCGATCTCTATGAATCGGTGAAGAAGCCGGAGCTGGCGATCAAGGTCTATAAACGCGTCCCGACGAGTTCACCGCTCTATCGCAATGCCGCGATCCAGATGGCGGCCAATCTCGACTCGCTCAATCGTGCGGACGAGGCGGAAAAGCATCTTAATGCGCTGATCAAGGAGCACCCAGACGACCTCGAAGCGATCATGGCGCTTGGCAACGTTCTGCGCTCGCATAAAAAGTTCACCGAATGCGTCGATGCCTATTCCAGGGGCGTTGCCACGTTGACGCAGCCCGACAAGTCGAACTGGATGCTCTTCTACTTCCGCGGCATCTGCTACGAGCGGTCGCATCAGTGGCCGAAGGCGGAAGCCGATCTCAAGAAGGCGCTCGAGCTGTTCCCCGATCAACCGCACGTGCTCAACTATCTCGGTTATTCATGGATCGATCAGGGAGTGAACCTGGACGAGGGCATGGAGATGATCAACAAGGCCGTGCAGCAGCGTCCGGACGACGGCTATATCGTCGACTCACTCGGCTGGGCCTATTACCGGCTTGGCAATTACGAGGAAGCGGTCAAGAAGCTCGAGCGCGCGATCGAGCTGAAGCCGGAAGATCCGACCATTAACGACCACCTCGGCGATGCTTATTGGCGGGTCGGGCGCGTGCTCGAGGCCAAATTCCAATGGGCGCACGCGCGCGATCTCAAACCAGAGCCCGAGGATCTGCCGAAGATCGAGGCCAAGCTCAAGGACGGTCTGCCTGAGGAGACCTCCTCGCAGGCGAAAGCCGGCAAAAAGGTGGGTGACGGCGGCTAAGGGTCTTCGCGTGGCCGCATTGATGGTTGAACAGGCTCCCGCCAAGATCAATCTGACCTTGCGCGTGATCGGGCGCCGCGCCGACGGCTATCACGATCTTGAAAGCTTGGTAGTCTTCGCCGACCTTACCGATACGCTGACGCTGCAGCCGGGCGGTGCCGCGGCGCTCGAAGTCGCCGGCCCCTTCGCTGCGGCGACCGGGCCGGACGCCGGCAATCTAGTGCTGAAGGCGCACGCCGCGCTGCGCGAGCGTCTGCCGGGGCTGAAGGCCGGACGTTTCCAGCTCACTAAGAACATTGTGGTAGCGGCGGGACTCGGCGGCGGCTCGTCCGATGCAGCGGCGGCGCTGCGGCTCCTCGCGCGCGCCAATAGTCTCGCCGCGAGCGATCCGCGCCTCGCGGCGGCGGCGCTGGCGACTGGCGCCGACGTGCCGGTGTGCCTCAGCGGCAAGGCGCGCGTGATGCGTGGCGTCGGCGAGGAGCTGTCGGCCCCACTCGATCTGCCGGTGCTGCCCGCCTTGCTGGTCAATCCAGGTGTGTCGCTGGGCACGCGCGAAGTGTTCGCCAAGTTCGCGGGATCGCAAGAGGGCAAGGCGCATGCCGATGTACCGCGCGATCGCGACGCTCTGATCGCGTGGCTCGCCGAGCGCAACAACGACCTTACAAAAAGCGCTATAGCCTGCGAGCCGGCGATCGGAGACGTGCTGGCCGCACTGCGGGCGTTACCGGGCGCCCGGCTCGTGCGCATGTCGGGCTCGGGGCCGACGTGCTTTGCGGTTTTCGGTTCCACGGCGGAGGCCGCTGCGAGCTCCAACACGCTCGCGGCCGCGCATGCCGGCTGGTGGATAAGACCGGTCACGCTTGGCGCGCCGCGCCCTTGAAAAAGCCCTAGTCACGCGCAAATGCGCGCTGCGCAACGGCTATTCGACCCTCACAACAACTGAAGTAGGCGAGCGCGCGCGTCAGTGTGCGCGCGCGATGCAAAAGGCGACCGCTTCTTCCAGCGCCGTCTTGATGGCCGACGGCGGCACCAGCGCCAGCGCGTCGGTGGCGATGGCGCCGTAGTGGCGCGCGCGCCCGACCGTATCTTCGATGGCGTGATGTTTGCCGATCAGCGCGATCGCCTCGTCGAGATCTCCGTCACAGATGTCGCCCTTGCCGAGCGTGCGGTTCCAGAAGGCCCGCTCCCTTTCGCCGCCGCGGCGGAAAGAGAGTACCACTGGCAGCGTGATCTTGCCCTCGCGGAAGTCATCGCCGACGTTCTTGCCGAGCCTGGCGGACTTGCCGCCGTAATCGAGCGCGTCATCGATGAGCTGGAACGCGATGCCGAGATTAAGGCCGAAGGAACGGCAGGCCGCGAGCTCAGCCTTATCCTTGGCGGCGAGCGCTGGGCCGACTTCGCAGGCAGCGGCGAAGAGCTCGGCCGTCTTGGCGCGGATCACCGCCATGTACTCGTCTTCGTTGGTGGCGGTGTCCTTGGCTGCGCCGAGCTGCATCACCTCGCCTTCCGCAATCACCGCGGCGGCGGAAGAAAGGATCGAGAGCGCGTGCAGATTGCCGACCTCGACCATCATCTTGAAGGCCTGGCCGAGCAGGAAGTCACCCACCAGCACGCTCGCCTCGTTGCCCCACAGCATGCGGGCGGCGAGCTTGCCGCGCCGCATGTCGCTCTCATCGACCACGTCGTCGTGCAGGAGCGTCGCGGTGTGCATGAACTCGACCGCGGCGGCGAGCTTGATATGCCCGTCACCGGAATAGCCGGCGAGCTTGGCCATGGCTAGCGTCAGCATTGGCCGCAGGCGTTTGCCGCCCGAGGAAATTAGGTGGTTGGCGACCTCCGGTATCATAGCGACGTCGGAACCGGTGCGCGCTAAAATCGCCGCGTTGACTCGCTCCATGTCCGGTGCCACCAGTTCGGACAAACGCTCAATCGACGCAGCTTGTGGATTCTCAAACGGAACGATAACGGCCAAACACATTCTCCGGGATCGTAGATTTTGCGGGAGCATAGAAACGCTGCGTTAGCGGAGCAAGTGCGTTAGATTAATGGAACACGGCAATTTGATGCGCGGTATTGGGCAAGGGGGCTCCGCTTGGCGAACCCAACATCAAAGGCGGATGCGCACACGGCCGGTCGCTTTGAGAAATACAAGATCGCCGCATTGGTGCCTTGCCACAATGAGGAGGTGGCGATCGCGAAAGTGGTAAGAGATTTCCGTGCGGCATTGCCGACCGCAACGATCTTCGTTTTCGACAAAACCGACAATACCGCCGCCGCGGTGCGTGCCGCTGTCTCAATCGATCGGGTGCCTGACACGGTGATGCGCGGCCAGCGCGAGATGAAGCTCGCCTGTCTGGCGCATCGCGCGCCTGGCGAGGAGCGGCGCAGGGGCTGAATGTGCAGGAGATCATCCGCACCAACGACGCGGTGTTGATCTCGGCAGTCGGTGCTCTCCTGGAGAGTGCTAAGATCAAGCACATGGTGGTCGACGAAAACATGAGCGTCCTGTACTTCGGCGTGCTGCCGCGCCGAGTTCTGGTCGACGATAACGACGTCGCCGCCGCGCGCCGGCTGCTCAATGAAGCTGGCCTTGGACACGAGCTGCGCCCTGATGGGCACTGAGCGCGATCTCCAAACGAGCGAAGATGCCGTGCTCGGCGGGCGCTTGCGGCTGCGCCAGCCGCTTAGCGGGCATCGAGTCGGACACGATGCGATCCTACTCGCCGCCGCCACGGGGGGCCGCGCCGGCGAGCACGTGGTCGATCTCGGCGCCGGGGTCGGCGGAGCCGGTCTGGCGCTGGCGGCACGTGTTAAAGGCCTGAAGGTGACACTAGTCGAGATCGATCCAGCGCTGTGCAAGCTTGCGGCGGATAATGCGCGGCGAAACAGACTCGATGAGTGGGTAGAGACGGTCGCCTGCAACGCTGAGGACGTCGATGCGCTCACCACCGCTGGCCTTGCGGAGGGCAGCGTCGATCGCGTGCTGATGAACCCGCCGTTTCACGACGGGAGCCGGCAGAACGTGTCGCCCGACCCGCTGCGCCGCCTGGCCCACACAACGGCGCCCGGCCTGTTGCCGCGCTGGGTGAAAAGCGCGACCTGGCTGCTTAAGCCGCAGGGCGTGCTAACGCTGATCTGGCGGGCCGATGCGCTGGCGCACGTGCAAGACGCGCTCGCCGGCGCGTTCGGCGGTATCGCGGTGCTGCCGGTATTGCCGCGCGCCGAGGCACCGGCGATTCGCGTGTTGGTCAGGGCAGTGAAATCGGGCAGCGATGCGCCAATCACTTACCCGGCACTGGTCCTCAACGACGCGCAGAACAAACCTACTGCGGCCGCAGAGGCTGTCCTGCGTGGGGGGGAAACGCTGATGATAACCGAATGGTAAACGTGCCTGGTTTTGCCTACGATTTACGCTGCCCCGGCACGAAATTACGCCACCGTCGCGCCAGCAGCTGGCGCCGCACGCGCTGCATGTTCTCTTCGTTAAGATGCGAAAGCGCAACAATTCCGCCGATAAGCAAGAACAAAATGGTGAGCTTCGGGTCCATTGATCGGTCTCTATTAAAGAGCGGCCATTTGGCTGCGTTTGATGCAATGCAAGCCGCGTACCAACTATGTGAACGGAGCATAGTGCGGCCTTTGACAGCCTGGGCCCAGCTTGTCTAATTGGCCGCCATGGCACTCCCCGCACGCATTTCCGACGTTTTCCAACGCGCGTTCGATTTTATTCGCCTCTTGCTGCCGGCGCGTTTTCGCCCTGATATCCCGGTGGTGCCGGTGGTACGGCTGACCGGGGTAATCGGCGTGGTGACGCCGCTTCGGCCGGGACTGTTGCTGTCGACCGTCGCGCGTTCGCTCGAGCGGGCCTTCTCGGTGCGCAAGGCGCGCGCCGTCGCTCTGGTCATCAATTCGCCCGGCGGCTCGCCGACCCAGTCGCACCTGATCTTCCGCCGCGTCCGGCAGCTGGCCGTGGAAAAGAACCTGCCGGTGCTCGCCTTCGTCGAGGACGTTGGCGCCTCCGGCGGTTATATGCTTGCTTGCGCTGGCGACGAGATTATCTGCGACCAGTTTTCCATCGTCGGCTCGATCGGCGTGGTCGGTGGCTCATTCGGCTTCCCGAAGGTAATGGAAAAGCTCGGCATCGAGCGCCGAGTGTATACTTCAGGGGAGCGGAAGTTGATGCTCGATCCCTTCTTGCCGGAGAAGCCGGAGGACGTGAAACGCATCAAGGCGATTCAGAAGGAGATCCACGAGCGTTTCATCACGCTGGTCAAGGAACGCCGCGGCGAAAAGCTCAACGGCGGCGATAAGACGTTGTTCTCCGGCGAGTTCTGGGTCGCGCCGGCGGCGATCGAGCTCGGGCTAGCCGACCACATCGGCGATCTGCGCTCAACCCTGCGTGAGCGCTACGGCGACAAAGTGCGCACGCCGCTGATCTCAGCCGATCGCGGTCTGCTCGGGCGCAAGCTGCCTGGAGTCGGCGCCCTGGAAGCGCTCACCGGTGGACCCCACTTTGCCGACGAACTGCTGTCCGCGCTGGAGGCGCGCGCCTGGTGGTCGCGCTACGGACTTTAGCTACTGCACCGGCTTGTTGCCGAACAGTTTGGCCACTTCCGCGACCTGCTTGCGCTGCTGCTCAATCGACGCGGCAAACTCCTTGGCGTTGCCGGGGCTGACTACCTGTCCGGTCGCGCTGAGCTTCTCCACGATCACCGGATCAAAAGCGACCGCGCGCACGTCGTCAGCTATCTTGTTGCGCACCGCCTCTGGCATGTCGGGCGAAGAGAACAGCCCGACGAGTCCGTCGAATTCGAGTGAGGGATAACCGAGCTCAAGCGCGGTCGGGATATCGGGGATCGCCTTCGCCCGCTCGTGGTTGGTGACCGCCAGTACCTTGATCTTGCCTGCGAGCACCTGCGGCCGCACGATAGCGTAGGCCGGCATGTAGACCTGAATGCGGTTTTCCGCGAGGTCGGTCACCGCGGCCACAGGGTTCTTATAGGGTACTTTCGCCATAGTCAGACCGACGGTGTGCAGGAAGCCGGCGAAGACGAAGTCGGTGAAACCGGTGGCGGTGGTCCAGTTCAACTGACCGGGCTTGGCGCGTGCCAGTGCCTCAAGCTCCTTCAGCGAATTGACGTTGAGCGCTGTCGGCACGCTCACCGCAACAACGGTGTTGGAGATGCGGGCGACCGGGATCAAATCTTTCGGGTCGTAAGGGAGCGTGTCGTGGAAATAGGGATGCGCGGTGAACGAGCTCACCGGGGTAACCAGCAACGTGTGATCGTCGTGCGCGCTGAGTACGCTGGTGATCGCGACTATCCCATCGCCACCCGGCCGGTTCTCGACCACAACCGGCTGGCCCCAACGTTCCGATAATTTGTCGGCGAACAGGCGCGCGCCGATGTCTACGCCACTACCCGCCCCCAGCGTCACGATAAAGCGGATCGGTCGGCTCGGCCAACTTTGTGCCGAGGTCTGGCCGGCCGGCAAGATCATAGCGGCCGCAAACAGCGCGAGCAGTTCTCTTTTTGAAATTTTCATTGGCGTTCTTCCATCAACGCGGGCCGTTTACGGGCTCAATGTTGACTAACCCCGACCACCATAGTTCATCGCTGTGGGAATGTGCAGCCGGCCCCGAAAATGCCGTGTTCGGGGCCGAACTTGGGATTTCACCGTAATCGGAGACGCCGATGCCGCCTTTTCTCCTTTCGCCGCTGGTGAAGTGGTCGCTGGCCGCCTTCGGCGGCGCCATGGTCGTGGCCTGGGTGGCGAGGGAAGTGCGCCGCGTCAACGAAGAGCTTGACGCGCGCCGGGCCGTGAAGATCCGCGATCAGGCCCAGCGGCCAACGCTGCGGCGTGACCCGCTGACGGGCGAATATCGCCTTTAGTCGTTTCTCGGATTTTTTTGGAAGGAAGCTCCCGGCCTAGGGCGGGCAGCGGCGAGCGCGAAGCTGAAAAGAGCGCCGGAGAACATCGCTAAAAAACCAGACCTTTGGAATTAGCCCTGTTGACCCCCCCTGGGGCGGCCAATAGGGTCCGGGCCCTCTCCCGTGCCCGGAAATAAACGCGCCGAAAAGATGCCTGACTTCTCCGTTGCTGAACGTTCGCGCCAGGACAACCTGGACCCGGCCCGTTCCTTCCAGGGCCTCATCCTTGCACTCCAGCAGTACTGGGCCGGCTGGGGCTGCGTGATCCTCCAGCCCTACGATATGGAGGTGGGGGCGGGCACCTTTCACCCGGCGACAACCCTCCGCGCTCTCGGTCCAAAGCCTTGGAACGCCGCTTACGTGCAGCCCTCGCGCCGGCCAAAGGACGGCCGCTACGGCGAGAACCCGAACCGACTACAGCACTATTACCAATTCCAGGTAATCCTGAAGCCGTCGCCGCCCGACATCCAGGAGCTCTATCTCAATTCACTAAACGTCATCGGCATAGATCCCAATTTGCACGACATCCGCTTCGTCGAGGACGATTGGGAAAGTCCGACGCTAGGTGCCTGGGGACTTGGCTGGGAATGCTGGTGCGACGGTATGGAAGTTTCTCAATTCACTTACTTCCAGCAGGTGGCCGGCTTCGAATGTTCGCCGGTATCCGGCGAACTCACCTACGGACTCGAACGACTAGCAATGTACGTGCAAGGCGTCGACAACGTATTCGCGCTCAACTTCAACGGCCGCAACGACGAGAAGAAGGTCAGCTACGGCGACGTTTTCCTGCAGGCCGAGCAGGAATATTCGCGGCATAATTTCGAATTCGCCGACACCGCAATGTTGTTCGAACAATTCAAGATGGCGGAAGCCGCTTGCAGGAAGTATCTGGCGGCCGGCTGGGCAAACGGCGACAAGAAACGTCACCTGATGGCATTACCGGCCTATGACCAGTGCATCAAAGCATCCCACGTGTTCAATCTGCTCGACGCGCGCGGAGTGATCTCGGTTACCGAGCGGCAGAGCTATATCCTGCGGGTGCGCGAGATGGCGAAGGCCTGCGGCGAAGCCTGGCTTAGCACCGAAGGCGGAGGCGCAGCGTAATCGATGTGCTCGAAGGCATGTGGTGCCGGTGCGGCGGCTCGCAGGCGCTCTCTGGAATGGACAAGCGCAACTTCAGCGCCTGCAAGTGAAAGACGCCGCCGTTCTCCGACAACAGCGACCTGAAGCTATAGCTCGAAGCTTCTCGTAAAGCGATTCGATAGATGCGCATGTTGTCTACGGTATCGGGCTAGGTCGTGCCCGCACGAACACCCGCGCGCTTCAACCGCAGGTGACAGGCGGGGGCCGCCCTGCTAGGCGAAAGCTCCATCCACGCGCCGCTGATGAGTTTGCGATGCCCGACCTCCTGCTCGAATTCCTGTCCGAAGAGATCCCGGCGCGGATGCAGGCGCGCGCAGCCGAGGATCTGAAAAAGCTGATCACGGATGGCCTGGTTAATGCCGGTCTGGTCTACGAGGGTGCCAAGGCCTTCGTTACGCCGCGCCGGCTCGCGCTCTCGGTGCACGGAGTGCCGGCGCGCCAACCGGATGTCAAAGAGGAAAAGAAGGGCCCGCGCGTAGGCGCGCCGCGGAACGCGATCGCCGGCTTCCTGAAGGCGGCGGGATTGACGTCGATCGACCAGGCGAAAGTGCAGCCCGATAAGAAGGGCGACTTCTATGTCGCGATTATCGAGAAGCCGGGCCGTCCCACGCTCGAGGTATTGGCCGAGATGATTCACGAGGTAGTGCTCGCATTCCCCTGGCCGAAGTCAATGCGCTGGGGCTCAGGGCGCCTCAATTGGGTACGGCCGCTGCATTCGATTGTCGCGACCTTCGGTCCGGAGACCGAGGAACCGGAGATCGTGCCGCTCAAGATCAACGGCCTCGCCGCCGGCGATCAGACGCGTGGTCACCGCTTTATGGCGCCGGCGCCGGTCACGGTCAGGCGCCTCAACGATTACGTCGCCAAGCTGGAAGCCGCTAAGGTCGTGCTCGACTCCGCCCGGCGCGCCGAGATGATCCTCGCCGACGCCAAAAACCTCGCCTTCGCGCGGGGCCTGGAGCTGGTCGAGGACCAAGGCTTGGTCGCCGAGGTCGCTGGCCTCGTGGAATGGCCGGTGACGCTGATGGGATCGTTTGACGCCGCCTTCCTGTCGATCCCCGAGCAGGTTATTCGTGCCACCATTCGAAACAACCAGAAATGTTTCGTTCTGCGCGATTCCGCGACCGCCAAGCTGACCAACAAATTCATTCTAGTTGCCAACGAAGACGCTGCCGACGGAGGCAAGGTTATCGTTGCCGGCAATGAGCGCGTGGTCCGCGCGCGGCTTTCCGACGCCAAGTTCTTCTACGAGACCGACCTAAAGACACGGCTGGAGGATCGGCTGCCCAAATTCGAGCACATCGTGTTTCACGAGAAGCTAGGCTCGCAGGCTGAGCGTATCGCGCGCGTGGTCGCGCTCGCCGGACAACTGGCGCCGTTGGTCGATGCCGACGTCGCCACGGCCGAACGTGCCGCGCTGCTTGCAAAGGCCGACCTGCTCACCGACGTGGTCGGCGAATTTCCCGGGCTGCAGGGCTTCATGGGCCGTTGCTATGCCGAGGAACAGGGCGAGGACGAAGCGATCGCGCACGCGATCGAGGATCACTACCGCCCGCAAGGGCCGGACGATCTTGTGCCGGCCGATCCCGTGGCGATTGCGGTGGCGCTCGCCGACAAAATTGATACGTTGGTTGGCTTCTGGTCGATCGGCGAGAAGCCGACCGGCTCCAAGGATCCTTTCGCGCTGCGCCGCGCTGCGCTCGGCGTTATCCGCATCGTGATCGAAAATGAGTTGCGTTTGCCGCTGCGCTCGCAGCTCTGGCGCCACTTCGGCGCTGTGCGCCGCGATGAAAAGCTGAGCGAGGCGATTCACGCGCTGCATCCCTTGCAGGACCAGATCGTCGAACTGAGCGCGACTGATATCGAACTGGCGATGAAGCTCGAAGTGCTGGTGTCGCAGCGTGAGCGGCGGCTCACCGGTCCAGCGCTCGTGGAGGCGCATTCCTACCTGCAACAGACCCACGATCTGCTCGCCTTTTTCGCCGACCGCCTGAAGGTGCAGCTCCGCGAGCAGGGCGCCCGCCATGATCTAGTCGACGCGGTTTTTGCGCTCGAAGACCAAGATGATCTGTTGCTGATCACTCGGCGGGTCGAAGCGCTCGGCAAATTTCTTGACAGTGACGACGGCAAGAACCTGCTCGTCGGCGTCAAGCGCGCCTCCAATATCCTGCGCATCGAAGAGAAGAAGGACAACAAACGCTATACTGGCGCGCCCGACGCCAAGCGGCTCGCCGCCGCGGAGGAAAAGGCGCTGGCGCAGGCAATCGCCGCCGCCAAGAAGGAGGCCTCCGCCGCCATCGCGAAGGAAGACTTCGCCGCCGCCATGGGCGCGTTGGCAAAGCTTCGCCCGCATGTCGACGCCTTCTTCGACAAGGTGACCGTCAACGTCGACGACATGCCTTTGCGCGACAACCGCCTAAAATTGCTCAGCGAAATTCGCGACGCCACCCGTGCAGTCGCGGATTTTTCCAAGATCGAGGGCTAGCGGCCGGCGTTTTAACGCCCGCTGCCCGCATTACCGGCATTCTCCACCTCACCCTGATCAATTCCGACGCCAAATGAATTTCATCGTCGCTATCTACTCGTTTTTGCCTCGGGCTAAGACTTATCCGCTGATCGAAAAGTGGGCTTGCGGCGTCGGCCCTGGGAGTGCTTTTAAGTGCCGACCCGCCCGCACCAGTTATTTTTGAGCCATGGCTAAACGCAAATCCCCGCGCTCCCGCACTAAAGCCCTTGTACAAGAAGCCAACAAAGCCCAATTCAAGGGCCGGGCGGCCGGGAAAAGCACTAAAAACAAATGGGTTTATGAATTCGGCGATGGCCGTGCCGAGGGCAGAGCCTCCATGCGCAATCTGCTCGGCGGCAAGGGTGCTGGGCTTGCCGAAATGGCCAATCTCAGGCTGCCGGTGCCTCCCGGCTTCACCATCACCACGGACGTATGCACGTACTACTACTCTCACGACCACCAATATCCCAAGGACCTGAAGCCGCAAGTCGGGAAGGCGCTCGCCGCCATCGGCCGCATCACCGGAAAGGTGTTCGGCGACAAGAGCAACCCGCTCTTGGTCTCAGTCCGCTCCGGCGCCCGCGCCTCGATGCCGGGTATGATGGACACAGTGCTCAACCTGGGCCTCAACGATGAGACCGTTGAGATGCTGGCCAATAAATCCGGCGACCGGCGTTTCGCGTATGACAGCTATCGCCGCTTCATCACTATGTATTCGGACGTCGTGCTCGGAGTCGGCCATGAGCATTTCGAGGGACTGCTCGACCATCACAAGGAGAAGCAGGGCTACTCGCTTGACACCGATCTTTCCGCCGACGACTGGGCAGAGCTGGTCGAGCGCTACAAGAAGTGTGTGAAGGACGAGCTTGGCAAGGACTTCCCGCAAGATCCGCACGAGCAGTTGTGGGGCGCGATTGGCGCGGTGTTCAGGTCCTGGATGAACCAGCGCGCCATCACTTATCGCAAGCTTCACAATCTGCCGGAGAGCTGGGGCACCGCGGTCAATGTGCAGGCTATGGTGTTCGGCAACATGGGCGATACCTCGGCCACAGGCGTTGCCTTCACACGCAATCCATCGACCGGCGAGAAGAAACTCTACGGAGAATTCTTGATCAACGCGCAGGGCGAGGATGTTGTCGCCGGCATCCGTACGCCGCAGGAGATCAGCGAAGCGGCGCGCATGGAGGCTAATTCCGAAAAGCCTTCGATGGAGACCGCGCTACCCAAGGCGTATGCCGAACTGAAGCGCATCCACAACGCGCTCGAGCGCCACTATAGCGACATGCAGGACCTCGAATTCACGGTCGAGCAAGGCAAGCTGTGGATGCTGCAGACCCGCTCCGGCAAGCGCACCGCCACGGCGGCGCTGCGCATCGCTGTTGATCTCGCCAATGAAGGTCTGATCTCGAAAAGCGAAGCGGTGCTGCGCGTTGATCCGCTGGCGCTCGACCAGTTGCTGCATCCGACCATCGATCCGCGCGCGCACCGGCGGGTGGTCGCCACCGGCCTGCCGGCTTCGCCCGGCGCCGCTTCAGGCGAGATCGTGTTCTCTCCCGATGAAGCCGCGCAGCTCAAATCCGACGGACACAAAGTCATCCTAGTGCGCGTGGAGACCTCGCCGGAGGACATCCACGGCATGCATGCGGCCGAAGGCATCCTCACCACGCGCGGCGGCATGACTTCGCATGCGGCAGTGGTCGCGCGAGGTATGGGTAAACCCTGCGTGTCCGGCGCGGGCTCGCTGCGCGTAGATTATAACGCCGGCACCATGACGGCCGGCAGTCAGACATTCAAGAAAGGCGATTTCATCACCGTCGACGGCTCGACTGGCCAGGTGCTTGCCGGCAAGGTCGACATGATCGAGCCGCAGCTCTCCGGCGAATTCGCTACCCTGATCGGCTGGGCCGATAAGGTGCGTAAGCTCGGCGTGCGCGCCAATGCTGACACACCGGCCGACGCCAGGGCGGCCGTGCGCTTCGGCGCCGAGGGCATCGGCCTCTGCCGGACCGAACACATGTTCTTCGACGAGGGCCGCATCCAGGCGGTGCGCGAGATGATCCTATCCGACGACGAGAAATCGCGCCGCACTGCGCTCGGCAAGCTCTTGCCGATGCAGCGCGCCGATTTTGTCGAGCTGTTCGAGATCATGGACGGCCGGCCAGTAACCATTCGTCTGCTCGACCCGCCGCTGCACGAGTTCCTGCCGCATGGTCAGGAGGAGATCGCCGGGGTAGCGGCCGCCATGGGCGCCGATCCGCGAAAGCTTGCCGACCGTGCCAACGAGCTCTCCGAGTTCAACCCGATGCTCGGCTTCCGTGGCTGCCGCATCGCAATCGCCTACCCGGAAATCGCGGAGATGCAAGCGCGTGCCATCTTCGAGGCTGCGGTGGAAGTGGCCAAGCACACCGGCAAGCCGGTGGCGCCAGAGGTGATGGTGCCGCTGATCGCCACCAAGGCCGAGCTCGATCTGGTGAAGGCGCACATCGACGCCATGGCGCAGGCGGTGATGAGGGAGACCGGCGCCAAGCTCACCTATCAAGTCGGCACCATGATCGAACTCCCGCGCGCCTCGCTGATGGCCGCCGAGATCGCGCAGACCGCCGAGTTCTTCTCGTTCGGCACCAACGATTTGACGCAGACGACGCTTGGCATTTCGCGCGACGACGCCGCGCGCTTCCTCGGCATCTACACGGCGCGCGGGATCCTACCGTCCGATCCGTTCGTGTCGATCGACCAGGCCGGTGTCGGCGAACTGGTGCGCATCGGCGTAGAGCGCGGGCGTAAGACGCGGCCAAAGCTTAAGGTCGGTATCTGCGGCGAGCACGGCGGCGATCCCGCCTCGGTCGCTTTCTGCCAGTCAGCCAACCTTGATTACGTGTCCTGCTCGCCATTCCGCGTACCGATCGCGCGTCTGGCGGCGGCGCAGGCCGCCTTGGGCAAGGCGGTGGCGAGCCAAGCCTAGATTTTGGTCAGGAAGTCCTCGACTTCGAGGCGAAGGTTAGCGACCGCTATCTCCGCCAATTGCGAGACCACTTCCGCCGCCCAGCACTGCAAGGAGCGGCGCCTGGCCAAGGAAAGCGGGACGCTGAGCATTGCCGATCCGCTTTTTCGGGCGCGGAAGAAGCCATTGCGACATGGTTAACTTTCCTTTGTCGATGCCGCTGGCACAGGCTGTGCGCGCATTTCCAACATGTGACAAGGCGCGGGTGCGTCACGAGCGCGAAAACCGCTATCCGCAGTTAACGGCTTCGCAAGGTTAATCAGTCCATAAAAAAATCCCTCGCATTGTCGCCATTCGGGGGCAAGCAGCCGGAAAATATTTCGGGCGTAGGAATGGCCTTTCTTCGTAAGCATCGGCGGCGGGGGCACGCACCGTTCGGCTTCGGCGTGCTGGCTTTGACGCTACTGCCCAGCTCAATCGGCTTGCAGGATCTCGCTGCGTTGCTGGCCAATCAGCCAGGCGTGGCAGCGCGCGCGCATTCACACATCATCGCCTCGCCGTTCGGCACTATTCATGCCGCCACTTTCTCGATGCCGAGCCCGATCGGCACCGCCATCCCACAGCCGCCGCTCTATGCGCTGGCGAATTTCGATCCGAGCAACATCACTGGCTCGATCGCTCAGCAGTTTCTCGGCGACCCCAGCGCGCCGCTGCAGTTTCCCACGGTCAACCGCAAGGCCAAGCGCGACTCGGCACTGTCGCGGCCACGTGAGCCCGTGCCGCCGCTGCCGCCGCTTTTGACCATCGATCCGATTTCGCAAGCCGAACCCGATGCGCCGTTGAAGAGCGAAGAGGGCCGCTTCGATCCTTACTCGGACTACCAGTTCGCCACGATCTCCGACGAGCAGCTGACCTCACCCGACATCGAGCGGCTGCCGGTGGACAACATGCACACTACGACAGCCGCGCCGGCCAAAAATGGCGAACGCATTTATTTCGGCGCCGATCCAATAGCGGGCTCGCAGGAAGCCATCACGCCGTGGGCAGCGGGCGAGGCGCCGGTAGTGCTGGTCTCGCGCGAATCCGGCGATCCCGATATCAAGATGTCGGCATTGACGCCGTCGCAGCCGGGCGAGGAGAAAGCCGGCGAGTCGATTGCCGGCAAGGGCGAGGTTACCGGCGTCGATCAGCGTCCGAAATCTCCGGCCGAGCGGCTGGGACTCACCGGCTCGGCTCGCGCCAAGGCGGAGAAGTGTCTCGCCAACGCGGTCTATTTCGAAGCGCGCGGTGAATCGGTGCGCGGCCAGATCGCAGTCGCGCAAGTGGTAATGAACCGCGTGTTCTCGCCCTTCTATCCAAACAACGTCTGCGGCGTGGTCTATCAGAACGCTAACCACCGCTACGGCTGCCAGTTCACTTTCGCCTGCGACGGCATTCCCGACGTCGTCACCGAGCCGGACGCCTATGCACGCGCGCAGCGCATCGCGCGCGATATGCTCGACGGCAAGCTATGGATGCCGGAAGTGGCGAAGTCGACGCACTTCCACGCCTACTACGTGCACCCAGACTGGGTGAACGAGATGAAGAGGATTTACAAGCTGGGCGTGCATACGTTCTATCGACCACTCAGCTGGGGCGACGGCTCCGGTGAGCCGATCTGGGGCGATCCCAAATTGACGGAAGAAGAGGCAGCCAAGGAAGAGCAGATCTCGCCCGTGAGCCACAGCCTGGAATGGCTGCGCTCGGAGGACGGCAGAGCTTACCAGCGTCAAGCCGCGCATCGGTAAAAGTTCCGCGCAAGCCATGCGCGACAGAAATGTCTTCGATCACGATAATGCATTTTGTCGGCCGGCCCAGGCCCGATATGTTCCGCCTTCGCGTTGGCAGGAAACTTAAAATGGCATTGCAACCGCTGATCGGAAAACCGTCTGAGGTTGGCTGGCGCACGCCCTTGGTGGTGGTGACCTGCGGCTGCCTGATCGCGCTGCTCAGTTTCGGCCCGCGCTCATCGCTCGGGTTTTTTCTGACGCCGCTGTCGAATGCCAATCATTGGGGCCGCGATGTATTCGCGTTGGCGATCGCCATCCAGAATCTGCTGTGGGGAATCGGTCAGCCGTTCGCCGGGGGCGTTGCCGACCGTTTCGGTCCAATGCGCGTGCTGGTGGCCGGTGCGCTCTGCTACGTCGCAGGCCTGGTCATCATGGCCTACGCCACAACGCCGCTCGTGCTCAACCTGTCGGCCGGCGTGCTGATCGGACTTGGACTGTCCGGCTGCTCGTTCAATCTAGTACTCGGCGCCTTCGGGAAACTGCTACCGCCGGACTGGCGTTCGCTCGCCTTCGGTGCCGGCACCGCCGCCGGCTCGCTCGGCCAGTTCCTTTATTCACCGGCTGGCGTCGGAATGATAGACGCTTTCGGCTGGCAGAACGCTTTGCTGGCTTTTGCGGGCATCACGCTGCTGATCCTACCGCTGGCGATGGCGCTGGCCGCGCCCCGCAGCACTGAGTCGGTGCGCGCCACCGTTACCCCGCCGCCGCAGTCGTTCCGCCAGGCACTAGCGGAAGCGTTCGGCCACCGCAGTTACGTGCTGCTGGTGCTCGGCTTTTTCACCTGCGGCTTCCAGCTTGCTTTCGTGACCGTGCACCTGCCGTCTTATTTGCTCGATCGCGGTCTATCCGCGGAGGTCGGCGGCTGGACGCTTGCGACCATCGGTCTGTTCAACATCATCGGCTCGCTGCTGGCAGGCTACCTCGGCAACCGCCTGCCCAAGCGCTATATCTTGTCCTTCATCTATTTCGTGCGCGCGGTCTCCATCGTCGTATTCATCACGCTGACGCCGAGCACAGCGGGGACGCTGATCTTCGGCGCGGTTACCGGCTTGCTGTGGCTGTCGACGGTGCCGCCCACCTCGTCGCTAGTGGCGCTGATGTTCGGCACGCGCTGGCTCGCGATGCTCTTCGGTTTCGCCTTCTTCAGCCACCAGGTCGGCGGCTTCCTCGGCGTGTGGCTTGGCGGCGTCGTGTTTGACGCCTATGGCTCCTACACACCGGTATGGTGGCTGTCAGTGGCATTCGGCGTCGCCTCTGCCATCATTAACCTGCCGATCGTCGAGCAGCCCGTCGGAGAGCCTGCGCCTGCGGCGGCGTAGACCCGCAAGCACCGCTGCACTTTCGAGTGCGAGGCGTCTAGGGTCACACGAGGGTGCCCCCGGAAAAATCCAGGACGTGCTCGGCCGCAGGCGTCACGTCGGTCACGCGGTCGTGCGCGATTGGCCCTCGGTCATTGATGCGGAGGGCGACGCCACACCCATAGCTTGTTGGTCATATAGGCGTAAATCGAAGCCGTGCGGTCTCGGTCATCGCTGCGTTTGAACAGGAAAAGCACGAGCGCACCGCGAAGTGCGGTGGCACCGCATCTGTCGATTTCAGGTAAGTGAGGTCTTCGCTTAGCGTTGCGCCGGTCGCGCTACGTCTTTAGTTTGTTCGGCCAGCGGTGTGGCTAGGGAGTGCGGAGCGTGGCGACATTCAGAGCGATCGTCGTGGAGAAGGCAGAGGGCGGCACCAAGGCCGCACTGACGGATTTCGACGAAGCCAATTTGATGGAAGGCGACGTCACCGTCCGTGTCGAATATTCGACCGTCAATTACAAGGACGGACTCGCCATCACGGGCAAGGCGCCGGTAGTGCGCCGCTTCCCGATGATCGCCGGCATCGACTTGGCTGGCACCGTGGAGAACTCGAGTCACCCGGCGTGGAAATCTGGAGACAAGGTGATCCTCAACGGCTGGGGCTGCGGTGAGACGCATCTCGGCGCCTACGGCGCGAAGGCGCGCGTGAAAGGCGACTGGCTGGTGCCGCTGCCCAAGAGCATGAGCGCGCGCGAGGCGATGGCGATTGGCACCGCCGGCTACACCGCGATGCTGGCGGTGATCGCACTGGAGCGGCACGGGCTCAAGCCCGAGCGCGGGCCGATCGCGGTGACCGGCGCAGCCGGTGGCGTCGGCTCGGTCGCTACCACGATCCTCGCGAAGCTCGGCTTTAGCGTCAGCGCAGTCACCGGCCGCACCGGAGAGGCGGACTATCTCAAGGGCCTCGGCGCGACCGAGATCATCGAGCGGAAGGAACTCGCCGGTCCACCGAAGCCGCTCGCCAAAGAGCGCTGGGCGGGTGCGATCGATGCGGTTGGCTCGACGACGCTCGCTAACCTTTTGTCAATGACCCGATACGGCGGGGCAGTCGCCGCTTGCGGTCTGGCCGGGGGCATGGACCTGCCGGCCTCGGTTGCCCCGTTCATTCTTCGCGGTGTGTGTCTTTACGGCATCGATTCGGTGATGTGCCCGCTGCCTCACCGGCAGGAGGCATGGAAACGTCTGGAAACGGATCTAGATCGGCAAAAATTGGCCACAATGACACGGGAAATCGGCCTAGTCGGGGTTCCGGAGGCCGCCGCCAGTCTTCTCGCCGGGCAGGTCCGGGGGCGGATTGTGGTCAAAATCGGGTAAACGTTCAGAATTTGTCGACAAACGCCGGTTACATTGTGTTGGGGTTGGGGAAGCAGCCTTAGATTTCGCAAACGATGATGCCAGTCGGAGTGCAGTGATGGTGCGTGTAAGTGCGTTGCTGGTCGGCCTGTTGGCCGCGGTGCCGGCCCTTGCCGGAGAGATGAACGCTGAAGAGGCGAGCCGCTTCGTCACCGGCAAACTCTTCTCCTACACCTGCTTCGAGGGCACGCACGGTCAGGGCCAAGTGCACTCTGACGGCTCAGTCGGTGGCTCCATCCAATTTCAGGGCCGGGGTCCTGTCCGTTACGCGATGCTGCCAGCGGGCACGCTGCGCGTAAGGGGCGGTTCGGTTTGCGCCTCGCTGCGCGGTATGCCGATCGACCCGTGCTTCAATCTGACGCGCACAGACGCCAACAGCTTCCGCGGCGCGGTCGCTGGGCTCGGCTTCGCCTATTGCGATTTCACACGCGCAGGCCGTCCGCACATCGTGCGCACCCACGACGTGGAGCCCGTGTCGCTGCGCCCGTCAATTGCAGCGAACAGCGACTGATCTGCGCGCAAAGTGGTGCGTATTGATGAATGGCCGATAGCCTCGCTGTTCGCCTTCATTGCGCTCCGCCTGTGCTAAGTCCGTCATACGATCTCAGGAGGGGTTGCCACGGCGTAGTGCCTGTCCGCTATGTGGCCGCCCGCGAACGTCACTCGAGATCAAGCCAGAACGGATCACCTTCCGCCGCGAGATCGCCTGGACCGATGGTCTCGATGGCGCGCATCATGCGGCCGTCACGCCTCAACAGCCTGTCGGCAATCGTGACTATGCGAAAGTTCGGCTGTGCCGTGCGCGAGGCACGCCGGATCTCCCAGGCAATCTGCATCTCATCGCGCGTAGGGTTGAGCGCGCAGGCCGCGACGAAGGCCCCCGCGGTCGAGCGGCTGATGCCGGCGAAACAGTGTATCACCATCGGCGCGGCGCGATCCCACCTGCCGACGAATTCGAGCAACCGCTGTATATGTTCGTCAGCCGGCGCGGTGTAGCCGTCAATCGGCACGTTAATGTCGTCGACTGCCAGCACAAGGTGGTTCCGAGGCGAGATGTGGCTCGGCCGCTGCACCTGGTCGCTCAAGCGCAGCAGGGTGACGATCGAGCGGGCGCCCGACTCATCGAGGGTGGCGTGCAGGCGGGCGAGGGAACAGACGTGAATCATGATCGGACTCGGTTCTTATTCATTCCCGGCGGGCCAGGGAAGGTTAGTCGCGCAGAAGTTTCTTGAAACGCTCGCTAAACCGCGTTTCGGCGGCGCCGGCGCTCCAAGGAATCAGGAAATCCCGCTCTAGAGTCGCCGAGAACTTCGGCGGCGGGCCAAAGAACTTGCGTGCCTCGGCGCCCTGGAAGCCGGCAAGCCGCGTCGCCTCGAGATAGGCCGCCGAGCGGTCGGCGTCCTTGATCAGGGCAGTCAAGCCCTCCGGTAGTTTCGCCGGCAACCCGAAGCGCAGATGGATGGCGGCGAGCAACCGCTGTTCTACCGCCTTGTAACTGTCGCCAATCACAGCCTTGAACGGCGAGATTATATCACCGATCACATATTCCGGCGCATCATGCAGCAGCACCGCCAACCTTCCAGGCGCGTCGAGCCGCGGCGACTTGGAGCGCGCTAGCGCTTCGACTAGGAGTGCGTGCTGGGCGACCGAATAGATATGGCCGCCTTTAGTCTGCCCGTTCCAGCGCGCGACACGGGCGAGCCCGTGCGCAATGTCCTCAATCTCGACGTCGAGCGGCGAGGGATCGAGCAAATCGAGTCGGCGGCCCGACAACATTCGCTGCCAGGCGCGCGGCTTTCCAGAGCTTTTGCGAAGTTTGCTCATTGCCTCGCGAGCTTGGCGCAGGCCGCGTGGCGATGGCAGCCGACCAGGTGGTCGTTGACCATGCCGACCGCCTGCATGAAGGCATAGACGATAGTCGGGCCGACGAACTTGAAGCCGCGCGCGATAAGCTCCTTCGACATCTTGCGTGAGATTTCGGTTTCGGCCGGCACCTGCTTGATCGACTTGAACCGGTTCTGTTTCGGCTTGCCGTCGAGGAAGTCCCACAACAGCACGGAAAATCCTTGCCCGCTCTCCATGATCTGCAAGTAGGCGCGCGCTGAGCGCACGGCACCCTCGATCTTGGCGCGGTTGCGGATGATGCCGACATCCTTCATCAGCGACTCGATCTTGCGGTTCGGATAGCGCGCGATCTTCTCCGGATTGAAATTGTCGAAGGCGCGGCGGAAGTTCTCGCGCTTGCGCAGGATGGTGATCCACGACAGTCCGGCCTGGAAGCCGTCGAGCACCAGCTTCTCGTAGAGGGCGCGGTCGTCGTATTCGGGCACGCCCCATTCCTCGTCATGATAGGCGAGATAGAGCGGATCCTCTTTCGGCCACGGGCAGCGCTTAAGACTATCGGCTTGCAGGATAGCGGCGCTCATGCTTTCGGCTCGCAGGGAACCGTGAACCTCGCCCAGTCCGGCTTCACAATGTGCAGTGGAATATTGCCGCAGGTGAGCGAGGTGCCGGCGGCGACCGCGTCGGCGACACGGTCGAGCCGCAACCTGGCGATACCTCGGCCTTTGCTCGTCGAGAACAGCATCCCGACTTCCTTTTCGCCCGCCATCACCGGACCGGAGGAGGGCACGAATTCGTCGAAGGCAACCGGCACCAGGCGGCTGCGCGCGTTCGCGCGATGCTCGATACGGGACACCACCTCCTGACCGACATAGCAGCCCTTCTCGAAATCGACGCCGGCGAGTTGATCCATGTCGGCTTCATGCGGGAAGGTGTCGCCATACATGAAATCCGTGCCGCCGCGCGGTACGCCGAGCGCGATGCGGTGCGCGTCATAGGCGTCGCCGCCAACGAGGGTAGCGCCGAGATTGGCGGCAGCTTCCGTCGTGAGATCCGGCGGCAGAATCGAGCGCGTGCCGAGCGCAGGAAGGCGCGGATCGGCATAGGACAGCCCGTCTTCGCTCAAGGCCGCGTCATCCCAGAACGCCATCACACCGAGCGTCGCCGACAGATCTTCGACCGTTACCTTGGCGCGCAACTTGTAGAAGGTGAGCTTCTCCACCAGCGTCCCGGCGAGCACGCGCGGGCAGTCGAGGAAGAAAGCGCCGCCCTCGTCGGGCTCAGCCTCGGTCAGGATGAAATCGGCGATGATTTTGCCTTGCGGTGTGAGCAATGCGGCAAAGCACGCCTTGCCAGAGACTACCTTGCCGGCATCGTTGGTGATGAGGCCGTTGAGGAACCTCCGAGCGTCGACGCCGGCGACCTTGACGACGCCGCGTTCGGGGAGGAGTGCTGCCTGCATATGAATTCTCTTCGCCCTGTCCGCCTAATCTCTTGCCAGAACTCACGGCGAAACGTAAGCGCTGCTGAGCAGGCCTCAAGTCCTATTCGAGCCCATGGTTGAAAGTTACGACCTGATCCTCAAGGGTGGCATCGTAGTCAACCACGACGGCGAGGGTGTGCGCGATCTCGGTATCCGGGTCGGTCGCTTCGCCGCCATCGGCGATCTTTCAGGTGCCTCGGCGAGCGAGGTGGTGGACTGCCGCGGCCTGCATCTGTTGCCAGGCGTGATCGATAGCCACGTGCATTTCCGCGAGCCCGGTTTCACTCACAAGGAGGACTTGGAAAGCGGCTCGCGCGGCGCCGTGCTCGGCGGCGTCACCGCGGTGTTCGAGATGCCGAACACCGACCCGACAACAACCACCGCCGCGGACATCGCCGATAAGGTCAACCGCGCGCATCACCGCATGTATTGCGACTTCGCCTTCTATGTCGGCGCCACCCGCGAGAACATCTGCGACCTGGGCGAGTTAGAAATGCTACCGGGCGTCGCCGGCGTAAAGGTGTTCATGGGCTCTTCGACCGGCTCGCTGCTGATCGAGGACGACGAGAGCGTGCGCGCCGTGCTCAGGGAGATCCGCCGCCGTGCCGCCTTCCACTCCGAGGACGAAAACAGGCTGCGCGAGCGCATGAGCCTACGTGTCGAGAACGATCCGCGCTCGCATCCGGTCTGGCGTGACGCGGAGGTGGCGCTTCTGTGCACACAGCGCTTGATCCGCCTCGCGCGCGAGACCGGCAAGCGTGTGCACGTGTTGCACGTCACCACCAAGGAGGAGGCGGCGTTCCTCGCCGAATACAAGGACGTCGCTACTGCGGAGGCGACGCCCGCGCATCTCACGCTCACTGCGCCCGACTGTTATGAAAGGCTCGGCACCCGCGCACAGCTCAATCCGCCGATCCGCGATGCAGCCCATCGCGAAGGACTTTGGCGCGCCATCGCGCAAGGTGTTGTCGATACTATCGGTTCCGACCATTCCCCGCATACGCGCGAGGAAAAAGCGCATCCCTATCCGAAGACGCATTCCGGCATGCCCGGCGTGCAGACGCTGGTGCCTCTGATGCTCGACCACGTCAATGCTGGGCGCCTATCACTGATGCGCCTGGTCGACCTCACCAGCGCGGGGCCCGCGCGCATCTTCGGAATCGTCGACAAGGGCCGAATAGCGGTTGGTTATGACGCCGACGTCACGGTCGTCGATCTCAAGCGCCGGCAGATCATCACCGAGCGTTGGATCGCCTCCCGCGCCGGCTGGACGCCTTATGACGGCATGAATGTCACCGGCTGGCCGGTCGGTACTTTCGTTCGTGGGCATAAAGCGATGTGGGAGGGCGAGTTGACGGCACCCGGTTGCGGCGAGCGGGTTCGCTTCCAGGAAACTCTCACGCGGTCGAGACTTTAGGTGCGGGCGGCAACAAGCTCTATAGTTTTCCCTGTACTTGCCCAATTCTTATTCTTGGAATTGGAGAGCTGTCATTGTTTATCAACAATCCTAATCGCGCTCTCCGCGGCGTTCCTTAATGGCGGCCGATAGCCGGCTATTGCCGGTGCTGCTGGAGCGAGAATTCGCCGTTGCGGATGCGCGCTCCCAGGCCTTCAGCGAAGATGGCGGCAGCTTCCTCGCCGTAGG
>Ga0207787_1000009_pt1 | contig 30418 bp, 23 predicted proteins | sample LuqExpMetageno77_FD_187834 | JGI IMG/M metagenome (GOLD analysis project Ga0207787, IMG submission 187834) | Tropical forest soil microbial communities from Luquillo Experimental Forest, Puerto Rico - Sample 77 (SPAdes) | ecosystem: Environmental > Terrestrial > Soil > Tropical forest ... | reverse complement strand
TGTTTCCGCCCGCCGCGGCCGCGATCTTCTCCAGTCGACGCTGCAGGCCAGGATCGGTGCCGTTGGCTAGGAGCTTTCGCGCCGCATCGCGTCTTTCGCGCGCTTGCGCGAGCGTTACGGTCGGATAGGAGCCGAACGCGAGCAACTTCTGCTTGCCGCCGAAGCGGTAGGCGAGGCGCCAGAGCTTGCTGCCGGTCGGACGCACAAGAAGGTAGAGGCCGTCGAAGTCGGTGATCTTGTAATCGCGCTCGCGCGATTTTGCCTGACGAATACGGGTGTCACTGAGCATGTGTTGGTATCGCCCCTGGAATCAACGAATCGGTACCAACAAAAGTACCAACAGGTCCAGCGACTGCCAGTGAACAGTGGCGTATTCCACCGATTGTGAGTGGACTCAAGCTGTTGTTGTCGTTTAATTATTTAGACGTCAGCGAACCTGCGCGAACAAACGCGAACTCTCGAGTGGTGCCGGCGGAGGGATTTGAACCCCCGACCACCCGCTTACGAAGCGGATGCTCTACCGCTGAGCTACGCCGGCTGAAAACCGCGCCACTAGTATCGGCGCGGGCGCCGAATGGCAATACGAATCGCCCCTTACCGGAAAAGCTGCACAAAACGCTGCCAGGGCGAGCGCGGCGGCGGCGGCGGTTCCGACGCTGGTTCGCTTTCGACGACCGGATCCGGGCCCGGATCATCGGGCGCGTGCACAAGCGGGATAACAGGTTCGACCGGTTTCTCCTTGGCGGCCTTCGCGGGCTTCGCCGATTTTCCAGGCAGCTTAGTATCGGGCGCGGGCGTCGACGCTTGCGTCAACAACGGTGTAGGCGTCTTAGCGGGTGGTGACGTTACCTCGATCACCGGGCGCGTGACGCTGATCTCGGCCAGCGGTACCTTCCAGGTGAAACCGTCGAGCCGCCCGTCTGGTGACACTGGCATCCAGCGTTCGGAAACCACTCCGTCAGCAGTCCACGCTCGATCGCCGGATGCGCGCATGGCGCGACTCATCCATTCGCGCACACGGCCTTCGTCGCCATGCTCGATTTCTTCTATTTCCGCCATCAGCGTCGCGACGTTTCGGGTCGGCGCGGATATGTAGGGCGCCAGCGCCGCCCGTGCGCCGGCGAATTCGCGCGCATCGAGCGCTGCGCGCGCCACCGCTAGTGCGCCCTCGAGCCGGCCCGGCACCATGTCGGCGAGCTTACGTATGCGCGCCAGTCGATCGCGCGCGCTGTCGGAGAGCCGCAGGTTCGCGTAAGCCTCGGCAATGTCCGGATGCGGACTGATCATCCAGGCTTTCTCCAGGATCTTGCGCGCCCTGCGCTGTTCGCCGGCCTCCGCCAGCCGGCGCCCGGCCAGCGCAGCCGCCGGTACCAGATCGGGCGCGAGCTTCACCGCCTCTAGCAGGGCCGCGCGCGATGCATCCCGGTCAGCGTTTTCCAGGGTCAACGCGCGAGCGGTCAGCAACACCGCGCGCTTGCGGCGATATTCGGATTTCTCCAGAGTGCCCTTCATGTGCTCAAGCGCGCTAATTGCGCCGGCCCAATCGCCGGCGGCGCAGTGATAATCGAGCAAGGCCTGCCCGGCCCAGGCCGGAGCCGACGAAGCCTTGACCGCCTCCTCGGCAGCGAGCCGCGCGGCCTGCCGATCGTAGCGGCGCTGTGCCTCAATGTAGAGCCCGCGCAGGCCGAGCTGCTTGGTATCCGCGCGGCGAGCCATCTCGCGGAAGGCGCGCTCGGCGCCGACGCGATCTCCAGCCAACTGCGCCGACTGCGCGGCAAGCAGCAGCGCCAGCGGATCGCCCGGCGACAGCCGCGCCGCGTCGGTGGTGGCTTTGCGCGCAGTGCGCAAATCGCCGGTGCCTACCGCGATCAGTCCGCGAGTAATCGCGAGATAGCCTTTGACAGCGCTGCGGTGGCGGAAGAACAGAGATACCTGCTCGGGTGAGCGCCAAATGCCGCGCACGATAGACCACAGCAGCATCAGTACGATCACCACCGCAATAAGCGCTAGTGCGCCGACCATCACCGACGTTTCGATGCGGTAGCCCATCCAGGTAATGGCAACGTCGCCCGGCCGGTCGGCCACCCAGACGAAACCCGCGGCCAGCACCGCGACAGCTAGCAGGAACGTGATGACCCGGACCATCGCGCCCTCAATTAGATCCGATTGCGCGCGCCGCGTCGGCTGCGTATTGACGCGCGGCCTTGAGCGCGTCCTCACGCGCTTGCGCTTTCGAGATCCAGCCTTGTGCCGGCGCGCGTATCGGATTGGGAAGCTTGCCGAGATCGGCGAGCGCGGCCGCGACGTCGGACTTGGCGACGTCGTTTTCGATACGCGACAGCACCGCCAAAGGATCGTCACTGGGCGGTGCATCGACTGGACGGATGCGCACGAGCTTGCCGGCATTGGCTTGTAGCCGTTCGAGGAAACCACCTTGCGGCGCCTGCGCACCCGCAAGGTTGACCATCGCCGGCAACAAGTTATGCAGCTCCTGCGCCAGCGCCGCCGGGCTTGGGATGCCGGTCGCTGCAAAGGGTTCGAGCACAGAGATTTCCTTATCGATGGCACCTAGCGACTTGGCTTGCGCGAGCTCGGCGGCAAATGGTGCTCCGCTCACCACTGCATCGCGCAACGCGGCCGCGCTCAAGGCCTGCCGGGCAGCAGAATCCCTCGACGACGTCTTAGCGATTTCCTCGCGCGCAGCCTTTGCCGACTGCTCGAGTACAGCGATGCGTTGTTGCAGCGTGTCGAAATCGGTAGCCGAGATTCCGCCTGAGGAACTCTTCGTTGCATCGATGCTGGCACGCAGATCATTCACAGCCGTCATTGCTTCGTCGGCGCGCGCGCGGCCTTGCGCAGCGTTGGCTACGGCGGCGTCGCTTTGTGATTTCAGAGTGTTCTCGGCAGCGGTCAACCGTTCGCCGCTCGCCTGCATCTTGGAAATACTCTCTTCGATTTTGCTGACGCGCTGGCTGAATGCATCAATCGCCTTGCTGTCGGCCGCGAGCTGCTGAGTCGACCCAGGTGTGGCCTCATAACGGACCGGCAGCAAGTCGGTGAGCCAGAGTCCGAACAGGATCACGGTCATCGTCACCGCGCCCGCCGCGCCGGCAATATACCTGGAGAGGCTGCCGGAGGTGGCAGGCGGGGCTTTCTGAGCGGGAATCGACCGCGGCTCCTGCGCGGCTGGCGGTGGCTCGGACGCCGTCGGTGGCGGCTCCGACTGTTGGGGCCCGGCGGCTCCGGCCGGCATTTCGGTAACCGTCAGATCAATGGTGGGCGGCACGCCTTTCTTACGGCGCGCGCCAGGGGTTGCGTCCTCTTGTGCTTTCTCTGGCGTTTCCGACGTCGCGCGTTTATCGGCCATGGCTTTCCTTCGCAAATCGGCCCACCCACGGCAGGAGATAACGCAAATGGCGTTCGTGCGCCATCAACGCGAGCCTGCCTCCACCAACTCAAGTAGTTCCGCTTCGTCCGCCCGCTTGGCCACGGCGATATCCTTGGCGCCGGCGGCGGCCAGCGGCGCAGCAATTTGTTGTGACAGGCAAAGATGTCGAACGGTTACCGCCTTATCAGCGATGCGAGCTCGGCGAGCGCCAGCAAGATAGTTCTCTGCACTGCGCTTGGAAAAATGAAGCACCGCCTCCACCTCGCTCGCCTTGAGTGCAGCCGTCAAGGCGGGTGGAAACGGGTTGGCGACCGCGCGATAAACAACCGCCATCTGCGCGGCGATGCCATGCACGGCCAGTTCCGCCACCAGATCGGCGGCGCGGTCCTCGCCCGCGAGATAAAGGAGTGAGGTCGAAGAGTCGGCATGCCGCTCGGCGATCAACTGCACCAGATCGCGGACATCGCCGCCAGCGGAAATGACGTCGGCAAATCCGGCGCGTCGAGCGGCGTCGGCGCTGCGTCGACCGACCGCATAGACCGGTAGCTTTATCAATCTGTCGCGTGCCGAATTTTTGGCGATCGCGGCCGGCGCGTTCGCGCTGGTGATGACGATGCCGCTCCAACTACCCGCGAAGTCCGTGGCGATCGGCTCGACCCGCATTAGCGGCGCTACCAGCACCTCATGTCCTCGCGCGCGCAATGCTGCCGCTGTGCGCTCGCTGTCTGCCTTCGGCCGGGTGACGATGACACGCATTGTTCAATCGAAGAAGCCGCGGCCAGCACGATGTTTCAGCTCGCGCCCCGCTTCAGCGCCGATGTTGGCCGCATCTTTGCGATGGCCCGTGCCGGCGATGTCGTGCGCAGCCCTGCCGTCAGGCCGCACAATCATACCGCGGAACTGCAGCCCGTCGCCCGAGAGCTTAGCATGCCCAGCGATCGGCGTCTTACAGGACCCATCGAGCTCGGCAAGAAACGCGCGCTCGCAAGCAAGCGCGGTAAAAGTGTCCATGTGATTGATGCGTGTCAGCAGCTCAAGGGTGCGCGTATCGTTCGCGCGCGCTTCGATGCCAATGGTGCCTTGCCCGACGGCCGGAAGGAATTCTTCTTCGCTCATGATTCTGGTTGCGTGCTGCGTCAGTCCGAGCCGCCGCATTCCGGCGAGCGCTAGAATCGTCGCATCGACGTCGCCGGAGTCGAGCTTGCGCAATCGCGTTTCGACATTGCCGCGCAGCGGCTGCACGCGTAGATCGGGTCGAAGGCGTTTGGTGATCGCCTGCCGGCGCAGCGAGGCCGTGCCGAGCGTCGCACCCCGTGGCAACTGGGCAAGCGATTTGGCCATACGGCTGATGAACACGTCGCGCGGATCTTCCCGCTCGAGGCAGGCCGCCAGCATAAGGCCCCGCTGCGAGAACGTCGGCATGTCCTTGGATGAATGCACGGCTAGATCGATACGGCCGTCGAGCAACGCCTCTTCGATCTCCTTGGTGAACAGGCCCTTGCCGCCGAACTCCGCCAGCGGCCCTTCCTGGAGAGTGTCCCCGCTGGTGCGGATGATGACCAGCTCTACCGTCTCCTGGCCGACGCCCAACACCGCCGCCAGTCTGGCACGCACGGTGCGCGCCTGCACCAGCGCCAACGGGCTGCCGCGTGTGCCGATGCGTAAAGCGGCGGTGGATTGCACCTATCACCTCTCGATGCTAGGGCACCTTGTAGTGCACACTTCCCAGCCAAGGGAAGACCGCATGAGGCGTAAATGATCGTCCTCGGCATAGAAACGACTTGCGACGAGACCGCCGCTGCGTTGGTCGAGCGTTTCGAGGACGGCCGCGGCCGGATTCTGTCCAACGTGGTGCTGTCGCAGGTGAGTGAGCACGCTGCGTTCGGCGGCGTGGTGCCCGAGATTGCCGCCCGCGCCCATGTCGAGACGCTCGATCTGATTATCGGCAAGGCCATGAGGCAGGCCGATCAAACCTACACCAGCATTGATGGCGTGGCTGCCGCCGCCGGACCCGGGTTGATCGGCGGCGTTATCGTCGGGCTGACAACGGCGAAAGCGATTGCGCTGGTGAAAGAGAAGCCACTGGTCGCAGTCAATCACCTCGAGGCGCATGCGTTGACCGCGCGTCTCACCGACGCGACGCCATTTCCGTATTGCCTTTTCCTCGCCTCCGGCGGCCACACCCAAATCGTAGCCGTGCGCGGCGTCGGCGACTATGTGCGGCTCGGCACCACCATGGACGATGCCATCGGCGAAGCCTTCGACAAAACCGCCAAGTTGCTCGGCCTCGGCTATCCGGGCGGCCCGCAAGTGGAGAAGGAGGCCGACCGCGGCAACGCTACCCGGTTCGCGTTACCGCGGCCCATGCGTGGCCGCAACGATGCGGATTTCTCTCTGTCCGGCCTGAAGACGGCTGTGCGGCTGGAAGCGGAAAAAATTGCGCCGTTGTCTAACCAAGACGTCGCCGATCTGTGCGCGTCCTTCCAGCAGGCAATCGTTGAAGTCGTGCTCGACCGGCTGCGCACGGGCCTGCGGATGTTCCGCACAAAATTCGGCGCGCCGACCGCGTTAGTCGCCGCCGGAGGCGTTGCCGCCAATCAGGCTATCCGCAAGGTACTGCATCGGCTCGCCTTCGAGGTCGGCACAGTGCTGGTGGCGCCGCCGCTCGAGCTGTGCACCGACAACGGCGCCATGATCGCCTGGGCTGGCGCCGAGCGCCTCGCTGTCGGCCTCGCCGATCCGCTTGAATTCGCTCCGCGTGCGCGCTGGCCACTCGATCAAGTCAGCGGCCCGCGGCCGCCGGAACCCGACCAAATCCTTAAGCGAAGCTGAACACAGCATGACGATCCAACGCATCGCCGTGCTTGGTGGTGGCGCCTGGGGAACGGCGCTGGCCCTGACCTGCGCGCGCGCCGGGCGCGAGGTAACGGTCTGGGAGCACGACGCCATTAACGCAGAGAGCCTCGAGAAAAAGCGCGAGAGCCGCTTCCTGCCGGGTGTGCGCCTCGATCCCGCCATCAAGGTCGTGCGCGACCTTGCCGAAACGGCGCGCGCTGACGTCATGCTGCTGGTTGTGCCGGCGCAAACGCTGCGTTCCGTCTGCACTGTGTTGGCAGAAGTGCTGAGCCGGTCGATCCCGCTGGTTGCCTGCGCCAAGGGCATCGAGCACGGCACGCACAAGTTCATGACCGAGATCATCGCCGAGTGCACGCCGAAAGCGATACCCGCTATCCTCTCCGGCCCAAGCTTCGCCGCCGACGTTGCGCGCGGGTTGCCGACCGCGGTCACGATCGCAGCGGCGGACAAAACGATCGCGCGCGATCTCGCGCCTGCATTCAATTCTGGCACGTTTCGTCCCTATCACTCCACCGATATGCGCGGCGTCGAACTCGGCGGTGCCATCAAGAACGTGCTGGCAATCGCTGCCGGCATCGTTACCGGCCGCGGACTTGGCGCCAGCGCACTGGCGGCGATGACAACGCGCGGCTTTGCCGAGCTCGTGCGCTTCGGCCAGGCGTTCGGTGCCAAGACCGAGACTATGATGGGCCTATCCGGCCTAGGTGATTTGATCCTCACTTGCTCGACTCCGCAGTCGCGCAATTTCTCCTGCGGGGTCGCATTGGGCAAAGGTGAGAAGCCGGACACGGCCGGACACGGCAAGCTGGCCGAGGGCATCTTCACTGCACCGGTGCTGCTGGAAATGGCGCGCGAAAAGAACATCGATATGCCGATTTCGACCGCCGTCGCCGCCATCCTGGCGGAAGAGCTGAGCGTCGATGAGGCGATAGAGTCGTTACTAACACGACCGCTCAAGTCGGAGCACTGACATGGCTTATTGGCTGCTGAAATCCGAGCCCGACGAATATTCGTGGGATAATCTCGTCAAGCGCGGCGCCAAAGGCGATGCCTGGACCGGGGTACGCAACTTTGCTGCGCGCAAAAACCTCAAAGACATGAAAAAGGGCGACTGTTTCTTCTTCTACCACACCGGTGACGAGAAACAGGTCGTCGGCATCGGCAAGATCGTCGGCGAAGCCTTCCCCGATCCGACCGCGGGAAAGAACGAACCCTGGTCCGCCGTCACCGCCGCCGCCGACAAGCCGCTGCCGAAACCCGTCACGCTTGCCGCGATCAAGAGCGAACCAAAGCTCAGGTCGATGGCGCTTGTGAAATACGGGCGGCTTTCCGTTCAGCCTGTGACCCCGGAAGAGTGGAAGCTCGTATGCAAGATGGGCGGGCTAAAATAGGGAGGCACGCGTGACCTTCGCCGGCATCAACTACTGGGCTGTGTTGGTGGCAGGCGCTATCGCCTTCCTGTTCGGCGGTGTCTGGTATCGTTTGCTAGCAGAGCCTTGGAAGGCGGCACACGGATTCACCACCGAGCAAATCCGCTCCCATCACGGCAAGGACGCGGCGCCTTTGCCGCTGCTCATCGCGCTTGCCGCCGATCTGATCATGGCCTGGATGCTGGCCGGCGTGATGGGCCACCTGGGAGACCTGACCATCAAGAACGGTGTGATCTCCGCCGCCTTTCTTTGGTTTGGCTTCGTCATCACTACCCTGATAGTCAACAACACCTTTGGCATGCGTAGCCCCAAATTGATCGCCATCGACGGTGGCCATTGGCTAATTGCGCTGCTGCTGATGGGCGCGATTATCGGCGCCTGGGGCGTATGAAACCCCGCCGAAAGTTGTGCGTAGCGCGCCTTGTCGGTCGCGCGCGTGCCGTCGCATAATAAGGCCAATGAGATCATGCCTGTGCCTTAAGCGCGGGCGGGGAGGAAGTCGCGATGTCCGAGACGATTTATGACGTGCCGGCGCAGTGGCAGAACCGCGCCTTCGCCGACGAGGCCAGATACAACGCGCTGTACACGCGCTCGATCAAGGACCCAAACGGGTTCTGGGCCGAAGAGGCGAAGCGCATCGACTGGATCAAGCCGTTCACGAAGGTTAAGAACATCTCCTTCGATCCGCACAATGTTTCAATCAAATGGTTCGAGGATGGCACCCTGAACGCGGCCTACAATTGTATCGACCGCCATCTGGCCAAGCGCGGCGACCAGGTCGCTATCCTGTGGGAGGGCGACGATCCCAAGCACGACAAGAAGATCACCTACAAGCAACTGCACGCCGAGGTCTGCCGCTTTGCCAATGTGCTGAAGGCGCGTGGCGTCAAGAAGGGCGACCGCGTCACCGTCTATTTACCGATGATCCCGGAGACGGCGATTTCAATGCTCGCCTGTGCGCGCATCGGCGCCATTCATTCCGTAGTATTTGGCGGCTTTTCGCCCGACTCGCTCGCGGGCCGCATCGAGGACTGCAAGTCCAACATTATCGTCACCGCCGATGAAGGCGTGCGCGGCGGCCGCAAGATTCCGCTCAAGGCTAATGCCGATATCGCGGCCGACAAAGCCGGCGGCGTTACTAGCGTGATCGTTGTGCGGCGGACCGGCGAGAAGGTCAACATGAAGTCCGGCCGCGACGTCTATTACGACGAGATCGCGAAGACGGTGCCGGCCGATTGCCCGTGCGAGGAAATGAACGCGGAGGATCCGCTGTTCATTCTTTACACGTCGGGCTCGACCGGCAAGCCGAAGGGCGTGCTGCACACCACCGCTGGTTATCTCGTCTACACGTCGATCACGCACCAATACGTCTTCGACTATCACGACGGCGATATCTACTGGTGCACGGCCGACGTGGGCTGGGTCACCGGCCACAGCTACATCGTGTATGGCCCGCTTTCCAACGGCGCCGTAACTCTGATGTTTGAAGGCGTGCCGAACTATCCGAGCGCGTCGCGCTTCTGGGAGGTGTGTGACAAGCACCAGGTCAATGTGATCTACACCGCGCCGACCGCGATCCGCGCGCTGATGCAGAGCGGGGCCGCGCCGGTGAAGAAGACCTCGCGTAAATCGTTGCGCCTCCTCGGCACGGTCGGCGAGCCGATCAATCCGGAAGCCTGGGAGTGGTACTACCACGTGGTCGGCGACGACCGTTGTCCGATCGTCGATACTTGGTGGCAGACAGAAACCGGCGGCATCCTGATCACGCCGTTGCCCGGTGCGACCAGATTGAAACCAGGCTCGGCGACGCTACCGTTCTTCGGCGTTATCCCGCAGATCGTCGACGCGGAAGGCAACGAGCTCACGGGCGCCTGTTCCGGTAATCTCTGCATCGCAGACAGCTGGCCGGGCCAGATGCGCACCGTCTACGGCGACCATGATCGCTTCGTGCAAACCTACTTTTCGACCTACCTCGGCCGCTACTTCACCGGCGACGGCTGCCGGCGCGACGAGGACGGCTACTACTGGATCACTGGCCGCGTCGACGATGTAATTAACGTCGCCGGCCACCGCCTCGGCACCGCCGAAGTGGAAAGCGCGCTGGTGGCGCACCCAAAGGTGTCGGAAGCCGCCGTAGTCGGCTACCCACATGACATCAAGGGCCAGGGCATCTACGCCTATGTCACGCTGATGGCGGGCGAAAAACCGAGCGACGAGCTGCGCAAGGAACTGATCGCCTGGGTGCGCAAGGAGATCGGACCGATCGCCTCCCCTGACCTGATCCAGTTCGCGCCCGGCCTGCCGAAGACGCGCTCCGGTAAGATCATGCGGCGCATTCTACGCAAGATCGCCGAGGACGAGTTCAGCAATCTCGGCGATACCTCGACATTAGCCGAACCGACCGTGGTCGACGATCTGGTCAACAACCGCCAGAACAAGAAGGCGGCCACGGCCGGCGCTTGATCTTCCCGAGGCCGGCAAGTCCCTTGCCGCGAGTTGCGAGACAAGCGTGCCGTTGTGTCCGCGCTTACGAGCAGCACGGCGAAACGAGGGTCGATTTGGATCAGGTCGACACTGACACCGATACCGCACGCAAAGCACGGCCGAAGCGGCTTGTCTATGAAAAGAATCCTATCATCCGCTGAGGGTCGATCTGCGTAACGACAATCTGGGGGCGGTATTTATCTTTGCTAGAATTTGAAGTGGCGGCCGTGGGAGCATAAAGGAAACTGTACGCCGCTGACGTTTTTCCCAATCGCTTCGCGCGGCAGCCACAATTCACGGCAATAACGGAGCGCATGGCGCGTCCGCGCAGTTCTCCACAGCCGGAAGTCCCCGGCCTCACTGCCCGCCGCATCGCCGCCGACATTGTCGACGGAGTGCTGCGGCGGAAGATCACGCTCGACGAGCAGCTCTCCGGCAAGACCGCGCATCCCGGATTGCCCGCCCTCACCGACCGCGACCGCGCGTTGATGCGCCGGCTCACCGCCACGGTGCTGCGCCGGCTGTGCACGTTGCGACACCTGCTCGGCGCCTTTCTGGAAAAGGGTTTTCCTGCCGACGCGCCTCGTGTGGAGACGATTCTGCTGATTGGCGCGGCACAGATTCTGTGGCTGGAAGTTCCGGATCATGCCGCGGTCGATCTGTCGGTGCGTCTGGCACAAGCCGACCGACGTGCAGCGCGCTATGCCGGCCTGATTAACGCGGTGCTGCGCCGCGTGACACAAAACCGCACCGCTGTGCTCGCAGATCACACCGCACATGACACTCCGAAATGGCTGCTCGAGCGCTGGAGCAAACACTATGGCGCCGAGATCGCGCGCGCCATCGCGACCGCCAATGGGCACGAGCCGGCGCTCGATCTCACCGTCAAGCAAGACGCCGATTCCTGGGCCGAGCGCTTGCGCGGGCGCGTCCTGCCAACCGGAACGGTGCGCACCCGCGCGCAAGGCGTAATCTCGCTACTGCCGGGTTTCAATGAAGGCGCTTGGTGGGTGCAGGACGCCGCCGCCTCACTGCCGGCGCGGTTGCTCGGCGATGTGCGTGGCCTCGCCGTGGTCGACTTGTGCGCAGCGCCAGGCGGCAAGACCGCGCAATTGGCATTTGCGGGCGCGCGCGTCACCGCGGTCGATCGCTCGGCCGGACGCCTCGGCCGGCTGCGCGAGAACCTGGCGCGGCTTTCGCTGTGGGCGGAAACCGTGACGGCCGATGTCTTGGAGTGGCAGGGCGGACCATTCGACGCCGTTCTGCTCGATGCGCCCTGCTCCTCGACCGGCACCATCCGGCGGCATCCGGATGTGCCTTGGCTCAAGAGTGAAGCCGACATCGGCGTGCTGACATCGCTGCAGCAGCGGCTGCTCGACAGCGCCGTTGAACTGCTCAAGCCGGGTGCTACCATGATTTATTGCGTCTGCTCGCTCGAGGCTGAAGAAGCCGAAAACCAAATCGTCGCATTACTGGCGCGCGATCCCCGCGTCGCCCGTGTGCCAATTGCCGCGCAAGAAGTCTGCGGCCACTCCGAATTCCTCACCACCGAGGGCGATCTACGGACCCTGCCGCAGCAATTGCCCGATCCCGACCCGCTCTGGGGCGGGCTCGACGGCTTCTATGCCGCCCGGCTCAAGCGTCACTAACCCACACTGCGGAGGGCCATATTTGCCCTTTGCCGACCCTTCGCTATCGTGTGGACCGCGCGCGCGAATCAGCCCACGCCGCAGGGGATGAATACCTTCATGATGCGGGTTTCGGTCGCGGAGCGATTTAGGCTCTCCGTGCTAATCGGGCGCCGCGCTTTCCGCAGCCTGCTCGGACATATCAACTCGCATCGACTGCTGCGTTGGCGCTTTGTCTCGACCAAGATCGACCGGCTGGTGATCGCTCCGCAGGATCTGCGCACCGCGGACGCCACGCGCGCCAGCGAAATCTACGCTGGCCGCTTTGCATTCGCCGGAAAGGTGGTGATCTGCGACCGCCGGTCTCCTTTCGAAATGACGCCGCCCTCCGACGAGTGGGCGATGATGCTATTGAGCTTCTCTTGGCTGCGCCATTTGCGCGCTGCCGATAGCGCTATCACGCGCGCCAACGCCCGCTCGCTGATCGACGACTGGATCAGCGTGCAAGGCGGCTTCCACTCGCTCGGCTGGCGCCACGATATTCTCGCGCGCCGCATAATCTGTTGGCTAAGTCAGGCGCCGTTCGTGTTGCAAGATGCCGACGCGCGTTTCTATCGTCGCTTCATCCGCAGCCTCTCGCGACAAGTGCGCTATTTGCACCGCACGCTCAAGCAGTCACGTGATGGGCTGCCGCGGCTGCAGGCGGTGATTGCGCTCAATTATGCGACGCTCTGCATGCAAGGTCAGTCCCGCCATCTGCGCGCCGACGTGCGCCGATTGATCGAGCAATTGCGGTTCCAGGTTCTGCCGGACGGCGGCCACATTAGCCGCAATCCCGGCGCACTGATTGAATTGCTGGTCGATCTGTTGCCGCTGCGGCAGCTGTTTAGCGCCCGTCACCTACAACCGCCGCAGGCGCTCAACAATGCGATTGACCGCATGATGCCGATGCTGCGTTTTTTCCGTCATGCCGACGGCAATTTCGCGCTGTTCAACGGCATGGGTCCGACACCGGTCGATCAGCTCGCCACCGTTCTCGCCTACGACGATGCGCGTGGCACGCCGGTGTCGAATGCGCCGCATTCCGGATATCAGCGTATCGATGCCGGGTCGACGGCGCTGCTGATGGACACCGGATGCGCACCGCCGCTGGCCATGAGCCAAGAGGCGCATGCTGGCTGCCTGTCATTCGAATTGTCGTGGACACTGCACCGGCTGGTGGTCAATTGCGGTCTACCGGCAGTGAACAAGGAGAATTGGCGCCAGGTGGCGCGTGCCACCGCGGCCCATTCGACCGTCACTTTCAACGACGTGTCATCCTGCCATTTCCTCGAATCGCTGCCCCTGCGGCGGCTGCTATCCGGCGCGCCCATCGTCGGCGGGCCGCGCGAGGTGCGCGTAGCGCGCGACGACAAGCCGGATGACGCCACCCTCATCACCGCACACGACGGCTACGCCGCCGATTTCGATGTGGTCCATCAGCGCACGCTGCGGCTGTCGCCCGATGGGCGGACGCTTGATGGCGAGGACAGTTTCGTGCCCGCCACCGGCGATGATTTGCCGCTCGACAAAGGCGACGAGTTTGCTATCCGCTTTCATTTGCATCCGTCGATCAAGGCCAACCGGCTATCGGACAGCCGCGGCGTCATCCTGCTGCTGCCGGATCGCGAAGTGTGGACGTTCAATGCCTACGGCGAAACGGTGCAAATCGAGGAAAGCGTGTTCTTGTCCGGACCCGACGGACCTCGGCGCACGGTGCAAATCGTGATCTACGGTCATGCCCGCAGCAACGGTAAGGTGCGTTGGACCTTCCGGCACGCCCCGCCGGCGCCGCCCGGAACCCGCCCAGAACGGGCTGACGAGCCGGAACTCCCGCTCTGACGCGCGCCCACGACCCTGTGGATGTGCGGTAAATGCAAACTTTGCAGCATACCCATCCGCCCACGTCATGTGGTAGCCCGTAGCGCATGGCCAGCCATCTCCGTCGCATTACTCGGGCCCTGCTGTCGGTATCCGACAAGACCGGCCTCGTCGATTTCGCCAAATCGCTCGCCGGTTACGGCGTTGAGCTCATATCCACCGGCGGCACCGCGCAGGTGGTGAGAGACGCTGGGCTAAAGGTGCTCGACGTCTCCGAAGTTACAGGTTTTCCAGAGATGATGGACGGCCGGGTAAAGACACTTCATCCGAAATTACACGGCGGTCTCTTGGCGATCCGCTCCAACAAGGAGCATGCCGCAGCGATGGAGAAATTCGGCATCAAGCCGATCGATCTGGTGATAGTGAATCTCTATCCCTTCGAGGCGAGCGTCGCCAAAGGCGCGGCCTATAACGACTGCATCGAGAACATCGACATCGGCGGACCGGCGATGATCCGCGCCGCCGCCAAGAACCACGCCGACGTTACCGTGGTGGTCGAGCCTGCCGACTACTCGAAGGTACTGGGCGAGTTGGCACAGCACAGCGGTATGACAACGCTTGAGCTGCGGCGGCGATTGGCCGCCAAGGCTTACGCTCGCACCGCGGCCTACGATGCGGCGATCTCTAACTGGTTCCGCGACGCACTGCGCGATACTGCGCCCGATTACTGCGTCTTCGGCGGCAAGCTTCTGCAGTCGCTGCGCTACGGCGAAAACCCACACCAGACCGCCGCGTTCTACCGAGCTCCGGGCGAGCGCTTCGGCGTCGCCACCGCGCGCCAGGTCCAGGGCAAAGAGCTGTCCTACAACAACATCAACGACACCGACGCGGCCTATGAATGCGTGGCCGAGTTCGACGCCAAGCGCACCGCCGCCTGCGTGATCGTTAAGCACGCCAATCCTTGCGGCGTGGCGGAGGGCGAGGATTTGCTGGATGCGTATAAGAAGGCGCTGGCTTGCGATTCAACCTCCGCCTTTGGCGGCATCGTTGCGCTCAACCGCAAGCTTGATGCCGAGGCAGCCAAGGCCATCACCGAGATTTTCACAGAGGTGATCATCGCGCCGGATGCTGACGAGGAAGCGATCAAGATCGTCGCCGCGAAGAAGAACCTCCGCTTGCTGCTCGCCGGCGGCCTGCCTGACCCGCGCGCCGTCGGAACGACCGTGAAATCGGTTGCCGGCGGCCTGCTGGTGCAGTCGCGCGACAACGCCGTGGTCGACGAAATGCAAATGAAAACCGTCACCAAGCGCGCGCCGAGCGAAGCGGAGTTCGCCGACCTGCGCTTCGCGTTCCGCGTCGCCAAACACGTGAAGTCGAATACGATAGTGTATGCCAAGAACCGAGCCACCGTCGGCATCGGCGCCGGGCAGATGAGCCGCGTCGATGCCGCGCGCATCGCCGCGCGCAAGGCGGAAGATGCCGCGAAGGAATTAAAGCTGTCTGCGCCGCTGACGGAAGGCTCGGTGGTCGCCTCGGATGCGTTCTTCCCGTTCCCGGACGGCTTGCTGGTCGCGATCGAAGCCGGCGCCACCGCCGTGATCCAGCCTGGCGGCTCCATGCGTGACGTCGACGTCATCAAGGCCGCCGACGCCCACAATGTGGCAATGGTGTTTACCGGAACACGACATTTCCGTCACTAGTCGCGCGCCAAGTCTCCCAGCAGGCTCGCCGCCACCGACAGCTTCGACAACGTGAGACCGGAGCCGGCAATCTCGTGGATCGCCGCGCGGATGCGTGCGACCTCCGCCTGGCGTGGCTTAATCCATTCCTCGACCGCGCCCGCACCGGCAACGCCGTTGCTGACCATGGCGGCGGTGAGCCGCCGCTCGGCGTCACCGATCGAGTCGAGCGCTCGGTCGAGCGCCAAGCGATCGAAGTAATCCGACACAACGATGCCCGGCACCGCGCCAGCGACGCGGTCGAGCTGGAAGAAGGCTTCGGTGGCGAAATAGGTCGCGGTCACCTCGACCACCGGCTTCTGTGCGCGCTCCGCCACCTGCACGATGTCGGGCGCCGCCTTGAGCACCGGCAGCGTGGCGATGCGGCGTGCCAGCGCCTCCGGGACACCGGCTTTGGTGAGCTCCGCCACCCGGGCGTCGCGCGCGGCTAAAGCCTGCTTCGACAGCGCGCCGTCGAGCGCGTCCACGACCTGCCTGATGCCTTCGCGGTAATGCCCGATGATCTTTTCGAGCCCCTGCTTGAGGTCGACGTTTCGCAGGAACCAGACCAGCCGGTCGAGCAGCAGGTCCTGTACCGCAGCGTAAAGCCTGAGCTGCGTCTCGCCCGACACTTTGTTGTCGAGTCCGTCGATCTCGCTGTTGAGCGCGATCAGGTCGTAGCTATTGCGCACCGCGGCGAAAGCGGCGGCGATGGCCGGCGGTGCTGCGCCCGTCTGGTCGGCGATGCGCACGATCAGCGTGCCGCCACCGCGGTTGATCATGGAATTGGTGAGCTGCGTCGCGATGATCTCGCGCCGCAGCCGGTGGGCATGAAGCGCGTCATCGTAGCGCTGTGACATTTCCTTTGGGAAGTAGCGCTCGAGCTCGCGCCCGAGATAGGGGTCGTCCGGCACCGCGCTGTCTAGCAGTTCGCCGTATAAAGAGAGTTTGGCATAGGCGAGCAGCACGGCGAGCTCCGGGCGCGTTAGCGGCTGGTTGCGCTTGCGACGCTCGCCGATCGCCATGTCGTCGGGCAGGAATTCGACGGCACGATCCAGCTGCCCATGCATTTCCAGCGTCTGGATCAAGCGCTGCTGGAAACCCAGATCCTCAAGGCCGCGCCGTTGTGCTAACGAGAGCGCCAGAGTCTGCTGATAGTTGTTACGCAGCACCAGCCTGGCGACCTCGTCGGTCATTTCCACGAGCAGCGCGTTGCGCCCTTCCATGCTCAGCGCGCCCGCGCGCAGCGGCCGCCGCAAGGCGATCTTGATATTGACCTCGAGATCGGAGGTATTGACGCCGGCCGAGTTGTCGATGGCGTCGGTGTTGAGCCGGATGCCGGCCATTGCCGCTTCGATGCGGCCGCGCTGGGTCATACCGAGATTAGCGCCCTCACCCACTACCTTGCAGCGCAACTCGCTGCCAGTGATGCGGATCGGATCGTTGGCTCGGTCACCCACCAACTCATCGGTCTCGTTCGACGCGCGGATATAAGTGCCGATGCCGCCGAAGAACACCAGATCGACCGACGCCCTGAGGATCGCTTTAATCAATTCCTGTGGTGTCATGCTGTCGCCGACGCCGAACAGCTTGCGTGCCTCCGGACTGAGCTTGATCTCCTTCGACGATCGCGGGTAAACGCCGCCGCCAGCCGAGATCAGCTTCTTGTCGTAGTCCTGCCAGCTAGAACGCGGCAGCTCGAATAGCCGCTTGCGCTCGGCGAAAGCTGTCGCCGGATCGGGATCCGGGTCTATGAAGATGTCGCGGTGATCGAACGCCGCCACGAGCTTGATCGTATTCTCGCGCAGCATGCCATTGCCAAATACGTCGCCCGACATGTCGCCGATGCCCACCGCGGTGAACGGCGTCGTGCCGATGTCTACGTCCATCTCGCGGAAATGCCGCTTCACTGCCTCCCAGGCCCCGCGCGCCGTGATGCCCATCGCCTTGTGATCGTAGCCAGCCGATCCGCCGGATGCGAAAGCATCACCCAGCCAATAGTCGTGTTCGATCGAAATCGAATTGGCGATGTCGGAGAAAGCCGCGGTGCCCTTGTCGGCGGCGACCACCAGATAAGGATCATCGCCGTCGTGCCGCACCACGTTTTCGGGTGGATCGATGGTGCCGTCCTGGTGCAGATTGTCGGTAATGTCGAGCAGCGTCGAGATAAACAGCTTGTAGGTCGCGATGCCTTCGGCCTGGAATTGCTCGCGCGTCGGCGACTTCGGCATCAGCTTCGGCACGAAGCCGCCTTTGGCGCCGACCGGCACAATCACGGCGTTCTTCACCTGCTGCGCCTTCGCGAGCCCAAGGATCTCGGTGCGGAAATCCTGCGGTCGGTCCGACCAGCGAATGCCGCCGCGCGCCACTTTGCCGAAGCGCATGTGCACGCCTTCGACGCGCGGCGAATATACGAAGATCTCATAGAGCGGGCGCGGCAACGGCATGTCGATGATCTTGCCACTTTCGAACTTGACCGCGATCAGTCTTTTGGACTGCCCGTCTTTGCCAGTCTGATAGAAATTGGTGCGGATCGCGGACTGCACCGAGTTGACAAAGCGGCGCAGGATGCGATCCTCGTCCAAACTCTCGACCTTCTGCAACTCATCTTCGATACGCGCAGCGATCGCCTTCTGTTTCCCGTCGCGCTCGGCCTCCGCGCGCGGATCGAAGCGGGCGTGGAAAAGCTCGATGATCATGCTGGCGATGGCGGCGTGTTTCGTTAGCGTCGTCCACATGTAATCCTGTGAATAGGGAACGCGCACCTGGCGCAGAAAACGTGACAAAGCGCGGATCAGCGCCACGTCGCGCCAGGCCAGGCCGCCGGCGAGCGCGAGCGCGTTAAAGCCGTCATTCTCGGCAACCCCGCGCATCACCATAAGGAAGGCGGCCTCGAGCCGCGCCTTGCCGGTATTGAGCTCGGTCACGTCGCCATCGGCGCGCTCCAGCATCATGTCGTGCAACCAGGCCTCGTGTGCGGCTTCGCCCTTCGGGGTGATGTGGTACGTGCGCTCGTCGACCACGCGGAAGCCCATGTTTTCCAGGACCGGCACGCGCTCGGACAGCGGCAGCGGGCGTGCTAGGCTCCAGACTTTCAGGCCGACTGCGCGCTGCTCCTCTTCCAGGCGGTGATGGAAATCGACGCCCAGCGGCCGTTGCTCGCTCAGGCTTTCGACCACGCGAATATCGCCTGCGGCGACCGCAGGCGCATAGGATTCCTGGAAGCCGACGGAGAATGCCTCACGGTAGCGGGCAAGCAGATCGCGTGCTTTATCGGGCGGGTTGGCCAGCGCCAGCGCTTCGTCTAACCCGTCCTTCCATGAGCGCACGATTGCCGCCACCTCGCGCTCGAGCGTGGCGCTATCAACGGCGGGCGCCGGGCCACCGGAACGGCCGATGATGAAGTGCACGCGCACCAGCGGACCTTCCTGAAAGAACGGATAGAAGGCCGACACGCGGCCGATGAAGGCGCTCGCCAGATATTCGCCGATCTTGGCGCGGATATCGCTGTCGTAGCGTTCGCGCGGCACGAAAACCATAACCGAGACGAAGCGGTCGAAACGGTCGCGCCGCGCCAGCGCGCGTACTCGCGGCCGTTCGTCGAGCTGCAGGATGGCGAGTGCGAAGTTATAGAGCGTATCTTCGTCGGTCTGGAACAGCTCGTCGCGCGGATACGTTTCGAGTACATTGGTCAGCGCCTTGCCGGAATGCCCGTTCGGATCGAACCCGGCGCGCGCTTCGACGCTAGCGATCTTGCGGCGTAAATAGGGAATGGCGTGCGCGGTGCGCGTGTAGGCGGTGGAGGTGAACAGGCCGATGATACGCTGTTCGCCAACCAAATTTCCCGAGGCGTCGAAGCGCTTGATGCCGACGTAGTCGAGATAGACGCGACGATGCACGCGGGCGCGGATGTTGGCCTTGGCGATAATCAGGAGCCGCGGTTCCTTCAGAAACGCCATGATCTCCGGCGTGTATTCGAGCAGCTGATTGCCCTGCTTTAACACGCGCAGCTCGCGCAAGCGCATAATGCCGAGCGCGCTGACGAAATCCGGTCGAAGCGAGTGACCGTCGAATAGGTAATAGCGAACGCCGAGGAAAGTAAAATTGTCCGCCAATAGCCATTGCAGGAATTGGATTGCCTCGGCGATTTCATCCACCGGCAGCGGCGGCGGATTGATTTTCAGGTCGGCGACAATGTCGTTGACGCGCGCCAACATCGGTCGCCAGTCCTGCACGGCCAGTCGCACCTCACCGAGCACCCCTTCTAGCGCGCGCACCAAGTCGGCGCGAGCTGCCTCCTCCGCAATCGGCTTGAGATGAAAATGGATGAAGCTCTCGCGCGTCGTGTCGGCAACGTCGGCATTGCCTAGCGCCACCAGCCGGCTGCCGTCACGCCGCACGCTAAATATCGGATGAGCCACCAGTTGCACATTAAGCCGCCGCTCGCCGAGCTCGCCCATGGCCGAGTCGACCAGGAACGGCATATCGTCGTTGGCGATTTCGACCACCGAGATAAGATTCCGCTCGCCCGACTCTTTCAGCGTTACGTTCTCGCAGCGGATTTTCGGTGTACCTGGCTGACGTTCACGCAGGAAATCGAAAGCCCGCTCGGCGAGACCGCTGAGATCGGCGGCGCCATAGCACAGCACATCCTCCGCAGCGGTGCGGCCATAAAGCTGCGCGACGAACGTCGGCGGAATATCGGGGCGGCGCTTGGCGAGCGCAGCGCCTGCCTGCTCTATGACAACACAGGCAGCTGTGTTGCGCTCGTTGGTGGAAATTTCGGCGGGCATGGCGTTCTGCGGTGGTTGCGAGTATCGGTCGAAAACAGGCCGAGTCTTCACCTTCCTGGTCGAGCCGTCGAGAGCAATCCACCATTTGATGACGCGGCCGTGACGGCCTGCGAAACATTAGCGAAACATTCCCAAGGTTTAACTTAAGATGTTGAGCTGAAAGGCAAAAGCAAGGATCGCCGGTCGTATCGCCGGCTGACAGAACCTTGTAGACTTCACGTCATCGAGGAACCGTTCGAGATGCGTGCAATGCACAAGAGAAACAAGTCGCATAAAGCGGCCGGCAAGGCAACGCTACATGTTATCAAGGGCAGCAAAGCACCCGCCACCAAAACCATCTCCATTAAAACGACGCCGTCCGCGGCCGACGACGCACCGATCATCGCGCTCAACCTCCCGCCAGCGAAGCCATCGCCCGCCATGGTTGCCTATTTCAAGAAATGTCAGGACAAGCTCGGCTTCGTGCCCAACGTGCTGGTTGCCTATTCCTTCGACATGACCAAGCTCGAAACTTTTGTCGCCATGTACAACGACCTGATGCTGGGCGAGAGCGGACTATCGAAGCTCGAACGCGAGATGATCGCCGTCGCGGTGTCTTCGCAGAACCGCTGCTACTACTGTCTCACTGCGCATGGCGCCGCGGTGCGGCAATATTCACACGATCCGCTCCTCGGCGAGCACATGGTGATGAATTACCGAGCCGCACGGTTGAATAAGCGCCAGCGTGCCATGCTAGACTTCGCGATCAAGCTCACTGCGCAACCGTGGAGCGTCGAGGAAACCGACCGCGAGCGGCTGCGCCGCGCTGGACTTTCCGATCGCGACATCTGGGACATTTCGGCGGTGGCGGGCTTTTTCAATATGTCGAACCGCGTTGCTAGCGCGACCGACATGCGGCCCAACACGGTCTATCACGGCCAAGCGCGGTAGCTCCCCTCGTTCCTTTCCATGGTGAAGTGAAGAGAGAGATATGCGCCGCCTCTTCACTCTCATTTCAACTGCATTTCTCTTTGTTGCGGGCGCCCTCGCTCAGGTCGCACCATTCGAGCGGGCATCGATTATTCCACCGGCAGTACCGATCTCTGCCCACAACGGCATGGTGGTGGCGCAGGAAAGCCGCGCCGCCCGCATCGGCGTCGAAATCCTTGACCGCGGCGGCAACGCGGTGGACGCGGCGGTGGCGGTCGGTTTCGCGCTGGCGGTCACCTATCCGCGCGCCGGCAATATCGGCGGCGGCGGCTTCATGCTGATCCATCTCGTCAAAGGCAACCAGGATATCGCCATCGACTATCGCGAGACCGCGCCGGCAGCGGCGACGGCAACGATGTTCCTCGACAACAAAGGCGAACCCGATCCTGCGAAGTCGCGAGATTCCGCGCTGGCGGTCGGTGTGCCTGGCACTGTCGCCGGCTTGGCGCTGGCGCAGCAAAAATACGGCTCGGGGCGGCTGTCGCTCGCCGACCTCATCGCGCCGGCCTTCGATCTCGCGCAGAAAGGTTTTCCGGTCGAGGATGACATTGCAGACTCACTGCCGGACGCACGAGCTCGGTTGGCGCGCTGGCCCGCGACAACCTCGATCTTTTTCAATGGCGACGAGCCGCTGCGCGAGGGCGAGCGGCTCTATCAGTTCGATCTCGCTGATACGCTGCGCGCTATTGCCGAAAAAGGCCCGCAGGGTTTCTACGAAGGACGTACCGCCCGGCAGATCGCCGATGCGGTGCGCGCCGCGGGCGGCATCATGAGCGCCGAGGATCTGAAGAATTATCGCGCCATCGAACGGCCGGTCGTGCGCGGCAGTTATCGCGGTTTCGGCATCGTTTCCGTGCCGCCACCCTCGTCCGGCGGCGTGCACCTCATCGAAATGCTCAACATCCTTGAGGGCTACGATTTTGCCAAGCTCGGCCGCGGCGAGCAATCACTGCATTATCTGATCGAGGCGATGAAGCGCGCCTACGCCGACCGCGCCGTCTACATGGGCGATCCGGATGCGCTGAAGATTCCCGTGCTTGGGCTGGCGTCGAAGAAATACGCGGCGCGCCTGCGCGCCAACATCAACGAGCGCGCGACGCCGTCCGCCGAGATCCGCGCCGGTAAGCCCAGCGACGTCGAAGGCAGGAACACCACGCATTTTTCCGTCATCGACCGCGACGGCAACGCGGTGTCGAACACCTACACTCTGAATTTCTCCTACGGCCTCGGGTTAGTCGCCGACGGTACGGGCGTGCTGCTCAATAACGAGCTCGACGATTTCATTTCCAAGCCGGGTACCGCCAACGCTTACGGCCTCATCGGTTACAACGCCAATCTGCCAGCACCGGGGAAGCGGCCGCTCTCGTCGATGACGCCGACCATCGTGTTTAAAGACGGCAAGCCGTTCCTGATCACCGGCTCACCCGGTGCCAGCCGTATCATTTCCGCGGTGCTGCAGGTGATCGTGAATGTGATCGACTTTCGCATGCCGCTCGACAAGGCAGTAACCGCGCCGCGCCTGCATCATCAATGGCAGCCCGACGAAGTCTATGTCGAAACCGGCTTCGCGCCTGAACTGCTCGATGCGCTGAAGGCACGAGGCCACACGATCGTGCCGACGCAGCCATTTGGTTCCGTGAATTCCATCCTGGTAACGCTGGACGGCTATGTCGGCGTTGCCGACACGCGCACCCGGGGCGCGTTGGCGGCGGGGTATTGAAGAGCCTGCCTTCGCTGAAGCTACGGCCCTTAGCGATTAAGGATTAAATTAGGCTCGCTAGCCGAAGGTCCGATTTGGTCGGGGCCGGATCACCAAGATGTTCGCTCGAGCCTCCACGGCGAAGAGCCGCTTAAGTAATTGCATTCCGGAATGAGTCGGCGTCTGTTGTTGGGAGAACGGGTTCTGGACAGCAGCAGGCTCCTGGGTCCCGTTCTCGTCTCAGTTGCTACATGGCCAAGTATGTCTAAGCGCATCGGCCGCTATCTTGTTGAAATTCTCATGCATGCGAGCTGGTCGGGCGTCGATGTATTGTAAGACGATCCGGACGCTTTGCATGTTGGTTGCGCCTTTCGGCGCGCATGCTCCTGCAGCAAATTCCACAAGTGCTTCTACCGCGCCGGCGCAATATCCTTGCAAGAAAAGATCATTTTTTGAGCTGGAAATATAGTTACGACACCCACCTATTGTTGAGCTGGCGCTCAACTGATCTTCAGGAAAGGACTCTCCGCAAAAAAGAATCATTCCCATTGATAGGGCGGCGGCATATCGTACCGCTGTGCGCAGCGTTGCATGCACTCTCATGACTTCCTCCGGTGACACCGTCGTACCGAGTTTCGTAGTTTACAGCCGCTTTCGGGCCGAATAGCGGTGGAGTGCAGTGGCGTTGGCTCGTGCGGCGGCCTGTAGCGGATGTCTGCGCAGTGATGAATACTTCTCATCGCCGGTAACGCAACGCATTGACGAGCAGCGCAAATGCCGGCGTAGCTTGTCGTCGGCTCGGATAGTACAGGTGATAGCCTGAGAACTTCGGGCACCAGTCGGCAAGTACCCGGATCAGGCGTCCGCCCGAGAGGTGGCGTTGCACGCGATCCTCGGGTAGATACGCTAGGCCGCAGCCAGCCAGTACAGCCTCGAGTCTCAGGGCAATGTTGTTGAATACCAACTGCCCTTCGACATGTACCCTCATTTCCCGGCCATTCTTCTCGAACTCCCAGGCGTACACGCCCCCATAGGTCGGCAAGCGCAGATTGATGCAGCGGTGAGCCGTCAGGTCCTGTGGCCACTTCGGTCGTGGGTGTCTTGCGAAATAGGAGGGCGCCCCGACAACCGCCATCCGCATGTCAGGCCCGATGCGCACGGCGATCATGTCCTTCGCGATCTGTTCGCCGAGCCGAACGCCCGCGTCGTAACGTTCCGCAACGATGTCGGTCAGGCCGTAATCGATTATCAACTCCACGTTGATGTCTGGGTATGCTGGAAGGAACTTGGACAAAGCGGGCCACAGGACCGCCTCCGCCGCGTGCTCTCCCGTCGTGATGCGAATGTTGCCGGCTGGCTTTTCCCGCAACTCGCTGAGCGATACCAACTCCGCTTCGATCTCTTCCAGTAGTGGACCGATGGTGCTGAGCAAGCGTTCGCCGGCGTGGGTCGGTGCGACGCTGCGTGTAGTGCGGGTCAACAGCCGAATGCCGAGCCTCTCTTCGAGTTCACGGATCGTGTGACTGAGCGCCGATTGCGAAACGCCAAGCTTCGCTGCGGCCCGCGTAAAGCTGCGTTCTTTCGCCACGGCCAGGAAGGCCAGAAGGTCACCCAGTTCTCGCCTCAGCATTTATGGGTTCCGCTCATGAGTTCATGCACATTTTAGCGACTAATCAGAACGATTGCGCAGACCAATTATTGCCGTTGTCCAGCTGTCAGCGCACCCTGGCTCATACGAGGAGGAGTGGGATGGAAATCAAACGAAGCGGCTCACAGCCCTCCGGGAGGGGGCCAGCGGACTGGTTTACCGGCAGCGTGCGAATCGACTCGTCGTTCCAGCGAGGCAGTCCAGCGCGCGTTGGCGGCGCAATCGTCACATTCGAACCCGGCGCGCGCACGGCTTGGCACACGCATCCCCTTGGCCAAACCCTCATAGTGACTTCCGGCTGCGGCTGGGTCCAGCGTGAGGGCGGCTCCGTCGAGGAAATCCACCCTGGCGATGTCGTTTGGTTTTCGCCTGGCGAGAAGCACTGGCATGGCGCGACAGCGACGACGGCCTTGACGCACATCGCCATCGCAGAGGCACTCAACGGCAAGGTCGTCGACTGGATGGAGCAGGTCAGCGATGAACAATACCAGCGCTGATCACGAACGAATGGTCCCAGTCCACGCAAACGCAGGAGTGAAAAATGCAAAGACGACAACTCGGAAAACGCGGCTTGCAGGTCTCGGCTCTCGGCTTTGGCTGCATGGGCCTCAGCTATGGCTACGGTCCGGCTGCGGACAAGCGGGAAGCAATTAACCTTATCCGGGCGGCCGTCGAGCGTGGTGTCACATTCTTTGACACCGCCGAAGCGTATGGCCCGTTTACGAACGAGGAACTTGTCGGCGAAGCTCTCACGCCAGTGCGCGAGCGGGTCGTCATCGCCACCAAGTTCGGTTTCGAGGGCGGAGACTCAACACGTGGCCTGGATAGCCGGCCGGAACGCATCAGGGAGGTGGCCGACGCCTCGCTCAAGCGGCTCAAGACGGACCACATCGACCTCTTTTATCAGCATCGCGTCGATCCGAAGGTTCCAATCGAGGATGTTGCTAGTACGGTGAAGGACCTGATCAAGGAAGGCAAGGTCAAGCACTTCGGTCTCTCCGAAGCTAGTGTACAGACGATCCGCAAGGCGCACGCGGTCCAGCCGGTTAGTGCATTGCAGAGCGAGTATTCGCTCTGGTGGCGAGAGCCCGAGAAGGAGATTCTGCCTACACTGGAGCAACTTGGGATTGGGTTCGTTCCCTTCAGTCCGCTGGGCAAGGGCTTTCTAACTGGGACAATCACCGAGAATACGAAATTCGACAGCACGGACTTCCGGAACATCGTCCCGCGCTTTTCGCCGGAAGCACGGAAGACAAATCAGGTCCTGGTCAATCTTCTCGGGCGCATTGCAGCGCAGAAAAAAGCAACGCCTGCTCAAATCGCGCTCGCGTGGCTCCTCGCGCAGAAACCTTGGATCGTGCCGATACCGGGCACCACCAAGCTACATCGGCTGGACGAGAACATCGGCGCGGCCAGCATTCAGCTTACGCCCGATGATTTGCGCAACATCGCGAGCGCTCTCTCCAAAATCGACGTGCAGGGCGATCGGTATCCTCCGAGCTTACAGGCAAGGGTCGGGCGCTAGGGGGAGAGGTCAGTGCGAATTGGGATTCTCGGTTCGGGGTTGATGGGTGGCAAACTCGGGACGCTGTTCGCGCGCGCCGGTCATCAGGTCGTTTTCAGTTACACCCGCCATCAGGAGAAACTGAAAAGGCTCTCGAAGGAGGCTGGGGTAAGTGCACGCGCGGGCACGCCGCGTGAGGCCGTGCAGGATGCGGATGCTCTTCTGCTCGCCGCGCATTGGCTGCGCATGGACGACGTCTTGAATCAGGCAGGCGACCTTTCGGGTAAGGTGATCGTCACTTGCTCGCTGCCGATGAATGCCGACAATACCGGCCTCGTAATCGGCCACACCTCATCGGGCGCGGAGGAACTAGCAAAGAAGCTGCCCAACGCGCGGGTTGTCTGTGCGTTCAACACGGTGCCGAGCGAAGTGTTTTTTGGCGTCTACGAGGCTCGGCGGAAACCAAACAGGCCTAGCCTTATCTACTGCGGCGATGATGCACGTAGCAAAAAGATTGCCGCCGAGCTGATCCGCGACGTGGGGTTCGCGCCGGTCGACGCGGGAGCCTTACGGATCGCCCGATATACCGAACCGTTCGCGCTGTTCATGGGCCAGCTCGCCTACGAGGCAGGAGAAGGCCCGGAACTGGCATACCGGTTCGAACGGTTCGGGGCGTGAGCGTCATGTCAGAGCTCAACGCATGGGATAGCTTCTATGTGATCGTCGGCTCGGCCGCGGGCGCGTTGATCGGTTTGCAGTTCGTCGTCTTGACGCTTATCGCCGAGAGACCGCCGTCGCGTGTGGCCGAGACCGGCGCTGCGTTTGCGACACCGACGATCGTTCACTTTGGCACCGCCCTCCTCTTGTCAGCGCTTCAGCGCGTTCCGTGGCAAGCGATCACGCTCGCCGCAGCGGTTTGGGGCCTCATTGGCCTTAGTGGGGTGGTGTACGCGCTGATCGTGGCTCGGCGCATGCGAGCGCAAACCTCATACCAACCAGTGTTCGAAGACTGGTTGTTTCATCTTGTGCTGCCATTGGCAGCATACGCAATGCTGGCGCTATCGTCGTTCACGGTTCATACCCGCACGCGCGAGGCTCTCTTTGGCGTTGGCGCTGCGACGCTGCTGTTGCTTTTCGTCGGCATTCACAACGCCTGGGATGCCGTCATCTACCACGTCTTTGTCAACATACGAGGCACGAAAGCGGAGCCGCCTCCAAGCGCGCCTTCTGAAAAGGAAAAGCCATGACAAACGGCATCAAGGACAAGGTAGTTGTCATCACTGGAGCAAGCAGCGGGCTTGGAGAAGCGACGGCGCGTCATCTTGCCCGCGAGGGTGCCAAGCTGGTGCTGGGAGCACGGCGCCTCGACAGGCCTCCAGGCGCTCGCCAAGGAGCTGTTCTTAGCCGGCGATGCCGTCGTGCAGACCGACGTAACGAAGTGCGAACAAGTTAGGCGGCTCGTCGACCGTGCGGTGCAATCGCATGGGCGCATTGACGTGATGTTCAACAATGCCGGGCTGATGCCGCAGTCGCCGCTGGAACGTCTCAAGATCGACGACTGGGATCGAATGATCGATGTAAACATAAAGGGCGTGCTGTACGGCATCGCCGCCGCGCTGCCTTACATGAAGCAGCGGAAAGCCGGGCATTTCATTAATGTCTCATCGGTGGCCGGTCATAAGGTGCGCGCCGGCGGCGCGGTCTATGCGGCGACCAAGCATGCCGTGCGCGCGCTATCCGAAGGTCTGCGCCAAGAAGTAAAGCCCTACAATATCCGCACGACAGTAATCTCACCGGGCGCAATCGCGACTGAACTGCCGAACAGTATCACCGAAGCGGACCTCTCCGAGAGTTTCCACAAGTTTTATGAGGAATTCGCTATTCCTGCCGATTCCTTCGCGCGCGCGGTCGCCTTCGCCATAAGCCAGCCGGACGATGTTGATATCAACGAAATCTTGCTCAGGCCGACCCGGCAGGAACTCTGAGCCGAGGCTATTTGTTGTTTGTCAATAGAGGAGAGAAAGCGTCAACTCCGACGCAAATATTGATCGGCGACTTCTCCCCCAAATTGGTCGATCTTACGGACAACGTCCTGTTCGGCTAAGGATCATCAGATTCCAGATCGGTTGCCGGAGTCAGGTGTGTGTCGCGCGGGAGGTCACGGGAGTGTCATGTGTTGACAACCGTCCGATGAAAGAAAGGACGGCGGCGGAGAAGTGGTCGTTGCGGTCGCCCGCCACCATATGCCGCGCACCACTGACATCGACGTAATCGGCGTGCGGTACGAGCTCGAGAAATTCTTTGGCATGCGCCTCCCTCACGAGCTCGGAGGATGCGCCGCGCACCAGCAGGGCGGGGATCTGAATCCTACGCGCCGCCTCGATCAGCGCCGATTCGAGCGCACGACGGTCCGCTCCGGCTGCGCGCGGCCCATCGAGGAAACGCGGGTCCCAGTGCCAACGCCAGCGACCATCGGGCGATAAGCGGAGATTCTTCTTCAGTCCGTCATTGCTCTTCGGTCGTGGCCGCTGCGGAAGATATTCGGCTACCGCTTGCGCGGCCTCGGCAATCGAGGCGAATCCATCCTTGGCATGCGCGCGCATGAAGCCGAGAACCTTTGCAACACCGGTTTGCTCCACGCGCGGGGTGATGTCGACAAGCACGAGCGCGGAGAAGACGTTAGCGCCTTTGTCGTGTTCGGACTCGCCTTCAGCGAGAAGCGCAGCAATGCCGCCGAGAGACGCACCAATTATCATCGGCTTTGTGCCCGAGCGGCGCGTGAGTTCCGCCGCGACGACCTTAGCGTCGGCGGCGTAATCCGAGAACTCGTAGGCGCCGTTCGCGACCCAGTCGGAGTCTCCATGACCCCGTTGATCGAGCGCATAAGCTGTATGACCTTTGCGCGCGATCTGTTCCGCTGTTTTGTACCAAGCGTGGCGGGTCTGACCACCGCCATGCAGCAACAACACAGGAGAGCCGCTGTCGCCAAACACGTCGGCGACGAGTTTGTTGCCGGCGGCGCCGATGAAGGTCGCAGTGGCGGGCCTAGGATACTGTATCATGGTCGTTCGTTACGAAAACTCGCTATCGCCTCACTCGCGAGCGCTTGACGCCTTGCCCTGTCGCGCCGTTGTTACCCGGGCGTTTCCCGCGGCATTTTCGACCTTTGGGAAAGGCAGCTAAGTATTGGAGCGGGCGAAGGGATTCGAACCCTCGACCCCGACCTTGGCAAGGTCGTGCTCTACCCCTGAGCTACACCCGCATCCGAGAGATATTTAGCCGCTCCTATAGCCAAAACACCGACCCGATTGCAACCACCGCAAAATCCGGCCTTTTAACCACGCCGGGAGACCTGCGCGGGCGGCGCGGCCGAAACCATCGCGGCAAACAGCATGGTGCCCGCATATGTTATGCGCTTCATTTGAGCCTCATCCGTTGCGGATCATAATTACATCGGATAGCCCGCCAACGTTCATGCCCGTTACCCCCGACCAATTCTTTGCCGTCCTTGATGCCCTCGGCATTGTGTACAAAACCGTGAAGCACCCGCCGCTTTTCACCGTCGAGCAGTCACGCGTCCTGCGCGGACAGATTCCAGGGGGCCATACCAAGAACCTTTTTTTGCGTGACAAGAAATACGAACTTTACCTCGTGGTGGCACTGGAGGACGCCGACATTGAACTCAAAGGTCTGCATCGGCGGCTCGGCGCCAGCGGGCGTTTTTCATTCGGCTCGTCCAATCTTCTGCGCGAAGTCCTCGGCGTCGAGCCCGGCGCGGTGACGCCATTCGGCGCCATCAACGACACGCAAGGGCGCGTCACCATCGTGCTCGACACGCCGATGATGGAACATGAGACGCTGAACTATCATCCGCTGATCAACACGATGACCACCTCGATCAAGCGCGGCGACCTGCTGAAATTTCTGCATTCGACCGGGCATGTTCCCCGCATCGAGCGGGTATCCGGCCGCCCCTTGGGCAGCTCCTGACCCGATTGCAATCACGCGCCGGATGACCATTTAAGCCGGCATGGAACCTGAAATAGGCGAAGAAACATGCTGCAAAACGGCGGGGGAGCGATGGCGGCGGCCGAAAGCGTGGTGAAGGAGACCACTACGCAAGGCTTCATCAAGGACGTTATTGAGGCATCCAAGAAACAGCCGGTGCTGGTTGATTTCTGGGCGCCCTGGTGCGGTCCCTGCAAGCAGCTCACGCCGATCCTGGAAAAGGCGGTGAAGTCCGCCAAGGGTAAGGTCAAGCTCGCCAAGATGAACATCGACGAGCATCCGGCGATCCCCGGCCAGATGGGCATTCAGTCGATCCCGGCGGTGATTGCGTTCTCCAACGGCCAGCCGGTCGACGGCTTCATGGGCGCGCTGCCCGAGAGCCAGGTGATGGCCTTCCTCGAGCGGCTGACCAAAGGCGCGGTTGGCGCCGAGG
>Ga0207787_1000007_pt1 | contig 31429 bp, 28 predicted proteins | sample LuqExpMetageno77_FD_187834 | JGI IMG/M metagenome (GOLD analysis project Ga0207787, IMG submission 187834) | Tropical forest soil microbial communities from Luquillo Experimental Forest, Puerto Rico - Sample 77 (SPAdes) | ecosystem: Environmental > Terrestrial > Soil > Tropical forest ... | reverse complement strand
TGCGCCAACAAGCGCGCAGGCTTGGTATTGGCCTCGGGCATCAACGCTAAGAGATCTTTTAGACAGGCTGAATGAGTGAGGCCGCCCCTAAATTGGCGGACCTAGATAAATCTGACTGGCCACCTGGCCACCGCCAATTCACCAAAGGCGGTTTTCTGAGATGTAGATTTTCCGACTAGATAAATGTGAGTGGCCACCTGGCCACCGCGAATTCAGCAAAGACGAATGGTGGTCAGAGTCGCCACGGTGGCCACTTGATGGCGCAATGGAATGCAAGGCTGATCGAGTCTTTGCCGCCGCACACGCAAAGCCTGCAACCTCGCCTCCGAGATGTAGATTTTCCGACCGGCTCAGGCGTTTTCTTCCGAGTGCGGCGAAAGCCCGCCCTTGCGGGCGCAACCGTAGTCTTCGCACAGGTACGAGAGGTCGCCCTCGCATCGCCGGCCGGTGATCGGGCAATTCAGCGATGACGTTCTGTCATCGTGAGGCGCGGCGGACGAGCGGCCGGCCCCGCTGTTTGCTTGAGCGTGTGTCATGGTTTCCGCAGACCATTGCAATGACAGGGATCGAGCTGCGCCGCACGTGCGTAGCGCGGTCTAGGTTGATGTGCGCCACGGCAGTAGCATCGACACGCGCTGCCGGTAGCGGCGGTATTCGTCGCCGAACACGTCGATCAGATCGCGTTCCTCAAGCCAGATGCCGACGAAGATGTAGGCCGTGGTCACCACCGCGAACACGAGATGGCCGACCGTCATGGTCGGCGCCGCCCAGAACGCGATGATGAAGCCGAGATAGATCGGGTGCCGCACGAAGCCGTAGAACAGCGGCGTGCGGAAGCGCGGTGCCGGCATGGCGCGGCCGCTGAGATTGTTCGTCACCTGATGCAGGCCGAACAGCTCGAAATGGTTGATCAGGAAGGTGCTGGTCAACACGATCAGCCAGCCGACGAAGGACAACACCGTCACCGCCATGGCAAGGCCCGGCTCGGCGATCTGCCACACGACCGCCGGCATCGGCTGCCACTGCCAAAGGAGTAACGCGAGCGCGAGACTCGCGAGCAGCACGTAGGTCGTGCGCTCGACCGACGGCGGCACGAACTTTGTCCACCAGCGCTTAAACTGCGGTCGTGCCATTACGCTGTGTTGAACCGCGAAGATTGACATCAGCACGAGATTTATGATCAAGGCTTGCGCCGGTGGCCCCGCCGGGCCGTCGTCGATGGTCTTCGGCACCACCATGTCCTCGACGAAGCCGATGGCGTAGAGGAAGGTGACGAAGAATATGACGTAAGCCGCGATGCCGTAGAGGAACGCGACGATGCGGCCGATGAGATGACTTTGGCCGGGTGCGGCCTCGTTGAGGGCCTGAATCTGGCTCATGGTCTCCTCCGATTGGGCGGAACTCCGCAAATACGGTCGGTGCAGAATGCCGCTGCTGCGGCAACAAGACTTTGCCCGCGGCTTGATTTGTCCTTGAGACGGGCTTGATTATTTCTTGAGATCGGCCAGCGCTGCCGAAACCGGGGCGACGACGTGGAATTTCTGTTTTCCGATCATAGGCTTGACACCGACCGGCGGGAGCTGCGCCGCGGCTCCGAGGCGATTGCGGTCGAGCCCCAGGTGTTCGACCTTCTGGTCCATCTGATCGAAAGCCGCGACCGCGTCGTCAGCAAGGACGATCTCATCGCCGCGGTCTGGGGCGGCCGCGTCGTTTCGGATTCGACCCTGACCAGCCGCATCAATGCGGCGCGCAGGGCAGTCGGCGACAGTGGCGACGAGCAGAAGCTGATCCGCACCATTGCGCGCAAGGGCTTTCGCTTCGTCGGCGAGGTGCGCGTCGCGGGTACGGCAGCTGCGCTCGTGGGCGCGGCGGATCAAGCTGCCGAATCGGTACGGGAGGCTTTGCCGCTGCCGGACCGTCCGGCCATCGCGGTATTGCCATTCACCAACATGACCGACGATCCGGCGCAAGATTATTTTTCAGAGGGCATCAGCGAAGACATCATCACCGCGCTGTCGAAGCTGCGCTGGTTCTTCGTCATCGCCCGCAATTCCTCGTTCGTCTACAAGGGCAGGGCAGTGCATCTGAAGCAGATCGCCGACGAGCTCGGCGTCGGCTATGTGGTCGAGGGCAGCGTACGCAAGGTCGGCGATCGGGTTCGCATCACCGCGCAGCTCAACGACGCCGCCACGGGCAGTCACATCTGGGCGGAACGCTACGACCGCGAGCTCGCCGACGTATTCGCGGTGCAGGACGAGATCACCGAGGCCATCGTCGGCGCCATTGAGCCGCAGCTCTTGGCCGCGGAAAACTTCCGCGCCCGACGCAAGCCGCCCGACAGCATGGACGCTTGGGACCTGTTGATGCGGGCGCTGTCGCATTATTGGCGGGTGACGCGCCAGGACAACATGGTGGCGCAGGCGCTGCTCGAAAAAGCGACCGCGATCGATCCGCATTACGGCCAGGCGTTCGGCGTGCTCGCCACTAGCCACACCTTCGGCGCCCATATGGGCTGGGAGGACATTGCCGCGGTGACGCCGATCGCCGAGCGCGCCGCCGCGGCGGCGATCCTCGCCGATTCGGACGACCCCTGGGCGCACCAGGCCTTGGGCGGCGTTTACCTGTTCGCGCGGCGCTTCGACGACTCGCTCGCCGAGTTCGAGATGGCGCTGCGGCTCAATCCGAACTTCTCGATGGCACAAGCCTATTACGCCCTGACGCTGTCCTATTGCGGGCGCTGGCAGGAGGCTGTGCCGTCGGTGCAGCGCGCCTTGCGCCTGAGCCCGCACGATCCGCTGACCGCGATCTATTGCGGCATCGCCTCCTATGCCCAGTACGTCGGCAGAAACTACGATGAAGCGATGCGGCTCGCGCGCGAAGGCATCCGCCAGCGCGCCGATTTTGTCGGCGCTCATCGGGTGCTGACCGCCGCCGCCGGCATGGCCGGCCGGAAGGCCGTCGCCGCTGCCGCTCTGCAGGAGTTGCGCCGCGTTCAGCCCAACATCTCGCTGGCGTGGATCGCGAGGCAGATGCCGATGAAAAAGGACACTGACCGCGATCACTATCTGCAGGGCTTTCGCCGCGCCGGCTTGGATTAGTCAGGACTGGCGACCCTTGATCCGCCAGCAAGCGCTCGGCTTTGCCGATCGCGTTCCTCTGCAACTTTAATCGCGGCCAATGTCTTAGTCTTTCGAAGACAACCGAAGTTTCGGTGCAGAACGTCAGCATCGTCCCGGATGAGAGTGTGTATGTTCCTGTGCCGCGGATGGCTCGGGAGCGCATCCGCGCTTAACTACCAGCACCAGCAGCAATTGCGGCACCGGCCGCACGTGCAAGCCAATTCAGTTCACGTAGCTACTCAAAGGAGTCTTCGAGCTCGGGGGCTCCGCCTCTGACCGACACTACCTGCCCACCGTCGACCACGATCGTCGCGCCGGAGATGAAGCTGCCGGCGTTGGAGGCGAGCAGCAATAGCGTACCGTCGAGATCACCGTCCCTGCCAAAGCGGCCCATCGGGATCTCACGTTTGATCGCAGTCCCTGCCTCACTCATCAGATAGCTGTCATTTAGCTCGGTCACGAACCAGCCGGGCGCAATTGCGTTGACGCGCACGCCCTTGAAGGCGAGCTCGACGGCCAGCGCCTTGGTGAGCTGGATCACTCCGGCCTTGGCGGTTGCGTAGGCGGAGCCTCCTTTGGCCACGCTCAAGCCCAGCACTGAAGCAATGTTGATGATCGCGCCCTCAACTGTAGCCGCCAGCATGCGGCGTGCCGCTTCCGTCGCCCAGAAGAACATTGCGTCGAGATCTGTCGACAAAATCCGACGCCACTCCTCCGCACTCATGTCGGTAGCGCGGCCGCCGTGAGCAATGCCGGCATTGTTCACTAGGATGTTGACCGTGCTGAAGGCCTTCTCGACAACATCAAAGGCCCGCACCATGGCAGCGCGATCGGTCACATCCGCCTCGATCGCGACCGCGCGTCCTCCTTTGCCCTCAATCTCCTTTTTTAGCGCTGCCAGGCGGTCCGCCCGCCGCGCCACCAGCGCCACTGCCGCATCATTGTCGGCCAATGCGCGGGCAAACTGCTGGCCGAGCCCGCTGGAGGCGCCGGTCACCAGCGCCACGCGGCCGGTCAGGTTGAACATGTCGGCGGCTTTCATCAAACCAATCCTGACTAATAATCGGCCTAGGTCGAACGCGGTCGCAACTTCGTCGTACCGGCGCGGGCCACATCCAACATAGCAAATGACTAATTATTCCAACCTGTCGGATTTGCCAACGGGAACACGCGGTTTGAAAAAATCAGGCAGTTCATCCTCACGACTGCCCTGATAAATGCAATGACGCTTCTCATCTCCGCTGAACTGCTCAGCCTTTGTTTTTGTCATACTGGGCGTGGTCGGGAGACAGTTGAGACATAGCGCCTTCTCCGATTGTAAGGGTGGCTCACCCTTTATGCTCTCGTAGAGCTCAATCGCTCGGTCCAATTCCGCTTTCGCTCCCTCAATCGCAATCACTACGGTACCTTCGGAGCCGTTCACGCCGCCACTGCCCACATGGACGGCCTTCACGTCAAACAAAATCTGCAGCGCTTGAAGCTCGGTGACCACGACGCCGTTTGTGATCGTCAACATGCCTACCTTCAATCCGGAATGATAATACAGTCTCTCCTGGCCGAGATGCCGCGCGGCTTCCGGCACCGATGGCACGAGCTTCTCAAGGCCAACAGGAACAATCAGCTGCAAACCGCGAGCACTAATAATGCCGTAGGCGAAGCCTATCGTGCCGCCCGCCGGATGGGCGCACAACACCCCTGCATTGCCATAGGGGTCCACAGCGTTGGCTCCTTTAATGAAGACGTCTGTTGCCGTGAAATTGCGTAACGTCTCCTCCATCGTCGGCTTAGGCTCCATGAGCTGGCCACGAATGGCCCTGATGATTGGAGGCTTTTCCTCGGGCGACGTCTGACACAGGACTCCATTAATCACCTGGCCCGATATAAATTGCTCCCGCTGCGGACAACTGCCTAAGAGCTCCTCGGCCACGTATACGTCGGTGGAGCCGTGAGCGATCACAACCTCCCCTTTGGACAGAGCGAACTGAACCGCAGGCATCGCCGCCACGCCTTTGGCAATCAAGCGTTTTGACTCAGACGGCGTGAACGCAAGCGCTGCAAGCATAGTTATTCCTTTCGCCAGGCGAGGCCTTTTTCACGACGAACTAACGAGGCGCGCATGCGGATGACCCATACCGTCATATTCCAGGTGATGGGAACGAGCAGTCCTAACGCGAGCGCTGGGACGATGCCAAGCGGTAGGATGGTAAGATTCAGGGCGGTCAGGCCGGCGCCGATGCCCGCCAAGCCAAACAGGCCATAGGTGATGACCGCAGCACTTGCCTTTCCACCGATGCGCGGATGCAGGATGAGCATGGTGCTGGCTGTCGAAATCGGGAACACGGCGACGAAACCGGTCGCCATCGGTCCGACCACATTGCTGATCAACAGCACGGTGCCCATCAACGCGCACACCAGCAACGTGCGCAAAGGTATATCGTACCATTTGCGGACCGTCGGCGGCATTACGACGTTGCGGAACCGGAGCGTCAGCAAGATGCAGAGCGTGTAACCAACGACATTGGCGGCGACGGATAGAGTCATCGTCCATGGAATATGACGCGCCCCAGCGGCAAGAATGAGCCAGGTCGCAAGCGCCGCAAGTAAGCTAACTGCCAACCCGCGCCGCTGTGCCAATACGATATAGGCTAGCATGAAAAAACTGGTCACAGCATTCATGCCAAGCCCGCCCACTACGCTTTGGGCTATGAAAGCCGCGTCATGATCTAGTGATAGAAAGACATAGGCAGGCCAGACCGTGACCGGCAGCGTCACCACCAGCGCGCCGATCAACGGCCCGGCATACTCGGTCACAAACGATGCAGTGACGACAATTCCGGCCGTCAACACCAGCTTGACCGCCAGTGCCAGCCAGAAAAGGAAGTCGGGGGACATGATCCGATATTCCTCGGACAGCGATCTCAGAAAGCTTAAGCTGCTGGCAAATCCCTAATTGATCTACGTTAATCCGCGCTGGCTCCAGCTCACACGGCGGCAGCCGCAAAGCCCGCGCGTTTGCTGTTGCAACCGCACGGGCAGCTACCTGAACTCATGTCGAAGACCCTACCCCTTTTTTTGTTGGCTGGACGTATCGACGGTCGGCAGATCGGATTGAGCAGTGTTTTTTTCGACCGACACATTGGGCAGGTGGGCTGCTCGCGACCAGAGTCCACAAGAGCATCGAAGATGTGTCTGCAGCTCTGGCAAGCGTATGTATATATAATCATGCGTCCTACCTCGAGAAGATGCAAATGAAACGCCCCCGCCTCAGAAGGCGGGGGCGAATGCCACGTCAGCACGGAATGACCGTGATCTCCTTGACCGGCCACCGTGAGAGAATCTCGACGCCGGTCTTGGTGACGTGGATTACCTCTTCGATGCGAACACCCTGTCCTTCGCCATCGCCCTCTTGCGTTTCAATTGCGAAGCACATGTTTTCCTCAATCTCCATTGGGTAATCAAGCGAGCAGGCGCGCCAAACGAGCGGCGGCTCGTAGAGTGTCAATCCGATGCCGTGTGCCCAGTTGCTGCCGGCGGTCTGGTCTTCGGTCTTAACGCCAATATCGCTCCAAACCTTCGGACCAGACGGCCATTTTTCCGCAATTGCCTTGGTTGAAACGCCGGGCTTGATGATGTTGATCGCATCATAGAGCCAGTCGTAGGCACGTTGATAAGCTGCCCGCGTCGCCTTTGATGGCTCACCGAGACTGAATGTGCGATAGTAGCAAGTTTTGTAGCCGTTCCAGGCGGTATTGTAGACGTCCATATAAATGACGTCGCTGGGCTCAAGTCGCCGTCCAGTAGTACCCCGCAGGTTAGGCCAGCTGTACGGACCCGAGGTGCAAAAGACCCCGGAATACACTTCGCCGCCATTCGAATAGCACGCTTTAAACACCTCGCCCAAAACATCATTCTCGCTGACGCCGGGCCTGGCGGTTCTTTTCAATGCGTCGAACATGGCATCGCCGATGACGCAGGTGTTGCGCAGGCATTCGACCTCTTCCGGCAGTTTCAATTTCCGGGACTCAAGCATGGCCATGTAGCCTTCATTGCTGGTCTTAACACCACGCGCTTTGAAAGCTGCATCAATCGAAGGGTCGTTAAAATCGAGGGCCAAAACTTCGTTCTGAACACCGCCGCGTTTCAGTTCATCGTAAATCTGGTCGACGAAGCGTTTGGTCGCATCGTTGTGGCCAGCTTCGCCCATGCAGCGCGAGATCCAGCCCATGCCCGTGATCGCATAGCGTACGTATCCAGGCGGCAACCAATACGCGCTACGCTCAGTATGGTAACCAATTTCACCTTGTTCGAAGATGATCGGCCACGGATCGCCCTTCACCCAAAGCGCATAACGCAAGCCCGAATTGCCAGTCGTCCAAGCCGGCGTGTAGGTGCTGGTGATATAGCGGGTATTCCACTCGTTCAGGGATAAGAACGCCCCGAATTTGTGTTTTTTGAACAGGATTTCCTGGGCACGGTCGCGTCGGCCAGTGCGGAGCCGGTCCATACTGAGACTGCTGACCCAATCCTTGTCACCCGCGATCGGCGGAGATTTACCATATTTGTCTGTCATCCTTCGGCTCCTTCATGCATCAAAAAAATGGAGAATCTGACGGGCTTCGCGGCCCATGTGATTAGCTTAAACATTCGAAGATCGACGATCTAATCCAATCGCGTTATGGACGGTATAAGATGATCTTGGGGATCAATGCGTATTGACGCGTAGGTTCAGTCGATATCAGCTCGCAGGCCGCCGTAGGCCTGCCACGGAACGCCCACAAGATAACCGGCATCAACGGGCAAATTTATTCCAGTTATACCGCTGGCTTCGTCACTCAAGAGCCAAACAATCGCTGCCGCAACTTCCTCAGGTTTGACCAATCTATTTAGTGCTGCGGTGCGTATCATACTGTCGTGATCTAGCGCGCCCGCAGCAATACCTTTGGCCAGCGCCGGCGTTTCGGTGAAGCCCGGCGATACGCAATTAACCCGGACGCGAAAGGGCCCCCATTCGGCGGCCAATGTTGTGGTCAAATGAATGACCGCCGCCTTCGCGGGCGCATAGCCATGCACCGGCGCCGACACCATGCCAACCACCGAGGCAACATTGACGATGGCGCCGGCTTGACGCCGCGCCATGCGAGATCCTACTTCGCGGCATGTGACGAAAGTACCGCGCAGATCAACTGCGATCTCCCGATCCCAATCCGACATCGTAAGACGCGCTGGCGTGTGCATTTTGCCGAGGATCCCCGCGGCGTTGACCAGCCCGGTGATCTGCCCATGCTGACGTTCAATTTTCTCGCAGGCCGCCGCCACCGCTACTTCATTCGAGATGTCTACCGATTCGGGAAAAACCGTAACGCCTGCTGACGAAACGGTCTCGGGCTGGGCAGCACGGTCAAGCACCACCACTCGCCGCCCTTTCGCTGCCGCCGCGGCAGCAGTTGCGGCGCCGATGCCGCTGATGCCGCCAGTGACGATGATAATATCGGCCATGTCTGGCGTGGCGATTACTTCAAGCCGCCTGTTTTTTCGGCACAATCAGCGCGAAAGCATCAATCACTTCATCGATGGATACAGCCGGCAGTCGCTCTACGAAAGCCTCGATCCGGTCGAATGCAGCCATTGGCACATTCTCTTCGACTCCAATGCGCCGGACCAATCGTGATACCCGGGCCCGGTCATAAGCATAGTCCGCCGTGGTCATCGGCTGGTTCTGGACCACCGTGTGTCCGTCCCGAATATCGGCTTCGATGATGCAGCATAGCGTCGGCACTGATGCATCGCTCACCAGCGTGATGCGATTGATCAAGCCGTTGAGTTGCGGATCGTCGTAGGTGGTCATCCGTTTCATGTCGGGGATGCCGTAGAGCAGCGTCGCGGCGATGCAGAACGGGATGCTCATCAGCGTACCGGAGACCGAGTTGAACGGGCCGATCGCATCCATTCCTGCATAGCCAGTCTCATAGGGGTTCATGCGTACACGCACTGCCCTCAATTCGGCATCGCTGAGCTTTTCGCGCAACGCGAGCGCCGCCGTCACCGGCGTCTGGTTGAAGGCGCAGACCGGATAGGGTTTGAAGGCCACGCGCAATACTGCCCAATCTTCGCCGAGTCGTTTGGCAAGCGCCGCAACGTCGCAGTCGTTACGGGCAAATGTGCGCACAAACCCGGCCTTGCCCTCAAAGGCAGAGGGTGCCGAGACCGAACCGGCACGCGCGAGTTCGGCCGCGGTCCAGCCGACTTTTGCTACCATCCCGACCTGATAGCGCCACTCATCGGTGCCGTCGGTGAATGATTGCAACAACCCGCCAGAGAACGAAACAGCGTTAGCGAGCGCTGAAGCAGTGCGTTCGGCGTCGAGTGCCATCAACTTGGCAGCGGCGGCGGAGGCAGCGACAGCACCGTAAACCGTGGAGGCGCGCAACCCACCTGGGGTGGTCTGGCCGGCATAGGCCTTCTCCAACAAGCCGCCCGCTTCGTAACCAGCAACCAATGCCGGTAGCATGCGATCCATCGGATATTTGCGCGCTTCGATCAGCGCCGTCAGCATCGGAATCAGTATGGTGCCGAAATGCGCGGCTCCGCAGGTATCCTCCTGCGCCCGGCCGTGAAACAGCGCGGAATTGGCAAGGCAGGCGCCCGCGATCGAGGTTTTCCGTCCGTCGCCCAGCATGGTCGCGCCCCGCGGCTGCTCGCCGTCCATGGCCAATGCCGCCGCGCGAGCGACGGGCGCATAGGGCGTGCGGTGACAGTCAAGCCCCATGCCGTAGGCATTGAGCAGGCAGACACGCGCCTTCTCGGCCACCTCCGCAGGGATGCGACGTGTATCCAGCGAGTGAATGAAATTTCCAATGTGCTGCGACAATGTGGTCATGGTGTTCTCCTGTGCATGGGTGAGATCAGATCGCCAGATAGCGCTGGCGGATCTCGTCATTGCTCTTCAATCCGTCAATGGTGTCACGGTATACGATCTTGCCCTTGTCGATCACGGTCGCCTCGCTGGCGATGCCGAGGCAGAAATGCATGTTCTGTTCGGCCAACAGCACCGTGGCGCCGGTATCGCGCAGGTAGCGTAGTAGCTTGGCGATACGCTGCACCACGATGGGTGCCAGCCCTTCGCTCGGCTCATCGAGCAGCAGTGCCACCGGGTTGCCCATCAAAGTGCGAGCAATTGCCAGCATTTGCTGCTCGCCGCCGGAAAGATAGCCGCCTGGGCGCCGACGCAGCGGTGCGAGAAATGGAAAGACTTCGTAGATACGATCGATGTTCCAATAGTCCTCGCCGCCTGGGCCTTTCTTGGCGGCGATCAGCAAGTTATCCTCGACTGAGTGCTCGGGGAAGATCTGGCGGTCTTCCGGAACAAACCCAACGCCAGCGCGGGCGATAACGTACGGCTGTCGACCCTGCATCTCGGCACCCAAGACGCTGATGCGGCCTTGTCGCGGTGGCGCCACACCGGCGATCGCCTTGAGTGTCGTGGTCTTGCCAGCGCCGTTGCGCCCCAGGAGCGCCATGGTCTGGCCTTTGGTAACCTCAATGTCGACGCCGAACAAAATCTGGCTGGTGCCGTAAAAGACGTCGATCGACTCGACCGAAAATACGGTGGGCGCGCTCATGCCTCTGCCCCATGCTCGGTGCCGAGATAGGCGGCGATGACATCGGCATTGCCACGAATCTGGTCGGGCGTGCCTTCGGCGAGCACACGGCCATAGCAAAGGACGCGGATTGAGTTCGCAACCTTGAACACGATGTCCATGTCATGCTCGATAAAGACAACCGTCATCTTCTCCCGCTCCCATAAGCGGTACACCTTTTCGATCATCTGCCAGCGTTCCTCGGTGCCCATGCCGGCGGTCGGCTCGTCGAGCAACAGCACGCGTGGCTGCAACACCAGAGCCAAGGCAATGTCGAGGAGTTTCTGGTCACCGTGCGATAGCCTTGCAGAGATCGTGTCGGCCTCTTCGGACAGGCCGAGCATGTCCATGACTTCACGTGCGCGCTCCCCGCACTCGGCCAGCGGAAAGCGCTGACCGAGCAGTGCTGCACGGCCGCAATGCGCCTGTACCCCTGCATTCATCGTCTCTGCGACAGTAAACGAAGGGAATATGCTTGCCACCTGGAATGCGCGTGCGACGCCAGAGCGTACGATCTCGGTGCACGAGAGCCCGATGAGATCGGTTCCGTCCAGTATGACTCTACCGTCATCGGCCTTAAGCGTTCCGGAAATCAGGTTGAACAGCGTGGTTTTACCAGCGCCATTTGGGCCGATCACAGCGGTCAACGAGCTGGTTGGAAACTCAAGCGTAACATCGCTGATGGCGGCGATGCCTTGGAACGACTTTGACAGGCGTTCGATCGTCAGCATGGCCGTCAACTCCGCTCTGTGGCGGCCTGCGCCGCGCGCGAGTTGTGCCAGTAGTCGACGAGAACGTCAGTCAGCCCGCGGCGGAGCCCGAGAGCGAACAAGAGAATAATCGATCCGAGAACGAGTCCATAATACTCGGTGAACCTGGTTACCGTGTCATTGAGCAGCAGCAGGATCGCCGTCCCCACCAGCGGTCCCAGGAATGTCGATATCCCGCCGAGCATAATGATAAACACGCCCTCGCCCGACAGCGTCCAATAGGCTAGTTCCGGATAAGCTCCGGACACGAACAGGCTCATAATTATGCCGCCGATACCGCCAAAAATACCTGCCAAGACAAAGGCGATGAGCCTTATGCGAAACACATTAATTCCGAGGAATGCGGCGCGCATCGCATTGTCGCGGATCATGCGCAGCGTGTAGCCGAACGGCGACTCGACGATATGGCGCATGAGAATCAGCCCGGCGACCAACAAAACGCCGCTCGTGACATAAAGCTGCTTCTGATCGGCAAGATCGATGCCGAAAAATGGCGGTCGTGGGATGCCGCCGCGCAGCCCCTGATCGCCGCCCGTCAATGGCACCCACAAGATAATCAGGCTGTACAGAAACATCTGAAAAGCCAGCGTGAGGAAAGCAAAATAGATTTCCTTCAATCGTACGCAAATGGCGCCGATCACTAGTGCGGCCATCATGCAGTTGAGGATGGTAAGCCCGAAGGCGACCGGGATCGGCATGCCGGTGCGCTGCATCAAAAGGCCAAACGAATAGGCGCCGAGCCCGAAGAACAAGCCATGCCCGAACGACACCATGCCGCCATAACCGATCAGCAGATTCAGTGACGTCGCAAACAGTCCCAGCGATGCGGCGCGGATCACAAAATCAATCAGAGCTTTGCTTGGCGACACAAGCGGAAGCAGTACCAGCACAACGATGGCAATGGCGCCGATGACAAGGTCGTTGCGCAGCGAAGGCCGCATCTCAGGCAATCTCCTTGCCGAACAAGCCAGTCGGCCGGGCGATTAGCACCATCACCATGAACAGGTACATGAGGCCGTCGGTGAAGAGCGGAAAACCGACGGTGCCGAAAGTACGGATAAGCCCGATCAACAGCGAGCCGATAAAAGCGCCGACGATCGAACCCATGCCGCCGATCACGGTAACAATGAAGGACTCGATCAAGATCGAGAATCCCATGCCCGGCGTCAGCGAGCGCACGGGTGCGGCTAGCGCGCCGGCAAATCCAGCGAGCAGGCCGCCAAGCCCGAAGACCAGACCATATAGGACGCCGGTGTTGATGCCGAGGACCGACAGCATGCTCGGATTGTGCGCCGCGGCCCGCACGATCTTCCCGAAACGCGTACGCTCGATCACGAGCCACAGTGTCACCCCGATAACGGTCGTCATGCTGACAAGGAAAAGATAAAACGGCGGCACCACGCCGCCGGCGATGAATAGCGGTGGCACCTGGAAAATTGCCGGCATACCCATCGAGCGAAACTCGGCGCCCCAGATGATCTTCACCACGTCGTCGAAGATCAAAATAAAGCCGTAGCAGACCAGCAACTGCATCAGCATGTTGCGACCGTACACCCTGCTCATGAACAGCCGCTCGAAGATAAGGCCGACGACTGCGGTGGCGACTGCGGCGCCAAACATTGCGATCACGTAGCTATCAGTCGCCTTGAAAATGGAGAATGCGAAATAGGCGCCCAGCATGTAGAAGGCACCGTGGGTGAAATTAATTACTTTCAGGACGCCGAAAATAAGCGTTAGGCCGGCTGCCACCAGAAATAGCAGCATGCCGATGATGAGACCGCTCGTCACCTGCGTAACCAGACAGGCGGAGGATCCGAAACAGCTCACAAGCGAGGCGAGATCCACGATGAGCCCGGTCTAGATGCTTGAATTCGCAATAAGGCGCGAAACGCTTGCGGCGCCTTGCCCCACCTCATCACATCACGCCGCGGCGATCAGGTGTAGTTGTTCTTTTTTTTCCATTCCGTCTCCAACTCAATGATCTGCCTCCAGTCGCCCGGGGTGACATCGGGCACATAGGGCTCAGTCGGGATCGTCGTGCCCCAGCCGACCGCATAGTCGATTAGCGTCTGATCGTCGGCCCGCAGCGTCAGTTTGCCATTGCTACCAAACGGCGAGTCGATGGTCAGCCCGCGCAGCGCGTCGGCGAGCTTGGTTCCGTCAGCCGAGTTGGCCTTCCTGGCAGCCGCGGACAGAAAGTTGACTGCCGTTGCATTTTGCCACACCCAGTTGGTCGGATACTCATTGTATTTGGCGCGATAAGCATCGGCCCAGCTCGCATTCTGCGCTGTCTTCGGGAAGGTCTTGATGTAGCGATTGCCGGAGTGAATACCCTTGGGTAGGTTTTTCACCACGGTGAGCGCCGTGTAATCAGCCATGTTGACGGCGAAAGTCTCAGTCTGCGTGAAAAGGGCGTAGATGTTGCCCTGCTCGATAAACGACGTGAGGTCCCCGCCCCACAGGCAGGAATAAAGCGCCTGCGGCTTGGTCTGCAGGATCTTGGTCAACACCTCGGTATAGTCGGGCTGGAAGAGTTTCGGCCACGCTTCGCTCACCACCTCGACGTCCGATTTAAAGTGCTTGAGGTACTCGACGAATTGCGCGGTGGTATCTCGGCCATACGCGTAGTCCGGCGAGCAGGTCATCCATTTGGTGAGCTTTTTGGCGTTGGCGACATTCGCTGAATAGGCACCGCCGACGATCGAGTCGTGGATGCCCTGCCGGCAGACGCGGAAGGCGTTAGGAATTCGCTGCTTCGGATCGGCGGTCAGCGAGCTCGTCTCCGAATTGGTGTGCAGACAGAGAATTTTTAAATCGCGCGCCACCTCGTGCACTGCGAAGGCGCCGGATGACGCCTCGGCGTCGATCAGGAGTTCGCAGCCGTCAGAATTGATCAACTCGCGGGCGACGCGCGCGGCTTCCTGTGGCTGGCCTTTCGAGTCACGGATCACCATCTCGATCGGGCGCCCGGCTAGGCCTCCGGTGGCGTTCACCTTGTCGACCTCAAGCATTACGGCGTTGCGCGAAGAGGTCCCAAGTTGCGCGACGCGGCCCGACAAAATGGTCGGCATACCGATTTTGATCGGCTTGGCCTGTGCGCGGGATATCATCGGCGCGGCAAGTATGCCAATCGCTGTTGCCGCTGCGCCCTCGACCACGGCGCGCCTACTGATTCCGCTCCTGCGATATGTTGCCATCTCAATCCTCCCGTTATTTCGCGCTGGCGTCATCGACCCAGCCAGAAGGATCGACCACCTTGGCGCCGACCTGCCGCTCTACGACAGCGTTGTGATCAGTATTGGCAAATATCTTGAGACCTTACGCGCACAACCGTCAAGATTATTCTGACTGATGAATCACCGATCAGATTTTATGGTGGCGCCGCGCCGGGACGAAGGTTGCCTGCCCGGTCACGACGACGGCGCCACCGTTGCGCTCCGCGTGAATCGTGACACCAACATGCATCGCTGCGACGCCGCGTTCCTGGCAGCGCGCCGTCGCCACCAGCCGGCGGGCGTGTGACGGGATGAGCACGCTAACTGCAAGGTTGAGCAGCGTTGGCGCCGGTGCGTGCTCACCACCCACGGCGCGTTCGGCCGTGGATGCGGCAAGATCGAGCAGGGCGCCGTAGCGCACGGCGCCAGTCGGACCCCGATCGCTGTCGCGCACTTGCAGCTCCAGCACGGCGCCGGATTGGTCGGCGGTGATGATGCGGGGACCTTTGCCTTCTACCGCACCCTTCCCACCGCCGGCGCTGAGTCGTTTCGGCCGATAGGTCGGGCCGCTGGTGCCGCCGTACAGCAACCCGCCGGCTACGAACTTCATATAGGCACGCACCATCCAGTCCGGCGCGGGACCGATATGGCCGGTGCGTATCATATAATGATAGCTCAGATAGTTGCGGGCGCCGAGCAGAATGCAAACGACCGCTTCGAGATCCTCGGTGCTGTACCCTGGTAAGGCGCCCTGCCGCTGGCTGCGGCGCAGAGCCCGCAGGTACCCCTGGATCATGTTGTTCATGTGATCGCGGAACGCCTTGGGCGAAAATGTTTCGGCCTCGTTCAGGACACGGTAGAATTCTGGAGTATCTGCTAGAAAATCGAAGAACGCGCGGAAGCCTATCTCCTCTCGTTTGAGATCGACCGGAAGACTAGCGACGCGATTACGAATACGATCCAAAAGTTGCGTGCCTAGTTCCGGCAGCAGCCGGTCGAACAAATCCTGCTGTGATTTGAAATAATTGTAGAAAGTACCCTGCGCGACCCGGGCACGCGCCGTTATCTTAGCAACCGAGGCGTTGCCATAACCCTCCTCGCCAACGATTTCGGTCACCGCCCTCATCAACTTGCTGCGCGTTGCGGCTAACTTGTCCGCGCGCCGCATACCGTTTCTTTTCGGTCGCACGGTTGCAATCTTGATCGCCTGGGCGGTCTTGTCGCGTGTCGCCATCATCTCTTCTCGCAGGGTCGGCGGATGTTCACGCCGCAGCGTAACAATAATGAACAATGAGTCTATATTCATTTTTGGCTTGACTCGCGCCCATTCGTTTCTCAGAACTTATCCAGCAGGTCGCGCGCGCAGTTTGCGCGCAATGCTCTTCGTCCGCGCCTGCGGCTTGGAAAGCTCACGTGAGCCTTACCGACGCGCAATCGACGACCGGTCAATTGCTCGAACTTTACCGGGCAATGCGGCTTGTACGCGAAGCCGAGGAACGGCTCGGTGCCCTTTTCGCTGATGGTGAAATTCCCGGCTTCATTCATCTATCGATAGGTCAGGAGGCCGTGTCGGTCGGCGTTGCTGCCGCACTGGAGAAGCACGACACGCTTGCCTCCAACCATCGCGGTCACGGTCACGCCATCGCTAAGGGCCTTGAACTTGATCGGTTCTTCCTCGAAGTGTTTGGCAAGCAGGATGGATATTGCCGCGGCCGCGGCGGTTCTATGCACGTCGCCGACTTGTCGATCGGTATGCTTGGCGCCAACGGAATCGTCGGTGCCGGTTTATCGATTGCCGTTGGTAGCGCGCTGGCCCATAAGCTGCGCGGCACTGGTCAGATCGCCGTCGTTTTCTTCGGTGACGGCGCGATCGCTGAGGGCGTGTTGCACGAGAGTCTCAATCTGGCTCAGCTTTGGACATTGCCGGTCCTATTCGTCTGCGAAAACAACGGTTGGTCAGAATTCACCGAATCGGCGCGGCAGCTCGCTACTGATCCGCAACGCATGGCCGCCGCCTACAAAATGTGCGCGCTTAATGTCGACGGAAACGATGTGGTCGCGGTTGCTGCAGCGGCGCGCAACGCGGTTGCGCAAATCCGCGCCGGCGAAGGCCCATGCCTGCTTGAATGCCGGACCAAGCGCGTGCGCGGCCATTTCGAGGGTGATGCGCAGAAATATCGTGACGCCAGCGACCTCGCGATGGCGGCACGCAGCGATCCACTCACGCGTTGCGAAGCGCAACTGATCGCTACCGGCACAAGGCAGCCGGTAATCGACAAAATTAATGCTGAAATCAAGAAACGTATCGACGCAGCCGTTGCGGCCGCGCGCGCCGGCGCCCCCCCAGCGCCCGCTGATGCCGTCGTCGACGTTTACACCGTTTCGCGCGAGCTATCGTCATGAGCGAAGTGCGGTTTGGACAGGCAATTAACCGAGCGCTCAGCGACGCCATGGCTGCGGACCCTTCCGTCATCCTGCTCGGCGAGGACGTGGCACGGCCGGGGGGACCGTTCGGCGTCACCCGCGGCTTGCTCGAAAAATTCGGCCCCGAGCGCGTGCGCGATACGCCGATCTCAGAGGCGGTGCTCGCCGGCGCCGCCGTCGGCGCCGCCATGACCGGGCTGCGTCCCATCGTCGAGATTATGTTCATGGATTTCGTGACACTGGCCATGGATGCGCTCGTGAACCAAGCAGCTAAGGCGCATTTCATGTTCGGTGCGCAGGGGTCGGTGCCGATGGTGGTGCGTATGCCGCACGGCGGCGGCATTAATGCCGGACCGCAGCACTCGCAGTGCCTGGAAGCCTGGCTCGCGCACGTCCCCGGCCTCAAAGTCGTCTGCCCGGCGACGGTAGCGGATGCCTATGGCCTCACCCGAACGGCGATTGCAGACGATGATCCGGTAATCGTGATAGAACACAAAGCGCTTTATGCGAAGAAGGGTGAGCTCTCCGAGTCGCCGGCAGCAACACCACTCGGCCGCGCTTGCATCGCCCGCAGGGGTCAAGACGCAACCATCGTCACCTATGGCGCGATGGTAGCGGTGGCGCTTACTGCCGCCGATGAACTTGCACATTCGGGCGTGCAGACCGAGGTCATCGATTTGCGCTCACTGCAGCCGTGGGATGACTCCTGCGTGCTCGGCTCGCTGGCGAAAACCCACCGCCTCATCGTTTGTCATGAGGCGGTCGAAGCGTTCGGCGTGGGCGCCGAGATCGCTGCACGCATGGCCGATGCGGGATTTGACGAACTCGATGGCCCAATTGTGCGCGTTGGCGCACCATTTGTACCTCCGCCGTTCGCCAAGACGCTCGAGGACTGGTATCGGCCCGACGCGGCTAAGATCGTCGCCGCTGTGAACAAGACACTTTCTTGAGGGAGGAACTAGTGAGCGATAACATCCTGGTCGCCTTGGAAGGCTCGATTGGCCTTATCACCATCAATCGTCCGAAGGTCTTGAATGCCCTCGACATACCAACCCTGATCGAATTCGAGAATGCATTTCAAAGCCTCGAGGCCGATGCGCGCATAAACGTCATTGTCATGACCGGCGCGGGTGATCGCGCCTTCGTCGCCGGCGGCGACATCGCCGACCTGAATTCACGGCAAGGGCTCGCCCACTACCAAGAATTCGCCGAGGTGGTGCACCGCGTTTTCCGCCGCGTCGAGATGAGCGACAAGCCAACGATCGCAGCCGTCAATGGCTATGCCTTGGGCGGCGGCACCGAACTCATTCTCGCCACCGACATCCGCGTGCTGGCGAATACTGCGCGGCTTGGCCTGCCGGAGATAACGCTCGGACTGTTCCCGGGCGCCGGCGGCACGCAGCGGATCATTCGTCAGATTCCACCTTGCCGTGCCAAAGAGATCATGTTCACCGGCGAGCAAATTTCCGCCGAGGAGGCGGTGGCAATCGGCCTTGCCAACCGAGTGGTGCCGAAGGAGCAAGTGCTCACGGTCGCAAAGGAAATCGCTGGAAAGATTGCGACCAAGTCGTCGCTGGTGCTGAAGCTGCTCAAGCGCACACTGCGCGATGGAGCCGACATGCCGCTGTCGGCGGCGCTGCCCTACGAGCAAGCCATGATCGGGCTGGTATTCGATACCGCCGATGCGCATGAGGGCTGCTCTGCCTTTCTCGAGAAGCGAAAGGCCAACTTCGCCGGCCGGTAAATCAAGCAATGCAGTTCGTAGCCGATCTCCTGATGCCTAAGCTTGGCCTCACAATGACGGAGGGGACGGTGGCACAGTGGGCGGTCGCGCTTGGCGCGACGTTCGGCGCTGACGATCTCGTTGCCGTCATCGAAACCGACAAAATCGCCTACGAGGTCAAGGCACCGGGTCCCGGACGATTGACGAAGGTGCTGGTGCCGAATGGGATGACGGTGCCAGTCGGCACGCCGATTGCCCAGTGGGAGCTAAAAGACGTACAGCCGCGCGACGTGGCGCTCGCGGCGACCGTTGCCGAACCTGCCACCGTGCCAGCACCGCCAAACCACACGGCCTCCCCTGTCTCCGCCTCCGATGACAGCCAGAGGAGTCGCATCATTGCCACGCCCTATGCGCGACGGCTTGCGCGGAACGCCGGCATCGAACTTACCGATGTCACCGCCTCTAATAGCCGTCGGATCAGGGCGATCGACGTTGAGCGCGCCGTCGTCCGCCGCGCCGCTGCCACGGCATCCGCGCCGCAGCCAGAACGCGCCGCCGCCGCGGAGTTCATCCTGCTCGGCGCCGACATTGGCAGCGATCGCCTACTGACAGTAATCGCGGACCTAACGGCGGCTCGGCCGGATTTGCAGCCAGACCCACTGCATTTTGTTGTTCTCGCGGCCGCGCGCGCGATGACCGCGCAAGGCATGGCGCCGCTGATCGGCTTGCAGCGCAACGCGTCAGCTCCACACCTCATTGCCACGGAGGCCTGTCGCTCCTTATCGACGATCATCGCGGCTGAACGCAGCGGCGTGAGCGATGGCTTTATGACACTGCTCATTATCGACCATGCCGGCGCGACTCGGATAGCCCGGACGCCATCGCACGTCTGCTGCGCCACGTTGGGCGTCGGCGCGATCAAACGTCTGTTTCGGCCCGATGTCGGCGGCGCGCCGGTGCTGCGCGCCGAGATGCATCTCAGCTTCGTCCGGCGCGATGATACCGCGCTGCCTCGCGACCTGTTTGACCGGATTTGTCACCTGCTCGAAAACCCGTTCGTTCTTCTCGCCATGTGATGTTCGGAGTGACCATGGATTTCTTCTTGACCGATGAGCAAAAGTTAATTGCGGACACCGCGCGCAAGGTCGGTGAGCGCTTTGGACTCGACTACTGGCGCGAGCATGACGCCAAAAAGGCGTTCCCGCAGGAATTCTGGGCCGCGGTCTGCGAGGCTGGCCTATGTGGTGTCGCGCTGCCGGAAGAGTACGGCGGTGCAGGGCTAGGCATGCTAGAGATGGCACTGATCGTGGAAGCGCTGTCGGCCTGCGGCGGCGGCTCGACCGTCGGCCAGCTTTACATGATCAATCCGATCTTTGGCGGCGTTTCGATTGCCAAATTTGGCACGCCAAAAATGAAGAAAGAGCTGCTACCGAAGATTGTCTCCGGCGAAATAAATTGCTGCATGGCGCTGACGGAGCCCGATGCCGGCTCGAACAGCCTGGAGATTACGACTTTCGCCAGCCGCGACGGCAATGGCTGGCGACTCAACGGGCGGAAAATATGGATTACCGGGGTGGAAGCCGCCCAGAAGATGTTGGTCATCGCCCGCACGACCAAGGTGCAGGAGGTCAAGCGTCGCACCGAAGGTCTCTCGATGTTCCTCATCGATGTCGAGCGAAAAGGTCTGACCTACTCCCCAATCGAGAAGCTCGGTACCAACACGCTGTCGTCCTGTAACATCTTCTACGAGAACGTGCATGTCGACGGGGACGAGTTGGTAGGGACGTTGGACGGCGGCTGGTATGAACTGCTTGACGTGCTCAACACCGAGCGGATTGTCACCACCGCCGGCCTGGTCGGCGCCGCGGAGCTCGCCTTTCGTATCGCGATCGACTACGCCAAAGAAAGGCGCGTGTTCGGCAATCGGCCGATCGCCGAATATCAAAGCTTGCAGTTCCCCTTCGCGCAGGCTTTCGCCGAAATCGAATGCGCCAGGCTGATGAACTACAAGGCGGCAACTCTATTCGATCACGGCCGGCCTTACGGCACCGAGGCGAACATCGGCAAGCTGATTGCCTCGCAAGCGGCGTCGAGCGGGATCGAACATGCCATGCAGACCATGGGCGGCATGGGTTTTGCCAAGGAGACGCATCTCGAGCGCCTATGGCGCGACGCGCGCCTGTTCCGCTTTGCACCGATCTCCGAGCAGATGATCTTGAACTTCATCGCGATGCAGAACCTAGGTCTGCCACGATCGTATTGATGGGTAAAGTCATGGTGAACTTGTCGAGTTTCATACGTTATCACGCTTCGCGCACGCCGGACCGGACCGCCATCATATTCAAAGGACAGCGCATAACCTACGCAGAATTCCTGCGGCGCATCGAGACGACGGCTGGTTTTCTCTCGGCACGGGGCATCGGCCCTGAGGATGTCGTTGCCGTCTTTATGAGGAATAGCGCTGCCTTCCTCGAGGTTGCCTTCGCCGTAAGCCACATCGGCGCGATTTTCTTGCCGATTAATTTCCGTCTCGCCACCGACGAGGTGCGGTACATCACGGAAAGTGCGGGTGCCAAGCTGCTGTTCGCCGATGGGGAGTTCGCAGCGATCGTCAAGGCGCTTCCGTCCATAATCCTGGTGGATGAACCCGCGCAAAGCAACTCTACGGTTTTGACCGCAGGCGCCAACCCGACCGCGATACACGTGCGCAAGCCCGACGATTTGTTCCGCCTGATGTACACCTCGGGAACGACTGATAGGCCGAAAGGCGTCATGCATACTTATGGGAATTTTTACTGGAAATGTGCCGACCACGTGTTGTCACTTGGGCTCAGGCACGAGAACCGACTGCTCGTCACCGGGCCGCTCTATCATGTCGGCGCCTTCGACCTGCCGGGCATCGCCGTGTTGTGGGTGGGTGGCATGCTCTATGTGCACCGGGACTTCGACCCAGCGCAGGTGCTCGCATCGATCGAGAAGGAGAGACTCACCGGCGCTTGGCTTGCGCCCGTCATGCTATCGGGGTTGCTCACCTACCCTGACCGTGAGCGTTATGATGTCACAAGCCTGGCCTGGGTGATCGGTGGCGGCGAACGCACGCCGGAGGCTCGTATCCGGGCGTTTTCCGATTATTTCAAAGGCGGCCGATACATCGACGCTTACGGACTGACCGAATCCTGTAGCGGCGACACGCTGATGGAAGCCGGGCGCGAGATCGAGAAGATCGGCTCGGTCGGCCGTGCGCTCGCGCATGTCGAGATCGAAATCCGCGCCGATTCGGGATCCAAGCTGCCGGTTAACGCGACCGGAGAGATCTGTCTGCGCGGGCCCAAGATTACTCGCGGCTATTGGAAGGATGCAAAGAACACCGCCGCCTCTTTCTACGGCGATTGGTTACGCACTGGCGATGTCGGCTATCTCGATGCCGAAGGCTTCCTTTATCTAACCGATCGCAAAAAAGATATGATCATCTCCGGCGGCGAAAACATTGCCTCTTCAGAAGTCGAGCGTGTGATCTACCAGATGCCGGGGGTTCGCGAAGTGGCGGTAATCGGCGTGCCCGATCCGAAATGGGGCGAGCGGCCCGTTGCCGTCGTGGTGATGACGCCCGACGAGACGCTCACTTATGACGCGCTTGCCGCCCATTGCCGGGCACATCTTGCCGGCTTCAAGGTGCCGAAAGAGTTGCTCATCCTCGAGCAGTTGCCCCGCAATCCATCCGGCAAAGTTCTCAAGCGGGTGTTGCGCGACCAATTGACGTCCTGAGCAGAACCCCGAGATGGCAGGAGGTCGATTGATGGCAAACGTGCCAACGCCAGCCGCCGAGAACAAGGCGCCGCCCCCGCTGCTGTTCACGCCGTTCTGCTCGCGCGGGCTTACACTTAAGAACCGCATCATGGTCTCGGCGATGGCCATGTACAGCTCGTCCGGAGGATTCACCGACGATTTTCACCTCGTCCATCTCGGACGCTTCGCGCTGGGCGGTGCCGGCCTCATCATGACGGAAGCGACCGCGGTTACCGAGGATGGCCGCATTACGCCGGGATGCGCCGGCATATGGCTCGATGCGCAGGTCCACAATCTACGTCGGATCACGGCATTTCTGCACAAGTTTGGCGCCGCCGCAGGAATGCAGTTGGGTCACAGCGGTTGGAAAGGCGCGACGCGGCGACCCTGGCACGGCGGCGGACCGCTTACGGTCGAGGATCGCAAACAGCGCGATGAAGCCCCATGGGAAATCAAGTCACCATCGGCGGAGCCGTTCACCACCGGTTGGGCGACACCGCATGAATTGACTCAGTGCGATCTGAATCACTTGATCGATGCATTCAGACGGTCGGCGTGCCGGGTGAACGACGCGGAATTCGATGTAATCGAATTGCATTGTGCGCACGGTTACCTGCTGCACTCTTTTCTATCGCCGCTCGCCAATCACCGCACCGACGAGTACGGAGGGAGCCTGGAGAACCGGATGCGCTTTCCACTGAGCGTGGCGCAGGTTATCCGCCAGACTTGGCCAACCGATAAGCCGATGTTCGTGCGTATCTCGTCAGTGGACGGGATTGACGTCGGTTGGCGGATTGAGGACTCCGTCATCTTCGCGAAGGAACTGCGTAAGCTCGGTGTCGACGCCATTGACTGCTCGTCGGGTGGCATGAACCTGCCGCGCAGCAAGCAACTCGTGTCGCGAACACCTGGCTTCCAGATTCCGTTTGCAGCGCGCATCCGGCGCGAAGCGGAGATTCCGACCATCGCGGTCGGGCTCATTCGCGACGTACGTCAGGCGCAGGCTGTGCTCGAAAATGGAGACGCGGATCTCATTGCGTTAGCACGCGAGGCGCTATTCAACCCAAACTGGGCCGCGCAAGCAGCGGTCGAGCTTATGCCGGAAAGCGGGTGGAATAGCTGGCCCGAGCCATTCGGATGGTGGCTAGAGCGTCGGGCCCGCTCGTCCGCATCATCGCGGCAAGGGGTGCGTGATGTATAAAATCGTCACCCTGATCAAACGCCGTTCGGATCTATCGGTCGAAAACTTCCAAACGTACTGGGCGGGCCACCATGGTCCCCTACTGAAGCGAGCGCCGGGTATCCGCCGCTATGTACAGTCGCATGCCTTGCCCCAGGGCTATCGCAAAGGCGAGCTTGTGTTCGACGGCATCAGCGAGTTGTGGTTCGAGGATGAAAACGCCTACGCGGCCTGTTTGAATTCAAACGAGTTCAAGGCTGCGAAGCGCGATCTCGATGCTTTTGTCGACCGCACGCTAATGGTCGAGATGCCGGTCGATGTTCACGTCATCAAAGACGGCGCAATCCTGCCCAATGCGGTCAAAAATATCGAATTCGTTAACCGGCGGCCGGGGATGGAGCTCGCGACGTTCCGCGCTTATTGGCGCAACGTGCATGGTCCGATTGCAGCAAAGATCGCGGTCATTCATCGCTACGAACAGAACCATCTGAAGCTGAGCGAGTACGACAAGGGCAAACAATCTTATGACGGTCTCGCAATCACGTGGTTTGCCTCCACCGCCGACATGAAACTCGGTGCCACCACACGCGAATATCAGCTGACAAGGGCAGACGAGCCGAATTTCCTGCCGGATGGCCATCTGCCAATCATCATCGTGCGCGAACGGGAGATTTAGCGATCGTCGATGTCGTGACGTGCGGTATACGCAAGAAAGCGAGCCGGACCGAAACTGCAAACGCCACCAGCAGCAGAGCGCCGACCAGCGCCGCAACCCCGTTCCAACCGTCTTGCGCCCAGTAGCGGCCGCCATAGGATCCTATAAGGCTCGCCCCGAGATAATAGGCAAGCAAATAGAGCGACGCCGCCTGGGCCTTTGCCGCTGGAGCGATGTGTCCAACCCAGCCGCTGGCGATCGCGTGGCCGCCAAAAAAACCGAGCGTCACCAAGGCGAGGCCGCTAATCACCGCCCATAGCGACAGCAAAACAGTGAGCAGTACACCGGCAAGCATCAGCAGCACGGCAATCAGTAGCATCGGACTGCGCCCCCACCGATCGGCCAGGCGACCGAATGCAGGCGAGATAATCATGCCGAGCAGATACAGCAGGAAAATCGCGCCGATAGCGCTCTCGTGCAGCCTATAGGGCGGCGCCACCAAACGATAACTGACATAATTGTAAAGAGTGACGAAGGTGCCCATGAGTAGAAACGCGATCAGATAGAGCCATGGCAAGCCTACCCCGCGGCAGTTCATCGATAGGGCGCTCAGCCGGCTGCGAAACCCAAGATTTTGCCGCGGCGTGAAATGGTGCGATGGAGGCAATAGCCGCCAGAACATGATACTGGTCATCAGCCCGATGACTGCTATCGTGCCTAGGCCAGTACGCCACGACGAGAAATCGGCAACGACGGCGGTCACGACGCGACCCGCCATGCCTCCCAAGGCGGTGCCGCCGATATAGAGGCCCATGGCGAACCCTGAGCCTTCCGCGGGCGCTTCCTCAGCCGCATACGCCATCGCCGCAGCAGGGACACTACCTAGGGCGAGGCCAATCAACGCGCGCGTGGCCAGTAGATTCGGCCATGAAAATGACAGCGACGTAAGAAATGTAAGAGCGGAGGCCGTGAACAGACAGGTGCTGATTTGTTTCTTGCGATCCCATAAATCCGACATGAAGCCGGTGACGAAGATCATGACCGCCAGGGTGCCAGTTGTCAGTGATAGCGAGAGGCTGCTGGCCGCCGGGCTAATACCAAATTCATCAGAGAAGATCGGCATGACTGGCTGCACGCAGTACATCAACGAGAACGTGCCAAATCCTGCAGCAAAAAGAGCTAAATGGGCGCGCCTACCGGTGCTCTTTGACATTGGAAGTTCTGCACGGCTTCGGTCGAAGCCGTAACAAAAATGAAACTACCGGACAGTCTTTGCGGACCTTGGCTTACTTGCCTTAACACGCATCTTGAAGAGGTCCGCCATCAAGTCGCGCGCCTGGTTTGTCTCGCTTCGCAACGCTTCGACGAATTCGCGAGCTGCCGGCGACAGCGGAAACTGCGTCAAATGAACCAAATAAATGTTGGTTTCAAATTGCACGTCGGTGATCGGATTCAGAATGAGGTCCGGATTGTTGCGATCACCTACGACGGCGGCCATCGGCAGGATCGTTACCCAATCCGAATCGCGGACGAAGGTGATCATTCCCGGTACTGAGTCCATTTCGAGAGCGCGCGTGACTTTCAATGATCGCGTCCAAATGGCGCGCTCGATGGTCGCCCGCAAGCTGTGGCGGCGCCCTGGCATGATCATCTTAACTGGCGGAATATCGGAAAGATGAATCGGTCCGGAGGACAGGCCAAATGCCTTGCCGGAGATCAACACTGCCGGCGCCTCGACCATTTTCTCCATCTCGAGGCCTTCGTGTTGCGGAGGCTCGACCACAAAAGCGAGGTCTATTTCTTGTGCGAGCAGCCAGTCAGTCAATGTCCCGCTGAACGATTCAGTAATTCGTAGCTCGATCGCCGGATGCTTCTCGACGAACTCAGGAAGAAACGTCGGCAGAATTCCGCGCACCAAAGATGGAATCACGCCCACTCGCACCGTACCAGAAATCTGTTCTGAGACGCTTGCCATATCGAGCTCAGCGGTGCGGAGCGACCGAAGGATAGCGATCGCATGATGGTAAAAACGCTTCCCTGCCGCCGTTGGAACCGCTCCGGCTACCGAACGCTCGAAAAGCGCGGCTCCAACGAGTTCTTCTACGTTTCGCACCTGCGCGCTCAGCGCCGGCTGCGTGCACCGCTCACGTTCGGCCGCCTTGGTGAAGCTGCCCTCCTCGTACACTGCGACGAAATATTGGAGATGACGAAAGCTGATACAGGGAATCATTTTACCGCCACTTTGTCTCTCACTAAAGCCTTGCGCGCGGGCCAATAGACTGGGCCGAGATCCAGCGCCACACCTTGCTGTCGCCGCTCCGTTGCAGGCAGAACGTCGGCGCTTGGCCAAATTCCGGACAGCAGGGCAGCGTCGTAACCGCCGGTGAGACCGCAGGCGCGCATCTTATCGGACGCCGTCTCGGCTGAGTAGATCAGCGGCAGCGGTTCTATCATTATGCCGTCATCCATCGGATGCAGAATGCTGTACCAGGTCCTGCAAGTTCCATCGTTGGCCGGCATGCCCAAGGCGCCCGTATTGTGCCAAACATGGTTGTCGAAGAGCTGCGTGAACGGCAATCCACAATGGCCGGCGATCACGCCCTCGCACTTAAGTCCTTCGATCTCCTCCTGTTTTACCGAGATTGGCGTGGATTCAAAGATGAAGCGATTAATTTGCTTACCGCCGCCATGGATCACTGCCAGACGGCGACCGCACATGTCGATTTCCAAACATTGCGGTAGATCACCCATCCACTTACGCGAATCCTCATCTAGATGTGTTGTTGCGAATGAGTACCATTGCGAAGACAGGCGGTCGCAGGTGCTGCCTTCTTCGAAGCCACAGCCGCAATTATCTGCCCACGCGGCAAGGGATTCTTCGCAATTTCCCATGATGACGTGGATGCCCGAGTTGCGAATGAGGTCCACTGTCGCCTGGGGATCAGCGCAATAAGCGACAACATCTCCAGTGCAGATTATGTGCGATGCATCAAAGCCGACCCGTTCGGCGATACCGAGCACCGCACGCGTTGCTTCCAAATTACTGTAGCAGCCACCGAAAACCAAAAGCGGTTTTGTCGTCCGTATTACCATGCCGTGTTTATAAAACGTGCCCGCCCCATAAGCCAATAAAGATTCGGTGGCCGGGACGACGCAAGCAATAGATTCGCGTTATGCCAAGCATAAGAATAACTGAGATTTTTGTGCAACCGAAATGCGATAAGTTGGCGGTGCGGATTTGCATTTCACCAGATATTCGCCGCTTGGGCCGATGCGTCATAGCCGCGGGAGGACAAAATGCTTCGTGCCGTACTGTACAGATCAATCGCCTTCATCGTCATCGGCATTCTGACCATCGTCACGACGCACTCGCCGACGAATGCGCAGGAGCCAATTCGGGTCGGCTTCGGCATGTCGCTGACGGGACCGCTCTCGGCGAATGGAAAATCCGCACTCCTCGCCATGAAGATCTGGGAGGAGGACATTAACACCAAAGGTGGATTGCTCGGACGTCCAGTCAAACTCGTCTATTACGACGACCAATCGAATCCTTCGACTGTTCCGGGTATCTACACGAAAATTTTGGATATCGATAAGGTCGATCTAATCGTTGGTGGTTATGCCACGAACATGCTGGCGCCCGCTATGCCGATCGCTATCCGCAAGAAGAAGGTATTCATTGGAATTCTTGGCGTTGCGGTTAACAGCGACTTCAAATATCCGGGGTATTTCGCGATGATTCCCTCGGGTCAGAATCCGAAGCCGGCGTTTACCGCAGGATTCTTTGATGTGGCGATGGTGCAGAATCCAAAACCCAAGACGATTGCCCTCGTTGGTGCCGACATGGAGTTCTCGCAAAATGCGCTAGAGGGCGCACGCATGAACGCTAAGGCCGCGGGATTGAAAATCGTCTACGACAAGACTTACCCGCCGTCGAACACCGATTTTGCATCGATCGTGCGTGCGGTTCAGGCAACTGATCCCGACCTGGTTGTCGTCTGCTCCTACCCCGTTGATTCGGTAGGAATGGTGCGCGCCGTCAACGAAGTTGGCTTCAAGCCAAAGATGATCGGTGGCGCGATGGTCGGATTGCAGGCAACCGTGTTCAAGACCCAGCTAGGTCAACTGCTGAACGGATGGGTCAATTACGATTTTTGGCTTCCCCTCAAAACCATGGAATTTCCAGGCGTAATGGAATTCATTAAGAAGTACCAGGCGCGCGCGGCAGGCGAAGGCGTTGATCCGCTCGGCTTCTACATCGCGCCCTGGGCCTATGCGTACCTCCAGGTACTTGGCCAGGCTGTACAAGCCACCAAGAGTCTCGATGACAGCAAGCTTATCGACTACATGCACAAGGCCACGTTCCAGACCGTTGTTGGCGATGTTAAGTTCGCGGCGGACGGGGAATGGGCCCAATCGCGCGTATTGCAGGTCCAGTTCCAGAACGTGAAAGGCAATGGTCTCGAACAATTCAAGGAAGTGTCTGCGCAAACGATCGTGTCACCGGCGAAATACAAATCTGGAAATGTTATTTACCCATTTGCAGACGCAATTAAATGAAGAGCGCGCTGGAGCCACGGTGGGACGTTGCACCAATAATCGGAATATTGGGGACGTCTTGAGAAGGTAACAAAACCCGACACGATAACTGCGGCACGTCTTCGTAATATGGATGGCGTGCCGTTTACTTTGTTCCCCCAAGGTGCCGCTCCACCGACGAGCTCAACAACAACGATCTCATCCGCCAATTTTATCTCGGAATGTGAGCTACCAGCCTAGTTTGGACGGATGGTCAACCGCCGGCTCATGTCCGACTGGAACAGGCCGCGCGGATCGACCCGGCGGAGCACGCCGCGGAAGCGATCCAATTCCGGGAACATACGGGCAAAGCCCGCCGCGCTCATCAGGGCATCTTTGGCGGGATACAACCGGCCGCCACGATCGAGGACGATGCGCTCGATCCGCGCATGCAATTCCTCCACGCCGGAACGCCGCGGCAGATCAAAGGCCAGCGCGTAGCCTTTGAACGGGAACGAGATAAACCCTTCGCCCGGCCCACCCATCGGCTTGAGCACAGAGGCAAAAGAGCCAGCGCGCGCACGCACGATCTCGGCTAGCAGTATGCGCAACCCCTCGCGGTCGCCATGGGGGATGCCACAATGTACCGAATAGAAGCCGCTGCGGCCGTAGATGCGGTTGAAGCCATTTATGTGATCGAGCGGAAAATAAAAAGTATCGATGGGTTGGCGCAGGCATACACCTTCCGACGGCAGTTGGCGGAAGCGGTGGGCGTTGTAGCGGCGGATCAACTGCGGATGTAGACACAGGGCTGGTAGAGCGAAGGGAATGGTGCACGGCCGCGGTGCCGGCGCCATGCCACTCGCTTCATTAGCCAACAATCCGGTTTCCAGGATGCCGCGCCCCATGACCTTGCCGTCGGCGAGCGAATCGAGCCAGCCGAACCAGAATGGGTTCGCAGGCGGCCATGGCTCCAAGGCGTCGAGGAAGGCATCGAGATTGTCCATTCTACGGTAACAGACGTCGGCGGCTGGCGCCGGCAACTGCTGCAAGACTAACTTGAGCCGCAGCACGATGCCGGTCAGACCCAGGCCCCCAACAGTGGCCCGCCACAAATCGACATCGGACTTACGGTCGACGCGCGCGATGCTGCCATCCGCCATCATGAGATCAAACCATTCGACATGACGCCCGAAACTGCCCATGGCGGTGTGGTTCTTGCCGTGGATGTCATTGGCCAATGCGCCGCCGAGCGTTACGGCGCTGGTGGCGGCGGCCACCGGATAGGTTAATCCCTGCGGGTGCAGAGCCACCGACAAGTCACGGAAGCATACACCGCTCTCGGCGACCAGCGCTGGCGGATCGGTTTCGATCGCTAGGATGCGGTTGCGCACGTGTGACAGCAGCGTACGCGCACCATCGTTAAGAGCGGCGTCGCCGTAGCAGCGCCCCGCGCCATAGACGATCACCGGCACTGTCGAACCCGTCAGCGCGTACGCAAGCGCCGGATCTGACGCCGGCAACGCGAGCGCGCGAGTGCGCGCCCAGCGCACGCGTCCCCAAGTGGTCAGGGTTTTAGATCGCCAAGTATCGGCTCGCGCCGGATCCTTCACGTTACGCCGCTATCTTGATCTCGTGGTTAACGTTATCAACGATGACCGGAGAATCGAACCAAGCGATCTCGGGATCCACGCCGAACATATTGCGAATGTTGTCGCGCCACGGTCCGCGGTAGCACGCCTCGGCTGCTTCGCGCGATTCCCATAGATACACACCGCCGCCAACACCCCGATCGCTATACAGGAATTGTTTACGGATCAGGCCCGGAATCGTCTGAAATCGAGCGGCGACCTTCTTGGTGTTCTCGAGCCATTGCTCGCGGGTCAATGTCGGCGGGAGTTTTATGGTGACAATAGCCGTAATCATGGATGCCTCCGATCTGCGATGACATGCAATAACAACACGGGCGCCGGGACCCTTCAACCGAACAATGCCACCGCCCGCGTCCACCCACCGGAGCCGGCCTTCACTTTGTGCGGGAAGCAGGCGACCGTGTAACCGAACGGCGGAAGCTGCTCGAGATTGCACAGCTTCTCCATGTGACAGTAAGGAATTTCACGGCCGGCATAGTGTCCCTCCCAAATAATCGAGGGATCGCGCGTTTTTTCCCAGCGCGTGAGTGTAGCCGAGAACGGTGCGTCCCAGCCCCAGGCGTCGATACCGGCTACGCGGACGCCACGCGACGTAAGATAAAGCGTTGCTTCACGCCCCATGCCGCAGCCGGCGGTGAGGTATTCGTCGGTGCCCACGCAGCTCGCGGCCCGCGTGTTGACCAACACGATATCGAGGGGTTTGAGCGTGTAACCGATGCGCGTGAGTTCAGCTTCGACCTCGGCTGCGCT
>Ga0207787_1000006_pt1 | contig 32232 bp, 23 predicted proteins | sample LuqExpMetageno77_FD_187834 | JGI IMG/M metagenome (GOLD analysis project Ga0207787, IMG submission 187834) | Tropical forest soil microbial communities from Luquillo Experimental Forest, Puerto Rico - Sample 77 (SPAdes) | ecosystem: Environmental > Terrestrial > Soil > Tropical forest ... | reverse complement strand
ATCGCGGCGCAGTCCGCTCTCGCGCGGCAACCGTTCCAGATAGCTGTGCGCTACCGCGCCGAAGCCTTTCTCCCGCCAGCCGTCAACCGCGACCATGAAATGCCGCGCGAAACTCTCCAGCACTTTGTCAGACATCGCATCGGTAAAACCTTCCTCCTCAAGCGCGGTGACCAGTGGATTGAGTCCCGGCTCGATGCCACTCACGGAAACCGTTCGGATCATCGCGCCGAACACAAGCCACGGCGGCGTTTCATCTTCTTTGACGCCTTGCGGCCAGGCTAGGCGGCCGCCGCCCACAAGGCCGGCATTTACCGAAATCGAATCCGGCCAGTCGATGGTGATGGCGGTTTCCGGCTGCGCGTGCACCGCGAGCGCGTCCGCCAGAGCCGTCATGCCGGCGTAGAGCGTGCGCCGTGCTTTGCGCAGGGGTTCGTCCGGCTCCAGCACCATGGCGAATTCGGCGAGGTCGAAACGGCCGACATAAACCAGCGTGCCGGCGCCTTGCTCCGCCGCGATCGATTGTGCATGCGCGAAGGCATCGCCCAATTCACGCAGACGCACCAGCGTGAACAGTGGCGGCAGCGTAAGTTCCGGCGTCAGTGCCCGCGGCTCCAGCGGCATTGCTCCCTGCTCTTACTTTCCCCTGTAATTACTTATAATTATAGCAACAGGAGATCTCGAAGCCCAATCCCGCGGGCGCGAGCATTAAAGCGGAAGCGGCGGTGTTCCGCCGAGAAATGCGGGTCAGCAAAAAGGTTACAAGCCGAATGGCCGAACGGCCGCGTAACATTCTCATCTGTTCCTGCGAAGACAGCATGCCGCTCGATGGAGCGGCGGTGCGCCGGCTCTGCCGCGGCGCCGAGGTGCTGGAGGGCCGCCAGTTTTGCCGCGCTGAGCTCGAGCGTTTTCGCAAGCTCGCTGCTAGCGGCGAGCCGACGCTAGTCGCCTGCACGCAGGAAGCGCCGCTTTTCGGCGAAATCGCCGGCGAGACCGAAGGCAGCGGCGCCGTCAGCTTCGTAAACATCCGCGAGACCGCCGGCTGGTCGAAGGACGCGAGCGCCGCTGGCCCGAAGATGGCGGCACTCATCGCCGCGGCGTCGGAGCTCGCGCCTGACATCGCCTTCGTGCCGCTGAGCAGCAAGGGCGTAACGCTGATCTACGGCAAGGACGAACGCGCGCTCGAAGCCGCCGAACTGCTCAAAGAGCATCTCGATCTCACCGTGTTGATCAAACCGCCTGCCGATATCGCGCCGGTGCGAACGACCGACTTTCCCGTGGTGAAGGGGACTATTCGGCAGGCCAAGGGTTACCTCGGCGCCTTCGAGCTGATCGTTGACGACTACGCCACGCCCCACCCCTCCTCGCGCGGCACGCTTGCATTCGGGTCGGCGCGCAACGGCGCGGTTTCGCGCTGCGACATCGTACTCGATCTTTCCGGCACGCCATCGCTGTTTCCCGCCTCCGGTCTGCGCGACGGCTATTTGCGCGCCGATCCGAGCGACACCGCCGCTGTGCTGCGCGCCGTGCTGAAGGCGCGCGATCTCACCGGCACATTCGACAAACCGCGCTACATCACCTTCACCGCGGATCTCTGCGCGCATTCGCGCTCCAAGATCGTCGGCTGCCGCCGCTGTCTCGATCTTTGTCCGACCGGCGCGATAACGCCGGCCGGCGACCACGTGGCAATCGACGCACAAATTTGTGCCGGCTGCGGCCAATGCGCCGCCGCCTGCCCAACCGGCGCCGCGGCCTACGCGCTGCCGCCCTCCGACGCGCTCATGCGCAAACTGCGCGCTTTGCTTGCCGCCTACCGCGAGGCCGGCGGCGAGCGGGCGGTGCTGCTGTTCCATGACGCAGAGCACGGCGGCGCGTTGATCTCCGCGCTGGCGCGGCACGGCGACGGGCTGCCGGCAAACGTGCTGCCGGTCGAGGTGAACGAAGTGACGCAAGTCGGATTGGAGTCAGTGGCAGCGGCCTTCGCCTTCGGCGCCTGCGCGATACGCTTCCTCACGCGCGGGAAGCCACGCCACGACTTGACCGGCCTGGTGAAAACCATCGCGCTGGCCAAGCCGATCCTTGCCGGGCTCGGCTTTGCCGGCGCTCGTATTGCCAGCATCGAGACCGACGATCCGGATGCCCTTGGCGCTGCCTTGGCCACCGTCGTGCCACTCCAGGCCGTCGCCAAGCCCGCCACTTTCTCCGCCGTTGGTGGCAAGCGCAACGTGGTGCGGCATGCATTACGCGAATTGCACGCCGTGGCGCTGACACCCGTCGACATCATTGCCCTCCCCGAAGGCGCGCCGTTTGGTACACTCGACGTAAATGTCGAAGGCTGCACGCTCTGCCTGTCCTGCGTTTCCGCCTGCCCGACTGGCGCGCTGTCAGACGATCCCGAACGGCCGACGCTCCGCTTTGCCGAGGACGCCTGCGTGCAATGCGGGCTGTGCAAGGCGACCTGCCCCGAGAAAGTCATCGCGCTGAAGCCACAAATTGACTTCCGCGCCGCCACAGTGGCGAGCCGCGTCATCAAGCAGGAGGCGCCATTCGTATGCATCCGCTGCGGCAAGCCGTTCGGCACCAGGAGCTCGGTGGAGCGCGTCGTCACCAAGCTTGAGGGCCAGCACTGGATGTTCAAGGATTCCAAGAAGCGACTCGACATAATCAAGATGTGCGCCGACTGCCGCGTGATCGCGGTGACGGAGGATAATCTCGATCCATTCGGCGCGCCCAAGCGCCCGACGCTGCGCACCACCGACGATTATCTGCGCGAGCGAGAGCAGAAGCGCGAGGACTAGTTCTTCTTCCTAGTGGCCTTCGCCAGGAAATCCACTAACGCTTTTCGCTCCTCGGGCGACCCGATCTTCTGCTCGGGCATCTTGGTGCCGGGCGTGTAGGTCGCGGGCCCGACCTCGAACAATTTGCTCAACGTCTCCGGCGACCACATGATGTTGAGCTTCTTCAGGGCCGGCGAGAAATTGTAGCCGGGCAGCGTGGCGATGCGGCGGCCGAAAATACCCGCCAGCGTGGGGCCAGCTTTGTTGCCCTCGTCGGGCGAGAGCGTGTGGCAGGCGACGCAGGCGCGGAAAACCTGCGCGCCGCGGTCGCCGGCATAGGCGGCGAGTGGATCGTCGGGAGCGCCCACGACCACCGAGTCGATCGGCTCGCCGCTCACCGCATTCCAGCGGCGGATCACGCGGTCGGCGCCACCGGTCAACAGCGTGCGGCTGTCGGGGAAGAAGGTTACCGACCACACCGGTAGGCCGGGGCCGACGAGCGTGTGCTCGACCTTGCGCGTGCTGCGCTCGATGACCGCGACCGAGCCGCGGATGCCGGCAGCGGCGACCAACTTGCCGTCGGGCGAGACAGCGACCGCGATGACCGGCGTTGGCGAGGCTTGAACGTCGCCGCGCGGCTCGCCCTGCGCTGAGAGGAAATAGACTTTCCCGTCCGCTGCCGCTGCGATGATCTCTCCATCGGGTGCAACGGCGACGCTGTTCATCGGACTCGGCACGCTGTGAACGCTCGAATTGCCGTCACTGACTCGCCAAAGGCGTAGGGTCGCATCATAGCCGGCGCTCACGAGCACGCGCCCGTCCGGTGAGAAGGCGACGCCGTTCACATTTTGTGTATGGCCTTCCAGCACGCGGTTTGCACCGGATCGCGGCCACAGGCGAACTGTATGGTCCCACGACGCCGAGGCAAGCGTGTCGCCGTCCGGCGAGACCGCCAGCGCGGCAATCGGTCCGGTGTGTCCATCGAGAACCGCGTCGGGCTCAGGCTTGCCCTGCGTCCAAATCGCGATGTGTCCGTCAGCACCGCCACTGGCGAGTTGACCATCCTTCAGCCAGGCCACTGCGTTAACGGCGCCGTCGTGGAAGCGCATCACCTGCTCGGCAACATTGCGCGTGAGCGACCAGCGTATCAGCGAGGTATCGAAGCTGCCGGAAATCGCTTGGCTGCCGTCCGGCGAGATCGCCACCGCGCGTACCGGGCCGCCATGGCCGCGCAATTGCGCCCGTGCAGCATCGAGCGCGAGCGGCACCAACAGCAGGCCAATGCAAAGGCGTTTGATCCAGAGCGCCATTGGCCGGTCGAATATGCCAAAGTGGCGGCGGAATTTAGCCATCACTCGGCGTCATGCCGAGTGCGCGAATACGCTCGCGCGTCTTCTCGTCGCTCAGTGCCGCCAGGAAGGCCTGCACCGCCGGCCGCTCGCTGCGGCTCTGTACCACGAGAAAATCGTAGTGCTCGGGGGCAACGGGGAGGAATTCGAGTCCGTAGAGCTTGGACACCGGCTCGATGGCGAGGCCCCAGTCGGCGCGGCCTTGCGCGATCGCGGCGGCGACCGCGTTGTGCGATTTCGGCTGGTTGGCGTAACCGGGAGGCCGCGCGCCCTTGAGCAGCTCGTCAATCAGCACACGCGTACCGGCACCGGCGTTGCGGTTGACCATCAGCACCGAGGGATCACCGAGCGCGGCCTTGAGCGCGTCTTGTGCGCGGCGACCCTCGAAACGCTTGTCGCCCGGCCGGAACAGAATACCCTGCATGCGCTCCCAGCCGCGCACCAGGCGCAAGCCCGGCGTCGCGAGATGCACATTGTATTGTCCGCTGTCAGGATCGATCAGATGCACCGGCGCGATGTCGCATTCGCTGCGCGTCGCCGCCGCGACGCCGCCGAGGCTGCCGATGGCGAGCGTGCGAGCTGAAAAGCCGCGGTCGGCCAGCGCGCCCACCACCACATCGAGCGCCACATCATGGCTGCCCATGATGACCAGGTCAGGAGCATGCGTGGCGCTGCCAATCAGGGTCACCTGCGCGGAAGTGCCGGCATCGAGCGCGGCAGCGAGCGCGTCGATCTCGAGAAAGCCGTCGGCCTGCGAGAAGCTGGTCACCGCGCCGGAGCCCTTGCCGGTCGGGAACGCGACGGTCCCGTTGTCGGTGTCGATCAGCGACACCAGTACGAACTCCTTGCGGCCGAGCTCGGAGGCGACGCGCACCGGCACGCGCGCGATGAGCTTTCGCGCGTCTTCCGACGGCAGCCCGGCGCGGGCGCGGATGACGGGTGCGACGAAGGCGTGGAAGGTGAAGATTGCCGAGGTCGGGAAGCCGGGCAGCACGACGATCGGCTTGTCGCCGATCACGCCGAGGCATAGCGGCTTGCCCGGCTTGAGCGCGACGCCGTGCACCAAGATGCCGGGCGGGCCGAGCCGCAATACGACCTCGTGCGAGAGATCGCCAGCGCCTTTCGAGGTGCCGCCCGACACCACCACCAAGTCACTCTTCGCCAGCGCCTGCCGCATCGCCTTTTCCAGCGAGGCCGCGTCATCTGGAAAGGCGGCAAAAGAAAGCGGTTCGCCGCCGGCTTCGCTGATCGCCGCCGCTATGATCGCGCTGTTGCTGTCGTAGACGCCCGCCGACTTGAGCGGCGAGCCTGGCGCGACCAGTTCGTTGCCGGTAGAGAGCACCGCCACTTTCGGCCGCCGCACCACCTCAACAGCGGCAAGACCGCAGGCCGCCAGCATGCCGATCTCGCGCGAGCCGACACGCGTGCCGCGGCGGAGCAAGGTTTCCCCGCGCGCGATATCGGAGCCGGCGTAGGAGACAAACTGCCCCGGCGCGGCGGCGCGGCGCAGTTCGAGGCTGGGCGCGCCGTCGCTGGTAAGCTCGGTATGCTCGATCATCACCACTGCGTCGGCGCCGCGTGGCATCACGCCGCCGGTAGCAATGGCCGTGGCAGTGCCGCGCTCGACAGTGAGCTTCGGTGAATCGCCGCTAGAGATCACTTCGACGTTGAGGCGGAGGATTTTTGGTGTGGTATCGCCAGCCCCGACCGTGTCGGCTGCGTGCAGGGCGAAGCCGTCGACGTTAGAGCGGTCGAACGGCGGCGCGTCGACGGCTGCGACGACGTCATGCGCGAGCACGCGCGTGAGCGCCCGCGTCAGCGGTACGCTCTCTCCTGGCAGCGGGGTGATGTCGAGATGCCGCTCGAAACGCGTGCGCGCCTCGTCGGCCGAAATGACCTCAAGAAATTGTTCCTGCCGCGCCGCGGCGCGTACGCGCGCCAGCAGCTCGGTGTCGGCATCCGGTCGAGTTTTGCGACCCTCGCTCACGGCCACGGCCTCACCCGCACCGTCGTGCCGGCGGCAAAACCTTCGCTGTTGGCCGGTATCAGAATCCATCCGTCAGAACGCGAGAGCGACGACAGCGGTAGATATTTCGAGGCGAGCGGCTCGGCATTCTCGCCGTTACGTCGCACCGGCACTACCTCGGCGAGACCAACCGTGGACGTGATCTTGCGCGCCAGCGTCAAAGTCTCCGCCGGTTCGGACTGAGCCTTAGCCGCCGCCAGTCGCTGCAGCACGTGCCGGCCGACCAGCATCCAAACTGCCAGCACCGCATCGAGCCGACCCGGCAGCAACAGCACGGGCCGCGTTTCGAAAAATCCGAACGCGGCTGTTTCCCCGGGGGTCAGCGCAATGCCGTGCACGGCGAGCCGGCCCTCGCAGGCCAACTTTTGGACGCTCGCATCATTGCGGCCGCTCCCGGTGCCGCCGATGGCGATGACGGCGTCGGCACTGTCGGCCGCAAATGCGACATGAAGGTCGCGGCCGGCTTCATCTAGTCGCGCCACGCCGCCGCGCCGCTCGATATCGCTCGCTAGCAGATGCGCGCTGGCGGTGACGATGCCGCTGTCGCGCAAGGGCATCACGCGCACGCGCGGCTCGCGCACGGTGACGCGCGCGCAGCCGGCGCAGGAAATAGCGGCGATGTCGCTGGCACGCAGTCGTTCGCCGGCATAACGCAGCGGGGTTTCCGGATCGCTGTCGCCGCCCGAGGCCAGAACGCCGTCGCCCGGGTTGACGGTGACGAGCGCCTCGGCGCGCCCGCCGGTCAACTTCACCGCATCGATCGGCGCCACGCTGTCAGTGCCGACCGGCATCGGCTGCCCAGCTTCGATGCGCTGTGGCGGGCGCGTCAGCGGCACGGGGGCATAACCGCCGGCGCCATATGTTTCTTCCGCAGTCAGCGCCCAGCCATCCTGCAAAGCCACGGGAGAAGTCGGCTGCGACAGTGCCCGTGCGTCGGCGGCGAGTATCCGCCCGGCAGCGGCTATCACATCGATGGTGCGCGGTGTCACCGGCTTCACGTCGCTCTCGGCGATGGCCAGCACGTCGGCGAGCGGCATCAGCCGGGCAATCGTCTGTATCGTGTCGGCCACAACCATGGCACCGTTTTCGACCGTACTGCTATTGGGATTAGCAGTGCAACCCAACAGCAGGGATCGCACAGCAAAGCTCAGGCAACGCGCAAGACGGCGCGCCCCGTTACCTGACCCCGCTCGACAAGCTCATGCAGTGCCTCGGCCTCCTGCAGGGGCCGGAGATCGGTCACCAGCGGCCACACCTCGCCGCGCGCCACCAAATCGCAGGTCTCCAGGATCTCGACCCGGGTGACGTATCGGCTGCCCAATACCACCTGTTCCTTCAGCAGCAGTTCGCGCGCGGGCGCGTGGAATGATTGCGCGGCGCCGCCGAGGATGACCAACCGGCCGCGGCGGGCGAGCGCCTTGATTCCGGCTTCCAGAGTCGCGGCAGTGCAGACGTAGTCAATGACCACGTCGACGCCGAGGCCACGCGTCCACTGCAGCAAGGCTTCGACCACGTCGCCGCTGCGCGGATCGAGTACATGCTCAGCACCGGCTTTGCGGCACGCGTCGAATTTTTCGGTTGCTATGTCGATGGCGATCACGCGCGCCCTCGCCCAGTTCGCGAACATCACCTGATGGATACCAACGCCGCCGCCGGCGCCGAAGATCGCAACTGTTTCGCCACCCCTGATCTGCGCACGACGCAGAACCTTGTACGGGGTCGCCAGCGCGTCGGTAATGACGCCTATCTCGGCGGGATAGGATTTGTAGTCGAGCGCTTCCGGCAGCTTGATGAAGATGTGCGCGGGCAGCTTTATGTATTCGGCATAGCCGCCGTCGCATTCAAGACCGACATTGCCGCCCGAGTTGACGCAGAGCGGCTCCAGGTTGCCAAGGCAAAAGCGGCAATGGCCGCAGTTGAGGTAATAATAGGCGGTGACGGCGTCGCCGCTTTTCAGGCTCGAGACGCCAGCGCCAACGGCGACGATCTCGGCCGTTATCTCGTGGCCAATGATGCGCGGGAAATTGATTTTGCGGCGGCCGGCCTTGGCGTGCTGGATGGTGAGCCCGGAGCCGCAGGTGATGACGCGCGCGACCGCTTCGCCCGGACCGGGGACGGGATCGGGCACCTCAACCAACTCGAAGGGCGTGTTCGGCCCCCGCAACAGCATAGCTTTCATGCATATCGCCCCCGCTCGCCAACCATCCTTGCCATGTCATAACGGTTGGCGGAAATTGACAAGACACTCCCAGGTGCCGGGGCAACGATGATCAATGCAGCGATGGTAGGTCTGGGCCGCTGGGGCCAGACGGTGCTCGGTTCAATTCAGGGTAAGAGCGACCGTCTGCGCATCGTGCACGGCGTCACCAAGGAGCCTGAGTTCGCGCGCGAGCTGGCGGCGAAGCATGGCTTCCGGCTCTCCACTGACCTGAAGGACGCGATTGCTGACCCCGAAGTGCAGGCGATTCTGCTCGCCACGCCGCATTCGCTGCACGTCGAGCAGGTGAAGATGGTGGCCGCCGCCGGCAAGCCGGTTTGGTGCGAGAAGCCGCTGGCGCTCACTCGGGCCGAGGCGAAGCGCTCCGTCGCCGCGACGGGCGCGGCCGGGGTGCCGCTCGGCAGCGGTAATAACAAGCGCTGCTTTGCCTCGATGCGCGAGCTCAAGCGCGTGGTCGAAAATGGCGTCATCGGCAAGGTGATGCATATCGAAGGTCATTTCTCCAACGAGCACTCGACCCGCGTGTCCGGGGGCTGGCGCGACGACCCGCGCGAGTCGCCGGGCTTCGGGATGACCGGCGCCGGGCTGCATGTGCTCGATGCCTTTGTCAATCTGGTCGGCCCAATCAACTATGTGGATGCGCGCGCGGTATCCAAGAAACCGCCGCCCGATCCGCGCGACGTGGTCGCCGTGCTGACTGAATTTTCGAGCGGCGCCACCGGCGTGATGGCGACCGTGCGCGCGGCGCCTATGTATTGGCGCATCCACGTGTTCGGCACCGACGGCACGGCTGAAGCGCGCGGCGAGGACACGCTGATGGTCAGCAAGATCGCCGGCAAGACCGAGGAGAAAACCTTCGAGCACGTTGACTCGTTGCGCGTCCTGCTCGACGCCTTCGCCGACGCGATCGAAGGCAAGGCGCCCTTCCCGATCAAGCCCGAGCAGATGCTGGACGTAATCGGCGCCTTCGAGGCGGTGATCAAGTCGCTGGAAACCGGCGCGCCGGTGAAAGTTGGCTAGGCCACCAGCCGCCGCGCGATCTTCATGCGCGATAGGCTGTCGCCGGCCAAGTGATTCCAGATGAAGGCGTCGCGCACCAGCTTGTCGGTATGGTGGTCCATGTGGCAGCCTTGGGCGCCGCGCACTTCCATGTAGAGCTCGGTCACCTCGTTCACGACATCGGTCGAGTAATTCATCGCCAGACCGGCATTGGCGGAATGAATCTTCATGTCGTGCTCCCAGGCCACGCGCAGCACAAATGAGCGCAGCGCCTCGGTCAGCATGAACATCTTGCCAATCTGCAATTGCACGTTCTGCTGCGCGAACAGCGGCTGGCCGCCCTGCTTGGTGTTCTTGGCGTAACGCAGCGCCGTCTCGCAAGCATCGTCGCAGATGCCGAGCGCGTTGGCGGCAAGCTCGAGATCGCCGAACAGATCGCCGCCGGTAGTATCGCCGCCGCGGCCGCCGGCCTTCTTGATCGCGCCGCCGACTTCGCCGACCACATTGGCGTGCGGGACGCGCGCATTCTCGAAAATCATCTCGCCGTTCTGATAGAACCGCCAGCCGCTCTTGTTGAACACCTTGCCGATACGGAAGCCGGGGGTGTCGCGCGGCACCAGAAACAGCGTTGTACCCTGCTTGGGCGGCACTGTCGCGTCGGTGCGCGCGTCGACGAAGAACAGCTTGCCGATCGGCGCGTTGGCGATGAAGGCCTTCTCGCCGTTGAGGATCCATTCGTCGCCCTCGCGCTCGGCGCGCAGCTTGATGCCACTCTTGGGATCGTCGATCGGCATGCGGTTGTCGGAGCCGGCGCTCGGCTCGGTAATGCCCTTGCCAAGCACCCAGGTGTCGTCGGCGACGAAGCCCGGCAGGAAGCGTTTCTTCTGCTCCTCGGTGCAGACCCGGCTGATCAGATGGCTCCACTTCCAGTTCTGGCTGAACGCCTTGGCGATCGCGCTGTCAGCCTTGGCGAGCTCGGCCATCACCAGCGCTTGCGTTACGAAATCGGTGCCCTCGCCGCCCCATTCCTTCGGCACCGCCATGGTGCGGAACCCGAGTTTGGAGCCCTTCTTGATGATTTCCCAATCCCAGGTCTCGCGCGCGGTTGGAATGGCGTCGCGCTGCAGCGAGATCGGCCGGATCTCTTCATCCGCAAATTTGCGCGCTGTCATCTGCCAGGCGCGCTGTTCGTCGCTCAGATTGAAGTCCATGGGAGTATCCTCACCTGAATTTCGTTGCGGTCATTCACCGGCTAGCGCCATCGCCGTTTCGTTGACGCGCCGGTAACCGGCGATCACCTCGGCGATGCGTAGCCGCGCCTCACTGTTGCCGTCGCCCGTGTGCTGGCAGACGCGGGCATCGTGGATGTATTTCTGCAACGGCATGTCGCGCATGACGCCCATGGCACCGAAGATCTCCGCCGAATCCTTGGCCGCTTTCATCACCGCCTCGGACGTGAATACCTGCGCAATGGTCTGCAGCGGCAGGTCTGCGACGCTACGATCGGCATAGGCGGCCGGATGGTCCGACGCCCATGCTGCCTGCCAGACGGCGGCGCGCGCAACTTCGAGATTGATGGCGATGTCGGCAAGCTTGGTGGCGATGGCCTGGTGCTGGATCAGCGGCCGGCCGCCCTGAATGCGGATATGTGCGTAGTCGAGCGCAGTCTCATAAGCCGCGCGGCCAATGCCGAGATTGAGTGCCTGGAACAGCGGGCTGCCACGGCCCGGCGTATCCTTACCGCTCAGCAGCGCCGCTGCATCATCGCCGAGCAGATTGCCGGCCGACACCTTGCAGTCCTTGAAAGTTACGGCGCCACAGGAGCCGTGCTGCCAAGCATCCTCATGCACCATGACACTCACGCCCGGCGTTTTCGCCGGCACCAGCAGCGCGCCCGGCTCGTTGCGGCCCGGGATATTGGTGAGCACCGCGAACAGACCGGCGAGCGGCGCATTAGCGACGCAATCCTTCACGCCATTGATGACAAAGTCACTGCCGCTCTTGACGGCGGTGGTGCGCAACGTCGGTTCAGCCGCCGGGCGATGATAATTCACGCCCAGGCGGGCATCGGTTTCCGGCTCCCGCGCCGCGAACGCGAGATGATAGCGGTCGTCGCCTGTCAGCTTGGGCAGGAATTGCTCGCGCTGCGCGTCGTTGAGCGCCAGGTCGAAGAGCAAATGCGAAAGCCGCGACGTTTCCGACAACACTGCGGCGATGTCGGCATCACCGGCGGCCAATTCCTCGGCGACAATGCAGGAAGTCAGCGCGTCGGCACCAGCGCCGCCCCGTTCCTCCGACAGCTCCAGCGTGCGCAGCCCCAGCTGCGAGGCCGCATCAATTTGCGCCATTAGCAAGCTGCGGTCGGCGACATCAAGCCGGTCGGCCTTGAGCGCCGCAGGCTTGATCTCGCGCGTGACGAAATCGCGCACCGTGTCGCGGATTTCCAACTGCTCGGGGCTGAGATGCAGGTTATACATGGGCGTTTCCTATGTGCGTTTCCGCTTCGTACTATTGCACGACGGCTGCCGCGATAGCGTCCCCCATTTGCTGGGTGCTGGCTTTGCCGCCCAGATCGGGGGTGAGAGTTTTCGCTTCGGTGACGACTGTGTCGATCGCCGCCTGCATATACTCGGCAGCGGCGATGGCTTTAGGCTCCTTATGCTTGCGGCCGAGCCAGGCCAGCAGCATCTGTCCCGACGTGATCATGGCGTAGGGATTGGCGACGTTGCGGCCGGCGATGTCTGGCGCCGAGCCGTGCGTGGCCTGAGCCATCGCCTGCTTCTCGCCGACGCAGAGGCCGGGTGCGAGGCCGAGCCCGCCGACCAGGCCGGCGCCGATATCGGTGAGGATGTCGCCAAACTGGTTGGTAGTGACGACCACGTCATATTGCTGCGGCGCCATCACCAGCTTCATGGAGATGGTGTCGATCATCGCCTCTTCGAACTGCACGTCGGGGAATTCGCGCGCGACCTTGCGGCATTCCTCGGCGAACATGCCGCAAGCCAGGCGATAGACCGGTTCCTTGTGCGCGGCGGTGACCTTCTTGCGCTTGCGCGTGCGCGCGATCTCGAACGCTTCGCGCGCGACGCGGTTCGAACCCTTGCGTGTGATCACGCGCATGGCGATAGTGATGTCGTCGTTTGGGCGGAATTCCGGCGCGCCGGCAATGACAGTTTCAGAATAGAGCATGCCCTCCGACAGCTCGCGCACGAAGATGATGTCGACATCCTTGTGGATCGTCTTCACGCTCGGATAGCCGCGCGACGGGCGGATGGCGGCGAACAATTCGTATTTCTTGCGCACCGGCGGCATCACCCAGGTGGGATCGTTGCGTGGGTAGGCGGCGTGCCCGATCGGTCCCATGATCCAGCCATCGAGCTTCCATAGCGCCTTTTCGGTGCTCGGCGGCAACGTGTTGCCTTCCGCCTCGTGGCCGTGCTTGCCGATCGGCAGTTGCTGCCATTCGAGGATAAGGCCGGCCCGCGCCGCCGCAGCCTTCATCACCTTGACGCATTCGGGGACGACTTCGTGCCCGATGTCATCGCCCGAAAGAATGCCAAGTTTCAAGGCGATTTCTCCTGGAAGCACGGCGCTCCGTTGGCGCGGCGCAACGCTAGCGCCGCCGTGGTCCCCGGCGCAACTGCCGTGGCGGCATGGGCGGACTGCGGCGCTAGCTCGCGGTGAGTCCGCCATCTACGGCCAGGGTCTGGCCGGTAATGGAGGAGGCACCGGGGCCGGCCAGGAACACGACCGTGGCTGCGACTTCCTCCGGCGTGATGAAGCGGCCGGTCGGAATGCGCGACCGCATCCATTCGCGTTGCTCGGGGGTGTACATCTTCTCGCGAGAGGGCGTCAGTACCGTGCCGGGTGCGACCGCATTGACGCGAATATTGCGGTCGATCCATTCGATCGCCAGCATGCGCGACATCTGAATAAGGCCGCCCTTGGAGGTACCATAAGCGGTGCGGCCGGCAAGCCCGGTTAGCCCGTGCGTCGAAGCGACATTGACGACGCAGCCGGGGCGCCTGCGCGCTATGCAATGCGCGGCATAGGCCCGCGACATGAAATAGGCGCCGCGCAGATTGGTGTTGAGCACGTCGTCCCACTCGTCCCAAGTGATTTCGAGCGCAGGCTTTACCAGCGCACGGGCGGCGTTGTTGACCAGTACATCGACGTCGCCGAAGGCCTCGATCACCACGGCGAAGGATTGTGCAATGTCCGCCTCGATGCGCAGATCGAGTTTTACCGGCACCACCTTGCGGCCCTTCACCGCCGGATCGCGCAGCAGCGCGTCGAGCCGCGTAACGTCGCGGCTCGACACTGCGATGTCGTAACCGGCTTGCGCCAGCCCGCAGGCGATGCCGTAACCGACCCCGGTCGAGGCGCCGGTGACGAAAGCAGTTCTAACCGGTGATGTCATCGAGGCTTATCCATTTCTGTTCGGCAGCGCTGCGCAGGCAGGCTTCCGCGAGCTGCACATCGCGGATGCCTGACGATGATGCCGACTTCCTTGACCCCCATGCTTCCCTTTTTATCATACCGGCAAAACAGGTGTTCGCGTGCCCCGCCACATCGTCTGCCTCACCTTCGACTTCGACACTCAATCCGGCTTCATTGCACGCGGCATGACCACGCCGACCCCGCTGTCGCGCGGCGAATTCGGCGCCATGGCGTCGCGACGCATTCTCGATTTCCTCAAGTCGCGCCGTATCAAGGCAACTTGGTTTATCCCCGGCTTTACAATCGAGAGCTGGCCGCGCGATTGCGAAGCGGTCGTCGACGGCGGCCACGAGGTCGCGCATCATAGCTGGGCGCACATTCCCCCGGCGAACCAGAGCCGCGACGAGGAAGAAGCCGACCTGGTGCGCGCCAATGACGCGATCGCGCGGCTGACCGGCCGTAAGGCGCGCGGCTATCGCTCGCCGTCATGGGATCTGAGCGAGCACACCATCGACTTCTTGCTGCAGCACGGCTTCAAGTACGACTCGAGCCTGATGGGCTCGGACTATATGCCCTATCGCGCGCGGCGCGGCGACATCGCCAAGCTGGGTGAGCCGTTCCGCTTCGGCGATCCGACCGCGCTAATCGAGATGCCGATCAGCTGGTCGCTTGATGACTTCCCGCATTTCGAATTCATGCGCACAACCTCTGCCGTCTTGCCCGGCCTGCAGCCAGCGCGCGCGGTGATGGAAAGCTGGCTCGACGAATTTCTCTACATGCGCAAGGCGGTCGACTGGGGCGTGCTCACCTACACCATGCATCCTTACGTAATCGGCCGCGGCTACCGCATGCTGGCGTTGGAAGGCCTGGTCGACCGACTCGGCAACGAAGGCGCTGTATTCATGACCATGGAAGAGGCCGCGCGCGAGGCGGAAGAGAAAATACCGCGCTAGCGGCCGGCGGCGTAGCCCTGCATGCCACGCGGATTGGCCGCGGCACGGCGGCGCTTGCCCAGGCGCGAAGCCGCCGTCAACCGGCCTTCCGACCAGGCCGGCCCCACTTCGACCACGTGTCCGCGCGCACGCAATTCCTTGATCGTCTTCTCCGGCACGCGCGATTCGACCACCAACACGCCCGGGCGCGCGGTGCGTGGCCAGAACGAAATCGGGAAGTGCTCGGAGTGCCAGGCCGGCGCGTCGATCGCTTCCTGCAGATTCATCTTGGCGTGCACGTGTCGCAGGAAGAATTGCGTCGTCCACTGATCCTGCTGGTCGCCGCCGGGCGAGCCCCAGGCGAGATAGTGCTCGCCGTCGCGCAGCGCCATTGTCGGCGACAGCGTCGTGCGCGGGCGTTTGCCCGGCACCAAGGCGGCCGGATGGTTTTCGTCGAGCCAGAACATCTGCGCACGCGTGCCAAGACAGAAGCCGAGCTCGGGGATCACCGGCGAGGATTGCAGCCAGCCGCCGGACGGCGTGGATGAGACCATATTGCCGGGCCGGTCGATGATATCGAAATGCACTGTGTCGCCGACCACCTCGCCGACGCGGCCGACCGTTGGCTCGCCTGCGCCGAGGCTGCCGACTGCCTCGCGCGGTCCATCCTCGCGGCGCATCTGCACCTCGCCGCCGAAGCCGGGAATGACGCCGGGGCGCAGCTCGAGCGAAGCCTTGTTGGTGATCAGCGTGCGACGCTCGTCATTGTATTTGTCGGAGAGCAATAGATCGGCGGGCACTTTCACGAAGTCGGGATCGCCGTAAAATTTCTCGCGATCGGCGAAGGCGAGCTTGGCGGCTTCGACCTGAAGATGGATGAAATCCGGGCCGGTTGGATCGAGCGCGTCGAAATGGTAACCCTTGAGCAGCGCCAGTTGCTGCAGCAGCACCGGGCCCTGGCTCCAGACGCCGGCCTTGTAGACGGTGTAGCGGCCATAGTCATAAGTGAGCGGCGCCTCGACATGCGCCTGCCAGCGGGCCATGTCGGCGCCGGTCAAAACACCGCGGTGGCGCTCGCCGGAGACGTCCATCACTTCCTGCGTACGGCAGAATTTGTCGATCGCCTCGGCGATGAAGCCCTGTGACCAGGTTTTGCGCGCGCTCTCGATCTGTGCGACGCGGTCGCCGCCGACGCTCTCGGCCTCGCGTAGCACGCGGGTGTAGGTATCGGCGAGAGTCTGGTTGGCGAACAGCACGCCAGGCTTCGGCACGTTGCCGCCCGGCAGGTAGACCGCTGCCGACGTCGGCCAATGATCGCGGAAAAGATGTTCGACCGTGGCTATGGTGGCGCTGGCACGCTCGACTAATGGATGGCCCTCGCGCGCGTAGAATATCGCCGGGGTGAGCACGTCGGCGAGCTTCATCGTGCCGTAGTCACGTAAGAGCAGCATCCAGGAGTCGAACATGCCCGGCACGCACGCAGCTAGCAGGCCGGTGCCCGGCACAATGTCGAGGCCAAGGCCGCGATAATGCGCGATGGTGGCCGCAGCCGGAGCCGGCCCCTGCCCGCAGATCACCTCAGGCTTGCCGCGCTTCACGTCGTAAACAAGGATCGGCACGTCGCCGCCGGGGCCGTTCAGATGCGGTTCGACGACCTGAAGCGTGAAGGCTGTGGCGACCGCGGCATCGAAGGCGTTGCCGCCCTTCTCCAGCGTCGCCATGCCGACCGCGGTCGCGATCCAATGCGTCGAGGCCACCACGCCGAAGGTGCCCTCGATCTCGGGCCGCGTGGTGAACGGATTGGGATTGATCTTGGAAACGCCGGCGCGCATGCGGCTACCGTAAATGACAGGCGACCAGTTGCCCAGGCTTGACCTCGCGTAAGACCGGCGTTTCCGTCCGGCAGCGCTCGACCGCATAAGGGCAACGGGTGTGGAAGTGGCAGCCCGAGGGCGGCTTGATCGGACTCGGCACGTCGCCCTGAAGCACCCGCTTCTGCCGCTTGATCCTGGGATCGGGCACCGGCACCGCCAGAAGCAAGGACTCGGTGTAGGGATGCTGCGGGCGCGTGAACAGCGTGCGCTTGTCGGTGAATTCGACGATGCGGCCGAGATACATGACCGCGATGCGATGGCTGATGTGCTCGACGACCGCCAGATTATGCGAAATGAAGAGGTAGGCGAGCTTGAGCTCGCGCTGCAGGTCCATCATCAGGTTGAGCACCTGCGCCTGGATCGAAACGTCAAGCGCCGACACCGGCTCGTCACCGATGATCAGCTTCGGCTGCAAGGCCAACGCGCGCGCGATTCCGATGCGTTGGCGTTGGCCGCCGGAGAACTGATGCGGATAGTTGTTCATCTGCGCCTTGCGCAGACCCACGCGCTCGAACAATTCGGCGACACGCATCTTCACGTCGCCGCCGGCGGCCGTGTGGTGCACGCGCATCGGCTCAGCGACGATGTCGCCCGCCGACATGCGCGGATCGAGCGAGGAGAACGGATCCTGGAAGATGATCTGCATCTGCCGGCGATAGGGCCGCAGTTCCGTCTTGCTCACATGGGTTATATCGCGACCGTCCACCTTTATGCTGCCGGCGGTCGGCTCGATCAGCCGAAGAATAGCCCGGCCGACGGTCGATTTACCGCAGCCCGACTCGCCGACCAGGCCAAGCGTCTCGCCGGCACTGACCGAGAAGCTAACGCCGTCGACTGCGAACACTGTGCCGGCGATGCGCTGCAGCAGCCCCTTGCGGATCGGGAAATGCTTCTTCAGGTTGCAGACCTCGAGCAAGGGGGCCTCAGCCATCGCTGCCCCCAAACAGTTCCTCGGAGCGCCAGCACGCCGCCCAGTGGCGCGGGCGTTTTTCCTCGTAGGCCGGATAAGCTTGCCGGCAACGGTCCTGCGCATAGGCGCAGCGCGGCGCGAACACGCAACCCTTCGGCAGGTCGCTCAAGGCCGGCACCATGCCGGGGATTTCCTGCAACCGTTCGCCGGTGTCCTCCATCTCGCCGCGCATCAGAGCGAGCCGTGGGATCGACGCCATCAGCCCGCGCGTATAGGGATGCTGCGGCCGCGCGAACAGCTCTTCGACGGGCGCCTCCTCCACCTTGCGCCCGGCATACATCACGATCACGCGCTGCGCGGTTTCTGCCACCACGCCAAGATCATGAGTGATGAGGATGATGGCAGTGCCGAGCTTGCGCTGCAGGTCGAGGATGACGTCGAGGATCTGCGCCTGGATGGTTACGTCGAGCGCGGTGGTCGGTTCGTCGGCGATCAGCACCTTCGGATTGCAGGCGAGCGCCATGGCGATCATGGCGCGCTGGCGCATGCCGCCGGACAACTGATGCGGATATTCCGCCGCGCGCTGCTTTGGCTCGGGGATACGCGCTAGCCGCAGCATGTCGATCGCCTTCTGCCAGGCCTGTTGGCGCGTCAGCGATTCATGCAGGAGGAGCACTTCCGCGATCTGACTGCCGATGGTGAGCACTGGATTGAGCGAGGTCATCGGCTCCTGGAAAATCATAGCGATGTCCTTGCCGCGCACGTCGCGCATCGCTTCCTCGTCGAGCGCAAGCAGATCGAGGCCGGCAAGCTTGACCGAGCCGCCGGCGATACGCCCGGGCGGGTCGGGTACCAGCCGCATCAGCGACAACGCTGTGATGCTCTTGCCGCAGCCGGACTCGCCGACGATCGCCAGCGTCTCGTGCGCGCCGAGCGTGAAGCTCACGCCGTCCACTGCTTTAACGACGCCATGGCGCAAATCGAAATATGTGCGCAAGCCATCGACTTCGAGCAAAGGCGGTTCGTTCAAAATATCGCTTGCCGCCGGCCGACCGGTGTCGCGTTCGCTCGTGGTGACGGTCATGGCCAGGCCGTCAATTGCGCAGCCGCGGATCGAGGATGTCGCGCAGCGCGTCGCCGAACAGGTTAGTGCCGAACACCGCCAAGCTGATGGCGGCGCCAGGGAAGATCACCAGCCAGGGCGCGGTGCGTACGTATTCGGCCGCCGAATCCGACAACATGCGGCCCCAGGACGGATGCGGCTCCGGTACCCCGAGGCCGAGGAACGACAGCGATGCCTCAGTCAGGATCGCAGCGCCGAGCTGCGCGGTAACGATAACGATCAGTGGCGCCAGCGTATTGGGCAGCACGTGGCGCATCGCGATACGGAACTCGCTCATGCCCACGGCGCGCGCTGCCTCGACGAAGGGCTGCTCGCGCAGGCTCAACGTGTTGGAGCGTATGACGCGGGCGGTGTAGGGAATAAGCGGGATCGAGATGGCGACGATGGTATTGTCGAGTGCCGGACCGAGCGCCGCCGCCATCACCAGTGCCAGCACCAGGAGCGGCACCGCCTGCAGTACGTCGACGATGCGCTGGATCACCAGATCGACCCAACCCCCGACATATCCCGAGGCCAAGCCCAGTATCACGCCGAAAAGCGAGCCGAGCGCGGTCGAGCCCAGGCCGACCGCGAGCGAGATACGCGCGCCGTAGATGATGCGGCTCAGGATGTCGCGGCCCATCTGGTCGGCGCCGAAAATGTGGGCTTCGCTCGGCATCGCCAGCGAGATCGCCGCGTTAGTGCGGATCGGATCGTAGGGGGAAATAAATCCGGCGAAGATCGCGGCGCACACGAACACGAACATGATGCCGGCGCCGACGACACCGAGCGGATAGGCGCCGGCGTAATAGAGCATTTTCGACCACAGGCTTTCGCCGCGGGCGATTTCGGCGGGACCGGGTGTGATATCAATGCTCGCCATGCGCGCCCCATTCAGGAATATTTGATGCGCGGATCGAGCGCGGCATAGAGCAGGTCGATCAGGAAATTGATCGACACCGCCACGACTGCGATGAACATCACCAGGTTCTGCACGATCGGATAATCACGCCAGCGGATCGCCTCGACCAGGAAGCGCGCCACGCCCGGGATGTTGAACACCGTCTCGGTCACGATCAGGCCGCCCATCAGGAAGGCGGCCTCGATACCGATCACGGTGATCACCGGCAGCGCCGCGTTCCGCAGGGCATGATGGAAGTTGACGTTATTATCGGATGCGCCCTTGGCGCGCGCGGTGCGGATGTAGTCCTGGCGCAGCACTTCCAGCATTGACGAGCGCGTCAGCCGCATCATCAGAGCCGAGGAACGGAAGCCGACCGCCGCCGCCGGAATGCTGTAGAGCCCGAGCGTCTGCCAGAACCCGAGCGGCGCGCTCGAATAGATCGGTATGGTGCCGAAATATTTCACGAACGCCATCAGGATCAGCAGGCCGAGCCAGAAGGCCGGCATAGACAGCCCGCTCAGGCTGATGACGCGCAGTAAATAGTCGAGCTTGGAATTCTGCTTCACCGCGCTGATCACGCCAAGCGGGACGCCGAACAGCACGGCAAAAGTCAGCGCCAAGCCAGCGAGCTTAGCGGTGATCGGAATGCGCGGCAGGATCTCCTGCAGAGCCGGCTTCTCTGAGACATAGGAATAGCCGAAGTCGCCGTGCATCAAACCACCGATCCACTGCACGTATTGCACGGCGATCGGCTGATCGAGGCCGAGCTCCTTTTCGAGCTTGGCCTTTTCCGTAACGTCGATCATGCCAGCCGCGTTGAACACGATGTCGGCGATGTTGCCGGGGACGATCCGCAACATTACGAAGATCAGCACGGAAATTCCGAACAGCGTCAGGAGCATCAAAAAGAAGCGCCTGATCAGGTAGCTCCCCAACTTAAGTCTCCCTCTCTTTGGGGAAATGCGCGCCCGCTCCGGCCCCCGCAGGCGAAGCGCTCACGCTGGCTTTATTTATCCAGCCACAGATCCTCGTAGCGGTAGCCGTTGTAGGCGCTATTATTCATGATCGTCACGTTCTTAACGTAGGGCTTCCAGCAGGTGCCGGAGCGCGCGTGCATCAGGATCGGACGGGCGACGTCCTCCTGCAACTCTTTGTCGATATCCCACACCATCTTCCTGCGCTTCTCGACGTCCGTTTCGACCGATTGCTTGTCGAACAGCGCCTCCAGTTCCTTGTTGCAGTAGTGGGTGTAGTTGCGCTCGGAGCCGCAGGCATAGTTCTCGTAGAATGCCTGGTCGGGATCGTCGATGCCGTTGCCGGTCAGGTTGAGACCGACCGAATAGTCGTTGCGAGCAACTTTGGCGAACCACTGGCTTGATTCCACCGGCTCAAGCTCGGCGTCGATGTTAATCGTCTTGAGCTGGTCGATCAGCACCACAGCCGGATCGCGATAGGTGGCGAGATTGCGCGTCGACACCTTGATCTTGAGCGGATTGCTGGCGGTGTAGCCGAACTTCGCTAGGATCGCGCGCGCCTGCTCACGATCCTTGTGGACGTCGCCGTACCCGGGAATGGTTTTCAGCATTTCCGGCGGCATACCCCAGACACCTTCCGGCGGCGGCAGCAGCGTACCGCCCGCATCAGCCTGCCCCTGAAAGATGATGTCGATGAACGCCTTGCGGTCGAGCGCCAGCGCCAGCGCCTTGCGCAGTTCGAGATTATCGAACGGCGGTTTTTCGCGATTGACAATGAGATTAGAGCTGACGTTGATCGGCGCAATCTCACAAATCGCACTCGGATCCTGCGCCTTAATGTCCTTCACCAGCGCCGCTGTCATCTCGGTCGGGAAGGTCATGTCGACCTTGCCGGCGACGAAGGCAAGCACCGCGGTCGCGCGGTTGGGGATGATCGTGTACTCGATGCCGTCGAGATACGGCAGGCTTTTTTTCCAATAGTCCGGATTGCGCTCGAGCTTGATCGACTCGTTCTGCTTGAACTCGACGAATTTGAACGGCCCGGTGCCGATCGGATGCGTACGCATCTGCGCTGTCGAAACGTGGCACGCATACATCGGGGTATAGCCCGAGGCGAGCATCGCCAACAGCGAAGGTTGCGGCCGGCCGAGGTGTAGCGTCACCTCGTAGTCGCCGTTGGTAGTGACTTCCTTGATGTTGTTGAACAAGTCCTTGCGCGGATTCTTGCGGAACTTGTCCTGCCCTTTTCCTTGCAGCAGATCGAAGGTGCACTTCACATCCTTGGCGGTGAATGGCTGGCCGTCATGCCATTTGACACCCTGATGCAGCTTGAACGTGAGCGAAAGGTTGTCGCTGCTCCAGGACCAACTGTCGGCAAGCTCAGGCACGATGGTGGCCATGCTGTTCTGCGGCTTGTGCTGATCGTAGATGACTAGGTTGTTGAAAATCGGCATCGCCGGCGCGTTCACCGAGAACGTCGCTTCTTCGTGGATCGAGAGGCCAGGCGGCGTCTCGCGATGATAGATGTGCAAGATGCCGCCGTGTTTCGGCTCGGCCGCCTGTGCGGCGAAAGCCGTGAAAACGGCGAGCGCAGCCGTCGGCAAGGCGAGGAATGTTGTTCTCATTGGATCCTCCCCGGGATGCGCGCTGACGCGGCTCAAACCGGCTGGCAGCCTATTTTTTTGCTTGTTATGACGGCAACGCTATCCGGTATGGTAGCCCCGATCAACACGACAAAAGTGCGCATTGCGGCGCGATATTGCTGCCGCTTGCCAACGATGCGCCCACACCGCACGATGGCGTCACTAGTGCCCGAGTAGGAAGCCGGAAGCGTGATCGAGAGCGACCCTATCGTTGCCGAAACGGCGGCACGGATATTTGCAGACCTAGCCGATCCTCAGACGGTCAATCGCGCAGGGGACACGCCATGGAAAGAGGCACTCTGGCGCGCTTTGGCGGATGCTGGGCTGACGCTAGCCTGGACGCCGGAGAAGCTAGGCGGCGCCGGCGCGAGCCTCACCGACGGCTGTGCCGTGCTCGGCGTTGCCGGTCGCTACGCCGTGCCGGTGCCGATCGCCGAAACGCTACTGGCCGGTTGGCTGCTGTCGCGCGCGGAATTGGCCGCACCGGCCGGCGCCATGACCGTCGCGCCGGCACGACCGCGCGACAAGGTCACGCTTAATGCCGACGGCAGCTTGAGCGGAAAGATCGGCGGAATTCCCTTTGCCAGGGATGCGGAACACATCGCAGTGGCGGCGACTGCCGACCACAATACCACGATTGGCTTGGTGCGAACCGTCGATTGCCGCGTGAATGAAGGACAAAGTCTAGCCGGCGACGGCTCCGACACGGTGACCTTCGACCGCACGAAGCCGATCGCCAGCGCGCCCGCTAATATCGACGCATCCGCGCTGATTTTAATGGGGGCGACGGTGCGCAGCCTGCAGATGGCCGGCGCGCTGGAAGCCGTTCTCGCGCTAAGCGTCCGCTACGCCAATGAGCGGGTCGCCTTCGAGCGACCGATCGGAAAATTCCAGGCCGTTCAGCAAAACCTCGCTCGGCTTGCCGGCGAAACCGCCGCCGCTCTCGCCGCCGCGGGCTCGGCTGCCGACACCATCGCCAATCGCGACGCCTTCGACGACGCGGTTTTTCTCGAGGCCGCGTCGGCGAAGATCCGCGCCGGTGAAGCGGCCGCCGAAGGTGCCGCTATCGCCCACCAGGTGCACGGTGCCATCGGTTTCACCCGCGAACACGTACTGCATCGTTTCACGCTGCGGCTTCTCTCCTGGCGCGACGATTTCGGCAGCGAAAGCCATTGGGCGTCGGCACTTGGCAGTATGGTCGCTGCGCGCGGCTCCGATAATTTCTGGCCCATCCTGGCGGCGCGATGAAGCAATGAGCACCGACCTGCGCTTCGATCAGATCCGCCTGCCACCTGCGTGTGAGAAGCTGCGCGATGAAGTTCGCGCCTTCATCGCCGAGGAAGTGGCGGCGGGCACCTTCGCACCCGACCGGCCCGGCCACGGCGACACCCATGACCGCGCCTTCAGCAGGCGGGTCGGCGCCAAGGGCTGGATCGGCATGACCTGGCCGAAGAAATACGGCGGGCACGAGCGCACTTTCCTCGAGCGTCATGTCGTCACAGAGGAATTCCGCGTGGTCAACGCGCCAGTACGGCTGCATTTCGTCGCCGACCGGCAGAGCGGCCCGATTCTGCTCAAATACGCGCCGGAGCACATTAAGCAGGACATTCTGCCACGCATCTGCCGCGGCGAGTTGTGTTTCGTCATCGGCATGAGCGAGCCGAACTCGGGCTCCGACCTGTTCGCGGCGAAAACCAAGGCCACCAAGGTCGACGGCGGCTGGAAGATCAAAGGTTCAAAGATCTGGACCAGCAATGCGCACATCGCCGACTACATGCTTGGTTTGTTCCGCACCTCGCCGCCGACCAAGGAAAACCGCCGCCACGGCCTGACGCAATTCTTGGTCGACATGAAGACCCAGGGCATCGCGGTCAATCCCATTATCCAGATGACCGGTCAGCACGACTTCAACGAGGTCCTATTCGACGACGCGTTTATCCCGGACGATCACGCGCTAGGTGAGATTGATGGCGCCTGGAAACAGGCTACTAGCGAACTCGCCTATGAGCGCAGTGGGCCCGAGCGATTTCTGGAGACCTATTACCTGCTCGGCGAACTGGTGCGCGCGTTGGGGCCCGAACCCGATCTGCGCAGCGCCGAAGGGCTCGGACGACTGGTCGCGCAATTGCATACGCTGCGCCGCATGTCGATCTCGGTCGCCGGCATGCTGCAGGCCGGTAAGGAACCGGTTGTCGAGTCCTCGATCGTGAAGGACCTCGGCACCATCTGGGAGCAGAAGTTGCCCGAACGCGTGCGCGAATTGAGCGCCTTCCTCTCCCCGGAAGAGAGCAACCGGGCAACGCTGGACGACCAACTTTCCTTCGCCTTCAAGGTCGCGCCCAAGCTCACCGTCCAGGGCGGCACCACCGAGATCCTACGCGGCATCATCGCGCGCGGCCTCGGACTGCGGTGAACGGGGGAAACGGTGCCGGATATCTCAAAGCTCCTGTGGCCGAAAACGGTAGCAGTGGTTAGCGCCTCGAACGATCGTGAAGGGCTGCGCGGCCGCATTCTGGAAGTGATGCTGAGCCACCCGTTTGCCGGCACCATTTATCCAATAAGCCGCAGCTCCGCCGAGGTGCAGGGCCGCAAGGCCTACCCGTCGATCGCCGACCTGCCCGAGCCAGCCGATCTCGCCATCCTCATCATCCCAGCGCAGTTCGTGCCGGACGAACTGGATCGCTGCGGCAGGGCCGGCGTGAAAGCCGCCGTGATCCTGACGTCCGGTTTCGCCGAAGAGCCGGGAGGCATCGGACAGCGCGCGCAAGAGGCGTTGCGCGCCACCGCCGAACGCTACGATATGGCGGTGATCGGGCCAAATTCCGAGGGCCTTTCTAACATCGCCGCCGCGCTCTGCCCGACCTTCAGCCCGGCAATGGACATCGGCGCCGGACCAATCAAGCCCAAGCGCCCGCTGGGGAGCGGCCAGGTGTCGGTGATCTCGCAGAGCGGCGGGCTCGGTTACGCCTTCTTCGACCGCGCGCGCGGCCGAAATCTGAGCTTCCGTCATATCGTCACCACCGGCAATGAGGCCGCCCTCGAGACCTCGGACGTGCTCGACTACATGCTTGACGAGGGTGAGACGGACGTCTTCCTGCTGCTGCTCGAAGACGTGAAGACACCGGCGAAATTCCGCCGTGCCGCCGACAAGGCCTTGCGACTCGGCAAGCCTCTGATCGCCGCCAAGATCGGCCAGACCGAGCCGGGCCGCCGCGCCGTCGCTTCGCATACCGCTGCGCTTGCCGGCTCGCATGCCGCCTATCACGCGATCTTCCAGCACTACGGCGTCATCGAGGGCAATGATTTCGACGAGATGATCGATCGCGCGGTCGGCTTCCTGGCGTGCGGCGACAAACTGCCGCCGGGTCGGCGCATGGGCATTTGCACCTCGTCTGGCGGCGCAGGCGTCTGGATGGCGGACGCCTGCGTGCGCGCGGGATTGGAGGTGCCCGAACTCGACGCGGCAACGCGCAAGGCGGTTGACGTGCACCTGCCTTCCTACGGCACGTCGCAAAATCCAATCGATTCCACGGCGCAGGGCGTGCACAAGCTCGGCTATGCCGCCTTCGCGCGACTCGCGGCGGACTCACCGGTTACCGACGGCGTCGTAGTCGTCATCACGGCGCGCCGCTCGGCGTTTCTGGAAAACGATCTGCCGAAGCTGCAGGCGCTGGCGCGGGAGACCAGAAAGCCGGTGTTCATGTGGACCTACACCTTGCCGTCCCAGCGCAGCGTCGAGATTCTCAACGAGGCCGGCTATCCGCTGTTCATCAACGCCGACAGCTGCGCGCGCACCATGCGCGCCATGACGGATTACCGCGTGAGCCGCGAGCGACTGCTGGCCTCGGCGGAAACCGCACACAGCCCAAGCCCGGACCCCGCCGCCGCACGCAAGCTGCTGACAGCTTCCGGCCCGGTTATGTGCGAATGGCACGCGCGGCCGGTGTTCGCGGCTTACGGGATCGGCAGCAATGATGCAGGTCAGCTCGTGCATTCGCCGGCCGAGGCGGAGATGGCGGTGCGCGCGCTGGCGCAGCCGGCCGCGCTAAAGGTGCAGTCCGCCGACATCCTGCACAAAACGGAAGCCGGCGCGGTCGTACTCGGAATTTCCGGCGATGCAGCCTATGCCGCCTATGAGCGCATATTGGCTTCCGCGAAACGGCATGTGCCACACGCGCAGATCGATGGCGTGCTGGTGCAGCCCATGGCGCCGCCGGGTCGCGAGGTGATCCTCGGCGTCAATCGCGACGGGCAATGGGGCCCGCTCTTGATGGTCGGGCTCGGCGGCCTACTAGTTGAGGCACTCGGCGATGTCGCCCTCGCGCCGGTGCCGCTTGATCATGCGGCGGCAAATACCCTGCTCGCGCGTCTGAAAGGCGCGCCAGTTTTCGGAGAATTTCGCGGCGAACCGGCGGCCGACACTGAGGCGCTGGTCGAACTAATCGTGCGGCTGTCGCACCTTGCCGCCAACCATGCCGACGAAATCCAGCAGATCGATCTCAACCCGGTTATCGTGCACGCCAAGGGACAAGGCGTTTCGATCGTTGACGCCCTAATCGTCAAGCAGCAGCACGCGCAGCGCAGCACGGCGGAATGAGGAATCAGCCAATGGGCCCATACAAGGATATCGGCGTCGAGAAAACCGGCCATGTGGCGCTGATTGAGATCCGCCGTCCGCCCAACAATTTCTTTGACATCGCGCTGATCCAGGAAATCGCAACGGCGCTCGAGACGCTCGACCAGGACACCGATTGCCGCGCGGTGGTGTTGGCCGCGCAAGGCAAGGCGTTCTGCGCGGGAGCGAATTACGGCGACGGTTCGACCCTTGATAAGAACGGCCAGCGGCCCGGCGAGCTCAACCGTGAGAAGGTGGTGCGGCATTTGTACCTTGAGGGAAATCGGCTGTTCCGCACCAAGAAACCGATCATCGCCGCTGTGCACGGCGCGGCGGTCGGGGGTGGGCTCGGCCTCGCCATGGTGGCGGATTTCCGAGTCGCCTGCCCGGAGACGCGTTTCTGCGCCAACTTCACCCGGCTCGGCTTCCATCCAGGTTTCGGACTGACGGTGACGCTGCCGCTCGTGATCGGCCCGACGAAGGCGGCGATGATGTTCTACACCAGCCGCCGCGTGCGCGGCGACGAAGCCTATGAAATGGGGCTCGCCGATGTACTTGTACCGCAGGACAAGGTGCGGGAAGCGGCCCTGAAGCTCGCGGCGGAAATCGCCGAGAACTCGCCTCTCGGTCTGATCTCCACGCGCGCGACCATGCGTAGCGAACTCGCCGAACGCGTGCTCAAGGCGACAGAGCACGAGCTCAAGGAGCAGACCTGGCTGCGCCAGACCGATGACTTCAAGGAAGGCGTCAAGGCCACCGCCGAGCGGCGCGTGCCGAATTTCGCAGGCCGCTGAATCCGCAACGTGCTGTGCGAAACTCGGGCGATAGATTACAGCGCGCCGCTGTTGTATGAGTCCGGCGCGTTCAGCGAGATAGGCGATGCTTGACACTGCGGACCAGTCGAAGAAACCTGCTCAGGATGTTGTCGGCGGTCCGCCGCTCGATTTTCAGGAGCACTTGCGGCGCTTGGAGGCGCGCGGACTAGTCACACGCATCGACCACGCAATCGACAAAGACAGCGAACTGCACCCGCTGGTGCGTTGGCAGTTCCAGGGCGGGCTTGCCGAAGAGCAGCGGCGCGCCTTTCTCTTCACCAACGTCGTCGACGGCTCTGGCCGGCGCTACGACATTCCGGTCGCCGTCGGCGCGCTCGGCGCCTCGCCGGAAATCTACGCCGTCGGCATGGCCAAGCCGGTCGATGAGATCGGTGACGCTTGGACACACGCCGTTGCGCATCCCATCGGGCCGGTGCTCGTTAAGTCCGCCGCCTGCCAGGAAGTCGTGATCACGGGCGACGCCCTGCTCCGCCGTGGCGAAGGACTCGCATGCCTGCCGGTGCCGATCTCGACGCCCGGCTTCGACTCCGCGCCCTATCTTACCGCGACGCTCTGCATCACCCGCGATCCCGACAGCGGCGCGCAAAACATGGGCACCTATCGCGCCGCGCTGAAGGCGCAGGACCGGCTCGGCGTGCGCATGTCGTCGCGGCCCGGCGGCGCCGGCGGCTACCTGCACTGGCGCAAATATCAGAAGCGCAAGCAGCCGATGCCATGCGCCATCGTCATCGGCTGCGCGCCAGTAGTGATGTTCACTGGGCCGCAGAAGCTCGCGATCGATCTCGATGAAATGTCGGTCGCCGGCGGGCTCGCTGGCGCACCGATCCGCGTCGTCAAGGCGACCACTATTGGCCTCAACGTTCCGGCCGATGCTGAGATCGTCATTGAGGGCTTGATCGATAGCGAGATGCTCGAGCCGGAAGGACCATTTGGCGAGAGCCATGGCCACGTCGCGCTGGAAGACTTCAACATGTCGATGCGGGTGACGGCCATCACACACAAGAAGAAGCCGGTGTTCGTCTCGATCATCAGCCAGGTCACGCCGAGCGAATCAAGCGTGATCAAGAAGGTGGCGTTCGAGCCAATGTTTCTGACGCACCTACGCGATCAGCTCGGCATCCGCGGCATCAACCGCGTGGCGATGCATGAGCCGTTCACCAACCTGCGCAAGGTGATCTTCCTGCAGTTCGCGCGCGGCACCGCCCGTACGGAAATCTGGCGCGGCCTTCAAGGCGCGGCGGCGCTGCGCGCCGACTGCGGCAAGATCTGCATCGCGGTGAGCGAGGACATCGATCCGGCGAACGTCGACGCCATCTTCTGGTCGCTCGCCTACCGCTCTAATCCCGGCATCGACGTGCAAATCATGCCCTATCGCTCCTCCGGGCACGGCCCTAAATCGGACAAGCGCGAGGACTCCACCATCCTGATCGACGCCACGCTCAAGCAGGACATGCCGCCGCTCGCCTTGCCGAAGCGTGAATTCATGGAGCGTGCGCTCACGCTGTGGAAGAAGCTCAACCTTCCGCCAATCACCCCGCAGCCGCCCTGGTACGGTTACTCGCTCGGCGACTGGGACGAGCTCTATGACACTTACGCGCGCCGCGCAGTCGAAGGCTGCTGGGAGGAAAGCGGAAACGAGACGATCAAGAGGCGACGCGGCGGGCTGACACCGGAGACTCCGGCGCGAAATGTCGAGGGTCCACCCAAGAAGTCCTGATCGTCGGTTGCATGCGATGAACAAACCGGGATCCTTTCGCTTCATCGGGCAACCCATACCGCGCACTGAGGACGCGCGACTGGTCGTCGGAAAGGGACAGTTCACCGACGATTTCAGTTTCGAGGGCCAGGCTTGTGCGGCGATAGTGCGTTCACCGCATCCGCACGCGCGCATCCTCTCGATCGACAAAGCCAAAGCGCTGGCGATGCCCGGCGTGCTCGGCGTGTACACTGGCGCCGATTGCGCCGCCGACGGGCTCGGTGCCATCCCACATGATCCGGTGCCGAAGACGCGCGACGACATGAAGCTCACCGCCCCCGGCGGCGGCGCAATCTTCATCGGCCCGCATCTGTTGTTGCCCGCCGATAAGGCCCGCCATGTGGGCGAGGCGGTCGCGATGGTGGTGGCAAATACAAAAGCGCAGGCGCTCGATGCCGCAGAAGCGGTCGAGATCGCATACGAGGAATTGCCGTTCGTGCTGCATTCGGAAGATGCCATGCAGCCGGGCGCGCCGACCATTTGGGACGAGGTGCCGAACAATATCCTCGTCGACACCCGTTTCGGCGATGCTGCCGCCACCGACCGCGCCTTCGCGCAAGCCGCCAACATCGTGGCGATGGATTTCAATATCCCCCGCGTCACTGGCGCGCCGCTGGAGCCGCGCGCCTGCGTCGCCAATTACGACGCGGCCAGTGGCCGTTACACCCTTTATGCCGGCAATGGCGGCGCGGTGCGGCAGAAAAACGAGCTCGCCAGGGTACTCGGCATCAAGCCGGATACGCTGCGCGTGCTGTCCTTCGACGTCGGCGGCAATTTCGGCACGCGCAACCGCGTCTATCCAGAATACGGCCTGATGCTGTGGGCCTCGCGCAAGCTCGGCCGGCCGGTGAAGTACACCGCCACCCGCTCGGAATGCTTCATCAGCGACTATCAGGGCCGCGACCTGGTGGCGAAGTTCGAGTTGGCGCTTGACGCCAAGGGCCGCTTCACGGCGCTGCGCGCCACCAACATCAGCAATGCCGGTGCGCGCTGCGTGTCGCTGTCGCCGCTTTCCAAGGGCGCCGGCTTAATCACCGGCAACTATGCGATCCCCGTGGCGTCGCTCCGCGCGGTGTCGGTCTACACCAACACCGTCCCGACGCAGGCCTATCGCTCTTCCGGCCGTCCCGAGATTACCTTCGCGGTCGAGCGGCTGATCGACATCGCCGCGGAAAAGGTCGGCATCGATCGCATCCGCCTGCGCCGGCGCAATCTGGTGCGACCGAAAGCCATGCCCTACCGCAACGCCGTCGGCATGACCTACGACAGCGGCACGTACGAGGACAACATGGACCTTGCAATGCGCGTTGCCGACTGGGATGGCTTCAAGGCACGCCGGCGCGAGGCCAAGAAACGCCGCAAGCTGCTCGGCCTTGGTCTCGCCAATTACGTCGAGTCCTCGATCGGAGCGCCCAAGGAACAAGCGCGCATCACCATCAAGCCGGATGGCGTCGAGGTCATCATCGGCACGCAGCCCGCCGGCCAAGGTCACCAGACTAGCTTCGCGCAGGTCGTGTCCGACCTGCTGCAGGTGCCGCTGGACAGCGTGCGCATCATCCTGGGCGACACCGACGTGGTGCGCGCCGGTGGCGGCACGCATTCGGGCCGCTCCATGCGGCACGCCGCCACCGTGTTCTCGATGGCTGCGACCACGCTGATCGCCAACGGCAAGCGCATCGCCGCACATCTGCTCGGCACAGTGCCAGATCACGTCCAGTTCAACGAAGGCCGCTTCGCCGCGCGCGAAACTAACCGCACCTTTGATTTCCTCGAGCTGGCGGAGGAGATGACGAAGCACCCGGCGACCGACGATCTCGCGAAAGGCCTCGCGGTCGTCACCGACAACGAGATGCACGATCCGGTGTTTCCCAACGGCTGCGCCATCTGCGAGATCGAGATCGATCCCGACAGCGGCAGCCTGTCCCTTAACCGCTATACCTGCATTGATGACGTCGGCCGCTGCATCAATCCGCTAATCGTCGACGGGCAGACGCACGGCGCCATTACGCAGGGCATCGGCCAGGCATTATGGGAGAGGATCGTGGTCGACCCCGATTCCGGCCAACCGTTTACAGGCTCGTTTATGGACTACGGCATGCCGCGCGCGCATCTGCTGCCGTCGTACGCGACCGGGATCGTCGAGGTGCTGTCGCCGACCAATCCGCTCGGCATCAAGGCCGGCGGCGAGGGCGGCACGACGGCAGCGCCTGCGGTGATCGTGAGCGCTATTGTCGATGCGCTGAAGCCTTATGGCGTGCTCAATATTGATATGCCGGCGACGCCCTACCGCATTTGGCAGACGATCCAGGATGCTAAGGCGAAGGCCGTAGGCTAAAGCGCCCAGTCGGCCGGCAACACGCCGTTCGCACGCCCGCGTCCGATGTAATATTCCCACAGCTTGTCGATGTGCCGTTCGCGGTTGAAGTCGTCGGTGAAGGCTTTGATGTCGGCGGGGCCGAGCGGCACTACCGGCCCAAGTACCGCAGCATGGTGCATCGCCTGCGCATTCTCGACGAAATGGATGCTGTCGATCAGCACCGCCGGCACCGATTCCGCGACGATGACTTGGCCGTGAGCGCGGATCAACAGGCCTTGGTGGCTGGCAAGCGTGCGCGTCAGCGCGCGGCCCTTGTCGGCATCACTCACGTGGCTCGGATCTGGATGCACCGGAATACCGCTCGCCCAGCGCACCGCATGGTTTTTCACCGGCGCCAGCGCCGGACCCTCTGCCAGGGTGAATGACGTGGTGAGATCGTGATGAAAGTGTGCGCTGGCTTGCACATCGCTGCGGGCGCGGAAAATTTCGCAATGCAGATAGACTTCCGACGGCGGCTTCACACCCGTTGGCCCGGTGATCACTTTGCCGTCGAAGCTGCAAAT
>Ga0207787_1000001_pt1 | contig 58913 bp, 53 predicted proteins | sample LuqExpMetageno77_FD_187834 | JGI IMG/M metagenome (GOLD analysis project Ga0207787, IMG submission 187834) | Tropical forest soil microbial communities from Luquillo Experimental Forest, Puerto Rico - Sample 77 (SPAdes) | ecosystem: Environmental > Terrestrial > Soil > Tropical forest ... | reverse complement strand
CGCATTCCGGCCGCAAGGGTTCGGCGCAGCGCCCCTGGGAAGGCGGTGGGCCGCTCAAGGCCGAAGCAGACCCTTGGCCGACGATCGCGGCCTCGTCGATCCCGTTCGGTGACAACTGGCACAACCCGCGCGAAATGACGGAGGCCGACATGGCGCGGGTGCGCGAGGCTTTCGTCACCGCCGCCAAACGCGCGCTCCGTATCGGCTTTGACATGGTCGAGCTGCATTTCGCGCACGGCTACCTGGCGCACGGGTTCATGTCGCCGATCTCCAACAAACGCACCGACCAGTACGGTGGCTCGCTCGAAAACCGCCTGCGTTTCCCGTTGTCGATTGCGCGCGCGGTGCGTGTCGTGGTGCCGAAAGAGGTGCCGCTAGGTGCCCGTATCACCGGCAGCGACTGGCGCGAGGGTGGGCTTAGCCCGGACGACGCAGTAGCGATCTCCAAGAAGCTGAAGGCAGAAAACATCGATTTCATCTGCATCTCGTCAGGTGGCATCACCGCTGACACGCGCAATCCGGCCGAACCCGGCTACAACGTGTCAATCGCCGCGCGGGTTAAGAATGAGGCGGGACTGCCGACGCGGACGGTCGGGCTCATCGCCAAGCCCGAGCACGCCGAATCGATCGTGGCGCAAGGCCGGGTGGACCTGGTGTCGATGGCGCGCTGTTTCCTCGACGATCCGCACTGGGGTTGGCACGCGGCCAAAGCCCTTGGCGGCGAGGTGGCACGGCCGCCGCAATATCAGCGCGCCGGGCCCAAGCTGTGGGCGCCGGCGGCGGCGAAGGTGTAGCGGTTGGAAGATCTCCTTTCTTCGCCGTTCTGTTGGCCGCACTTTGTTATCCCGGGTGGAACGCGCTGATCAAGATCGAGCCGCTCTCGTGGATGACCTTGATCTCGCTCGCCTCGGCCGCTCGGCCTGTGCTGATCCGGCTCGAGTAGCTAGAGCGAAATTTCCGGAAACAACGTTTGGCAGCGGGCGAGATCCACTTCGGTATCGACGTCCCAGAGCGTTGGGAGTTCGATGCACGTCAGGCCGAGCATGGCGACGCGTGCGCGCGTTTCGGACAGCACCGTGTCGGTGCCCCAGGCGATGTCGGAAAAGAGCTGCGGATGCGGCGCATGCGCCCCGATCAATACATAGCCGCCGTCCTCGGCCGGGCTCAGCACCACATCCGCCTCCTGCAAGGCCGTCGCCGCGGTGCGCAAGGTTTCCGTGTTCAGCGCGGGGCAGTCGGTACCGATCACCAGAATGGCGCCGCCGCCTGCCGCCATCGCAGCGCGCATGCGCGCACCGAGATCGCCAAGCGGCTGCCGCCTCAGCGTCACCGCATGACGCGTGACCAACTCGCGGAAAGCGGGATGACTTAAGTCGGGAGCACACCAGACCGTCGTCGGTCCGAGGTTTGCGGCGCACGCGGTAGCGACAGTGCGTTCAGTCATGCGGTCCTGCAGGACAGCGGCCGCGTGCGCGCCGATCGACGGGATCAGTCGGGTCTTGCTCAGGCCAGGGATCGGCGCCTTCGCCAGGATGGCGATGGCGACCCTAGGGCTCGGCCGCATGGCCGTAAGATTGCGCGAGCTTCGCCGGATCAGCGCCGAGGAAGTACGACAGGCGCAGCCGCCACATCAGCAGCAAAGTGCGCAGCGTCCCGTGTCCGCGCCAGCGCCGCGCCGAGGTTGTCACACGCGCACGTAAGGAGAGCGGACGGCCGATACGCTTGAGGCGCGCCGATAGCGCCACGTCCTCCATCAGCGCAATGGGTGGGAAGCCTCCGGCCGCTGCGAAGGTGGTGCGTGTCACGAAGATGGCCTGGTCGCCGGTAGCGATGCCAGTCAAGCGCGAGCGCAAATTCATCATCGCGGCTACAAAGCGCATGAGCCCGCCGCTGTCGAAGCGCACATCGAAACGCCCCCAAACACGGCTCGAACACGCCAGCCCGTCGATCACCATGCGGTCGGCGTCATCCGGCAGCCGCGTGTCGGCATGCAAGAACAGCAAGATATTACCGCGCGCAGCGGCAGCCCCGGCGTTCATTTGCACGGCGCGTCCACGCGGTGTGGATACAACTTGGTCAACGAAAGGGCGGGAAAGTGCCACAGTACCGTCGCGGCTGCCACCATCGACCACGATAACCTCTACGCCGCGTGTACGATAAGTCGACAGCGCCTGAAGCGCTGACTCGATCCCGGCAGCCTCATCGAGTACGGGTATGACAATGGAGAGTTTCATGCCGCCGCCTCTTGCAAGGCGCCGCGGCAGCTCGAGCCCTGTCCAGCGGTACAACCGAAACAATGGCCGGCAGTCCGGATCGTGTTGCCCTGCAGATCTTCCGCGAGCAGGTCGGACAAGTGCACGCGCTCGCGCGCTCCGCGCTTCAGCGGCAGATCGAGCATCTGGTTGAAATCGCAATCGTAGACGAATCCACGCCAATCGACCGAGATCAGATTGCGGCACATCACGTTGTCGAGGTTGGCGTCCAGATGGGAATGCTGCAGCAGCCGCAGGTAGCCGTCGAATTCGCCGCGCGTAATTAGCATCGAGCCGAAACGCTGGATTGGCATGTTGGCGAGCACAAACAGTCTGTTGAACACGATGCCATAGCGATCACCGAGGACGCGCCTGTAATCAGCCTCGAGCGAAACCTGCGGTGGCGGCAGCGACGGCCCTTGCGGGTTGTAGACGAGGTTCAGGACAAGTCCCAGATCGTGGCCAAAGCCGAGCGCGTTGAGTTTGCGCAAGCCGCGGATCGACCCGTCGAACACGCCCTTGCCGCGCTGGTTGTCAACGTTGTCCTGCAGATAGCATGGCATCGAGGCCATCACTTCGACGCGATTGGCGGCTAGGAATTCGGCCAGGTCTTCCTGGCCCGGCTGCTCCAAGATAGTGAGATTGCAGCGATCCATCACCTTGACGCCGAGCGAGCGCGCTTGCGTCACAAGACGGCGGAAATTCACGTTCAGCTCGGGCGCTCCGCCCGTGACGTCGAGCGTGGCGACCTTCCGGCGCCGGATAAAGTCAAGCACGACGTCGATAACCTCGGCCGGCATCTCTTCGTCGCGGTTCGGCCCGGCGTTGACGTGGCAGTGAAGGCAGGACTGGTTGCAGCGATAGCCGAGATTGACCTGAAGCGTGTCGAGCCTGCCGCGCCGAAGGGGCGGGAAGGCAACCTGTTCAAGCAACGGCCGCATGTTACGCATGGCGGAAATTTGCCACGAGCCGTGCGACCTCGTCACGCCATATCAGACCGCACTGGACAAATCGCTGTCACGAAAATTCAGCGCGCGAGCGCGGTGGCGACCGGCGGTTCGACGCCGATGCGGCCGAAACCGGGTAGCTTGACGCCCGGATGGCGCAGGTCGAGCCCGGCGACTAGCCCGAGCAGATCGAGCTCGATGCCCTCGATCCAGCCGAGCTTGATTGAGGCGTAGCCGCCCAGGTTCAATTCGACCCCGGTGCCGCTATCAGTCCAACCAGCATAAAAGCCGTCGCGGAAATCGCGGCCGACAGCGTTAGGCGGCAGCGCGACACCAAGTTCTGGCATGTTGCGCAAGATTGCGGCAGTGAAGCTGTTGCTGTTTGGCCCTGGCCAGATGCGGTAGTCGCCGGCGTGGTTGTAGCGGTAGGCATTCGCCGTCTGCTCGATGCGGGGAATCAGCTTTTCGGCGTCAACACCGGAAACATCCGCGATCATCGTCGGCTTGTTGCCATACCAGAGGCCATCCGCCGCCCAACCGTTGGTGCGCACAGGATTGCCCCAGCCGACCACGTCGTAGCGCGTCCACTCGGTCGCCCCGGCCGACTTCAATACGACCCAGCTGTGCACCGCGAAGATGCCCTTCCAGGCGCCAGCCTTGCCGGTGAACAAGATGACGCGCGCCGGCTTGTAGTTGGCCGCGGCTGGCAACAGGCCGGTGCTCGACCAATCGGCGTCGCGCCAGGAGCGTGGTTCATTGCTGACGGCGTAAAGCGCGGCGCGTGTGATCAGTGGAAGGAAAAATAATGCAAAGACCAGCAGCATCGTGAGGTTTTGGGGGGAAGGGCGGGGGGGCGCCATGGCTTTGTCAGCTATGCAGGCTTTCAGGCCTAAACGTGGCAGTTCGGTTTAGCCGATTGGTTGTCGGCGATGAGCGCAGTGCACTGCCTCGGGCAGCGGGTGGTCGCCGCCGTCGAGCTCTGGCCCGGAGAGTGCAGCCGTTTGCATGCTCGCTGCAAACCAAGAAGGGCGGCTCGTCAGCAGCAGTCTGCTGCGCGCGCCGGCACGTGCGCGCCGAGCACCGAGGCCATGGGCCGACAAGGGCACGGCAATACCGGACGTGTTCGCCAGCGCGCCGGTGAGCAGGGTGCGGCGATCGATCGGCATCGGCCTATCTTTGCTGCAGCAGGTTATCGCCGTGCTGCCGCCGCTAGAGCCGTCATCACGCGGCCGGCGCCATGGGCGAGATCGCCGAGTGAAGGGCGGCGGCGCGCGCCAAATCGGACAGGCGGTATATGAATGAAGGCAGCGAGCTTTGGGCCCTTCGCTGTCGCGACGATTTCAGTCGCCCGCCAGCACAGGTAATTGCACAGATAGCCGCCGGCGTCGTGCGACAGCGTGGCGGGAACGTGTGCCGCGCGCAGCGCGGCGAGCAGCGCGCGCGTCGGCGCCGGCATGGCCCGTGTCGCCGGGCCACCGGGCGCAATGGTGTGCCGTTGCGACAACTTGCCCGGCAGTAACGCCACCACGTTGCGCGCCAGCGCCTCGACGCGCACGAGCCGTGTTCGCGTCGCCAGGCCGAACATCAACATGACGTCCGGTTTGTGCTGCGCAATGAGCTTCGGCAGTTCGCTGTCGACCGCGTCGTAGCTTGTCTCGAACACGTGCGCCGTGACTTTAACGCAAGGCAAACGCACGGTGCGCGCGAGCTTGCGCACCAGCGGTCCCGTCGGGTTGACTGGCACGCCGGGGAAGCGTCCGAAGCCGGTGACGAGGATGGTGAGAGCCATCTAGACACCGAGCAGCTGCGCGATTTCTTCCACCGCCAGCGTCGGGGCCAGCTTACCAGCGGCAACCTGAACTTCCGCCTGCCGAACCTTGCCGCGCACAGCCGGATCGCTGCGGAGCCGCGCGGTGAGGCGCTCCTCCAGCATGCTCCACATCCATTTCACCTGCTGCTCACGACGGCGCGCGACAAGCTCGCCCGACTCGATCATCAGTCTCTTGTGCTCCATCACCTGGCTCCACAACCCGCTGATGCCGTTGCCGGTGAGCGCTGAATAGGTGATTACGGGAGGCGACCAGGTCTTTGACTGCGGCTGCAGGATGTTGAGCGCGGCACGATATTCTGCCGCCGCCACCTTGGCGCGCGCAATGTTGTCGCCATCCGCCTTGTTCACCGCCACCATGTCGGCGAGCTCGACGATGCCTTTCTTGAGGCCCTGCAGCTCGTCACCGGCACCAGGCAGCATCAGCACCAAGAAGAAATCGGTCATGTCGGCGACCGCGGTCTCCGACTGGCCAATGCCGACAGTCTCAACCATGACCACCTCGTAACCGGCGGCCTCGCACAAGAGCATGGTCTCGCGCGTCTTGGCGGCAACGCCACCGAGCGTTCCGGAGGTGGGCGAGGGTCTGATGAACGCATGCGGATCGCTGCCAAGGCGCCCCATGCGGGTCTTGTCGCCGAGGATTGAGCCGCCGGTGCGCGTCGAGGACGGGTCAACCGCCAGCACGGCGACCTTGCGGCCTTGACTGGTGAGATAAGTGCCGAGCGCGTCGATTGTGCTCGACTTGCCCGCGCCAGGCGCGCCAGTGATGCCAAGCCGCACCGCCTTGCCGGTGAGCGGCAGCAGTTCCTGCACGAGATGATGTGCGGCGCTGCGGTGGTCGGCGCGCTTGCTCTCGATCAGCGTGATGGCACGCGCCAAAGTTGCACGGTCGCCACCGCAGATGCCGCGCGCGAGGTCGGAAGGCTTATGCGTGCGCGCGGCCATCGCTATCAGCGCTGCAGTCCCGGAGGGTGCTTCCGCCGCTTGCCCGGCGGTTTGCCGTATCGGACAAGCGGATCGCCGGGCTGCCTTCATCCTTTTGTTGCGCGGTGGTGGCGAGCGTGTAGGCGAATAGGTGCTCAGTCGGCTCGATGCGGCAGCTGGAGCGCTCGACGTACTTGCAATAGGCGGCACGGGTTGCCTCGTTAGCGTCCGCGTCGTCGACCGCGACCACCAGGTAGACACCTTTGGCGAACTTGCGCAGCAGCGAATGTTCGGTTTTCTGCACCGTTTGGACGATGTAGTCGTTGGCCGGATGCACTGAGAAGACGTGGACATCACCACCGGTATGGGCATTAAGCTCTCGGTTCCAGGTGTAGTCGGCGCGCTCCGGCTCGGTGGCGTAGCCCTTGCGCGAGGCATAAAGCTGCACCTTCGGCTCGGGACCTCGGACCGGCCGGGATTCGGCCAGGATCGGATCTGAGGAATCGATGCGGTCTGTGAGCGGGATGGCGAACAGCGCGGCGACTGCCGCGTGCAAGAGGAATGGCTTCACTCCGCGGCCTCTTTACCGTGTCCCAGCCGTTTGTTGAGCGTCGTGAGCAGTGACTCGGCGGCTTCCGCAATCACTGTGCCAGGCGGGAATATCGCTTCAGCGCCGGCTTTCTTCAGCGCGTCGTAGTCCTGCGGCGGTACCACGCCGCCGACCACGATCATGATGTCGTCGCGTCCTTGGCGTACGAGCTCTGCTTTCAATTCCGGCACCAGCGTCAGATGCGCAGCGGCTAGTGACGAGACGCCGAGAATGTGCACGTCATTCTCCACCGCCTGGCGTGCGGCCTCGGCGGGGGTCGCGAACAGCGGCCCGATATCGACGTCGAAACCGAGGTCAGCGAAGGCCGACGCGATCACCTTCTGCCCGCGGTCGTGGCCGTCCTGCCCGATCTTGGCGACAAGCAGGCGTGGGCGGCGTCCTTCCGCCGTCTCAAAGCCTTCGACCAGCTTGCGCACACGTTCGACGGCGCCGATCATGCCGACCTCCCGCTTGTAGACGCCGGTGATTGCTTTGATCTCGGCGCGGTGACGTCCGTACACCTTCTCCAACGCCGAGGAAATCTCCCCGACGGTCGCCTTGGCTCGCGCGGCATCAATGGCCAGGGCCAATAGATTACCATTGCCGCGGTCGGCGGCGCGGGTAAGCGCATCGAGCGCCTCCTGCAAGGTGGTCGAATTACGCCCGGCCTTTAGTTGCTTGAGCTTCTCGAGCTGTCTTTGCCGCACGGCGGAATTGTCGACTTTGAGTACGTCGATCGGCGCCTCGTCGACCGGCTGGTATTTGTTGACGCCGATGATCGACTGTGTGCCGAAGTCGATGCGCGCCTGGGTCTTGGCGGCGGCTTCCTCGATGCGCAGCTTCGGGATGCCGGCCTCGATTGCCTTGGCCATGCCGCCGAGGCCTTCGACTTCTTTGATATGGGCCCAGGCCTTCTTTGCCAGTTCGTAGGTGAGCCGCTCGACGTAATGGGAGCCGCCCCAAGGATCGACGATGCGCGTGGCACCTCCTTCCTGCTGCAGCACGATCTGGGTATTGCGAGCGATGCGGGCGGAAAAATCGGTTGGCAGCGCTAAGGCCTCGTCGAGCGCATTAGTGTGCAGCGACTGGGTCTGGCCTTGCGTCGCCGCCATCGCCTCGATCATAGTGCGCGCGACGTTATTGAACACGTCCTGCGCGGCGAGCGACCAGCCTGAGGTCTGGCAATGCGTTCGCAGCGACAGCGAACGGGGATCCTCCGGTTTCAATGGCTTCACCATTTTCGCCCACAGCATACGGGCTGCGCGTAGCTTGGCGATCTCCATGAAATAGTTCATGCCGATCGCCCAGAAGAACGAGATGCGCGGCGCAAACTGATCGATGGTCAGCCCGGCCTTGATGCCGGCACGTACATATTCGACGCCATCGGCGAGCGTATAGGCGAGCTCAAGGTCCTGCGTCGCTCCGGCCTCCTGCATGTGATAGCCGGACACCGAAATCGAATTGAACTTCGGCATCTCGGCTGAGGTGTAGGCGAAGATGTCAGAAATGATGCGCAACGACGGTTCGGGCGGATAGATGTAGGTGTTGCGCACCATGAATTCCTTGAGGATGTCGTTCTGGATCGTGCCCGACAATTTGTTGTGCGGCACGCCCTGTTCCTCCGCGGCGACGACGTAGAGCGCCATCACCGGCAGCACTGCGCCGTTCATGGTCATTGACACGCTCATCTGGTCGAGCGGGATGCCCAAGAACAGCGTGCGCATGTCGTAGATCGAGTCGATCGCCACCCCCGCCATACCGACGTCACCGGCAACACGCGGGTGATCTGAGTCGTAGCCGCGATGGGTAGCGAGATCGAAGGCAATGGAGAGGCCCTTCTGCCCGGCGGCGAGGTTGCGCCGGTAGAAAGCGTTCGAATCTTCCGCGGTGGAAAAGCCGGCATATTGCCGGATGGTCCAGGGCTGCGCCGCATACATAGCCGGGTAGGGGCCGCGTAAGAACGGTGGCTTGCCGGGATAGGTGTCGAGGAAGTCGAGCCCGGCAAGATCGTCTTCGCCATAGCTCGGCTTCACCGTGATACCTTCGGGCGTGGTCCAGGCTGGCATGCTTTTCTTAACGGGGGCCACCGGCGCGTCCGCGAAATCGACGTTGGCAAAATTCGGGATCTGACTCATTTCACACCCAGATTATCATGGGCGGCCCGCAAGGTCGAAAGCACGTCGCAGCCCACGTGAATGAAAGTTTTCACGCCGGCCTGCCGCCAAGCTTCCTTGTGCTCGCCGGGCCTGCCGGCAAGATGGACAAACGCGCCCGCGGCGGCGAGGTCCTTGGCGGCGTTGGCGGCTTCACGCTCATACACCTTGTCCGACGAGCAAATGCACGCGAGCTTGGCGCCGGACGCCCTGAAGGCCTCCAGCATGGCGGCGCCGTCCTTGAAGCCGTCGTTCCCGAGGGCCTCGATGCCGCCGGCCTCGTAGAAGTTCTTCGCGAAGGTCGCGCGGGCGGTAAACTCGGACAGCTTGCCGAGATTGGCGAGAAACACCCTCGGCCGCGTGCCGGTCTGCTTTAGCATGCGGTCGGAAGCGTCTCGCAGCGCCTCGAACGGCTCTGCCAGGCGAATGCGCGGCAGCGGCTCGCACGTCACGCCAGCGCTGGCTTGCTTCGGTACCGTAACCTGAACGACGTCGAGCACTGGGGCGGCCACTTCGTGGAGATTGGGGAAATCGCTCGAGCCGGTGAGGGCATCCTTGCGCAGTGCGGCGGCCTTCTGCCGCTCGGTGCGCACGGTAGCAACCTTCTGCTGCACCAAGCCGGCTTCAAGCGCTTTCCAAACGCCGCCCGCTTTCTCGATCTCTTGGAATTTTGCCCAGGCCGCGGCGCAAAGCTTGGCGGTAAGATCTTCGATGGCGCCGGAGCCGGCCGCGGGATCGGCCACCTTCGCCAGATTCGATTCCTCGAGCAGGATGAGTTGCGTGTTACGTGCGTTCCGCCGCGCGAAAGCGTCGGGGAGGCCGAGCGCGGCGGTGTACGGCAATACGGTGATGCTGTCGGCGCCGCCGACGCCAGCTGCGGTGACAGCGATGGTCGTGCGCAGCATGTTCACGTAAGGGTCGCGCCTGGTCATCATGCGCCACGCGGTTTCGGCCGCGACGTAAGCAGCCTTCGGCGTCAGCCCGCACGCCTCCTCGACGCGCGCCCACAGTTTCCGCAGCGCACGGAATTTGGCGATGGTACGGAACTCGTCGGCGTCAGCCACGAGCCGGAAGTACAGCATGCCGCGGGCGACCTCGAGGGCGATCATATTCGCCGACAGCGCACGCAGATATTCCACAGCGCTGGCTATGGCGAAAGCGAGCTCCTGCGCCTCCGAGCCGCCGGCATTGTGGACGACACGCCCGTCGGCAACCGCGAAGGGGCCGCGGAAGCCTTGCTTGGTTAGATCAGCGAGCTGTTCGGCGAAGCCGTGCGCCAGCACGCGCCAGGGCTGCGGGCTCACGCCCGCGGCGGCGAAGCCGCCGATGGGATTGATACTGCCGCGCATATCAATCGATGCCGGCGCGAGCTTGCGCGCTTTCACCAGCGCAACAAAATGCTGCACAGTATTGCGGGTCGCCGGGCTAAGGTTGAAATCAATGGTGATGCCGGCATCGAGATGAACGCCATTGAGAACGCGTGCGAGCGTCTGTGGCGAGCCGTCGAGTCCGTAGCCGTTGGCGTTGATCGAGCCAGCCATCACCAGCGTGAGCCCGGTCGCACCATTCTCCAAGTCCAGCAGGGCCTGGGCATTGGCGGCTGCCGGGTCGGGATGATCCACCCGCTGCATCAGCGTCCAAGCCGCGCCTGGAACGCGTCCGACAACGGGTGTTGCTCCCACCGCGCGCGAATAGAGCGGCTCGATCCGCAGACCGTCATAGTTCTGGCTGACAAGCCGCTTTTCGAACGAGGCGCCTTTCAGCGCCGCCTCAACCAGCTTGCGCCATTCGGCCTCGCTGGTGGCGGGAAATTCGGAGGCCAGGGGGAGTTCGATCGTCATCGACGCAAAATGCCACTGTCAGAGGCGGGCGGTCATTGAGCTATAGCAAATTACGTGCCCCGCGCGGGCAGCCGCTCGATGCCAGCGCTGTCAACGCTCGCCGCGGCTTCGCGCACGGTCTTGCCGCCGATAACCAGATCGGGCGCGATTTCGGCGAGCGGCAACAGCACGAAGGCACGTTCGAACAAGCGCGGGTGCGGCACGGTTAGGCCGAGTTCGTGCACGACCAAGTTTTCGTAGGCGATTATATCAATATCCGCTGTACGCGGACCCCAGCGCTTCTCGTGCGCGCGGTCGCGCCCAAGCTGAAGCTCGATCGCCTGCGCGCGCGCGAGCAGATCGCGTGGTGACAGTGTGGTCTCGACCGCGATGCAGAGGTTGATGAACGGCGGCTGATATTTGAAGCCCCAGGGCGGAGTGCGGTAGTCGGACGAGCGGGCGCACAGACGGATGTCCTTGCCGTTGCACAGCGCTTTCACGGCGCGGTCGAGGGTGCTTCGGCTGTCGCCGACATTACCGCCGAGTGCGAGCCAGGCTTGGGTCATCGCCGCGCGCGTACCAGCGTGACGCCGACGTCGCTGAACGTCGCCGCGATGGGAGCGTGCGGCTTGTGGATCGTAATCCTAATCTGCCGCACGTGCAGGAACGTGGAAAGCACTGCGTCGGCCACCTGGCCGGCGGCGGCCTCAATCAGGCGGAAGCGGCGTTCGCAGAACGCCTTGCTTGTGCAGTCGACAACCTTGTCATAGGAGACCGTGTCGACGACTTTGTCCGAACGCACGGCATTAGAGAGATCGATTTCGAGTTCGAGATCAATGGTGAAGGTCTGCCCGACCTTGGCTTCGTGTGGCATTACGCCGTGGTAGGCGTGCAATGCGAGCCCCTTGATGAAGATGCGGTCACTCATCGCGCACCTTTTAGCGCGGCGGCGACGCGCAACGCCTGCACGGTTTCCGCGACATCGTGCACGCGCACAATCGCCGCGCCATTAGCGACCGCCTCGAGATGACTGGCAATTGAGCCGCCGAGCCGCTCATCCGGCGGCGACGGCGTGATTGAGTTAATGAAGTGCTTGCGCGAGGCGCCGACGAGGAGCGGTAAGTCGAACCGTTTGAACTCGGCAAGCCGCGCAATGCAGGCGATGCTCTGCTCCGGTGTCTTGCCGAAGCCGATGCCCGGGTCGAGCACTCTGCAACCGCGCGCGATGCCAGCGTGCGTCGCGATTTCCAGTGAACGCGCGAAGAAGGCGCTCACCTCCTCAATGATGTCGACCGAGATGTCCGGCTTATAGCGATTGTGCATGATCACGACCGGTACATCGGCTTTTGAGACGACATCGGCCATGGCCGGGTCGCGCTGCAGGCCCCAAACGTCGTTGACCATAGTGACGCCCCGGTCAAGCGCCCAGGCGGCGACGCTTGATTTCATGGTGTCGATTGAAACCGGCCGGCCGAGCTTGATCACCGCGGGCAGCACTACCGCAAGGCGCGCCATTTCCTCCTCTGCCAGCACCGGCGTGGCGCCACCATAGGGCCGAGTCGACTCTGCGCCGATGTCGATGATGTCGGCGCCCTGCCTCACCATTTCCTCGGCTTGGGCGATAGCGTTACCCGGATCGACAAAGCGGCCGCCGTCGGAAAAGGAATCCGGCGTGCAATTGAGGATGCCCATCACGAGCGGACGCCCGAGGTCCAGCAGACCCGCAAGCCACGAGGGTGGGGTATCGGCGATCAATGTCTGGCCGGTCGGATCGCCATATACGCTCATGGCTTCGCTTTGCGCGGCCGACGCTAGACTGTCAAGCAGGGCTGTCAGCCTTGCAGCGACTAGAACGAGAAAGCTATTTGTAGGTAATTTTGAGCTGCAATTTCTTGGCGCTCTCGATCCAATTGCTGACCACCTTTTCGGACGGCAACAAATTGACCATTTTGCGCCTCTTGTTGGCTTCCGCCATCGCCTCGGCGAGGTTGGCAGGGTTGCGGTACTTGAGCTCCTTCACGGTATCGACGCCGGCAGCCTGCAGGAGCTCGGCGTATTCCTTGCGCACGCCCTTGATGCGCATGCGGTCGGCGACGTTGGCCCAGCACAGCAGTTGCTTTTCGTCGAAACCGGTCTTTATCGCGAGCATTTTGCGCCCGCGCACGGTGCGCGCCGCCTCCAGCAGTCGTTCGGTTGACCGGATCCCCACCGTCCTGAGGATATTGGCAGCTTCGCCGTCGATACCCTCGATATCGGTGATGGGATAGGACATCGGGAATGACCTTTTCTTACCTACTTATGTCGACGACGCAGTACCGAACGTTCAAACAAACTGACTGAGGCCCGGGATCGCGCCGACGATCTCACCGATCGCTTCCTCGCCGACTTTCTCGCGGGAAAAGGCGATGACTTCTTTGGTGACGCTCTGCACCTGGCCCATACTCAGCCCCGCCGACATCATCCGCGTGCCCGCACCCATGATGCCGCCCATGCTGAACATGCCGCCGCCGGAGCCGCTGGCCTGTTCAGCCTGTAATAGCGCCTGGGCGCCGGGCATTTTGTCGATGAGGGTCTGGACCTTATCCGGCGGGCCTTCCTTGCTCAGGAAGTCTAGAATGATGCCGACAGCTTTTTCTGCTGTTGCTCGATCGACGCCGACATTGGCGACGAGGCGCGCAATCAATTCGTCCATGACGCCCTCAACCCCACAAGACTCCCGCACTAGCGGCGGGTTGTCGCTATAATGCACATCGATTACGAGAAATGACAAGCGTGTTGCGTTGTCACATGCGTGAAACCATCAATGCGATCACGCACCGTTACGGTCAACTGTCAAGCGAAATGTGATGCGACGCGCGTGACGCAAGTCGGTCGCAACTTGTGGCGTTGCGCGGCGGGGGCAAAAAAATTTGGTGATCTTTGTGCGCACATGAGAGTTGTGGCAGAAGACGCGCGGGCCGATTGTCTTTTTTTGGATTGCTCAGAGAAAATCTCCAAAAATCGCATTGGCGCAGCCGAGTCTCGCACTTCATCTTGCAATTCCGCGCAAATTTCGAATGTTTTGGACATGGGAGGTCGCTTTTCAGATTCTGAAAGCATTGCTAGCGTGCAAATTCTGCCCAAGGGAGCCCCGCCATGAGCACACTCGACGCGGTGTTGCGCCGCATCGACCAGGATATCGACCAAAGCGTCGACCGTTTGTTTGCGCTGTTGCGCATTGCCTCCGTTTCCACCGACCCGGCGTACAAGGAACAATGCCGGACCGCTGCCGAGCGCGTCGCCGCCGACCTGCGCAGCATCGGATTTGCCGCCGATGTGCGCCCGACTGAAGGTCATCCGGTAGTAGTCGGCAAATCCAACGGTGTTTCTGGCCCGCGCGTCCTTTTTTATGGCCATTACGACGTTCAGCCGGTTGATCCCCTCAGCCTCTGGAACACGCCGCCGTTCGAACCGCGCATCGAAACGCTGGCTGACGGGCGCAAAATCATCGTCGCGCGCGGTGCCTGCGACGACAAAGGACAGGCGATGACCTTCATTGAGGCCTGCCGGGCGTTTAAGGCCGTTACCGGCAAGCTGCCACTGCCGGTTACCACCATGATCGAGGGTGAGGAGGAGTGCGGCTCGCAACATCTGTTCAAATTCGTGCGTGACAACGCCGCCGAGTTCAAACTTGATCTGGCCTTGGTGTGCGATACCGCCATGTGGGACCAGCAGACCCCGGCCATTACCACCTCGCTGCGTGGGCTTGTCTATGAGAACGTCAAAATCACCTGCGCCGACCGCGATTTGCACTCCGGCCTCTTCGGCGGCGCGGCGCAAAACCCGCTGCGGCTCCTCGCCAAGATTCTCGGCGCCATTTGGGACGAGCAGGGCCGTATTACCATTCCCGGCTTTTATGACGCCGTGCCCGAGTTGCCACCCGACATTAGAGCCGAGTTGAAGGCGCTCGACCTCACCCCAGAGAAATTCCTTGGGCCGATCGGCCTGAAGACTTCGGCCGGCGAGAAGGATCGCATGTTGATCGAGCAGATCACCACGCGGCCGACCGCAGAGATCAACGGTATGGTCGGTGGCTATACCGGCGAAGGGGCCAAGACGGTGATCCCAGGCCAGGCCAGTGCCAAGGTTTCCTTCCGCCTGGTTGGCAATCAGGATCCGCAGAAGATCCGCGACGCCTTCCGCGCCTTCGTGCGCGCGCGGCTGCCTGCCGACTGCCAGGCCGAGTTCGGCAACTTTGGGCTGGCACCGCCTTTGCAACTCTCCTTCGACAACCCGGCGCTCAACAAGGCACGCGCGGCCCTCGCCGAGGAATGGGGACACAAGGCGGTGACGGTCGGCGCCGGCGGTTCGATCCCGATCGTCGCCGACTTCAGGACCGTGCTCGGCATGGACTCACTCTTGGTCGGCTTCGCGCTCGACGACGACCGCGTGCATTCACCGAACGAAAAGTTCGACCTTAAGTGCTACCACAAGGGCATTCGCTCCTGGGCCCGCATCCTGGCGGCGCTGGCGGAAACCTGATCACTTGAGCTGGTCTGCAACCTTGTCGATGACGCCGGTTTTAATACCCGGGCACGGAAATTTGCCGCGGATTATTTCTTCAGCTTGTAGCCGGTTTTGAACACCCACCAGACGGTAGTGAGGCAGGCGCCGAGAAAGACTAGCGTCATGGCAACGCTGATGCCGATATGCACATCGGCAATCTCGAAGAAGCTCCAGCGGAAGCCACTAATCAAATAAACCACCGGGTTGAACAGCGCGATCTTCTGCCAGAGCGACGGCAGCACGCTGGTTGAATAGAAGGTGCCGCCGAGGAAGGTAAGCGGCGTGATCACGAGGAGCGGCACGATCTGCAGTTTCTCGAAGCCCTCTGCCCAAATGCCGATGATAAAGCCGAGCAGGCTGAAGGTCACCGCGGTCAGTACCAGGAAGGCGGCCATCCAAAACGGATGCGCGATATGTAGCGGCACGAAGAGCCAGGAGGTGGCGAGGATAATTAGCCCGAGGATAATTGACTTGGTGGCCGCCGCGCCGACATAGCCGAGCACGATCTCGAAGGCTGACACCGGCGCAGATAAGACTTCGTAAATGGTACCGGTGAAACGTGGGAAGTAGATGCCAAACGAGGCGTTCATGGTACTCTGAGTCAAGAGCGTCAGCATGATGAGGCCCGGGACGATGAAGGCGCCGTAGCTCACGCCCTCGATCTGTGTGATGCGGCTGCCGATGGCGGCGCCGAACACTACGAAGTAGAGCGAGGTCGAGAGAACCGGGGACACGATGCTCTGCCAGATGGTGCGCCCGGTGCGCGCCATCTCGAAACGGTAGATCGCATGCGCCGCGCGCCAGTTCATGACTTCTCGCTCACCAAACTGACGAAGATGTCTTCGAGCGACGTCTGCTGCGTCTCGAGGTCGCGATAGCTGATGCCGGCGTGGTTGAGTTCGCTCAGTAGCGATGTGATGCCGGTGCGCTCGACCTGTGTGTCGTAGGTGAAGATGAGCTCAGTCCCGGCCGGTGACAACGTCAAGGGGAGGGCGACGACTTCCGGTGGCAGCTGATCAAGCTTCCTATGCAGATGCAGGATCAGCTGTTTCTTACCAAGCTTACGCATTAGCTCGGCCTTCTCCTCGACCAGAATGATCTCGCCTTTGTGGATCACGCCGACACGGTCGGCCATGTCCTCGGCCTCTTCGATGTAGTGTGTGGTCAGGATGATGGTGACGCCGGAAGCGCGCAGCTCGCGCACCACCTGCCACATGTCCTTGCGCAGTTCGACGTCGACGCCGGCGGTCGGCTCGTCGAGAAATAGGATCGTCGGTTCGTGGCTCAGTGCCTTGGCGATCAGCAAGCGCCGTTTCATGCCGCCGGACAACGTCATGATGCGATCGTCTTTTTTGTCCCAGAGTGAGAGCGAGCGGAGCACTCTCTCGATGTATTCGGGCTTCTTCGGCCTGTTGAACAGGCCGCGGCTGAACGAGACGGTCGCCCAGACGCTTTCGAAAGCATCGGTGTGCAGCTCCTGCGGCACCAAACCAATGAGCGAGCGCGCGGCGCGGTAATCCTTGATTATGTCATGGCCGTCGACGGTGACGGATCCGAAGGTCGGCTTGAGGATGCCGCATATGATACCGATCAGCGTGGTCTTGCCCGCGCCGTTTGGCCCGAGCAGCGCGAAGATCTCGCCGCGACGGATGCCGAGATTGATGTTCTTGAGGGCCTGGAACCCGGAGGCGTAGTTTTTCGACAGATTGTTGACGGAAATAATTGGCTGCATGAATGAGTCGACGGAATCCGCGGAGGCCCTGAGCCGCATATAATTGAGGGCATGCAGGCGCGCCAGCCCCTCAGGCCAATGCGGTCAACGCGCCGAGATCGCCGACAATCTGTTGCGGCGGAAAATCGAAATATTCGTCGGGGAGCTTGTTCCGGTTTACCCAATACGCGCGGAATCCGGCCAATGCGCCCGCCATCACGTCCCAGCGGTTTGACGAGACGTATCTGACCTCGCTAGCTGCGCATCTAAAGTGATCGGTGACGAGCCGATAGACCTCGGGACGCGGCTTGAACATCTTCAGCGTTTCCACCGACAGCACCACATCGAGCTCGCCACCGATACCGGCGGCATCGACCGCGCCCTTGAGCATTGCGGGCGAGCCATTGGAGAGGATGCCGGTCTTGTGGCCGTTCGCCTTCAGGGCGCGTAGTGCCATGCGCGCTTCAGGGTAGGCGTCGAGCTTGAAATAGCTGTCGAGCAATTTCAGCTTGAGCGATTGCGGCACCGAAGGCACGCGCGCCAGTGCATAGTCGAGCGCCCGCTCTGTCAGCGTCCAGAAGTCTGCATAGTGGCCGGCAAGCGTTAGCGTCCAGGAATATTCAAGCTGCTTCAGACGCCAGATTTGCGACATGCGCTCGGCATCCGGTCCTGTGTGCTCGCGGTGGCAGGCGATCGCCGCGTGCACGTCGAACAAAGTGCCGTAGGCATCGAAGATGAAAATCGACATTGAGTCTCTCGCTCACTTGCCCGGTTTAAGTCCGTAGCGAGTAGTAATTATACGCCACTATTCTGGCTGCGCCGGAAATCCGCCGGCGTGGGCCGGTGAATTTCTGGAAAGTCGTACTGAAGGCGCTGCGTTTGCTGAATCCGAGGCGGCGACGTCACTCGCTGAACGCGGGCGAAAAATATTAAGGGCTCAGTTGCGTATCCTGCTCGCGGGATTGACCGAACTCGCGCAGCGCTACCACATCCACCGCCGCATCGAGTGTTCCTTGATGTATGTGGCAGCGCGCTTTTGCTGCCAGACGGCGAGCCCGCCGTAGGCAATTGGCTCCTGCCTTGAGCCCGTGTCCCACAAGCCGCGATCGAAAAAAGCACGGTTTGTTGGACTTCGGCGAAGCCAAGCGCGGGATCATGCAGCGTCACAGCGGATCCATTTGAAAATGTGAAAATAGGTCACTCGGGGCATTTTATGGCGGCGGTACCGTTAGCAGATTCGGTGTCGGGCCGCCGCGCAGGTCATAGACGCGGGCATAGACGACGCCTTCGCGCACGATCTCGGCCATGATCGGATGCCGCAGGTGCTGGCAATAGAAGGTGCCGAGCGCCAGCGCAAAATCTGCGGTCTTGCGGTTGAACGTGGTCTCGAATTGCGGTCCGAGTTCCACCTCGGCCGAGGCCTGCGGCCCGCAGATCGCCACCACCCATTTGCGGTCCGCCGGCGGATGCTGTGCGGTGGTTGCCAACCGGCTGCGTAATTCCTCCGCCGCCTGTTTAAAGGCGAGGCCCCAATAATCCAGCATGTAGTTGCCTTGCGCGCCGCTCACGCCGCCAGCGAGCCAGTTAAAGTTCGTGTACTGGTACGGATGCAGCCGCACCATATCGCTGACCGGCAGGGCAATTCCGCCAAGAAACAAGGTCGTCAGAGCAGCGAGCGTGACCTTGCGCCGCGTCGTGACGCTCTTGACAATCCAGGCGGCGGCGAGTCCGCCCAACGCGGCGAACGTCGGCACCACGAAGATGAAATGGCGCAAGCCGTTATAAAGCGCTGGCCGTGCCGCCATAGCCAGGGCGACCGGGAATATCGCCGCAAGCGTGACGATCAACAGGCTGGCGCGGCGATTGAAAGTCAGGGAGCCGCGAGCGGTTGCGACCAATGCACCGACCATACCGATCAGCCCCAGCGCCAGCATGATCTCCGGCAGCTTGAGCATGAACAGATGCGGCAGATAGCTGGGCGGCATGTCCGGGACGTTGATTAGCCGACCTTCATACAATTCCTGCCAGGGCTTCTCGAAGAACGTGTCGAAATATTCCGCTGCGTACAGCGGATTCAGCGGCGATTGCAGTGACCACGGCCATAGCAGGCCCATGATCAGATAGCCGAGCCCCAAGGCCGGCAGCAGCATCACCAGGAATTGGCCGCAGCGGTGCGAGGCCTTCCGCCAGTTGCCGCCGTGACCTTCTGCAACCAGTACAAACATGAGCGCGGCGAGGGCGACAGGCGCCGCGACGCCTGCCAGCACACGCGAACCGAACGCCAGGCCAAGGCCGACGCCGGTGAGCGCGACCGTGCGGGGGTCCGGCTGTGGATATTCATCGAAGGTGCGCACTAGGCCAAGCAGCATCACCGCCATGGCGGTAGCGAAGGGCGCGTCCTTCGGGTTCATGAACATGTGCCCGTAATAGAGCGGACAAGTGGCGAGCAGGATCAGTGCGATCAGGCCGGCGAGCGGCCCGCCGATGCGGCGGCCAATGCGCCAGGTTGCGAATAGCCCAAGCAGGCCGACCGCGGCGCCGACTAGGCGGCGCGTCTCGAAAATGTCAAACGGTAGCATCTTGGCGGCGAGCGCCGCCGCCATATCGAAGCCGCCGCCATATTTGTGGAGGTTGACGAAAGAGAGCGCGCGTGCGTCGGTGAAGCCCGAACCGTAGAGGCTGAGCAACAGATCGCCGTATTGCAAATGAGTGACGTCGTCCCAGCCGAGCCCGTAATCGCGGAAGGTCATCCCCGCGATGATGGCGACGCTGGCCAGAATTAGGACGGCGATGCGATCGGCGGACAAGAAGACCGATCGCATGCAACACATATCCGTTCAGAAGACCAAGAAGTAATGAGATGTTCGGGTCTGCTCTTCCGGCGCCTACTTGCTCGCCGCGACGAGCAATTCGTCCACGTAATCCCAATTTACCAGATGATCGACGAAAGCCTTCAGGTAATCGGGTCGGCGGTTCCGGTAATCGATGTAATATGAGTGCTCCCATACATCGCAGCCCAGGATCGGAAAGCCGCCGTGCACCAGCGGGTTCTCGCCGTTCGGCGTTTTGGTAATCGCCAGCTTGCCGTCCTTCACCGCGATCCAGCACCAGCCGGAGCCGAATTGGGTTACGCCGGCCTGTATGAAATCTTCTTTCATCTTGGCGATGCCGCCGAGATCTGAATCGATTTTTGCCTTGAGCTTGCCAGGGATCTTTTCGCCGCCACCTCCGGCTTTCATCCACTTCCAGAAATGAATGTGATTGAAGTGTTGCCCGGCATTATTGAAGAGGCCGACGTTCTTGCCGAACGAGCCTCTGACCACGTCTTCCATCGATTTGCCCTCCAGGCCGCTGCCTTGCAGCAGCTTGTTGCCATTGTCGACATAAGCCTTGTGGTGTTTGTCGTGGTGATATTCGAGCGTCTCGCGCGACATGTAGGGCGCCAGCGCCTCATAGGCATAGGGTAACTCTGGAAGCGTGAACGACATCGGGTCCTCCTGTAATCACGGACAATTTTGAGAAATAAACCGGTTTCGAAATGAAACCGGGAACGTCCCGGACGAGTTCCTCAATTAGTTAATTAGACGCTGGCCGAGACGGCGGCAACACCCTGTCGTTTGTGCGAATTTTGCTGCAAATCGGTCCAATCAGCTTATTTTGCCAAACCGCTTTAACAAGTTGAGTGCATTACCGGTATATTAACTTTAACAGTTGCAGCGGATACCGGGAACCGTCAAAATTCGCCGCTGCTGGAATGACTTACCGGATTTTTTGGGGCCGGACGCGGGCGATTGGTTCAGATGAGGTCATCAATGTCGGTCTTGTTATTTGTTGTCGGCGCGATTGCGACCGTGGCGGGCGTTGGGATGGTCGGTTACGGTATCCCAATCAATGAATTCAGCTTCGGCAATACCCTCATCGTCGCAGGCACTACGCTCGCGGTCGGTGGTCTCGTTATCATCGCGATTGGGGCGGCAGTGCGCAAGTTGCAACAGATCGCGGAAGCCATCACCGCGCGCACGCCGCGTCGGCTCGAATTGTTCGAAACTCCGGGCTCGACCCGCGCGGCTCCGATACAGGACCGAATTCCATTTCCGCCGCGGACAAAGGCAGCGCCACCTAGGAGCGAACTGCCACCGGTGGAAACGCCGACGGCAGCCGAGATTCCGGCCGACGAAAACGCGGCTGCTTCGGCGGCACCAATGCTGCGCAATCCGGACCTGCCGCTCGCTGAGCGGCATGAGGTGGAATACGAAGAGATTTCGCTCTCGCCGCGACAGCCAGCCGCGGCACCGGCCGAATATGCCAAGGAGCAACCAGCGCTGCCGCCGGCGCCGCCGGTAATGGAGAAACGGGCCGGGCCTGCAATAGATGCGCCATTTCGTTCACCAGCGCGGGCCAGACCACACGCGACTTCATTCGATGCGGTGTGGCCGCCTGAATCGCGGGCTAGTCGCGCCGCGCAGGAGACGAAACCTGAGCCGCAACCTGAACCGCCGCAGGCCGATGTGGTGCGGGAGCAGCTAGGCGAACCCGCGATTCTGAAATCCGGGGTGGTCGACGGCATGGGCTATACGCTCTACGTCGACGGTTCGATCGAGGCCGAGCTGCCGCAAGGCACGTTGCGCTTTGCATCGATCAACGAGCTCCGCGAGCACCTCGCGAAGAATTCCTAAAGCAGCCTCGATCTGCGTTATGCCGCCCGCAACGGGGACGCCATCTATTTGCTGCCACAGTCAAGCCATCTGGCCAAAACTGAGGTTTCTCAAGGTTAGTCGAGATTTTGGCGATCTTCTTCTTGTCGTGACTGGTAATCGATAGTAATGTTAAAAAGATAAATGGTGGGCCGCTGCAATGAGCGAACTTGGTTCAAGGGAAAACTACATCGAGCTGACTGCGGAAATCGTTTCCGCTTATGTGAGCAACAATACGGTGCCCGCTAGCGAAATTCCCAGTCTGATCAATCAGGTACACGCTGCGCTCGCCCGGGTGTCGGGAAAATCGGGCGATGGTTTGTCCGAACCGCCGCGGCCGGCGGTGTCGGTGAAGAAGTCGGTGACGCCAGAATACATTATCTGTTTGGAAGACGGTAAGAAGTTCAAATCGCTCAAACGGCATCTGCGCACGCAGTACAACATGACGCCCGAACAGTATCGTGAGAAATGGGCGCTCGGCGCCGACTATCCAATGGTGGCGCCGAGCTATGCTGCGGCCCGCTCGCAACTCGCAAAGCAGATGGGCCTCGGCCAGCAACGCCGCCGCCGCGCGAAATAGCGACTAGCCCGAAATCTTGCGGATAAATTCCCATTGGTGCTTGGCAAGGACCACGGCCTGCTGCGGGTAAATGTTCCTGCAGACCAGGTCGATGGGGGCTTGCTATGCCGCTGGCGCGAGCGCCGCTTTGGCTTCGGCACGGATGCGCTCGACCATCGAGCGCAAGCCATTCGAGCGTTGCGGCGTGAGATTCTCGCGTAGGCCGATCCCGTCGAAGAGCTTCAACGCGTCAATCTCCAAGATCTCTTTCGCGCGCTTGCCGGAATAGAGCGCGAACAGGATAGCGATTAGGCCGCGTACGATATGGGCGTCGCTGTCGCCGTCGAAGGTGAGTATTGGACCGCCGCTGCCGTCAGGCTTCACGCGCGTGAGCAGCCAGACCTGGCTGGCGCAGCCGCGCACCTTGTTGGCCTCGTTATGGGCACTTTCCGGAAGCGGCGGCAATCCTCGGCCAAGTTCGATGACATAGCGGTAGCGGTCGTCCCACTCCTCGAGCAGCGCGAAATTCTCAACGATTTCATCAATCGTGGTCATAATTGACTATATAAGCCGGACCGCGCGAATGGCCAAAATAGAATGAGCAGGTCGCTAAGACCCGTCATAAGACACTAAAGACACTAATCTGCAGCAGTTAAGCGGCGGGCCGGCCGGCGCGTGCCTCGCGACGCGGCGGGAGGGGAACCGGTGCATGCCAGGCCGGCTGCATGTCTGCCGGGGTCAAAGTGCCTTCGCCGGACGCAGCAGCGGAAGTGGCCGTTCTCTCTGCCGGTGCGGCCCTCTTGTTCAATTTCGTAGCGATGAACTCGTAGATGGTGCGCGCGCCGGCCTCCGCCTTGTGGCCGAGTGCCACCGCGACCCTGCCACCGGTCACGCAAGCATCGGGCTGGCGGTCGCAGAACCCGCGCATGTCTGACACCGCGGCGTTCGCCAGCGTCACGGCCTGCTTGGGATCGATATTGGCGTCAGGCGACGAGGACTGCATACCACTCGGCAGCAACACGCAAACGACGCCCAACCAGAAGGCCATTCGCAACAAGAAAAACATGACCTCACCCCGTCGTCCCCGGCGGTGTCCTGCCGCCTTTGAACAAACCATAGCAGACAGGCTTGAAGCTGTCGTTTTAAATGAAAAGCGCTTTTTGTCCAAAATTGACGAGAATGCGAGACGAATTTTCATCAAATTTGACAGAATCAAATTTGCCTAAAATTTTAGATATGCAGCGAAAGCGCGCGGACCGCGAACGATACGGGCCGCGTGTATGGTTACTGCCGCGCTAACCAATCGCTCCGGCGCCCGTCTACAACTGAATTTTCACCATGCCTTGGAAATGAAACCGGATATTGCTCCGGAAACGGCTCAGTTCCGTGCCGAAGGCCTCTCTTTAGCTTTCACTTAAGCGGCGCTGGCTACGCTCCCTCCCAAGGGGCGTATCTGCGCGTGCAGCATGTGGGACAGGAATCGTGAGTCTCCTCACGCCAGTATGGAATTATGTGGACGCGTTGGTGCACCCGTCCGCGAAGCAAGACGCATGGATGGCTGCGCGTCACCGCGCCTTCATCGCCCCGCGACTGCTCGGCAGTTGCGCCGCGCTCGCCGGTTTCCCGCTTTATATCGCAGTGGGCGGCTTGCCGAGCCTGCTTGAGCTCGGCGTGTTCGGGTGGCTGTTGGCGCCGATCTTGATCACCTATTTTCTGTCGCGCACCGGCCGCTACGAGGCGGCATATATGCTGTCGTCGCTATCACTCGCCGGCATGGCGGGTTTGGTCGCATGGTGCACGGGCGGCATAGGGTCTTTTGCGGCAGTTTGGTTGGTGGTAGTGCCACTGGAGGCAGGACTCTCTGGTTCGCGCCGCGTGGTCGCATTAGCCTCCGGCTTCGTGCTCGTCGTCGCCGGAATGCTCTGGAATCTGAGCGCGCTCGGTTTGCAGCTACCGGCGAGCGCGACCGCAGGCAAACATGGGGCGGCGGCTGTGCTCGGGATCATTTCCGCCGCGCTATACGCCACCGGCCTTGCGTTCGTTACCGAACAGCTCTTGCGCACCAGCGCCGGTCTGCTCAATGCCGAGGAGGGACGCTATCGCCTGCTCGCGCGCAGTATGACCGACGTCATCACCCGGCATGGGCGGAACGGCCTAGTGTTGTTTGTGTCGCCCGCAGGCGAACGGCTGTTCGGCGTCCCCCAAAGCGAGCTTATCGGCCATGGACTGTTCGATCGTGTTCACGTGCTCGACCGGCCGGCTTATCTCACCGCGCTCGCCGATGCGACCGTGCTTGGCGAAGACCGTTCGGTGGAATTCCGCATCCGTCGCGACGGCGACACCAAGGCGCACGGCTATTTCGCCTGGGTTGAGATGCGCTGCCGGCCGCTCGAGCCGGTTGCTGATGAGCGCGAGGTTGTTGCCGTGCTGCGCGAAATGACCGAGCGCAAAGTGCAGGAGCGCGAGGTCGAGCGCAAGAAATCGGAGTGCATCAACTACAACAATGCCAAGAGCCGGTTCGTCGCCACGACACGCGAGGCGGCGTTGGCCAAACGGCAGGTGAAGAAGAGTGCGTAGACGCCGGCGCAACCAAATGAACGATTTCGACGGTGTTGGACGCATCACCGCCGCAATCACGAATCATCCGCGCGAATTCGCCGGGATCGTGATGGCGACGGTGGCGATCTTCGCAATCTTTATCAACGCGCTGTTCTTGCAGCAGGGGCGGCACCCAGCGCCGATCTTCGCGACTAGGCCGTTCACGGCGCAGCAGCGGCCGGTCGCCTTGCCGCGCCCACGCGCGGCAACATCGGCGGCGACGCCCGCGGTCGCGCCGGTCACGATCGCACGCAGTCAGGCACAGATAATCGGCGATATTCAGCGCGAGCTTGCGCGCAAGGGCTTCTATGACGGCGAGCCGGACGGTATTTGGGGGGCCAAGACCGACGCGGCGGCGCGCGACTTCGCACACGCCGCCGCGTTGAAGATCAATGTGGATGCGAGCGAGACCTTACTACGGACGATCGTTGCAACAAACGTACAGCGCAGCCAAACTGCCGCGCCCGCTCGCAGCGATCCGATTGCGGAACTGATCATGCCGCCCAAGCGAGTGCTGGCGGTCCAACGCGCGTTGGCCGATTTTGGCTATGGGCAGATCAAGCCGACCGGTGTCTATGATCCGGCGACCCAGGCGGCCGTCGAGAAGTTCGAGCACGACCGCCGCCTTCCAATCACCGGCCAGATCACCGACGAGGTGGTGCGCGAGCTCGCGGCCGTGACCGGCCGGCCGCTGGAATAGTCGTCTATACCTGCCTTGTGCTAACAAACCCCATGCGGCTGAAATCTGCCATCTGGGTTGCGGCGTATGTGCGCCGCTGCAATGCAGAAGGTGTCTTCGCGGCGGTACGCCGACGCGGCGCCGAAGAGGCGGGCGCAATTTTCATCAAGATCAGTCGGCTCGACGGCACCGCCACCTTGTACGTGCCAGCACCTCAATCGGCTTTCGAAGAGAAGCGGCCGGTCGATCGGATGTTCGCAGCTGCGCTTGGCGGCGACAAGCCAGTGTCCGACACGGACATCGAGGGCCGTCTGCAAAAGGAGATTCGTTTCGATCCAGACGTGTGGATCATAGAAGTCGAAGACCGGGCTGGGCGGAATTTCCTCAATGGCCAGGTCGTTGCTTAGCGATCGCTATGCTTGACACGGGTCGGCTGCTCGACGCGATCGGAACGATGGCGCAAATGCGCGGAAACCGAACGAGCGTCGCGACGCTCGTCGTTCCAATGCAGCGGCACATGCGCGGCGGATGAGCGGCCGCCTGCGGTCCGCCAGATCGCTAGCATCTTCTCGGCAGCGGCCGGGGTGAGTTCGTCGAACAGGCGGGCGAGGTCAAAGACCCGCGGGATCGATTGTCCCACCTCCGGGTTGAGAAACAGCAGGATGCGCTGGAACACCGCGGCGCTCATGCCGAGTGCACGGGCAGCGACCACAATCGGCTCGCCTGTGGGATCGCGGGTGATGCGCTCAGCGAGAGCGCGGCTGATACCGAGCGCACTTTCCAGCATGCGGCTGAATTCGCCGGGGTTACGCTGCAGAGCGGCGTTTTCGAGGCGGCGAATGACCTCGCCCGCGGCCGGACACGGGCGCACGCTGCGTGGCTCAACCGCCGCGTCCAGGTTGGTCAGGATTAGGCGTCGCTCTTCGATGCTGGCAGCAAAGAATGATTCGAGCAGGTCATTTCGTGGAGCTGGCTGGGCTTCGTCCGGCTCGGTCAGCGGCGTGTCATACTTTAGGCCGGAAACCTCTGACAGCCGCGCCAAGACGGCGGCCGGGGCAGCCATGTAGGCGGACAGGCGGGCAGCGACCGCGCGGCGCGTGGATTCGTCGACGCTCCCGACTAGACCGAGCGCTAGCTCGACATACTGTCTTTCTTCGTCCGCGCTATGCGTCGGTTTCTGGACGTAGAGGTCTGTGAGGACCCGCAACAGGGTCGGGCGGATATCGACGCCCTTCCGGCACGCCAGATCGACCAGACCGTTGAGTGGAGGGTACGCGGGAAATTTCGACATGGCAGCGACGCTTTACCGGCCTGAAGCCGGCTCACATTACGTCGTCCGCGTTAGCGGACCGTTAACCTTGCAGGACGTTTAATTACGACGAGGCGCCGACCCGATAGGTCCACAATAGGCTTTTCGAGGCGGCAAGGGGGTTGCAATGGGCGATGTCATTCGGTTTCCCGACGAAGCGAGCTATGCGCGCGCTGGCAGGTACGTCGACGCCACTACGGAACCTGCAACCGTCATTATCCTGCCGGTGATACGAGTCGACCGCACTCCGGACGGTTCGAACGACCTCGAACCCGATACCGGAAACGCATCGGGCCGCCGTCGCCGCCGTCGCATCGCGCGCTGACTCCGACCTCGCGTCCCCGCGAAGGCAGGTGCCTTCGCGCCAGCGCGCTGGCGCTTCTGTCGTTGCTCGCGAGCTCCGCCATCCCCCAAGCATTGATGCGCAGAAAACTGATAGAGCACACGGAATCTTACGGTTCCGCACTTGAACCTCTGCTGATCGCGACGCCATGGCCCGTCGAGATCAGGCAAAATCCTTAAATAGAGGCGCGCATTGCGATGCTGTCTTGGGTGTGTGAGCAGAACGTCGCTACGGCGCTGTTCAGCGCATGGCCTGGGGTATTTCCGTCCGCGTACATTTGGCGGCCGCCATAATGCTTTGCGCCATCGGCATCAGCCCAGGCTCGGGCGCTAGCGCGCGGAACGCGATCAGCCCGGTCACCGTCGGCGATTCTACGATCAGCCGGTCGGCCGCGGTGACGTCTTCTTCCTCCGGCATCTGGTTGTGCTGATCGGTCGTCATGAGGTCGAGCTCGATCACACGCCGGCCCGCGGCTCGGTCGTTGATCGCGTAATAGGCAACATCATAACGCGTGTAGAATGACACCGAGGTGTAGGCCAGGCTTACCGGCACGCTGAGCTTCAATGGTCCCTGCGAAAGATCGTAGCGGCAGACGGCACTGGCGAAAGCCGGATCCATGAACGGCATCGTCGCAGATTCCGGCGCGGGCGCTGGCAACGGGACCACGGTGTTGATCGACGCGGTGCGCGCCAGTCGCGAATAGGCATCCTGTGTCGCCATGCGCGGCAAGATAATGATCGTCGTCAGGTGCACGATGCCGCCCAACAAGGCGCCGCCCAAGAATAGGAGTAGCCATCGAATCATGAGCACCCCTTGACCGTTACGCTGGGCATCGGCACTTCACGCCCGGCTTTCGTCGAGACCCCCACAGCGGTGTCGTAAAGGCGCAGCAAGAGGATATAGCGCTCGACGCCGCCCGTCGGCAGCCAATTGCCGCCGCGTGCGCGCGGCGCGACAACGATCTCGAAAGCGCCATCTGCGTGACGGACGATTTCTTGGCTAGTAAAGCCCGAGCGGTTGATTGAATTTGCCACCAGCTCGCCGTCGGCATTGTACAGAGTGAGGGTCCAGAACCGAGCGGCCGGCGTGATGCCCGCGATGAGCACATCGCAGCGTCCGTCGAGCGGACGTCCGTTATCATCGGCCTGTGCGGTGAATGAGACACCGTCGCCGACCGCGGTTGGCAGGCGGCCGATACGTGCGATCGAGGCGCGTACGTAGGGATCGGCGTCTGTGGTGCCGTTCTTGGGCCAGGCGGTCCAGCTGCCGATCGTCAAGGGACCGAAGGCGGCGCCGCGGGTAAGCGCGAGATATGTCGCGCCAAGACCAACGACCGCGGCGACGATGAGAGCAAACAACGATCCGAGAAGCAGCCGCACGATCGATCCGCTGGCAGTGGGGTTTATTCCATAAACAGACTACGCCGGCTGGCGAGGGGCGGCCAATCAGTTCCGGCTGCCGAATGCGTGCCCTTCCAAGGTGGAGGCAAGAGCACCTTCCCGTGGCGTTGCGGCCTGCTTCTTCTTATCGGTCGAAACCGTCGGCCGCAACGGACCCATGGCACGGTTAGCGTCATCCATCATCCGCTCCACCCGCACCAGGATTTCGGCGGCGCGCTTGGTGAGCACGGCGGGCCGGGGCGTCGGTGGCGGCTCGTTGGATTTTATTTTGTTTTCGGCGACGGCGGGTTGCTGACGGACCTGCGGCACGGCAATGCCGGGAAGCTGTTTGATTTCGATGCCCTCGTGTGCGTAGGCCATGATGTTGTGCCAGGTCATCGCCGGCAACGAGCCGCCCGTCATTCGGTTGGTCGCCTGGTAATCGTCGTTGCCGAACCAGACTCCGCAAACGAAATTGGCGGTGTAACCCATGAACCAAGCATCGCGATAGGCATTGGTAGTGCCGGTCTTTCCGGCGGCGGCGATGCCATCAAGCCGCGCGCGCTTGCCGGTACCGTTCTCGATCACGCTGTTCATCATTGTGACCATGTCTTGCGCAACTTTCGGAGGCAAGACCTGCTTTGGCTTCGGCCCATCGCGGTCATAGCGCCAGACCAGATCACCGGTGCCGGTACGCACTTCAAGGATGGCGTGCGGGGTGACCTTCTTGCCGAAATTGGGGAAGGTCGCATAGGCGCCGGTGTGTTCGAGCAGGTTCACGGCGTCCGCGCCGATCGGCAGCGACGGCGTGTCAGGCAGCGGCGTCCAGATGCCCATATCGTGTGCGGTCCGAATAATGCGCGCGCGCCCGAGCTTCGGATTGCCGTCGCCAACCGCGACCGAAAGACGCACGGCAATGGTATTGATCGAATGGGTGAGGGCGGTGATCAGCGTCATCGAGCCGCCGTATCCGTGACCGTAGTTGTGCGGGCACCAGTTGCCTAGGCAGATCGGCGCATCGACAACGATCGACGTCGGCTTGAAACCGTGCTCGAGCGCGGTGGTATAAACATAGGGCTTGAATGACGAACCGGGCTGACGCATCGCGTCGGTGGCGCGATTGAATTGACTGGCGCCATAATCGCGGCCACCCACCATCGCACGGACGGCGCCATCGGTATCCATAAGCACTGCGGAGGCCTGCCGGGCGTTGTATTCCTGTCCGTATTGGCGCAACGAGTTCTCGATCGCCTGGTCGGTATTGTTCTGCAGGTTGATGTCGAGCGGCGTGCGCACCACAAACACGCGTTCCGTCATCGTCTTAGGGAACGTGTCGACCAGCTTCTTCATTTCGTCGAACGCCCAGTCGAGATAGTAGTTGGGCGCGCGGTCGTCGCGGCGGTCGACCGGGGTGGCAGGGTTGCGGCGGGCGCCGAACACCTGACCCTCGGTCATGAAGCCGGCTTCCACGAGGTTGTCGAGCACCACATTGGCGCGCGCCCGCGCGGCCGGCAGGTTGACGTTGGGCGAGAATTTCGTCGGCGCCTTGAAAAGACCGGCAAGCATCGCCGCTTCCGCGAGATTCACGTCGCGAGCTGACTTGTTGAAATAATATTGAGCCGCCGCATCGACGCCGAAGGCGCCACCGCCCATGTAGGCGCGGTCGAGATAGAGCTTGAGGATCTCGTTTTTGGTAAGGCGGGCCTCCAGCCACATAGCGAGGAAGGCTTCCTTGACCTTGCGCTCGATGGTGCGCTCGTTGTTGAGGAAAAGGTTCTTAGCGAGCTGCTGCGTTAGCGAAGAGCCGCCCTGCACGACGCCGCCCGCCTTAGCGTTGGTGACCAGCGCGCGCGCAGTGCCGGCGAGATCGATGCCGAAATGATCGTAGAAGCGGCGATCCTCGGTAGCGAGCACCGCCTTGATCAGGTGGTCGGGGAACTGGTCGAGCGGCACCGAATCGTTGTGACGGATGCCACGGGCACCAACCTCATTGCCGTAGCGGTCAAGAAACGTGACGGCGAGCTCCGATTTCTTCAGCCAGTCGTCGTCTGAGGTCTCGTGGAAGGCCGGTACCGCGAGCGCCAGCGTCAGCACCAGGCCGGCGGTGCCCAATGTGACGGCTTCTGAGACGAACTCACTGAACCAGCGCCGCCAGCCGCCGACGTGGAAACGGTCCATGAAGGTGGCGAAGCGCTGATAGGCCTCGCGCAGGCCAGTGAAGCTGCGAAACAGCCCGGAATCGACGATGGCGTCGATGCCAAGCATCAGCTTTCTGATTTTCAGCTTCCAATCGGCTGGGAACAGGTCGCGCAAGGCTTTTCGCTCGTTTTAAGCTTTAAGCGCCTCGGGGGCGCTGGCAAAGACTAACTTTAGCCGATCAGCTCGATTTCAGCCAAGCAGCGGTTTTTTGGTTAACAAACACCACAAACACCAAGGTGGGTGGAAATTGCGGTGGAAAATGGCCGGTTCCACTTCTGCTCGCCCTCCGTCGCCGGGCCGGAGAGGTCGATTGCGCTCGACACCCCTCTTACCGCAAGCCAGGAGTGGCGGCCCCTTCCGGCCGCCAGGAAAGCGCTATAAGTCTCGCCCGACTCGCAAGGACGCCGTAATGCCTGATCCGGCACCCCCATTCTGGCGCGTGAAGCGACTGGGCGAGATGACCAAGGCCGAGTGGGAGAGCCTGTGCGACGGCTGCGGCCGCTGCTGCCTCAACAAGCTGACCGACGAGGACACCAACGAAACGGTGTTCACCGGCGTCGCCTGTAGGCTTCTGGACGGCCATACCTGCCGCTGCACCGACTACACCCACCGCCAAGCGAAGGTGAAGGACTGCGTACGGCTCACACCGCGCAATGTGCGAAGGCTCTCTTGGTTGCCGCCGACCTGCGGCTACCGAATCGTGGGGGAGGGGCGCGATCTGCCCTGGTGGCACCCTTTGGTCTCCGGGCGACCGGAGACGGTGCACGAGGCCGGCATCTCGGTGCGCGGGCGTATCTCGGCGAGCGAAAGGGATGTGCCGGACAGGGATCTGGAGAAATACATCGTCAGTTGGCCGGGGAGGTGGCCAAAGGGGGCGAAGCGCAAGCCGGGCTGAGGGCGCTGCGAGGCGTCGTAGCCCATTAGCTCCGCGCTAGCGCGCCTCTATCGGCACGTCGAAGGGGGGTCCGCGCATGCCGAAGGAGAAGTGCCACCATTCGCGGGAGTAATTGTGGAAGCCGCGGTGGCGCATAGCGGCGATGAGCGCGTCGCGCCAGCGCCGCTTATCGGGTGTGACCGCGCTCGCGGTGTGGCTCATTACGTCAAAGCAGTCGAAACTGGTGCCCATGTCGAGGCTGTTGTCGGGAGCGCGCTGCGCCGCCGGGCCGGTGCACGCGCCGTAGGCGGCGTCGCGGTCAAACGGCGGCAGAGGCGCGACCGGAAGCTTGACCAACGTGAGATCGACAGCGTTGCCGGTCGAATGTGCCGATTGCGGCGCGATGTAGCCGAGCGCGAACAGGCGGCGTTTGTCCAGATTCGGGTAGAAGCGCTTGCTGCGCTTTTCGTCCGGCGTCTGTGCCCAGCGCGCGAAAGCGCGCACCGTGCGTGTCGGGCGATAGCAATCATAGACTTTGAGACTCAGGCTCTCACGCGCGAGATCGGCCTGCACTCGGTGCAGCGCTTCGGCCACGTCGCGACGCAGTATGCATTCGGGAGCGCCATAGCCGGGCAGAGGGCGACCAGTGAAATTGTCGTAACCTGCATAGCGTATGTCCTGCAGGATGCTGGAATCGATATCGCGCAGATAAACGAAGCCGGACGGCAACCGACCGGCGGCGGCGGGCGCGATAAGCGCCAGAAAGGTAGCGACGCAAAGTATGATGCGGCGGCTTGCCATTGGAGTTTCGGCGTGGCGGAGCAGAGCATAACATTCCCCGCCGGTTATCATTGCGTTCGCACAACAAGGAGGCGATTTAGCGAGAATGGATGCCCGGACTCTCAAGCGCATCAAGGATTCGGAGTCGCGCCCGCTCTCGCATCCGGAAGCGCGCGCCATCGTGCTCATTACATGCGCTGGCTGGCGTAATGCTCACATCCTCTCGCTCGCAGCGCTTCGATCTGGGCGGCGGCGACGCCGACGGTTCTGGTGCTGCTGCTGTTGGCCGCGATCGGCTCTGGGCCCGGGGGCGCTGTTTCCGAGCTCCACAGCCCGCATGTAGAAGCGGTGACGCGGCACTAGATGGGCATCGCCACTGGCGCCGCGAATTTCTTCGGCGCGCTCTTGTCCTCGCTGATGGTCGCTCCAGTTCCGAGATGTCATTCGCAATATTGGCATGGCGGATAGTCGCGGCTGTATACCGGCTGCGCGAGGAACTTATCCTTGCCGTAGATCCAGAACTGGCTGACGTTCGGATAGGTCTTGATCACCGTATTCCAGAGCTCGTCCTTGTCGTTGCCGAACATTTTCTTCTTCTCGACTTTCTTAATGTAGATGTTCTGGATCGGATTACGCATGTCGTCGAACGACACTGGTCCGCGCGGGGCGTCGACCGTCAGGGCCGCCATGGTCTTGACGAACTGCTCAGCGCCCGGAAACTTGCCGTTCAATTTCTTGATTGTCTCGTCGATCAGCTGCGCCGTAGTGTAGTTGCTCTCCGAGAAATAGGACGGCACCTTACCGTACTTGGCGCGATACGCTTTCACGAAGGCTTCGTTTTTCGGTGTGGTCAGCGCGGCGCTGTACTGCAGGGAAGACACGTCGCCGACCACCTCATCGCCCATGAAGGGCAGGGCGAACTCGTCGTAACTGGTGCCGCCGCCAATAATCGGCTTCTTGTAGCCGGAGGCGCGCAGTTGTTTGGGGAATTGCAGCGCCATCGGACCCACCATCAGCGAGAACACCGCGTCGGCATCCGCCTTGATGGTAGGGATAAATGGACCGAAGTCCTTGGTGCCGAGCGGCGGCCAGATTTTCTGGATGATCTTGCCGCCGCAATCCTCGAATGTTTTCTGGAAGCCGCCGACCTGCTCATAGCCAAAGGCGTAGTCGGCGGATACTGCAGCGATCTTCTTGTAGCCCTGGTCGCAGGCCCATTGGCCGAGCGGATGGTTGGGCTGCGACGACGTCCAGCCGGTGCGGATCAGATAGGGATATTTGTCGGCCTGGCGCTGGGTGAGATCGTCGGCCGCGGGGATCGAGGGGATATAGACCGTCTTCATTTCGGTGGAGACCGGCGCCAGCGCGTAGCCGGTCGAAGCCAATACGCCGCCGATGAACATGTCCACCTTATCGGAGAGGATCAGTTTCTTGGCCTTGGTGACGCCGAGGTCGGGCTTGGCTTGGTCGTCTTCAAAAATGACTTTCACGTCCATGCCGCCGAGCTTGTTGCCGTGTTCAGCGAGATAGAGTTGGAAGCCGTCGACCATGTCTTTGCCGACTTGCGCAAAGATACCGGTCATTGGTGCGATGAAGCCGATGTGCAGCTCATCTGCCCCCGCGTTGCTTGTCATCATTAGAGCCGCCGCGAATACTTCGGTCAGGAAGAACGAAGTTGTGCGCTTTGCAAATTTACCGGTCATCGCTTCCTCCAAATTGGCGAAACACTTCTTCCATCCTTCGCAGAATTGCACGCGCCGATTACAGCCACCGCAGCGCCTGAAAGGCTAACATCTTGCCGACACCGGGCGGAAGCCAAAACGAAAGGGTCGGGTGGACCGGCCGCCACGACCTGCGATCTGCGCAAGTGCTACGCACACCACACGCGCAAGCCCGATGCCGTCGATACCGGGCGCCAGCATGTCGACCGCTGGACGCTCGACCAAAAAGTTGAGCGCAGCGCTGGCGAGCCTTCGTACGGTACTTGAACTGCTCGAACAGGTTCACCGTAAAACCACGCGTTCGGCCGAATTGTCGTCCTGCAGTTAACGGCGATGACGCCGCTCGATTGCTAGGTGAAGCGTGCCGGGACGGAAGGTTCCCTGCAAACGTGCAAAAGCTGCACACTTTCGTCGGGTTGCAGCGTGGTCGATCCGCTCATTCCGCGGCCCGCAGGAAAGACGGGCGGACGCTGGCGAGACCATCCGCCTCGGTGGCCGAGATGGTGGTGCGCACCATGTAGCGCGCCTCGTCTGCCGGCCAGGGTCGGCCCCGGTGCATGGTGGCGCGGTTGTCCCACATCACCACGTCGCCGCTTTTCCACTGGTGCACGTAGCTCAAGCCCGGCGCGGTGGCGGTCGCGGTCAAATCGTCGATCAGCTTCTTGCCCACCACCGGCTGCATGCCTTCGACCGCATAGGCGTGCGAGGCGAGGTACAGCGCGTTGCGGCCGTTCACCGGGTTTTTCCACACCATACGCCAGCACACCGGGGGCAGTTCCGCACGCTCTTCCTCGCTGGCGAGGTCGGGCGCGATCATGCCGCGCGAGTGCGCGTAATGGTGCCACGCGAAGGAATTCTCTACGAGCTGGCGCAGCGCTGGGTCGAGCCGGTCGTAGGCGAGGCGTGTGGAGACGAATTCGGTCTCGCCGCCGTTTGCCGGGATGATGCGCGCCGACAAAATCGAAGTGAGCGCGGGCACGCGCTTGAACGATGAATCGGTGTGCCAGAGTTGGTTCGCCTTGTTGCGCAGGGCAAGGCGCGAGTCGGGCGGCGCAACTTTGCCATCAGGCCCGATGGTGGTGAGAATCACGAAATGCGTGCCGGTGCCTATGGAGCCGACTTTGGTGATCTCGGGCGGGCCGAAACGGCACGAGAAGGCGAGTTGGGTTTCGTTGCTGACATCCTGACCGCGGAACACCAGGACTGAGTGTTGCTCGAAGGCGGCGCGCACCGCGGCATAGGTGGCGTCATCGTCGGCGACCTCGCCGATCGTGACGCCGCGCAGCTCTGCGGCGAAGCCCGGACCCAGGAGTACGATCTGCATTGGGCGTCTCCCCGATCTTGTGGTTGTGCGGATTGTCCTGCAAAACCGGAGCACTGGCAAACGGCGACCCTCGCGGCTGCACGCATTTTGCGCTATACTTTTTTTATGTTGAAACGGCTCACCACGATCCTGTGCCTCGCGCTGTTGAGCGCGAGCCTTTCCGGCTGCACAAAATGCGGTTGGCTATGGGACGAGAACGGCCGTGCGTGCCATTCCGATACGACGCGCTAAGAGTCTTTACTTCTTTGACAATTTCGGTTCTTTGGCAATTTTCGAGCGGAACGGGGGAGGGTCGGCTCATACTTGAAGCTTATCCTAGAAAATCCTAGATGACGAAAGCTGTCTTGCTATCAGTCGCGTATGACGCTGGAGACGGGGGGCCATGTTTTGCCGGCAGCCGTCGTGCCGTTGATTGCAATGGACTGATCATTCGCCGAGGATTATTTACCGGGCGGCGAGAGCTACGGCCCGACCGCCGCATTGAACTTGCGCGCCGTATCGATGATCCAGGTGCGGTAGGCGAGGAGCGGCGTCACGCCGGTGAGCCCTCCACAGCCTTCCTCGTCGCGCGGCGCGGTCGACCAGCTCACTAGGCCGATCAAGGCCCCGGAGGATTCGTACACCGGCGCGCCGGAATCGCCGGTGCAGGCGCCGAGACCGATGCGCTCATCGCGCGTGGCGATGTCGAATAGACGGACCTGAAGTGAGCTCGGCGCGCCCGTGACGGATAGCGTCGCCATGCGCGGGACCCCAAGTCCGCGTGGCGTGCCGGCGACGGTGACGCCGAATCCAGCAATGGTGAGCTGTTCGCCGACAGCAATGCGGCGCGCGGGTGCGAGCGTCGCCGGCACGACTTGGTCGCTCAGCGGCACGGCCAATTTGAGCAAGGCGACGTCGGCTGTGGCGCGGCTTGCGGCATAACTTGCCGGGTTGAAGCCCGGGTGCAGTGCGATTGAGCGCACCGTGATCGATTGGCCGGTCTGGAAGATTTTCACTCGGTAATCGGACTTGCGCACCACACAATGCGCGGCGGTGAGCACCAGGTCGCGCGCGAGCGCCGCGCCTGTGCATAGATCATCGCGCGCATCGACGATCATGACAATCGGCCGCGCGGCAAAGCCGCTCGCCAGCGGCGCGTTGCCGGTGATGGCGAAAGCCGACGAGCAGTGCATCAGGCAAGTGAGACCGAAGAAGACGGCGACAAGGCGCATGCAAGCCGCATGAGCCTCGGCGCTGGAAGTTTTGTCAACCGCATTCCGCCAAGCAATCCAGCGAAGCAATACAGGGCGTGTACAGCCGACATCAGCCTCTTCACCGAGATCGTGCGCCGACGCTCGTTGACGGATGATTGATGTTTGCGACCGTGCTGCCGCTTCCTGGTTGGAGAGCGCGCGTTCGGCCGGGGCTCAACCAAGGCGCTGTCCGCCGACGTTGGGAAGGGGCGATGATCGAAGAGCATCTCAACATCGAGAAATTGCTCGTCGTCCTCGAGCGGGGAATTGGATGCCTTCGATCACAGTGAATCTCCCGAATATTATTTCGGCAAACGCAGTTTGATGAAGATGGACACTTTAGGGAGAGTGAAGCGCTTGGCATCGCCATAGCTAGCCGGCACACTCTGCGTATATTCGCGGAGCCGCTCATGAACGTGTCCGATGCCGTCGCTTCCCGCTACTCCTGCCGCGCGTTTCTGTCGACGCCGATCCCCGAAGCGACCGTGCGCGACATAATCGAGCGCGCGAGGCGGGCTCCATCGGGCGGAAACGTGCAACCGTGGCGCGTCGATGCACTGGCGGGCGCCAGGCTCGAAGAACTCAGGGCTCTGGTGCGCGCGCGACCCGAGCTGCTGCCGCGCGGCGAGGGCGCCGAATACAATATCTACCCACCCAATCTTAAGGAGCCCTATGAGACGCGCCGCCATCAGGTCGGCGCCGCGCTTTATCAGGCAGTTGGCATCGCGCGCGAGGACCGTGCAGGTCGGTATCGGCAATACGCGCGTAATTTCGAATTTTTCGGCGCGCCTGTGGGTCTGCTCATGTCGATCGACCGCAGCATGGGTCCGCCGCAGTGGTCGGACCTCGGCGGTTACATCCAGACGGTCATGCTGCTCGCGCGTGAGCGCGGCCTACACAGCTGCGGCCAGGAAGCTTGGACGCATTGGCACAAGACCGTGTACGCCTTCCTTAAGCTTCCTCCCGAATACATTCTGTTCTGCGGCCTTGCGCTTGGGTTCGCCGATGAGGCCGCGGCGATCAATAACTGGCGCGCGCCGCGCGAGCCGCTTGACGCCTTCGCTACCTTTTCAGGTTTCGAGAACTAGTTCTCTTCATAACGTTTTGCTGACGTTGCACGTTCAGCCCGCGTTCATCGGTTCGCGACTAAATTCGCTCTCATGCCGGTTTCCCGTTTGCTCCTTGCCTTCATCGCCCTCGGCCCCGCACCGGCGCTCGCTGCCGGTCCCCTGCCACCCGAGGCATGCCTAAATAAGGCTGAGCAGCACGCGGCGGTAGCCGAGCAGAAGGCCATACCGCTCGCCAAGGCGATCCGCAATCGGCGCGAAAACGGCCATCATGCCGAGCTGGTGCGCGCCCGGCTCTGCCGCCACGACGACCGGCTTGTCTATGTGCTGACTCTGCTCGGGCGCAGTGGCAGAGTGTTCAGCGAAACCGTTGACGCCGCCAATGGCGAAGTTATCAGCGGACGCTGACCCGGAGACACCGCCTTGCGCCTGCTCGTCGTCGAGGACGACCCCGATCTTAACCGCCAGCTTTCGACCGCGCTGACCGATGCCGGTTACGTCGTCGACCGCGCCTTCGACGGCGAGGAGGGGCATTATCTCGGCGACTCGGAGCCCTACGACGCCGTTATCCTCGACATCGGTCTGCCTAAGATGGACGGCATCTCAGTGCTGGAGGCCTGGCGGCGCGCGGGACGCGCCATGCCGGTGCTGATGCTTACTGCGCGCGACCGTTGGAGCGACAAGGTGCAGGGGTTTGACGCCGGTGCCGATGATTATGTTGCCAAGCCGTTTCATCTCGAGGAAGTGCTCGCGCGCGTGCGTGCGTTGCTGCGCCGCTCGGTCGGCCATGCCAAAAGCGAATTTGTTTGCGGTCCGGTACGGCTGGACTCGCGTACTGGCCGCGTCTCGGTAAACGGCAACCCGGTCAAGCTCACCTCGCACGAGTACCGACTGCTCGCCTATCTGATGCACCACTCCGGTCGCGTGGTCTCGCGCACCGAGCTGGTCGAACATCTCTACGACCAGGACTTCGACCGCGATTCAAATACCATCGAAGTGTTTGTCGGCCGCATCCGCAAAAAGCTCGGCGTCGACATCATCCAGACGGTGCGCGGCCTTGGCTATCTGCTCGAAGCGCCCGGCAAGTCCTGACGGATGCGTGCTAATTCGCTCGCGGTGCGTCTGTTCGTCTCGGCGACCGCCTGGGCAGTGATCATCTTGGTCACCACTGGTGTAGTGCTGTCGTCGCTCTACCGCCAGACGGTGGAGCGCGCCTTCGACCGGCGGCTCGGCGTCTATCTACGTACGATCGTTGCCGATATCGCCGCACCAGAGGAACCGGGCGGCAAATTCCCGCAGTCGCTCGGCGAGCCGCTGTTCGAGCTGCCGCTGTCGGGCTGGTATTGGCAGGTGACGCGGCTCGATCCCGGCAAGCACGATGTGCGCTCCTCGCGTTCATTGTGGGACGGCGGCCTGCCACATCTTGAGGACCGCGGGGTGCCCGCCAACCCCGACGGCTCGCGTGAAGGCTATGTGCCGGGCCCCGAAGACCAACGGCTGCGGCTGGTCGAGCGCAACATCGATCTCGGCGACGAGGGCCACTATCTGGTGGCAGTCGCCGGCGACGCCGCCGAGATCACCGAGGAGACGCGCGGCTTCGACCAGGCGCTGGTTATCACGTTTTCGATTCTGGCGATGGTATTGCTGATCACTACCATGTTCCAGGTCCGGTTCGGGCTGGCACCGTTGAAGCGCATCACCGGCAGCCTTGCCGCCATCCGTGCCGGCACTGCCGAGCGCTTAGCCGAAGATTTCCCCGACGAGATCGCGCCGCTCGCGCGCGAGACCAACGCGCTGATCGAGGCTAATAAAGAAATCGTTGAGCGCGCGCGCACCCATGTCGGCAATCTTGCGCATGCGCTGAAGACGCCGATCTCGGTAATGGTGAACGAGGCGGCAACGCGCGGTGGCGACTCTTTCGCTGAAAAAGTCCGCGAACAAGCGAACATCATGCGTGACCAGGTGGCGCGACACCTCGAGCGCGCGCGCCTGGCGGCGCGGCTGACCGTCGTCAGCTCGATCACCGACGTCGCGCCGGTCGTAACCGCGCTCGCGCGCACCATGGAGAAGATCCACCACGACCGCGGCATCGCCATCGAGGTGGACGCCGATGCCGATGCGCGCTTCCGCGGCGAGCGGCCGGATCTGGAAGAGATGATCGGCAACTTGGTAGACAATGCATGCAAGTGGGCGACCTCACGGGTGGCGGTCGAGGTGGCGAGAGAAAAATCTGGCCAAGTGCTGCGCATCGCTGTGGACGACGACGGCCGCGGCCTCTCACGCTCGGAGTGCGAGCAGGTATCCCATCGCGGTCAGCGGCTCGACGAGAGCAAGCCAGGCTCGGGATTAGGGCTGTCGATAGTTGTCGAACTCGCGCACCTCTACGGTGGGAAGCTCGAGCTAGGCGCCGCGCCGATCGGTGGGCTGCGCGCCGAATTGACGCTGCCGGCGGCTTGAGACCAACCTCTTGTCGCCTCTATGATATGGGCATTCGCACGCACGCCGGACTTTTGCCTGAATCCTCCGGTCTCGATAGACTTAAATATTGACGTCCATCGATTTCCGGGGGATCGACATGTCCACGCTCAAGTTCACTGCCGTCGCCGTGATTGCGCTCACGCTTGCTGCCTGCGCCGGCAGCCCGGACGGAATGGGCCCCGGGCCGAAGGAAAACACCGGCACCTTTGTGGGCGCGGGCACCGGCGCGCTTCTTGGCGCCGCAGTCACCGGTGGCGGAACCGGCAGCCGGCTGGCCGGCGCGGCGATCGGCGGTGTGCTGGGCGGTCTGATCGGCAACCGCATCGGCGCCGCGCTCGACGACGAAGACAAGCAGCGAGCCTACGCGGCACAGATGGACGCGCTTGAGCGCGGGCCATCTGGTGCGCCAGTGTCGTGGAAGAACCCGGATTCCGGCCGCTATGGAACCGTAGTACCGGGTCCTGCCTACGAAAGCGGTGGCCGCAATTGCCGCTCGTACACGCACACTATCTACATTGATGGCCGGCCGCAGACGGCGCGTGGCACCGCCTGCCGGAATCCAGACGGCACTTGGACATCGTTCACCTAGCGGCTGCTCCGCTCTAGCCTGGGTTCCTCTTGCCGTCGCCTTTGATATTGCTCAATAACGCCATGGTGGTCGCATGTTGTATGTGAACCGCCGGGGACTTCAATTTGAGTAGGAGTGCAATGACCCGTAAGCAACGACGTCTCGTTCTGATCAGCACCAGTCTTGGCGTTATAGCAATCGCTGCCGCGCTGATCCTGAGCGCCCTGCGCGACGCCATCGTGTTTTTCAATTCGCCGACCGACGTTGCTGAAAAGCACATCTCCTCCGGCTCCCGGATCCGCGTCGGTGGGCTGGTCAAGCCGGGCAGCGTGGAGCGCGGCGACAATCTGCGCATCAGCTTCGACGTGACCGACGGCAAGAACGACGTGCCAGTACGCTACCAGGGCATCGTGCCCGACCTGTTTCGCGAGGGCCAGGGCGTGGTGGCCGAAGGCAAGCTGGAAAAAGGTGGCACGCTTGTTGCGGATACTGTGCTGGCCAAGCATGATGAGCGCTACATGCCGCGCGAGGTGGTGGACGCGTTGAAGAAGAGCGGGCGCTGGGAAGAAACCAGCGGGACAGCCGGAGGCAGGACACAATGATTCCTGAACTCGGTCACTATGCGCTGGTGCTCGCGTTGGCGCTCGGCCTGATCCAGTCGGTGGCACCGGTGATCGGCGCGCGCTCGCATGACGCGGCGCTCATGCGGCTCGCTGACTCCACCGCGCTGATGCAATTCGTATTCGTCGCGCTGTCGTTCGGCGCGTTGGCGGTTTGCTACGTCAACTCGGATTTCTCCGTGCAAACCGTATTCGAGAATTCCCACTCGCAGATGCCGGTGATCTACAAATTCAGCAGCGTGTGGGGCAACCACGAGGGCTCGATGCTCTTGTGGGTGTTCATTCTGTCGCTCTTCGGCGCGCTGGTTGCCGTGTTCGGAAATAATCTGCCGGCCAGCCTGAAGGCCGATGCGCTCGCGGTGCAGTCTTGGATCGCCTGTGCCTTTTATCTTTTCATTCTCCTCACCTCGAATCCGTTCCTGCGGCTGCCGCAGGCGCCAGCGGAGGGTCAGTCGCTCAACCCGATCCTGCAGGACCCAGGTCTCGCCGTGCATCCGCCCCTGCTCTATCTCGGCTATGTCGGCTTCTCGATGGCGTTTTCTTTCGCGGCCGCCGCGCTGATCGAGGGCCGCATCGACGCTGCCTGGGCGCGCTGGGTGCGGCCGTGGACGCTGATGGCCTGGATGTGCCTTACGCTCGGCATCGCCGGCGGCTCTTACTGGGCCTATTACACGCTCGGCTGGGGCGGCTTCTGGTTCTGGGACCCGGTGGAGAATGCCTCCCTGATGCCTTGGCTTGCCGGCACGGCGCTCTTGCATTCCGCAGTGGTGATGGAAAAGCGCAATGCGCTCAAGATCTGGACTATCCTGCTCGCCATTCTGACGTTTTCGCTTTCGCTGATCGGCACCTTCCTCGTGCGCTCGGGGGTGCTCACCTCGGTACATTCCTTCGCCAACGATCCGCGGCGCGGGGTCTTCATCCTCGCGATCCTTGTGCTGTTTATTGGTGGCAGCCTCGCGCTATTTGCCTGGCGCTCGCCTGTGTTGAAGCAGGGCGGTTTGTTCGCGCCGATCTCGCGCGAAGGCTCGCTGGTGTTTAACAATCTTTTCCTCACCACTGCCTGCCTGACGGTGCTTGTCGGCACGCTTTATCCGCTAGCGCTTGAAGCGCTGACCGGATCGAAGATCACGGTCGGCGGTCCGTTCTTCAATCTGACCTTTGGCCCACTATTCCTCATGCTGATGTTCGCCATGCCGTTCGGGCCGCTGCTCGCGTGGAAGCGCGGCGATCTACCGGGCGTGACGCAACGACTGATGTCCGCTTTTGGTATCGCCCTGGTCGCGATCGCGGTTGCTTTCGCAGTTGAAGGTAGCGCCTCGCTGCTGGCTCCGTTCGGCGTGGGGCTTGCATTTTTCGTCATGGTCGGCGCCGTGGTCGACCTCGCCGAACGCACAGGCCTGTTCCGCGTGCCGTTCGCTACGGCGCTCAGACGCGCGGCCGGTCTGCCGCGCTCGGCCTGGGGCGCCGCGGTGGCGCATTTTGGCATTGCCACATCGCTGCTTGGCATTATCGGCGCGGCGGCTTGGGGTACCGAGCTCATCGTCGCTGTGAAGCCCTCGCAGACCGTGTCGCTGTCGGGCTACGCTCTCACCTTCGAAGGCATAGTGCAGCGGCCTGGGCCGAACTACCGCGAGCTGCTGGCGAAATTCACGGTGCGCAGCGGCGATCAGATCATCGGCGTGATGGAACCATCCAAGCGCGATTTCGCGGCACGCCAGATGTCGACCAACGAAGCGGCGCTAATGGCGCGCGGGGTAGGGCAGCTCTATCTGTCGCTTGGCGACAGTAACAGCGACAGCTCGATCGCGATCCGGCTTTATCACAAGCCGTTGGTCATGCTGATCTGGTTCGGCGGTGTCGTGATGATGCTCGGTGGCGCACTGTCGCTGTCCGACCGGCGCCTGCGCGTCGGCGCGCCAAAGCCGGCTGCCAGAGCGGCGCTGCAACCGGCCGAGTAACAAGATGCGGTGCCTCGTATTCTTTGCATTGCTGGCTCTAATCGCTCCCGGCGCGGCGCTAGCGGTGCAGCCCGACGAGATGTTGAAAAATCCGGTGCTGGAAGCGCGCGCGCGCAATCTGTCGCAGGAATTGCGCTGCATGGTCTGCCAGAACCAGTCGATCGATGACTCCGAGGCCTCGCTCGCGCGCGACCTACGGCTCCTGGTGCGAGAGCGGTTAATGCAGGGCGACAGCGACAAGCAGGTGCTCGATTTCCTAGTAGCGCGCTACGGCGAGTTCGTGCTGCTTAAGCCGCGCTTCGAACCGCAGACGCTGCTACTCTGGGGCATTCCCCCGTTGTCTTTGCTGGGCGGTCTCGCCGTCTTGCTGGTGATGGCACGCCGCCGCCAGACCACAGATCTATCGGCTGGCGAGCTTAGCGCCACCGAGCAGCAACGGATTGCGAAGTTAGTCAAAGCGAAATCCGAGTGATTGCCTCCTAAGGTTATGAATTAGCAAAAGAATTTTCTTACCAAATTTTAATCCCGCCGACAGGACGCCGTAAGGCTAATCTCGCCATCTTTCGTTACGAAGCGCTGCCTCAGCGCACCGATCGCAATGGAGTTTTCGTGATGATTCCGAGCGTTCCCCCCGCTCAGCAAAATCCCAAAAAGCGCTTGCTTTCGTTCCGCCGGGCAGCGCTACTCGCCACCACCATCGTCAGCCTCGGCGCCGTCGCGCTGCTCGTCGCTCCCGGTCTCACTGTTTCGGGCTATCCAACCGCGATCGCGCAGAATCTCACTGAGCAGGCACACAAACTTAACGCGCCGGTCGGCTTTGCCGATATCGTCGAGAAAGTGAAGCCAGCGGTGATTTCGGTCCGCGTCAAGGTCGATGGTGGGTCGTCGACCGACGGCCTCGGCGGCAACGATATTCCGCCAGGCCTACGCGAATTCTTCCGCCGCTTCGGCATGCCCGACTTGCCGGAGGGTCCGCACGGGATGCCGCACGGCCATAACATCATCACCGGCCAAGGGTCCGGGTTCTTCATCTCCGGCGACGGCTATGCGGTGACCAACAACCACGTGGTCGACAAGGCCGAAAGCGTGCAAGTCACCACCGACGACGGCAAGACGCACACCGCCAAGGTGATCGGCACGGATCAACGCACCGACCTTGCGCTGATCAAGGTCGAGGGCGGGCCGTTCCCTTATGTGAACCTTTCGAACAAGGCGCCACGCATCGGCGATTGGGTGCTCGCGGTCGGTAATCCGTTTGGTCTTGGCGGTACCGTGACCGCCGGCATCGTCTCGGCGCGCGGCCGCGATATTGGCGCCAGCGCCTATGATGATTTCATCCAGATCGACGCGCCGGTGAACAAGGGCAATTCTGGCGGCCCGACCTTCGACACCGACGGCAACGTGATCGGCGTCAACACCGCGATCTTTTCGCCCTCCGGCGGCTCAGTCGGCATCGCTTTCGCGATCCCCGCCGACACCGTTACCAGCGTGGTCGACCAGCTCAAGACTCACGGTTCGGTCACGCGGGGCTGGATCGGCGTGCAGATTCAGCCGGTGACGCAGGACATCGCCGACAGCCTCGGCCTGAAGAAGGCGGAAGGTGCCCTGGTCGCCGAACCGCAAGCTAACAGCCCAGCCGCGAAAGCCGGCATCGAGGCTGGCGATGTCATCACCGCGGTGAACGGCCAGCCGGTTAAGGATGCGCGCGATCTCGCCAAGCGCATCGGCAGCATGACGCCAAAGACCGAGGTGAAGATCGACCTGCTGCATAAGGGTTCCGAGAAGACCGTCACACTGACGCTCGGCGAATTGCCGGCGACGAAGGAGGCGCGTGCCGATACACCGGACTCCGATAGTGGCAGCGAGCTCGCCAAGCTCGGCCTTACGCTTGCGCCAGCCGGGCGTGTAGCAGGCGCCGGCAGTGAAGGCGTCGTGGTCACCGGCGTTGATTCATCTGGCATCGCCGCTGATCGTTTCCAGACCGGCGACGTGATCCTGGAGATCGCCGGCAAGTCCGTTTCAACGCCCGCCGAAGTACGCGAAGTCATCGCCAGCGCACGTACGGAGGGCAAGCGCAGCGTACTGGTACGGGTGAAATCGGGTGACAACACCCGCTTCGTAGCCCTGCCGGTCGGCCGCGGCTGAAAAAATGTTCAGGGGTGTGTGCTGCCCGCCGGTAGTGCGCCTCGACGGGACGGGCCTCGTGCCTGTCCCGGAATTTATCGGGAAGCGGCGCCGCTCGATGGCTGGTTGCTGCTTTCGCAAGTGAACTCCAACCCTGGCATCCGTCGCCCCCGCTGGGGTGGGGTCGTTGAGGGGGTGGCGGTCAGCCGCCGCCCCCTCCTCGCGTACGAAATGGGCGCGAAACTAACCGTCGGCCCGGGTTTTGGCCGGCAAACCGCTAAGCCGCCCAGGCCGGAAGAGGGCCAGGATACCTGTTGACTGGATTTGGTGTGATCAATGCCCACCTATGCGGATATTCGAGAGGCTCGCGTCCATGGCCGGATGGCCGAGGCGCAACCGGATCGGGTCACAATGCGCCTTCTAGTCATAGAGGACGACCGCGACGCTGCCGACTATCTGGTCAAGGCCTTTCGTGAGGTTGGTCATGTCGCCGACGCCGCCAATGACGGCGAGGACGGACTCGCCATGGCGCTGGACGGCAAGTACGACGTGCTGATTGTCGACCGCATGCTGCCCAAGCGTGACGGGCTCTCCGTCATCGGCACGCTGCGCGACAAGGGCATCGAGACTCCGGCACTGATCCTGTCCGCGCTCGGCCAGGTCGACGACAGGGTCAAAGGTTTGCGCGCTGGTGGTGACGACTACCTGCCCAAGCCCTATTCTTTCACCGAACTTCTGGCGCGCACCGAAGTGCTGGCCCGCCGGCGCCGCGGCCGCACCGAGGAAACCGTGCTGCGCGTCGGCGATCTCGAGCTTGACCGGCTGTCGCATCAAGTTCGCCGCGGCGCCGAAGAGATTTCGCTGCAGCCGCGAGAATTCCGGCTGCTGGAATATCTAATGCAGCATGCTGGGCAGGTGGTGACCCGCACCATGCTCTTGGAGAATGTTTGGGATTACCATTTCGACCCGCAAACCAACGTTATCGACGTGCATATCTCGCGCTTGCGCTCGAAAATCGATAAGGGATTCTCCCAGCCGCTTTTGCATACGGTCCGCGGTGCGGGATACATGATCCGTGACGGCGCTCGGTAAACTTTTTCGCACCACCACGTTCAAGTTGACGCTGGTCTATTTGACCGTGTTCGCGCTGTTCGCGGCGTTTCTGCTCGGTTATTTCGCCCTCAATACCCGCCGCCTGATCACCGAACAGATCACCGATACGGTCAATGCCGAGATCACCGGCCTGTCCGAACAATATCGACTCGGCGGTATCCGCCGGCTGGTGGTGGTAGTAGATAACCGCGCGCGGCGGCCGGGATCGAGTCTCTATCTCGTCACCACATTCAACGGCCAGGCCCTAGCTGGCAACGTCACCGCGCTCGCGCCGGGCATCCTCGATAACCCGGGCTGGACCGAGACAGTCTATCACCGAATCGACGAAGGCGAGACCAGTGAACATGCGGCTCATGAGGCATTGGTGCGAGTCTTTCAGTTACCCGGAGGCTTCCGCTTATTGGTCGGGCGCGATCTCGATGAGCGTGAGCGGCTCTACCGCATCGTGTTGTCAGCCGGACGCTGGTCGGTCGCCATCGTCGTGGTACTGGGCCTGCTCGGCGGTTTCCTGGTGACGCGTCGGGTGCTGCGCCGCGTTGATGCCATGACTGAGACGACGCGCACCATCATGACCGGCGATCTGAGCGGGCGATTGCCGGTCGCTGGCACTGGCGACGAGCTCGACCGGCTCGCCGGGAATCTCAACGCCATGCTCGAGCGCATCGAGGCGCTAATGCACGGCTTGAAGGAAGTTTCCGACAATATCGCGCACGACCTGAAGACGCCGCTCACGCGTTTGCGCAATCGATCTGAGGAGGCGCTGCGCACCGCCAAGAGCGAGGCGGAATACCGCGCTGCGCTCGAATCAACCATCGAAGAATCCGAAGGGCTGATCCGCACCTTCAACGCGCTCTTGATGATTGCGCGCGCGGAGTCTGGTCAGGCGCGCGACGGCATGAGTGAGTTCGACGCCTCCGAGATCGCCAACGATGTCGGCGAATTGTATGAGCCATTGGCGGAAGAGAAGGGCATCGCGCTCAAAGTGGAGGCGCAGACGCCGACCAAAGTCCGCGGCAACCGTGAGCTGGTTAGCCAGGCGCTCGCCAATCTGGTCGACAACGCCATCAAATACGCGCAACCCGCCGGCACCGGCGCGAATGGCGCCATACCCGAGATCGTGGTGCGCGCATTCAACGAGGACGACCGCATTATGCTCACCGTCGCCGACAGCGGGCCGGGTATTCCGGCTGCCGACCGTTCGCGCGCGATCGAGCGTTTTGTGCGACTCGAGCAGAGCCGTTGCCAGCCCGGTTCCGGGCTGGGCTTGAGTCTCGCCTCAGCAGTCGCGCGCCTCCACGGTGGCGAATTGTCGCTGCAGGACAACAATCCGGGTCTCAAGAGCGTCATTGCCTTGCCGCGGGGAGGACCGGTACAGAGTGCGGGATGAAGCGTCTCGCCTCCAGGAAAACGATACGCAAAAAGAATGCGCGCAAGCCGGTCGGTGAGGCCGGCGCGACGCTCGCCGAACGCATCGTCGCCGCGCCATTTGTGAATGACGCCAAGGCAGCCCGGGCGCGCGTCGCCGATTGGCTCGATGACCTGCCGGCGGCAGAAGCGAAGCCACTGAAGGCACGGCTTGCCGCCCATCCGAATCTCAACACGCTGCTTGAGTCCTTAAGCGAGAGCTCACCGTTCCTATGGGGGCTGTCGAGCCACGAGCCGAAACGTCTGCTTCGGCTGCTGGATGCCGATCCCGATAAGTATTTGTCGGCCTTGCTGGGCGATACGAGAAGCGCCGTAGACGCCACCGAGGACGAAGCCGAAGCGATGCGGCTCTTGCGCCGCATGAAGGCCGAGGCGGCGCTGCTGATTGCGCTCGCCGATATCGGCGGCACCTGGCCGGTGATGCGGACAACGCAGGCGCTGACTGATTTGGCCGATACCGCCGTCAATGCGGCGGTGCGCTTTGTGCTGGCGGAAGCGGTACGAGCCGGCCGTCTGACGGCGAAAGATAAAACGCGGCCGCAAGATGGCAGCGGCTACATGGTGCTCGCGATGGGCAAGATGGGCGCCTATGAGCTCAATTATTCGAGCGACATCGATCTCATCGTCTTCTACGACGCGGCGGCCCCGGCGTTGCCGAAGGATGCCGAGCCCGCCGACCTTTACGTGCGGTTAACCCAGCGACTGGTGAAGCTGCTGCAGGAGCGCACAGGCGACGGCTACGTGTTTCGTACCGACCTAAGGCTTCGGCCGGATCCGGCTTCGACGGCGATTGCGATCTCTACAGCGGCGGCGCTGTCCTATTACGAGAGCGTCGGCCAGAATTGGGAGCGCGCCGCGCTAATCAAGGCCCGCGTCTGCGCCGGCGACATGGCCGCCGGCGAGAAAATCCTAAGCGACCTGTCACCCTTCGTGTGGCGCAAGTATCTCGATTTTGCCGCGGTCGCCGACGTCTACGCCATGAAGCGCCAGATCGATGCCTATCGCGGGCACGGCGAGATCGCGGTGGAAGGCCACAACGTCAAGCTCGGCCGCGGCGCCATCCGTGAGGTGGAGTTCTTCGCGCAGACACAGCAATTGATCGCGGGCGGGCGCAATCCAAACTTACGCGACCGGGACACCCTGACGGCACTCGACCGCTTGGCGCAGGACCGCTGGATCGAGGCGGCGGCGCGCGACGACCTGAAAGCAGCCTACGTCTTCCTGCGGACGGTCGAGCATCGATTGCAGATGGTCAACGACGAGCAGACGCAGACGCTGCCAGCCGAGCGGCCCGACCTTGAGCGTTTCGCGCACTTCCTCGGCTTCCGCGATCGCGATGCTTTCGCCGCCGTACTGCTCGATCATCTCGAGAAAGTGCAACGTTACTATTCACGGCTGTTTGAAAAGGCGCCGGTTGGCGAAAAGGAGGCGCTAGCCTTTCCACCCGATGTCGACGACCGTAAGACACTCGACCAACTCGGTAGGCTCGGCTTCCGCGCGCCGCTTGAGGCCTCGACCATCATCCGCCACTGGTTTAAGGGCGGGCATCGCTCGCTGCGTGGCGAGACGGCGCGCACTCATCTCGGAGCGCTGCTGCCGACTTTGCTCGAGCAGGTGGTACGCACCGACAATGCCAACGCTACGCTTGTTCTGTTCGATCATTTTCTGGCCAATTTGCACAACGCGACGCGGCTCTTGTCGCTGTTGCGGCAAAATCCCGATCTAATCGCGCTGACCGCTTTGGTATTAGGCACTGCCCCGAGGCTCGCCGACACGCTGGCGCGCAATCCGCAGGCCATGGATGCGCTGGTCGATCCGAGCCTCTTCGGCGCGCTGCCAGACGACGAGGAACTCGGTCGTCGACTCGGCGCGGCGCTGGCACAATCGAGCCTCGAGCAGGATCTGCTCGAGCAAATCCGCATGTTCGGGGTCGAATACATGTTCCTGATCGGCGTGCGCATCCTGTCCGGGACGGTGACGGCGCGGCAGGCCGGCGAAGCCTTCGCGCGGCTCGCTGACGCGGTGATCCGCGCCGTACATCGCGCGGTGGCCGACAATTTCGCGACCGCTCACGGCCACATGCGTTGCGAGCAGTCCGCGGTGCTGGCCATGGGCAAGCTCGGCGGCCGCGAGATGACCGCAAGCTCGGATCTCGATCTGATCCTGATCTACGATTTCGACGGCGAGCGGCCGGAATCGGACGGCGCGCGTCCGCTCCACGGCATGCAATATTTCGCCCGCCTGACCCAGCGGCTGATCAATGCGCTGACCGCACAGACCAATTACGGCGCGCTTTACCAGGTTGACATGCGGTTACGCCCCTCCGGTCGCGCCGGGCCGCTGGCGGCGCAGCTCGGCGGCTTCGCTAGCTATCAGGAGAGGGAAGCCTGGACCTGGGAGCACATGGCGCTGACGCGCGCACGGGTGGTGTCGGCCTCACCTGGCATCGGGACGCGTGTCGAGCAGGTGATCCGCGACGTCCTGCAGCGGCCGCGCGACCCGGCGCTGACCGCTGGCGACGTCGTGGAAATGCGTGCCGCCATTGCCAAGGAGAAAGGTGAGGGCGACCGCTGGGATCTCAAATACGGCGCCGGCGGCCTGATCGATATCGAATTCATCGCGCAATATCTGCAGCTGGTGCACGCGCACGCGCAGCCTGACATCCTGGACACCTCGACTGCGCGCGTGCTCGACAAGGCCTGGGCATTGCGCCTGCTGCCGGTCGAGGATGCGGAAATCTTGCGCCCGGCCGTGGAGTTTTATCACGACCTCACGCAGATCCTGCGCCTGTGCCTCTCCCGCCCGTTTGATCCGAAGACCGCAGGGGCCGGCCTGCTGCGGCTCCTGGCGCGCGACGCCGGCGTGCCGGATTTCGCTACGCTTGACGCGACATTGATCGAAACGCAGGCCAAAGTACGCGCCAGCTTCGTGCGCATTCTGGGCAAGGCGCCCAACTAGGCTGCTTCCTCTTTTGGCAGCTGGCACTGCGGACATTTCGACAGGCGCACCATGACCAAGGTGCCCTTTCCGAGGGTCGAGCGGATGCGCATGCGGCCGCCATGCAGTTCGACCAGCGATTTGGAAATCGCGAGCCCCAGGCCCGAGCCTTGATGGCGCTTGGTGAGCTGGCTTTCCACCTGCTCGAAGGGCCGGCCCAGACGCGCCAGCGCGTCGCTGGCAATGCCGATGCCGGTGTCGGCGATCGCCAGGATGATGCAGCCGTCGACGTCGCGCCCGCGGACGGTAACGCGGCCACCGACCGGGGTGAACTTCACCGCGTTGGACAGCAGGTTAAGCACGATCTGCTTAAGAGCGCGGCGGTCAGCTCGCAAGCTGAGGTTCGGGGAGATCTTTGTAACGACCTCGAGCTGCTTGTCTTGAGCGCGCGCCGAAACGACGCGTGTAGCCTCCGACAGCAGCGTGTCGAGATCAAGCTCCTCGAAGTCGAGACGGATGCGGCCGGCTTCGATCTTAGCCATGTCGAGGATGTCGTTGATGACGTCGAGTAGGTATTGCCCGCTGGAGAGGATATCGCTGCAATATTCGCGATACTTGTCAGTGCCCAGCGGTCCGAACATTCCGGATTCCATGATCTCGGAAAAGCCGATGATCGCATTGAGCGGTGTGCGCAGCTCGTGACTCATATTAGCGAGGAATTTCGACTTGGCCTGGTTGGCTTCCTCGGCGCGGGTCTTTTCGGCGGCGTACTTCTCAGCGAGTTCGGCGAGCCGCTGCTGCGAGGCGCGTACGTCGGAGACCGTCGTCATCAGCCGCTTTTCGCTGTCGATCAGCTTTTCCTCGTGAATCTTGAGAGCTGTGATATCGGTGCCAACCGAGACATAGCCGCCGTCCTTGGTACGCCGCTCGCTGATGTGGAGCCAGCGGCCGTCGTCGAGTTGCGCCTCGAAGGTGCGCGCGCCCGGGATATTTGGACCGCCGGCGATCGCGCGGCTGCGCACCACCGGCTTGCAACCGGCGGCGACCACGGCTTCGTAGGAGGCGCCGACCGTGATCGCCCCGTCCGGCAGATTATGTAGTTCCTGGAATTTCGAATTGCATAGTACCAGGCGATTGTCGGCATCCCACAACACGAAAGCTTCCGGAATGGTGTCGATAGCGTCGCGCAGGCGTATGTCGGCGGCCATCGTCTTCTCGACCAGGTTCTTCTGCTCGGTAATGTCGACGGCGATGCCAATCAGATGCAGGCCCGGCTCCCCGGTCTGGCGCACCAGCTCACAGCGCGCGCGCAGCCAGATCCAATGGCCGTCGGCGTGGCGCATTCGGAAAGCGTGGTCGATAGTGGTCGTGGTCGCGTTGACCAGTTCGACGGCGAGATCATAAAGGCGCAGATCGTCGGGGTGGGTGAGCGCGCTGACGTCGCCGAACGACAAGAGATCGCGCTTGGCCTGCAGCCCCAAGATCTCGAACATCGATTGTGACCAGAAGATGCGACCGCGCGCCAGGTCCCAATCCCACAGGCCGCAGCGACCTCGGTTGAGCGCAGTATCGATACGGCTGCGCACCGTTTCATAGATTAGGTCGGCTTCACGCGCCCGCGTCGCCTGCCAGTGGAAGGCAAAGCCGAGGATCAGCACCACGAAACCGGTGGTGGCCGACAGCGTGATAGTGAGCGTGGTGAGCGAGCGCCAGGTCATCAGGGCCGCGTCGTGCGATTGCAGCACTGCGATCTGTCCGAACGGCGCGTTAAGCGTGCGCGCGGTCGCCAGCGCACGGCTGTCGTCGGGCAATATGATTTCCATGACGCCGGCGTTGGCGCCGAACGTGGTAAGCGGTTGCGTCGGGCCGAGCAAGTCGATCAGGCGGCGGCCGATGCTGGCGTCGGCGGCCGGCGTTGCCGCCGCCACCACGCCTTCCGCGTTTGTCAACAAAAAGAGACGGCCCGATGTGGTTGCCCAGCCTGGCAAGATGCGCGCCAGCACTTCCCGCGGGCGCGCCAGCGCTTCGGCTGGCTGCTTGGCCAGCCGCTCGGCGGCAAGATCGGCGACCGCGTCGAGCGCGACGATCATGTCGGTGAGCGATTGCCTGCGGTGGTCGAGCACCTGCACGACGGCGCCAACGCACATGGTGGCGAGAAAGGCGATGATCAGCACCGGGACGGCCCGGCGCAGCAACGGCTCGGCGGTTAACAGACGCCGATACGCTGGCTTGGCGATCGATTGGGCGAGCCCCTGAATCGAATCGGAACACACTGACGCACTCGCCACACCGGCGCGCGCCATCGATGGCCTCCGTTTGGAAATTGCCCCTACCAGCCGGAAAGGATGTCCCGCATCGCTTTCCGAATCGCCTACGATTTGAATCCACGCGCGGCGATTTGTCGAGAGTCCAAAGTCAATTATCTAAAAACTATTATCCACAAATAACATAGACTCGGCAAAGGCTAGAGCGGGCCTGAGCCGCGGACGCGGAATTCGAATCTCTAAGCTGGTGCCAGTGCCCGTTCGACGATGTCGGCAAGGTCGCGCGAAACGTTGGGCGCACCCTTGATCTGCGTCAGCGCGGCTTCAGCTAGGCTGCGGCGGCCTTCCTCCAGCGTCCGCCAGGTGCGGAAGGCGGTGGCGAGACGGGCCGCCAATTGCGGATTTTTCCGATCGAGCGCGAGCACGGTATCGGCGACGAAATTATAGCCGGCGCCGTCGGCACGGTTGAATTGGGTGGCATTGGCGTGCGCGAACACGCCGACCAGCGCGCGCACACGGTTGGGATTGGCAAACGAGAAGGCAGAATGGGCGGTGAGGGCGCGGACTTTGTCCAGAGTTTCGGGCTGCGGGATCATCGCCTGCAGCGAGAACCATTTGTCGACCACTAGGGCATCGGCTGCATAGCGCGTGTAGAAATCGGCCAGCGCGCGTTCACGCTCCGGTCCAGCGTGCAGCGACAACGTGCCGAGCGCTGCCATGCGATCAGTCATGTTGTCGGCGGCATCGTATTGGCCGGCGGCACGCATAAGGGCATCCGGTGCGCCGGTCGTGGCCAACACGTCGAGCGCAACATTGCGTAAGGAACGGCGTCCCGCGCTGGCGGCATCCGGCGAGTACGGGCCGGAAACCGCCATCAGCTCGTAGACGTTCTTCAGCGCGGAGCTGAGCTTATCGCCGATCCCAGCGCGCAAGGCGCGCCGCGCGTTGAAGATGGCATCAGGATCGATGTCGCGGCCGATTTCGCGGGCGATGTCACCCTCGCCAGGGGGCACCAGCGTCAACGCTACGAAGGCCGGCTCGAGCTTATTGTCATCGAGAATGGCGGCGAGCGCCTCGATCAGCTTCTCATCGACACGTGGCGACTTGCCGACGCGCAGTGCGCGTACGTTTTCGATCAAGATCCGCATCGAGATCGTCTGCAGTGCCTGCCAGCGGTTGAACGGGTCGCTGTCGTGGGCTGCCAGGAAAGCAAGGTCGCCGGCATCGAGATCGCTCTCGATTTTAACCGGTGCCGAGAAGCCGCGGTTGATCGATAGCACCGGCTGTTCGCTCACGCCGGTGAACTCAATGGTCCGCGTTGGCTCGGTCAGTACCAGAATGCCGTGTTCGATCTTTTCTACTTTTGTTGTCAGCTTTTGATCGTTGCCCTCCTTACCCACGAGGCCAAGGGCCAACGGAATGACCATCGGCAGCTTGACCGGCTGGCCTGGTGTGGGCGGCACGCTCTGTTTGATCTCGAGCGTGTAGGTCTTGCGCGTGCGATCGAAACGGGTGGCGACGGCGACCTCCGGCGTACCGGCCTGATCGTACCAGCGCATGAATTGCGTCATGTCGCGGCCTGACGCGTCAGCGAAGCACTGGATGAATTGCTCGACGGTTGCCGCCTCGCCGTCGTGGCGCTCGAAATAGAGATCCATGCCGGCGCGGAATTTCTTGGGACCGAGCAAGGTCTGCACCATACGCACAACCTCGGCGCCCTTCTCGTACACGGTGCTGGTGTAGAAGTTATTGATTTCCTTATAAGTTTCCGGGCGGACTGGATGCGCCAAAGGTCCAGCGTCCTCAATGAACTGCGCCGCGCGCAAGTTACGCACGTCGGAAATCCGCTTCACTGGGCGCGAGCGCATGTCGGAGGAAAATTCCTGGTCACGGAAAACGGTTAGCCCTTCCTTCAGGCAGAGCTGGAACCAGTCACGGCAGGTGATGCGGTTGCCGGTCCAGTTGTGGAAATACTCGTGCGCGATCACCGCTTCGATGTGGCCGAAGTCTGCGTCGGTCGCGGTGTCGGCGCTCGCCAGCACGTATTTGTCGTTGAAGACGTTGAGACCTTTGTTCTCCATGGCGCCCATGTTAAAGTCGGAAACGGCGACGATCATGAAAATGTCGAGGTCGTATTCGCGGCCGAACGCTTCCTCGTCCCAGCGCATGGCGCGCTTGAGCGAGTCCATTGCATAACTGCAACGTCCTTCCTTGCCTGGCTCGACATAGATGCGCAGCGTGACATTGCGTCGCGACATGGTACGGAATTCGTCCTCGACGAAACCAAGATTGCCGCCGACAAGCGCAAACAGATATGACGGTTTGGGATGCGGGTCGTGCCAGACTGCGAAGTGCCGACCTTCCGGCAAGTTACCGCTTTTGGTGAGGTTGCCATTCGCCAACAGCACCGGCGCTTCCGTTTTGTCGGCTTCAATACGCGTGGTGTAGACCGCCATCACGGCGGGGCGATCAGGGAAATAGGTGATGCGGCGAAAACCTTCGGCCTCGCACTGCGTGCAGTAAGTGCCGCGCGAACGGTAGAGGCCGGAAAGCTGCGTATTGGCGGTCGGGTCGATCAGCGTTTCGATCTCTAGCGTGAACGGGCGGTTGGGCGGCTGTACGATCGTCAACTTGTCCGGCGTCGCAACATAGGTGTTTGTCGCCGCCGCCTTGCTGTCGAGCTTCAGCCCGGTGAGGGTGAGGCCGTCGCCGTCGAGCACCAACGGCGCAGGCGCTGCATCAGGATTGGGCTTGAGCTTGAGCGTCGCGCACACCTTGGTCTTGGTCGGATGCAACGAAAAGTCGAGCGAGACCGTCTCCACCAACCAGTCGGGCGGGCGGTAGTCCTTCAGGTGGATAGGTTGGGCGGTATCGGTACGCATGATCTTTGATCTAGAGTGTCCGGCGCGGAATTGGAAGGAAGAATGATGGCAAGCATGCATGCCATGACGCTTCGTGCGCCGCGCACGCCGCTTGTCATGCAGACGCGGTCGGTTCCCGTGCCCGGCGCGGGCGAAATCCTGGTCGCCGTTGCCGTCTGCGGCGTGTGCCGTACCGATCTGCATGTGGTCGACGGCGAGTTGCCAGATCCGAAATTGCCGATCGTTCCCGGCCACGAGATTGTTGGTCGCGTGGCTGCGCTCGGAGCGGGTGTAAGTGGTTTTTCTGTCGGCGAACGGGTCGGCGTGCCGTGGCTGGGCGCGACCTGCGGAACTTGCGCGTATTGCCGCGCCGGAGCCGAGAACCTATGCGATGCACCGATATTCACCGGCTACACCCGCGACGGCGGCTACGCAACGCATGCCGTCGCCGACGCGCGCTATTGTTTTCCACTCGGCGAGCACGGCGACGAAGCCGAGATCGCCCCCTGGCTATGCGCGGGGCTCATCGGCTGGCGCAGCTATCGCATGGCAGGTGAGGGCGCGACGCTCGGGATTTACGGCTTCGGCGCCGCCGCCCACATCCTCGCGCAGGTAGCGGCGTGGCAGGGCCGGCGCGTCTTCGCCTTTACCCGCAAGGGCGACGCGGCAGCGCAGGATTTCGCGCGCTCGCTGGGGGTTGTTTGGGCGGGTGGTTCGGAAGAACTTCCGCCGGAGCCGCTCGACGCCGCGATTATCTTCGCGCCAGTGGGTGCGCTGGTTCCTGCGGCGCTGAAGGCGGTGAAAAAGGGCGGCCGAGTGGTCTGCGGCGGCATTCACATGTCGGACATACCGAGCTTCCCTTACGCACTGCTTTGGCAGGAACGGCACGTAATGTCGGTCGCTAACCTTACGCGCGCCGACGCGCATGAATTTCTGAGTATCGCGCCTAAGGCGGGTGTCAAATGCGAGGTGACGCGCTATCCGCTGGCGCGCGCCAACGAAGCGCTGTCGGACCTGCGCGAGGGGCGGCTGCAGGGCGCGGCGACCTTGATTCCCTAGCGAGTTGGTTCGGCGTGGCCGATCACGCGCTTGATCGAAGGTGAGCGAAGCTTTAAGGCGCGCTCAAGCGCGTCGACCTTCTCATGAACCGCCTGGACGCTCAGATTTGAATCGACGCGGCAGTGGAAATTGACGATTTCGCCGTCATCGGTTTCGCGCACTCGCACATCATGCACGTCGCGCAGCGTGCGGTCGTCAGCGGCAAGCTCGGTGAGTGCGATCTGCACCGCTTTCACCCGCGCGGGCGGCGCTTCGCGGCCGGCAGCGCGATGTGGTTGCAGCGGTTCGATATGGGTGTCGATCTCGACATCGGCGCCGAGCTCCCCGCCGATCGCTTCTTCCAGTGCCGAGGCCGCAGCGTGCGCCTCTTGCAGCGACATCTTCCCATCGACTTCCAGATCGAGTGAGATGGCGACACGGTCCTTGAGGTCGTGCACCGTCACGTGATGCACCGCGAGTGCGCGACTGCGCGCGATCACCATCACGCGGTCGAGCACGGTTTCGTTGTTGAGCGCCACCGGGTCGGTGGTGACTGTCGCCTGGGCACCCGGCATCTGTTTGCTGATCGCTGCGGTGACCGCGTCCTTGATGGCGCTCACGCGGTCCAGCGGCAGGGTGCGGCTGACGGCGACCACCAGGTCGACAAACGTTGTTTCACCGACGGCCCGAGCACGCACCTGTTCGACCGCGACCACGCCGGCAACCTTGGCGGCCGCGGCGGTGATCTGTTCGGTAGCGCCCAGCGGCGCCACGTCGGTGAGCGTGCCGATAGTACGGCGCCCAAGCCGCCAGCCGGCGATACAGACGAGAATTGCGACCACCAGTGCGGCGACCGAGTCCGCCCACCACAAGCCGAGCCGCACGCCGCCCAGTCCGATGAGTACCGCCAGCGAGGCCCACAGGTCGGACGAAAAATGCAACGCATCGGCTTCCAGCGCTTGGCTCTTTGTTTCTCTGGCGGTCTGCGACAGCGCACGCGAACGGAAGAAGTCGATCACGATCGACACCGCGATCACACCGAAGGCCCAGGCATTGGCGATCACCATATGCTCTTCATGCTCGGTCAGCCGCTTCACCGCCTCCCAGATCACAACGCCCGAGAGCAGAAAGAGCAGGGCGGTTTCCGCCAGCGCCGAGACACTTTCGATCTTGCCGTGCCCGTAATGATGCTCGGCGTCGGCCGGCTTGCCGGAAACACGCACGGCCAGAAGCGTCATCACCGTGGCGCCGAGATCAATCAGCGAGTGGCCGGCCTCCGACAAGATCGCTAGCGAACCGGTGAGAACGCCGACCACGCCCTTGGCGACGGTCAGCGCGGTAGACGCTGCGATGGAGGTCAAGGCGACTTGTTCTTTGTCTTGCTGCATCTGGCGCCTCTAGCGCCCAGGATGTAGCGCAACGGCTGCGGAATTGCGACTGCCGCGCGGTTAAAGCGTTTTCCCCTGCGGGAACGCAACCGCTTGATGCAAATCAATGCAACCTTCGCGAGCCTGCTCGAATTTTTTGGCGGAAAATCAGCGTATGGGTGAAGCTATGGAGACCCCAGTTCAGATCGACTTCCAAGGGATGGCAGCGCAGCCGCAGATTCGTGGCGTCATCGACAAGCATGTCAGTGAGCTCGAGCAGCGGTTTGGTCGCATCACGGCGGGGCGTGTAGCTTTGAAGGCGCCGGGCGAACACCATCGCATCGGACTTTACGAAATCAATATTCGGCTGGAGTTGCCGGATGGCCGGGAGGTCAACGTTACGCGCACGCCGAGCGAAGACGATCGCCAGTCAGACCTCAACTTCGCGATCAATGACGCATTCAAGCACGCGCGCCGGCAATTGCAGGATCACGTGCGCCGGATGCAGGGCCAAGTGAAGCAGCATGAAACCGAGGCCATCGCGACAGTGGCGCGGATCGATCCGTCCGGGGAGTTTGGCTTTCTCGAGACAACTGACGGGCGCGAGATCTATTTCCATCGCAACAGTGT